>Ga0073934_10010046_pt1 | contig 11875 bp, 9 predicted proteins | sample LarsenN4metaG_FD_76834 | JGI IMG/M metagenome (GOLD analysis project Ga0073934, IMG submission 76834) | Hot spring sediment bacterial and archeal communities from British Columbia, Canada, to study Microbial Dark Matter (Phase II) - Larsen... ... | reverse complement strand
GACGCCCGCGCTGGCCACGCCGCGCAGGCCGCCGAAGCGCTGCAGCAGCCGGGCGCGCTTGCGCGGCCCGACGCCGGCGATGTCCTCGAGCCGGCTCGCACCGGTGCGCACGCCGGCGCGCCGCGAACGCATGCCGGTGATGGCGAAGCGGTGCGCCTCGTCGCGGATCTGGGCCACGAGCATGAGCGCCGCCGAATCATGCCCCAGATACACCTTCTCTCGCCCGTCGGCGAACACCAGTTCCTCGAGGCCGACCTTGCGCCCCTCGCCCTTCTCGACGCCGACGATCAGGCCGACGTCGAGGCCGAGTTCCTCGAAGACCTCGCGCGCCACCGTGACCTGGCCGCGCCCGCCGTCCACCAGCACGAGGTCGGGCAGGCGCGCCGGGCCCTTCTTCGGCGGCGGCGGGTCTTCGCTGCCGGCAGCGCCGGCACTCTCGCCCCCGTCGGCGCCGCCATCGGCCCGGCCCGCTGCCACCGCCTCGGCCAGCCGGGCGTAGCGACGTGTGAGCACCTGGCGCATCGCGGCGTAGTCGTCGCCGCCCTTGACGCCTTCGATGTTGAACCGCCGGTACTGTGCGCTCTGCATCGCGTGATTCTCGTAGACCACGCAGGAGGCCTGCGTCGCTTCGCCCGCGGTGTGGCTGACGTCGAAGCACTCGATGCGCAGCGCCGCCGGGTCGGCGATGTCCAGGTCCAGCGCCTCGACGAGCGCACGCGTGCGCTGCTGCTGCGAGCCTTCCTCGGCGAGCAGGCGCGCCAGCGCGAGCTCGGCGCCCTTGGTGCACATCTCGAGCCAGATGCGGCGCTGCTCGCGCGGCTGGTGCGTGGCGCGCACGCGCGAGCCGGCGTTCTCGGCCAGCGCCTCGAGCAGCGCGCCGTCGACCGGGTGGCTAACGATGAGCTGCGGCGGCAGCGCCTGCGCGAGGTAGTGCTGCGCGATGAAGGCCTCCAGCACCGCCACCTCGGGCGCACGCGGGGCGTCGTGCGGCCCGTCCTGCGACTCGTCGCGCTCGAACAGCGCCGCGCCCTCGTCGACATGGCTCGGGAAGTAGGCACGGTCACCGAGGTGGCGCGCGCCGCGCACCATGGCCAGGTTGACGCAGGCGCGGCCGCCGGCCACCTTGACGGCCAGGATGTCGACGTCCTGGTCGGCCGCCGACAGGCTGCTCGCGTCCACCGCCTGCTGGTGCAGCACGCGCGAGAGCGAGCCGATGCGGTCGCGCAGCGCGGCCGCCTTCTCGAACTCCAGCGTCTCGGCGTGCGCCATCATCTTGGCCTGCAGGTCGTCGATCACGCCCTTGGCGTCGCCGAGCAGGAAGCGCTCGGCGTCGTGCACGTCGCGCGCGTAGTCGGCCGCCGCGATCAGGCCGACGCAGGGCGCGCTGCAGCGCTGGATCTGGTGCAGCAGGCAGGGCCGCGAGCGGTGCGCGTAGACCGTGTCCTCGCAGGTGCGCAGGCGGAACACCTTCTGCACGAGCTGGATCGTCTGCTTCACCGCCCAGGCGTTCGGGTAGGGGCCGAAGTAGCGGTGCCTGCGGTCGACCGCGCCGCGGAAGTAGGCCACGCGCGGGAAGCTCGAAGCCGACGGGGCCCCGCCCCCCTCGGCGCGTGGCGCGGAGGCCGGCCCCGTGATCTTCAGGTACGGGTAGCTCTTGTCGTCGCGGAACAGGATGTTGAAGCGCGGGTCGAGCGTCTTGATCAGGTTGTTCTCGAGCAGCAGCGCCTCGGCCTCGCTGCGCACCACGGTGGTCTCCAGCCGCGCGATGCGCGCCACCATCGAGCCGATGCGCGTGCCGTCGTGGTCGCGGTGCAGGTAGCTCGCCACGCGCTTCTTCAGGTTGCGCGCCTTGCCCACGTAGAGCAGCTTGCCGGCCGCGTCGTACCAGCGGTAAACGCCGGGCAGGCCGGGCAGCGCCGCCACCTCGGCGAGCAGGCGCTCGCGCGCGGCGGCGTCGCGCGGCGCGCCGTCGTCCTGCGGGTCCTGCGTGGCTTCGCTGTCGGCCTTCATCGGGCGGCGATTTTGCAGCCGGCTTCGATAATGCGCCGATGGCCATGCCGGCCATGTCCGCCATGCCCGCCATGCCCGCCCGGATCACCTGGGACCTGTTCTGCCGCGTGATCGACAACTTCGGCGACGCCGGCGTCTGCTGGCGCCTGGCCACGCAGCTGGCGGCGGCCGGCGACGCGGTGCGGCTGGTGATCGACGATCCGGCGCCGCTCGCCTGGATGGCGCCGCACGGCGCGCCGGGCGTCGAGGTGCTGCCCTGGCCGGGCCCGGCGCGGCCGGCCGACGTGGTGATCGAGGCCTTCGGCTGCGAGCTGCCCGCCGCCTTCGTGGCCACGATGGCCGCCGCGAAGCGCGCGCCGGTCTGGATCAACCTCGAGTACCTGAGCGCCGAGCCCTACGTGGAGCGCTCGCACGGCCTGCCGTCGCCGCAGCCGAGCGGGCTCGCCAAGTGGTTCTTCTTCCCCGGCTTCACGCCGCGCACCGGTGGGCTGCTGCGCGAGCCCGGCCTGGCCGAAGCGCGCGAAGCCTTCGACGCCGCGGCCTGGCTGCGCTCGCGCGGCATCGAGCGGCGGCCCGGCGAGCGCCTGGTGAGCCTGTTCTGCTATACCGAGGCCGCGCGGCCGGCACTGCCAGCGCTGCTGAACGCGCTGGCCGCGGCGCCGACGCTGCTGCTGCTCACCGCCGATGCAATACCGGCGGCGGCGCAGTTGGCTGCCGCCGCGGGACTGCGCAGCCACCGCCTGCCCTGGCTCGATCAGGGAGACTTCGACCGCCTGCTGTGGAGCTGCGAGCTGAACCTCGTGCGCGGCGAGGATTCGCTCGTTCGCGCGCTGTGGGCCGGCGCGCCCTTCGTCTGGCAGGCCTACCCGCAGCACGACGGCGCGCACCACGCCAAGGTCGAGGCGATGCTGGCCAGCCACGCCGCGCCGGCCGACGTGGCCGCGCTGTGGCGCGCCTGGAACGGCATGGCGGCCTGGCCGGGCGCGCTGCCGGCGTTCGCACCGTGGCGCGCCGCCACCGAGGCCTGGCGCGCGAGGCAACTCGCGCAGCCCGACCTCGCGAGCCGCCTGCGCGCCTTCGTCGCGGCGCACCGCTAGAATGGCGGGCTTTGCGCCGCGCCGGCGTCCTCCGACGGACGCCCTCCTCGCGCGCCGCGCCCCGCCAGGGAACATGCAGCCATGAAACTCGCTCAAGAAATCCGCGCCGGCAACGTGATCATGCAGGGCAAGGACCCGATGGTCGTGCTCAAGACCGAGTACAGCCGCGGCGGCCGCGGCGCCGCCACGGTGCGCATGAAGATGAAGAACCTGCTCAACGGCGCCGGCGCCGAAGTCGTCTTCAAGGCCGACGACAAGATGGAGCAGATCATCCTCGACCACAAGGAATGCACCTACACGTACTTCGCCGACCCGATGTACGTGTTCATGGACGCCGAGTACAACCAGTTCGAGGTCGAGGCCGAGAACATGGGCGACGCCATCCAGTACCTCGAGGACAACATGCCCGTCGAGGTGGTCTTCTACGAAGGCAAGGCGATCTCGGTGGAACTGCCGACCACCGTGGTCCGCGAGATCGTCACCGAGCCGGCCGTCAAGGGCGACACCTCGGGCAAGGTGATGAAGCCGGCCAAGCTCGTCGGCACCGGCTTCGAGATCTCGGTGCCGCTGTTCGTGGAAAGCGGCGACAAGATCGAGATCGACACGCGCACGCACGAGTACCGGAAGCGCGTCTGAGCGACTGAGCGCGCGGCGCCGCTGCGCCGCGCGGCTACCCCCGGCCCGCCATGGCCTTCGACTTCGACGCCGCCGTCTGCGCGCCCTTCCGCATGCAGCCGGGCCTGCGGCGCCTGGCACCCGGCGGCGCCCATCTGACCCCGCTGCAACCCGGCTCGCGCCACCAGCGCGAGAAGCTCGCCGTGCTGAGCGCCTTCGCCGGCATGGCGCTCGGCCGCAGCGACGGCTTCGACGAGACCGCAGCGCTGCACCGTCTCGCGCGCCACGCCGCCGACGAACACCCCGCCGCCTGGGCCTGGGACGGTGCACGCGCCGAGGCCGTGCAGCTGGGCGCCGCGGTGCACGATGGCCGCGTCGAGCGCACGCGTGAAGGCGTGTTCGGCCTCGGCGACGAGATCACGCGCTGCCTCGAAGGCCTGCCCGCGGCGTGGCGACTGGCCGGCCTGCTGGCCCTCGCCTTCGAGGAAGACCTGGCGCTCATCGACCGCCGCGGCCACGTGCCCTGGCTCGCCGTGTGTCTGCCCAGCCACTGGGCGCCGCAGGCCAAGCTCGGCCGCCACTTCGCGCAGATCCACGCCCCGGTGGCCGACAACACGCTGCTCGTGCAGGCCGCCGACGCGCTGGTGCGGCTCGTCACCGCGGCCGAGCGCTGGGAGCGCTTCGTCTGGAACGTCACCGACCAGCCGCGCCTGCACGCGCATCCCGAGCACGTGGCGCCGCGCGACTGGCTGAACACGCCGCCGCAGGCGGCCTGGTTCCGCAGCGAGCGCCAGACCTTCCTGCCGCTGCCGGACCTCGGCCTCGCTTTGTTCACGATCCAGGTCGACGTGCAGCCGCTCGGGCGCGTGATCGACTCGCCGGAGCGCGCGCGCGCGCTGCACGACGCGCTGGCCACGATGAGCCCGGCGGTGCTCGACTACCGCGGCCTCGCCGCGGCGCGCGAGCCGCTGCTCGCTTGGCTCGCCGAACGGGCGCAAGGTGCGGCGCCCGCGGGCTTGTCGACGCCTGCGGCGCCCGCGGCGCCGACGCCCTAGAACCCCAGAGCCGGCGTGAAGACGCGCCCCATCGAGCCGGCGCAGATCGACTGGAGCGGCCCGGTGCCGCGCGCGCCGGGCTTCGACGACGTCTACCACCCGGCCATCGGCGCGTCGGCGCAGGCCGAACATGTCTTCCTGCGCGGCAACGGCCTGCCCGAGCGCTGGCGCGGCCGCGACCGCTTCACGATCCTCGAGACCGGCTTCGGCCTCGGGCACAACTTCGTCGCCACCTGGCGCGCCTGGCGCGGCGATGCGGCGCGCTGCCGGCGGCTGCACTTCGTGTCCATCGAGAAGCACCCGCCGCGGCGCGACGACCTCGCGCGGGCGCATGCCGGCGATGCGCTCGCCGCGGCGCTGCTCGACGCCTGGCCGCCGCTCACGCACGACCTGCACCTGCTCGACTTCGAGGGCGGCGCGCTGCGCCTGCTGCTCGCCTTCGGCGACGCCGCCGACTGGCTGCCCGCGCTGCGCTGCCGCGTCGATGCCTTCTTCCTCGACGGCTTCGCGCCGGCGCGCAACCCGCAGCTGTGGCAGCGCCCGCTGCTCGCCGCACTCGGCCGGCGCGCTGGCGACGGCGCCACCGCCGCCACCTGGAGCGTGGCGCGCGAGGTGCGCGACGGCCTGGCCGAGGCCGGCTTCGAGGTGCAGCGCGCGGCCGGCGTGGGCGGCAAGCGCGAGATCAGCGTGGCGCGCTTCGTGCGGCGCGCGGGGCGGCGGGTGCTGCCGGATCCGGCGCTCGATATCGACGGGGCGCATGGCGCTTATGACGGTGATGGCGCTGATGGCGCTCACGGCGCTTCAGGCGGCCGCGCCGCACTGCAAGCCGTGGTGGTCGGCGCCGGCCTCGCCGGCGCCGCGGTGGCCGGCGCGCTGGTGGCCGCCGGCGTCGACACGCGCGTGTTCGAGCGGCGCGAAGGCGCCGCGCTCGAGTCCTCGGGCAACCCGGCCGCCCTCGTTCACGGCGTGCTCGGCGCCGACGACGGCCCGCACGCGCGGCTGCTGCGCGCCGCGGCGCTGCATGCCGCGCGCTGCTACGACCTTCACCAAGTCCTGCACCAGGGCCTGAACAAGGGCCTGCTGTGGCTCGACCGCCGCGCCGACCTCGGCGCGATGCAGCAGCTGATCCGCACCTTCGGCGCGCCGCCCGATTACGTGCAGGCGCTCGACGCGGCCAGCGCCAGCGCGCTGGCCGGCCTCGCACTGCCGGGGCCGGCCTGGTTCTACCCGGGCGGCGGCTTCGTCGATCCACGCGCCTGGGTGCACGAGCGGCTGCGCGGCCTGCCGTTGCACACCGGCGCCGAGGTGGCGCGCCTCGTGCGCGCCGGTGAACGCTGGCGGCTGCTCGACGCCGCCGGCCGCACGCTGGCCGAAGCGCCGCTCGTCGTGCTCGCCAACGCCGCGTCGGCGGCCCGCCTGCTGCCCAACCTGCCGACGCTGCACGCGGCGCGTGGGCAGGTGAGCTGGCTCGACCGCGGCGGTGCCGCGGCCGCGGCCATTCCGCTGCTGCGCCCGCTCACCGGCGACGGTTACGCGATCCCGCTGCCCGACGGCCGCCTCGTCTTCGGCGCCACGCGCGTCGGCGGCGACACCGACACCGATCTGCGCGAAGGCGAACAGCGCGCCAACCTCGAACGCCTGCGCCGCCTGACCGGCCTGGCGCTGGCAGGCGTGGAGACAGCGCATTGCGGCGGCCGCGCCGCGCTGCGCGTCGGCACCGCGGACCGCCTGCCGGTGGCCGGCGCAGTGGCTGCTGCCCCGCAGCCGGCCGCTTCGCAGCGCCCAGCCACGCAGGCGCGGCTCGTTCAACGCGCGCCCGGCCTCTTCGTCTGCACCGCACTCGGCTCGCGCGGCGCCACGCTGGCGCCGCTGCTCGGCGAACTCATCGCCGCCATGGCCTGCGGCACGCCCTGGCCGCTCGGCCAGGACCTCGTCGACGCCATCGACCCGGCGCGCGCGCTGGTTCGTGCCGCGCGGGCTGCTGTGCCCTGAGCGCCCCCAGGGCCGGCCTTGCCGGCCCGCCCCCCGAGGGGGTTCAAGTTGAGTGGCGGAGCCACATCAGCTTGAGAGCCTCAGCGCGGCGGCTGCCCCGGGGCGCCGCCGGCGTTGCCCGCGTCGTCGGGCGGCATCGGTTCGGCCGAGCCGTCGCCGGCCTCGTCGCCCGGCACCACCTGGCCCTGGGAGCGGCGCGCCGCCTTCTCCTGCTCCTTCTCCTCCTTCTTCTTCTTCTTGGCCAGCTCGCGTTGGCGCTTCTCGAACGCGTAGTTGGGTTTGGCCACGGCGGCTCCTGTGGGATGCTTCGGGACCGATTAGAACACCAGCGTCTGCACGCCCTGCGGGCGGCCGATCAAGGCCACCTGCGCACGATGGCGCGCGAAGATGCCCACCGTCACGACGCCCGGCCACTGGTTGATCTCGGCCTCCAGCGCCGGCGGGTCGGCGATGGCCAGGCCGCGCACGTCGAGCACCGGATGGCCGTTGTCGGTGCGCACGCCCTGGCGCAGCGTGGCCATGCCGCCCAGCGCGGCGAAGCGGCGCACGAGCTGTGGCACCGCCATCTCGATCACCTCCACCGGCAGCGGGAAGCGCCCGAGCACGTCCACGCACTTGCTGGCGTCGGCGATGCAGACGAAGCGCTCGGCCAGGTCGGCCACGATCTTCTCGCGCGTCAGCGCGGCGCCGCCGCCCTTGATCATGTGGCCGCGCGGGTCGATCTCGTCGGCGCCGTCGACGTACACCGGCAGCCGTTCGACCTCGCCGGCGTCGAGCACGCGGATGCCGTGGCGCCGCAGCCGCTCGGTGCTGGCGTTGGAGCTGCTCACCGCGCCGGCCACCGGCTGCGGCAGCAGGGCCAGCGCGTCGATGAAGTGGTTGACGGTGGAGCCGGTGCCCACGCCCACCACCGTGCCGGGCTGCACGTAGGCCAGCGCCGCGAGGCCGACGAGGGCCTTGAGTTCGTCCTGGGTCATGGCGCCCGATTATCGGCAGCGACAATCGCCGCATGCCGCTGGTGCCGTACGCCTTCGCCCGCCCCTTTCTCTTCGGCCTCGACCCGGAGACCGCGCACGATCTCGCGCTCGACTCGCTGGCCGCCCTGCAGCACACGCCGGCGCGTGCGCTGTGGTGGCAGCCGCGCGTGTCCGACCCGCTCACGGTGGCCGGGCTGCGCTTTCCCAACCGCGTCGGCCTGGCGGCGGGGCTGGACAAGAACGGGCGCTGCATCGACGGGCTGGGCGCGCTCGGCTTCGGCTTCATCGAGGTGGGCACCGTGACGCCGAAGGCGCAGCCGGGCAACCCGAAGCCGCGCCTCTTCCGCCTGCGCGAGGCCGAGGCGCTGATCAACCGGCTCGGCTTCAACAACCAGGGGCTCGATGCCTTCGTCGCCAACGTCAAGCGCGCCTGCCGCTTCCGCGCGGCGGGCGGCATCGTCGGCCTGAACATCGGCAAGAACGCGGCCACGCCGATCGAGCGCGCGGCCGACGACTACCTGGCCGCGCTCGAAGGCGTGCTGCCGCACGCCGACTACGTGACGGTCAACATCTCGAGCCCGAACACGCAGAACCTGCGCGCGCTGCAGTCCGATGCCGCGCTGGCCGCGCTGCTCGGCGCGCTGGTCGAGCGGCGGCGCGCGCTCGGCCGCGAGCGCACGCCGATCTTCGTGAAGATCGCGCCCGACCTGGACGAGGCGCAGATCGGCGTCATCGCCGCCACGCTGCGGGAGTGCGGCGTCGACGGCGTGATCGCGACCAACACCACTGTCGCGCGCGACGCGGTGGCCGGACTGCCGCATGCCGGCGAGGCCGGCGGCCTGTCGGGCCGGCCGGTGTTCGAACCGAGCAACCGCGTGGTGCGCGCGCTGCGCGCCGCGCTCGGGCCGGGCTTCCCGATCATCGGCGTGGGCGGCATCCTGAGCGGTGCCGACGCACGCGCCAAGGTTGCCGCCGGGGCCGACCTGGTGCAGATCTACACCGGGCTGATCTACAAGGGGCCGGCGCTGGTGCACGAGGTGGCGAGGGCCCTGGCGCGCGGCTGAGCTCCGCCGAGCAGCACGGCGCGGCACGGGACTCCGCCCGCTTAGTGTCCCGCCACCACGCCCTCGCGCCGCGGGTCGGCGCCGCCGAACCAGCCGCGCGGCGTGCGCTGGATGGCCTGCAGGCCGCTCGTCATGTCGGTCTCGATGACGACGTGGCCGCGCTCGCGCAGCGCCCCGGCGGTGGCCGGCGGAAAGCGCCCCTGCTCGAGCACCGTGGGCCCGTTGTAGCTGGCGAAGTTGGGCAGGTCGATGGCGCGCTGCACGTCCAGGCCCCAGTCGAGCGACGCGATCAGCGTCTTGGCGGTGAAGTGGATGATGCCGGCGCCGCCCGGCGAGCCGAGGGTCATGACGAGCGCGCCGCTGGTCGCGTCGAAGACCAGCGTCGGGCTCATGCTCGAGCGCGGGCGCTTGCCGGCCTGCACGCGGTTGGCCACCGGCCGCCCTGCGGCGTCGGCGGGCGCGAGCGAGAAGTCGGTGAGCTGGTTGTTGAGCAGGTAGCCGCCGGGCAGACCCGTGCCGCCGTCGGCCATCAGGCGCGCGCCGAAGACGGCTTCGATGGTGGTCGTCATCGCCACCGCGCGGCCTTCGGCGTCGACCACGCTGACGTGGCTGGTGCCGCCTTCGGCCTGCGCCGGCATGGCGGCCTGCGCCGGCGGCATGCCGAAGGGCTCGCCCGGCCGCGCCGTACCGAAGCTGCGCGCGCCGACGAGCGCGGCGCGCTGGTCGAGGTAGGCCGGCGCCAGCATGCGCTGCCAGTCGCCGCCGGGCGGGCCGGCGAAGGCCGGGTCGGCCAGGTACTGGTTGCGGTCGGCGAAGGCCAGCCGCGCCGCCTCGGTGTACAGGTGCAGCCAGTCGGCGCCGGGCACGCCGTCGTGCAGCGGCGTGGCCGGGGCCGGCAGGCGCTCGAGCACGCCGAGGATCTGCATGACCGCGATGTGCCCCGACGACGGCGGCGGGAAGCCGCACACGCGCCAGCGTGCGCGCCAGTCGTTGCACATCGGCCGGCGGCGCAGCGGTGTGTAGCCGGCCAGGTCGGCCTCGGTCATCAGCCCTGGGTTGACGGCATGGCCGCGCACGCGCGCCACCAGGTCGGCGGCGATCGGCCCTTCGTGCAGCGCCGCGCTGCCACGCGCCGCCACGGCGCGCAGCACCGCCGCGAGCGCCGGGTTCTTGAGCAGGTGGCCCACCGGATGCGGCTTGCCGTCGGCGCCGAAGAAGTAGGCCCGCGCCTGGGCGTCGCGGGCCAGGTGCGCGTCGGCCGCGAGCTGGCTGTGCAGCCTCGGGCCGACGCGGAAGCCCTGCTCGGCCAGCGTGATCGCCGGCTCGAAGAGCAGCGCCCAGGCGAGCCGGCCGTGCGCGCGGTGCGCGGCCTCGAGCATGCGCAGCGCGCCGGGCACGCCCACCGCGCGTCCGCCGACCATCGCCGCGGCCTGCGTCATCGGCTGGCCGTCGGGACGCAGGAAGAGCTTCTCGTCGGCGGCGGCCGGCGCGGTCTCGCGGCCGTCCCAGGCGGCGAGTTCGCGGCCGTCCCAGTGCAGCAGGAAGGCGCCGCCGCCGATGCCGCTGGACTGCGGCTCGACGAGCGCGAGCACCATCTGCACCGCGATGGCCGCGTCGAGCGCGTTGCCGCCGGCGCGCAGCACCTGCAATCCAGCGTCGCTGGCCAGCGGGTGGGCCGCCGCCACCGCCATGCGGCCATAGGCCCAGCCGGGCTTGCCGGTGTAGCCCGAGGGGCCTTCGGGCAGCGCCGGAACGGCGTCGCCGCGGCGCGTTGGGTCGCGCGGCGCGGCGCAGCCCGCCAGCAGCAGCGCCGCCGCAACCAGCGCTGCGGCGAGCGCGGGGGCGCGCGCGCCAGCGCGGCCGCGCATCAGCGCCTCACCACTTCTCCACCCAGGGCCTGAGGTCGAGTTCGAAGGTCCACGCGCTGCGCGGCTGGCGGTGCAGCTGCCAGTAGTTCTCGGCGATCGCGTCGGGCTCGAGGATGCCGTCGTGCGCCTTGGCGGCGTAGCGCTCGGGGAAGTTGTCGCGGATGAAGGGCGTGTCGATGGCGCCGTCGATCACGACGTGCGCCACGTGGATGCCCTGCGGCCCGAGCTCGCGCGCCATGCTCTCGGCAAGCGCCTTCAGCGCATGTTTGGCGCCGGCGAAGGCGGCGAACGTCGCGCCGCCGCGCCGGCTGGCCGTGGCGCCGGTGAAGACGAGGGTGCCGCGGCCGCGCGGCACCATGCGCCGCGCCACCTCGCGGCCGACCAGGAAGCCGGCGAAGCAGCCCATCTCCCAGACCTTGAAGTAGCGCTGCGCGGTCTCCTCGAGGATCGAGCCGCGCACGTTGCCGCCGACGTTGAAGACCGCCACCTCGATCGGGCCGACCTCCTCCTCGACCTGGCGCACCAGCTCGACGACGGCGTCCTCCTTGCGCGCGTCGCAGGCGAAGGCGCGCGCGCGGCCGCCGGCGGCGGTGATCTCGGCCACCAGCGCCTCGAGCTTGTCGCCGTGGCGGCGCGCCACGCAGGCCACGAAGCCCTCGCGCGCGAAGCGCCGCGCCACCGCGGCGCCGGTGGACTCGCCGGCGCCGATCACCAGGGCGACGGGCGGGCGCGGCTCGTTCATCGGCTTCGTCGCCTTGGTCGGATTCGTCGACGTGAAGCAGCAGCGCCGCTACTGCAGCGGCACCCCGGTCTTGGACTGCATCTCCTCGCGCGTGACGCCGGGCGCCAGCTCCACCACCTTCAGGCCGTGCGGCGTGATGTCGAGCACGCCGAGATCGGTGATGATGCGGTCGACCACGCCCACGCCGGTGAGCGGCAGCGTGCACTTGGGCAGGATCTTCAGGTCGAAGCCGCCGTCCTTCTTCTTCGCCACGTGCTCCATCACGACGACGACGCTCTTCACGCCGCCCACCAGGTCCATCGCGCCGCCCATGCCCTTGACCATCTTGCCCGGGATCATCCAGTTGGCGAGGTCGCCCTTCTCGCTGACCTGCATGGCGCCGAGGATCGACAGGTTGATCTTGCCGCCGCGGATCATCGCGAAGCTGTCGTGGCTGCCGAAGATCGACGAGCCCG
>Ga0073934_10010045_pt1 | contig 11876 bp, 10 predicted proteins | sample LarsenN4metaG_FD_76834 | JGI IMG/M metagenome (GOLD analysis project Ga0073934, IMG submission 76834) | Hot spring sediment bacterial and archeal communities from British Columbia, Canada, to study Microbial Dark Matter (Phase II) - Larsen... ... | reverse complement strand
TGGCACGAGGCCGGCCACGCCATCGTTGCGCTCAACACGCCGGAATCTGATCCGGTGCACAAGGCGACGATTATTCCGCGCGGCCGCGCGCTGGGCATGGTCATGCGCCTGCCCGAGAACGACCGCATCTCGGTCAGCCGCGAGAAGCTGGAGGCCGACATCACCGTGGCGATGGGAGGGCGCATCGCCGAGGAGCTGATTTTCGGCCGCGCCAAGGTGACGAGCGGCGCCACCCAGGACATCGCCATGTCCACCAAGATGGCGCGCCTGATGGTCACGCAGTTCGGCATGAGCGACAAGCTGGGCCCGCTGGCCTATGGCGAGAACCAGGAGGAGGTTTTCCTGGGCCACTCGGTGACGCGCACGCAGAACATCTCGGAGATCACGGCGCAGGACATCGACGCCGAGATCCGCCGCATCATCGACAGCTGCTATGCGCGGGCCCGCGGCATCCTGACCGAGAACCTGGAGCAGCTGCACCAGCTGGCTGGGGCGCTGCTCGAGCACGAGTCGCTGACCGGCGACGAGATCAAGTCTCTGTTGCGGGGCGAACCCATCGTGCGCGACGACCGCAGCGGCACGGCCGGCCCGCCGCGCCCCAGCTCGGTGCCCCAGGCGACCGACGCCGCCGCGCGCAAGGACGGCGGCCGCGGCGGCCTGGAGCCGCACCCGCAGCCCGGCGCCTAGCCACGCCGCGCGCGGCCAGCCCTTGGTGCCCGGCCCGCCCCGCAAGGTGCGGGCCGGTCCGCTTCCGGCCATGACAGCTGCAAGCCCGGGCCCGGCGACCGGCAGCGCGCTTGCCGTGCGTGCGGGCGCGTTGCCTGCGGTGCTGCCGGCGGGCGCCGTCCTGCACCTGCGCCCAGCCGGGCTGGTGCGCGGGGCGGCGGCCAGGGGCCTGCTGGCGGCGGGCGGCGCCCGGCTGCTGGCCGGCGGTCCGCTGGCCTTCACCCTGGTCGAGGTCCTGGTCCGCGCCCCGGATGCGGTGACGAGCGCCATGCTGCCCGTGGCGGCGACCGAGGCCTGGGCAGAGAGCCTGGCGACGCCGTACCGCGAGCGGATGGAGGCGCTGCTGGCCCGCGCCGTCGCGCCCCGCGCGCCCCTGGTGCCGGCAGCCCACGGCCGCCCGCTGGTCATGGGCGTCGTCAACGTCACGCCCGACAGCTTCTCGGACGGGGGAGACTTCCATCACGCGGCGGATGCCGTGGCCCAGGGGCGCGCGCTGGCGGCGGCTGGGGCCGACATCCTGGACGTGGGCGGCGAGTCGACTCGCCCCGGAGCCCTGCCCGTGGCACCGGCCGAGGAGCAGGCGCGCGTCCTGCCGGTGATCCGGGCGCTCTCCGAGACCGGCGTGCCCATCTCAATCGACACCCGCAATGCCGACACCATGCGGGCAGCCCTGGCGGCCGGCGCCGACATCGTGAACGACGTTAGCGCGCTCACCCACGATTCGGCCGCCGCCGCCGTGGTGGCCGGGGCCCGCGTGCCGGTGGTCCTGATGCACGCGCAGGGCGACCCCCGCACCATGCAGCAGAACCCTGCCTATGCCTGCGCGCCGCTGGACGTCGCCGAGGCGCTGGAGGCGCGCATAGCGGCCTGCGAGGCGGCAGGCATCCCCCGGGCGCGGATCGCCGTGGACCCCGGCATCGGGTTCGGCAAGACGGTCGCGCACAACCTTGAGATCCTGGCCCGCCTGGGGGTGCTGCACGGGCTGGGCTGCCCGATCCTGCTGGGCGTCAGCCGCAAGAGCTTCGTCGCCCGCCTGAGCGCGGGCGAGCCACCCAAGGGGCGCGAGCCCGGCAGTCTGGCGGCGGCGCTGGCGGGCGTCGCCCAGGGGGTTCAGGTCATCCGCGTCCACGACGTGGCCGGCACCGTGCAGGCGCTGAAGGTCGCGACCGCCGTCGCGCAGGCGGAATAGCAGGCGGGAACCCGCCACGGCAGGCCGGAGTCTGGTAGTCTTAGGGCTTCGGCAACCGGGAGCGGCGTTCCCTTTAGCCGCCGGGCGCGGGCCCGGCGCGAGCGAGAGAGGCATCGATGGCGAGGCGCTATTTCGGGACCGACGGCATCCGCGGCACCGCGAACAGCGAGCCCATGACGGCCGAGATCGCGCTGCGCGTGGGCATGGCGGCCGGGCGCTGCTTCATCCGCGGCGATCATCGCCACCGCGTCGTCATCGGCAAGGACACCCGCCTGTCGGGCTACATGGTGGAACCCGCCCTTACGGCCGGCTTCATCGCCGTGGGCATGGACGTGATCCTGGTGGGCCCCATGCCCACGCCGGCGGTCGCGATGCTGACCCGCAACATGCGGGCCGACCTGGGCGTGATGATCTCGGCCTCGCACAACCCCTTCCAGGACAACGGCATCAAGCTCTTCGGCCCCGACGGCTACAAGCTGTCGGACGAGGTGGAGGCCGAGATCGAGCGCATGATGGGCGACGACGCCTCCTGCCCGCGCGCCAGGCCGCGCGACCTGGGCCGCGCCAAGCGCCTGGACGACGCCGACGGCCGCTACATCGAGTTCGCCAAGGCGACCTTTCCCAAGCAGCGCACGCTCGAGGGCCGGAAGATCGTGGTCGACTGCGCCAACGGCGCGGCCTACCGCGTGGCCCCGACCGTGCTGTGGGAGCTGGGCGCCGAGGTCGTCTCCATCGGCGTGGCGCCCGACGGCTTCAACATCAACAAGGACTGCGGTTCCACGCATCCGGCGGCCCTCCAGGCGGCCGTCGTGGCCCATGGCGCCGACCTGGGCCTGGCGCTGGACGGGGACGCCGACCGCCTGATCGTGTGCGACGAGCACGGCCAGATCGTGGACGGCGACCAGCTCATGGCCATGATCGCCGAATACTGGCACCGCAACGGCAGCCTGAAGGGCGGTGGCCTGGTGGCCACCCAGATGTCCAACCTGGGACTGGAGCGCTACCTGGCGGGCCTGGGCCTGACGCTCGTGCGCACCAAGGTGGGCGACCGCTATGTGGTGGAGCACATGCGCGCGCACGGCTTCAACGTGGGCGGCGAGCAGTCAGGCCACATCATCCTCAGCGACTACGCCACCACGGGCGACGGCCTGATCGCCGGCCTGCAGTACCTGGCCGTGCTGATCGAGCAGGACATGCCGGTCAGCCAATGCAGCCGCCGCTTCCAGCCGGTGCCCCAGACCCTGCGCAACGTCGCGATCGCGAACGGCGCGCGGCCGCTGGATGACGCTGGCGTGCAGAAGGCCATCGCCAGCGCCGACAAGCGGCTGGGCAGCCGCGGCCGCCTGCTGGTGCGGCCCTCGGGCACCGAGCCGCTGGTGCGCGTGATGGTGGAGGCCGACGACCAGGCCCTGGTCGGGGCCATCATCGACGAGGTCGCCGGCGTCATCGAGGGCGCCGCGCGACAACACGCCTGAGGCGTGGCGCGGCGGCGCAAGAAGCGGGTGGATGCGGCCCCGGCGGCCGCCTACGTTCCCGCCTAGGCCGGCGCCGATGCCCGGCCGGAAGGAGCCCGCCATGTCCGCCGCCACGCTCGCCCTGGTCGGAACCCCCGATGCCGAGACCCGCGACCCCGAGGCCGCGGGCCGCGACTACGCCCGGATCGAGAAGGCGATCCGCTTCCTGGACGCCCACTACCAGGATCAGCCCGAGCTGGATGCCGTGGCGCGCGAGGTGGGCCTCAGCCCCTACCACTTCCAGCGCCTGTTCCACCGCTGGGCGGGGGTCAGCCCCAAGCGGTTCCTGCAGTTCCTGACGGTGGATCACGCGCGGCGCCTGCTGGACGGGAACGCCTCCGTCCTGGATGCTGCGCTCGACGCGGGCCTCTCGGGCCCCAGCCGCCTGCACGACCTGTTCGTGGCCTACGACGCGGTCACGCCCGGCGAGGCCAAGCGCAAGGGCGCGGGGCTCGCCATCGCCTGCGGCTTCCACGCGTCGCCCTTCGGCGAATGCCTGGTCGGTGCCACGGCCCGCGGCCTGTGCTGGCTGGGCTTCGTGACGGCGGAAGGCCGCCGGGGCGCGCTGGATCGCCTGCGCGGACGCTGGCCGCACGCGACGCTGGCCGAGGATGCCGGCGCCACGGCGCCACTGGCCGCACGCGCCTTCGCGCCCCGGCGCGGCGGGCCCCCGCTGCCGGTGCACCTGACCGGCACCAACTTCCAGCTCAAGGTGTGGGAGGCGCTGCTGCGCATCCCGCCGGGCGGCGTGGTCGCCTACGAGGACGTGGCCCGCGCCGTGGGCAGTCCGGGCGCGGTGCGCGCGGTGGGCAGCGCCGTGGGGCGCAACCCGCTGGCCTTCCTGGTGCCCTGTCACCGCGTCATCCGCAAGACGGGGCCGTTCGACGCCTATGCCTGGGGCCGCGAGCGCAAGCGTGCCATCCTGGGCTGGGAGGCCGCCCGCTTCGGCACCTCGGACGCCGCCTGAGGCGCGCGTTGTCCGCTCCCGCGGCGGCCGATAGATTGGCCGGCCACCGCGGGGGACGGGCATGACGCGCTACCTGGAGGACTTCAAGCCGGGCGACCGCATCGAGACTCGGGGCTGCACGCTGAGCGAGGCGGCGATCACCGACTTCGCTTTCCGCTACGACCCGCAGCCCTTCCACATCGACGCCCCCGCCGCCCAGGCCGGCCCCTTCGGCGGGATCATCGCCAGCGGTTTCCAGACCCTCGCCGTAGGTTTCCGCATGCTGTGGGATACCGGGGTTCTGGCGGGCAGCGGCCTGGGCTCGCCGGGCCTGGACGAACTGCGCTGGGTGAAGCCCGTGCGCCCCGGCGACACGCTCCGCAGCCGGCTGGAGGTGCTGGAGGCGCGTCCTTCCGAATCCAAGCCCGACCGCGGCGTCGTGCGCGTGGTGCACGAGGTGCTGAACCAGAAGGACGAGGTGGTGATGAGCTTCAAGGCCGTCATGTTCGTCCTTCGTCGCCCGCAGGGGCAGGGGGCCAGGCCATGAAGCTGCCGTTCTACTGGGTGGATGCCTTCGCCGACCGGCTGTTCACCGGGAACCCCGCCGGCGTCGTGCCGCTGGACGCCTGGATCGACGACGCGCTGATGCAGAAGATCGCCTTCGAGAACAACCTTCCCGAAACGGCGTTCTTCGTGCCCAAGGGGCGCGACTTCGCCCTGCGCTGGTTCTCGCCCACGGTCGAGATCCCGCTGTGCGGGCATGCCACGCTGGCCTCGGGCCACATCGTCTTCACGCTGCTCGATCCCGGGCGGTCCGAGGTCGGCTTCGAAACGATGAGCGGCCGGCTGGGCGTGGCGCGGGAGGGCGAGCTGCTGGCGCTGGACTTCCCCGCCCGGGCCTCGCGCCCCGTCGAGCCCGAGGCGTGGCTGGCCAAGGCCATCGGCACGGCTCCCGACGCGCTGTTCGACGGCGGCGGCGGGAACCTGATGGTGGTGGTCGCGGATGCCGCCGCCGTGCGCGGGCTGGCGGTGGACATGGCGGCGCTCGACAGGGGGCTGAAGGGCCGCGGCCTGATCGTCACGGCCAGGGGCGAGGACGTGGACTTCGTCTCGCGCTACTTCGCGCCAAACCACGGCATTCCCGAGGATGCGGTCACCGGCTCGGCCCACTGCACGCTGGCCCCCTTCTGGGCCGGCAGGCTGGGCAAGGCGGCGCTCGAGGCGCGCCAGCTCTCGGCGCGTGGCGGGCGGCTGCGCTGCACGGTCAAGGGCGACCGGGTGGCCATCGCCGGGCGCGCCATCACCTACATGACCGGCACCATCGAGGTCTAGGCGTCAACCCCATCCTGGGGTTGGCGGCCGGCGCGGGGCGGCTAAACTCCGCCCGCAAGAGCCGGGGATTCCGAACATGGGCAACGTGGTCGTCGTCGGCGCCCAGTGGGGCGACGAGGGCAAGGGCAAGATCGTGGACTGGCTCTCGGAGCGCGCCGAGGTGGTGGTGCGCTTCCAGGGCGGCCACAACGCCGGCCACACCCTGGTGGTGGGCGGGCAGACCTACAAGCTGAGCCTGCTGCCTTCGGGCGTCGTCCGGGGCAAGCTGTCGGTCATCGGCAACGGCGTCGTCGTCGATCCCTGGGCGCTGCTGGACGAGATCGCCCGGCTGGGGGGCCAGGGCGTGACGGTGACGCCCGAGACGCTGCAGATCGCCGAGAACGCCCCCCTCATCCTGCCCCTCCACGGCGCGCTGGACCGCGCGCGCGAGAAGGCTCGCGGCAACCGCCCCATCGGCACCACGGGACGCGGCATCGGGCCGGCCTACGAGGACAAGGTGGCGCGGCGGGCGCTGCGCATCTGCGACCTGGCCGACGATACGACGCTGGTGGAGAAGCTGGACGAACTCCTCTTCTACCACAACGCCCAGCTACGCGGCCTGGGGGCGGAGGAGATCGAGCGCGCGCCGCTCTTGGCCAGCCTGCGCGAGGTCGCGCCGCGCATCCTGCCCTTCGTGCGGCCCGTTTGGGAGACGCTGGACGAGGCGCGCAAGCAGGGCTGCCGCCTGCTGTTCGAGGGCGCCCAGGCCTTCATGCTGGACGTGGATCACGGCACCTACCCCTACGTCACCTCGTCCAACACGGTGGCCGGCATGGCCGCGGTCGGTGCCGGCTTCGCCACGGCCGGGCTCGACTACGTGCTGGGTATCGTGAAGGCCTACACGACGCGCGTGGGCGCGGGGCCCTTCCCCACCGAGCTGCAGGATGCGACCGGAGCACGGCTGGGCGAGCGCGGGCGCGAGTTCGGCACCGTGACGGGCCGGCCGCGGCGCTGCGGCTGGTTCGACGCCGTGCTGGTGCGCCAGGCGGTGAAGGCCGGCGGCATCGACGGCATCGCGCTCACCAAGCTGGACGTGCTGGACGGGCTTGAGGCGCTGAACGTCTGCGTGGGCTACCGCCTGGACGGCCGGGTGATCCGCCGCATGCCCGCCATCGCCGCTGCCCAGGCCAGGCTGGAGCCGGTCTACGAGACGCTGGAAGGATGGCGCGAGAGCACGCGCGGCGCCCGCTCGTGGGCCGAGCTGCCGGCCACGGCGGTCAAGTACATCCGCCGCGTCGAGGAGCTGATCGAGGCGCCGGTGGCGCTGCTCTCCACCAGTCCCGAACGCGAGGACACCATCCTCGTGCGCGACCCCTTCGCGGCCTAGGAGACGAAGCATGGAGAGACACGACGCCGTGGTGGTGGGGGCCGGCTTCTCGGGCCTCCTCATGCTGCACCGGCTGCGGTCGCTCGGCCTGTCGGCACAGGTGATCGAGGCCGGCGATGGCCTCGGCGGTACCTGGTACTGGAACCGCTATCCCGGCGCCCGCTGCGACATCGAGAGCCTGGACTACTCGTACTCGTTCTCGGAGGCGCTGCAGCAGGAGTGGCGCTGGACCCACCGCTACGCCGTGCAGGCCGACATCCTGCGCTACGCCGAGCACGTGGCCGACCGCTTCGACCTCCGCCGCGACATTCGCTTCGGCACCCGCGTCACGGCGGCCCGCTACGACGAGGCGGCGGGGCGCTGGCGGGTGGAGACGGACCGTGGCGAGGCCCTCGTGGCACGCCACCTGGTCATGGCCACGGGCTGCCTTTCGGTTGCGCGCCTGCCCGACGTGCCGGGCCTGGAAAGCTTCCGCGGCCGCTGGTACCACACCGGCGACTGGCCCCACGGCGGCGTGGACTTCACCGGGCTCCGCGTCGGCGTGATCGGAACCGGGTCGTCCGGCATCCAGGCGATTCCCGTCATCGCGCGCCAGGCACGCCGCCTGACCGTGTTCCAGCGCACGCCCAATTTCAGCGTGCCCGCTTGGAACGGCCCCTTGGACCCGGCTGAGGAGCGGCGCATCAAGGAGGGCTATGCCGCCCACCGTGAGTCGCTGCGCTGGTCCCGCGGCGGCTACACGGTGGAGGAGGGCACGGAGCGCCTGCTGGCCCAGCCGCGGGAAGCGGTGCGCCGCGAGCTGGAGCGCCGGTGGCGCATCGGCGGCTTCTCGATTCAGTCGGCCTACGACGACATCATGACCAATCCCGAGGCCAACGCCGTGGTGGCGGAGTTCGCGCGCGAGAAGATCCGCGAGCGGGTGAAGGATCCGCGCACGGCCGAGCTGCTGTGCCCCCGCGACCACCCCTTCGGTTCGAAGCGCTTGTGCGTGGATACCGACTACTACGAGACCTACAACCTGCCGCACGTCGAGCTGGTCGACATCCGCAGCGCGCCGATCCAGGCGGTTGTGCCCGAGGGCGTGCGCACGGCCGGGGCAACCTATCCGCTGGACGCCATCGTGTTCGCCACCGGCTTCGACGCCATGACGGGCGCGCTGGCCGCCGTCGACATCCGCGGGCGCGGCGGCGTGGCGCTTGCCGAGAGGTGGAGGGAGGGCCCGCGCACCTACCTGGGCCTGATGGCGGCGGGCTTCCCCAATCTATTCACCGTCACCGGGCCGGGCAGCCCCTCGGTGATGAGCAACATGCTGACGTCCATCGAGCAGCACGTGGACTGGATCGCCGCCTGCATCGGCCACCTGCGCGACCGCCAGCTCGCCGCGATCGAGCCGCAGCCGGCCGCCGAGGACCGCTGGACCGCGCACGTGGCCGATGCCGGTGCGCGGACGCTCTATCCGGACGCCAATTCCTGGTACATGGGCGCCAACATTCCGGGCAAGCCGCGGGTCTTCCTGCCCTACATCGGCGGCGTGGGCGTCTACCGGAAGATCTGCGACGAGGTCGTGGCCAAGGGCTACGACGGCTTCGCCCTCACGGCCTAGAGACGCGAACGGGCCGCCGGGCGTGCTGCCCGGCGGCCCGTCCTTCCTTCGTCGCGCAGCCTAGTTCGCGGCCAGCCGGCGGTCGGCGGCGGCGCTCTTCACGGCGCGCTGGAGCTTCTCGAAGGCGCGCACCTCGATCTGGCGCACGCGCTCGCGGCTGATGCCGTACTCGGCGCTCAGCTCCTCAAGGGTCTTGGGTTCCTCGGTCAGCCTGCGCTCCATCAGAATGTGCTTCTCGCGGTCGTTCAGGCTGCCCATCGCCGATTCCAGCAGCTGCTTGCGGGCGCCGAACTCCTCGCGTTCGCCCAGCGTGGTCTCCTGGTCGGCGGTGTCGTCGACCAGCCAGTCCTGCCATTCGCCCTCGCCGCCGGTCTGCAACGGCGCGTTCAGCGAGTGGTCCTGGCTGGCCAGCCGGCGGTTCATCTGCACGACGTCGTCCTCGGTCACCTCCAGCCGCTTGGCGATCTCCGCCACCGTCTCGGGCTTCAGGTCGCCGTCCTCGATGGCCTGCAACTGGCCCTTCAGCTTGCGCAGGTTGAAGAACAGCTTCTTCTGCGCCGCCGTCGTGCCGATCTTCACCAGCGACCAAGAATGAAGGATGTATTCCTGGATCGCGGCGCGGATCCACCACATGGCGTAGGTGGCCAGCCGGAAGCCACGCTCGGGCTCGAACCGCTTGACGGCCTGCATCAGGCCGACATTGCCCTCCGAGATCAGCTCGTTCACCGGCAGGCCGTAGCCGCGGTAGCCCATGGCGATCTTGGCGACCAGACGCAGGTGGCTGGTGACCAGACGGTGCGCGGCATCCACGTCGTTGTGCTCGCGCCAGCGCTTGGCCAGCATGTACTCCTCCTCCGGCTCCAGCATCGGGAACCGGCGGACCTCCTGCAGGTACCGCGTGAGACTCGAGTCGGACGTCAGGGCCGGTAGGGCCGGGGGCATCGATGTCCTCCAGTCGGGGTCCCAGCCCCGACACCGTCGATGGATTGTCCTATGTGCAACGCAATATAGGGACGGCCCGGTTCCTCGTCAATGTCCGACAAGGTTGCTCAACTATTTGTAATCCGACGTGTGAGCCAGGGTTTCAAGCAGACCCGCCATGTCGGGGGGCAGGGGGCTCTCGAACCGCAGAGACCGGCCGTCGACGGGATGGGAGAACCCCAGCACCCGTGCATGCAATGCTTGCCGTTTCATGGCGCCCAATACCCTAGCGAGGGAATCGGGCAGCTTTGTGACCCGCCGGCCGCGTGCCCTGCCATACGTCCGGTCGCCAACCAGCGGGTGTCCCAGCGACGCCATATGCACGCGGACCTGGTGGGTTCGCCCCGTGCGCAGGCGGCATTCCACCGCCGCCGCCACGCCCGCGAAGGCTCGCAGGACGCGGTAGCCGGTCGCCGCCGGGCGCCCGCCGCGTTCCAGCACGGCCATCTTCTTGCGGTCATGGGGACTGCGGCCGATGGCGCCGGTGATCTCCCCTTCCACCGGGCGCGGCACGCCCCACACGATCGCGGTGTAGGCGCGCTCGACGGTGCGCGTGGAGAACTGGCGCACCAGGGCCTGGTGGGCGCGGTCGGTCTTGGCCGCCACGATCAGGCCGCTGGTATCCTTGTCCAGGCGGTGGACGATGCCGGGGCGCCTCACGCCGCCCACGCCAGCCAGGGTGCCGCCGCAATGGGCCAGCAGGGCGTTGACGAGCGTGCCGCGCGGATTGCCCGGGGCGGGGTGGACCACCAGCCCGGCCGGCTTGTCCACGACGATGAGCTCGTCGTCCTCGTAGACGACCACGAGCGGCATCGCCTCGGGTGCGGCGTGCATGGGCGACGCGGGCGACTCCTCCAGGCGGAAGACCTGGCCCGGTTTGACCCTGGTATCGGGGTCCGTTATGGTCCCGCCGCTTCCCCGCAGCCTGCCGTCCAGGATGAGGGCCTTGATGCGCGCCCGGGTGAGCGCCGGAATCGCCCGCGCGAGGACCTTGTCGATCCGCTGGCCGGCGTCCCCGGCCGTCGCCCGGACCTCGTGATGGGCCGCAGGGGAGACCGTCATGGCGGCCGAGCAATGACCGAAAACGGGCGCGGGCTCAAGGCCCTGGTCATCGGCATGGGTGTGCTGATCGTGGCCGGCCTCGTCGTGCTGGCGGTTGCCATCGTGCAGCGCGCCGGCAAGGCCGACTTCGGCGTGGAGGAGGAATACGCCAGCGCCCCGCTGCCTATTCCTTCCGGCGCCCGCGCGCTGACCGTCGCCCCGGCCGGCGACGGCGTGGTGGCCGTCCTGGTGGAGGACGCGGCCGGGCGGCAATCCCTAATGAGCATCGACCTGCAGTCCGGCCGGGTGCTGGGCACCCTGGCGCTGACGCCCCAACCCTGAGCACCGATACCCGTGAGCCCCGCATGACCGTCGACCCGAACTCCGCGCAGGCTCCCTTCACGGCGGCCGAGATCGAGGCCGCGCGGGCCCGCCTGGGCAACCTAGTGATCGAGACGCCGGTGCTGCGCTGGCGCGGACCCGAGCGCGACGAGCTCGTGGGCCGCGACACCGAGGTCGTCTTCAAGCTGGAGCTGATGCAGGTCACCGGCACCTTCAAGCCGCGCGGCGCCCTGACCGTCATGCTGGCCCTGCCACCCGACGTCCTGCGCCGCGGCGTCACTGCCGTCAGCGCCGGCAACCACGCCATCGCGGTGGCGTATGCCGCGCGCATTCTCGGCACCAGCGCCAAGGTCGTGATGATGAAGTCGGCCAACCCGTTCCGCATGGCGCGCTGCCGCGGCTACGGCGCCGAGATCGTGCTGGCCAGGGACGTCCACGAGGCCTTTTCCCTGGTGAAGCGCATCGAGGCCGACGAGGGCCGCACCTTCGTCCACCCCTACGAGGGCCCGCTGACCGCGCTGGGCAACGCCACCCTGGGACTGGAGCTCATGCGCCAGGCGCCCGACCTGGACGCCGTCGTCGTGCCGGTGGGCGGCGGCGGCCTGCCGGCCGGCGTCGCCGCCGCGGTCAAGGTCGTCAAGCCGGACGTCGAGGTGTTCGGTGTGGAGCCCGAGGGCGCGGACAGCATGGCGCGCAGCTTCGCCGCCGGCTCGCCCCAGCCGATCGAGCGCGTGGCGACCATCGCCGACAGCCTGGGCGCGCCGCGCGCCGAGCCCTACAGCTTCGGCCTTTGCCGGCGCTACCTGGACGACCTGGTGGTGCTGGACGACGCGGCG
>Ga0073934_10010043_pt1 | contig 11878 bp, 5 predicted proteins | sample LarsenN4metaG_FD_76834 | JGI IMG/M metagenome (GOLD analysis project Ga0073934, IMG submission 76834) | Hot spring sediment bacterial and archeal communities from British Columbia, Canada, to study Microbial Dark Matter (Phase II) - Larsen... ... | reverse complement strand
CGAGCGACTGCGGCGCCTGCACGAACAGGTCGAAGACGCGCCCGATCATGTCGGGGGAGAGCCCCACTCCACTGTCGCGCACGCGTACCGTGGCCTGTCCGTCGCGGAGCTCGCAGTGCACGGTGATCGACTTTCCCGCCGGGCTGAACTTCACCGCGTTGTTGAGCAGGTTGGCGAACACCTGCTCGAGGCGGGTCGCGTCGGCGTCGACGACGATGCGGTCGTCCGGCACCGAAAGCAGGACCAACTGCCCGCGCTCCTGAGCGAGCACCTGCGCCTCGTCGAGCGCGCGGTGGACGATCGTCGCCAGCGGCAGAGGCTCCTTGTGCACCGCAATCGTACCCTTGCTGATGCGCGCCACGTCGAGCAGGTCGTCCACCAGCCGCACCAGCCGTTTGCTCTGGCGGTCGGCGATCGCCAGGGCACGCCGGGTGTGTGTGCCGTCGTGACTGCTGGCGCTCAGCACCGCGTTGCGCAGCGCCGCCAGCGGGTTGCGCAGCTCGTGGCCGAGCATGGCGAGGAACTCGTCCTTGGCCCGGTTCGCCGCCTCCGCCTCCTCGCGCGCCAGCTGCGCGGCCTGCAGCAGCTCGTCGCGTTCGGCCTCGGCGCGCTTGCGGGCGGTGATGTCGCGCGCGATCTTCGATGCACCGATCACCCGGCCATGAGTGTCCTTGATCGGCGAAATGCTGAGCGAGACGTGGATGCGGCGGCCATCCTTGCACACGCGTTCGGTCTCGTAGTGCGATACCCGCTCGCCCCGCCGGATGGCCCCGAGGATGGTGCCGAGCTCCGAGGCGCGATCGAACGGGTACAGCCGCGAGATCGGCTGCCCAACCATCTCCTGCGCCGTATAGCCGAACATCCTCTCGGCGCCGCCGTTCCAGCTCGTCACGATCCCGTCCAGATTCTTGCCGATGATTGCGTCGTCCGACTCCGCGACGATCGAGGCAAGCTCGAACAGGGCCGGGCCGAGCGCCTGCGCCTGCTGCTGCAGCTCGGTCACGGCGCGCAGGCGCTCGGCGGTGCTGTCGAGGCCGGTGTAACTCTCGGCGGGAATCATCAGCGAGTGCTCGCCGCAAATCGTGCGCAGCGCCTCGCGGTCCGCCGCGGTCGGAAAGTGGGTGAGCGGATACGCGCAGAGCAGCGAGAAAGGTTCGGTTGCCGCCAGCTCGTTCCACAGCTGCTCGAGCCGCACCGCCGCCTGCCGAGCACCGTCCGCCCACAGCAGCGCGACCATCTCGCCGAACGCCCGCACCGGCCGGCCTCCGCTGCCGGCCCGGCGGATCACGCCGCCGATCACCTCGACGAACCGCCCCTCGTCGGGCATGCCGGCCACCATCAACTGCCCCAGCGTCTCGGCCGCATCGAGGGCGATGTAGCGCTCCGCTCCGGCGGCAAGGCCCGTGTCGAGACCCCGGTTGCGCAACTCGAGATCCAGCTGGCTGCGGTGCCGCTCGGTGGCGATTACTACCGCCGCTTCGCCGGCGCCGAGCGCGCCGCCGACGAACGACGCGAGCCGATCCACGAGGAAGGCATCCGACTCGTAGAACTGGACGATGTGACAGCCCGTCTCGCGTGGTGCACCGGAAAAGGTTCGCAGCCAATCCTCCCCGTGAAGGAACATCGAGTATGTCTTCTACCACCGGCCGCTCCGGACGGCGACGGAAGAAATCTTTAGGGGCAAAACCTCCGGCCAGGACCCCGTTAGGGACAATGCCGGTCAGTTAAGGGTCCGACACCCTCCGCTGAGGAGGGATTAGCCGCGAAAAGGCGCAAAAATACTGGGCTCCGGGTCCTTCATTTGGCGCGATGTCTGCCGGGGGCACCGCGTTTCGCCTTCAGCGTTCCCGCTCCAGCACCTCGGTGCTCCAGGGGCAGTACGTGCGAACGGTGCCGAGCCAGTAATCGAGCTCCTCTTCGACGAACGCCGGGCAACCGTCGCACAGCTCGATGGTGAACTCGGCGAAGCCGACCGCGTCCGGGTCGAGGTTCCAGCTCCACGGTGCGTTGAAGCCGCCGTCGCCGCGCAGGAGGCGACCGGAGAGGATCTTGCGGTGCCCGACGCCGACCAGCGCCTCCGCCTCGGCGACCACCGCCGGATCGCGGATCAGGGCGCGAAAGATCTGCCCGTCCGGATTGCCCTCGTGGGCGCACGCCCGGATGCGGAACAGCGCCCCCTCACCGACCGGCGGGCAACCGTCGAGCGCGTGCTGCACGGCGCGCACGAGATCGGTGATCTCCACCACGCCGGAAAAGTCCCCGTCGGCAGCCGGGCAGGTCGCCAACGCCGACGAGCCCAGGGCGATGCCGACGCCGGCCACCAACTCGTTCACCGCCACCGCGCCGTCGCTATCGCAATCTCCGGCGCACGCGGCCTGACAACGGCCGGTCGAAACGAGCAGGGCGGCGCCGGCCAGGACGCATCCGAGAAACCTCCGCGCATCCATTCTCATGCGGACATTCTAGCAAAACTCCACCGCCTTTCCGTGGGGCTTGTAAAAAACTCGGCGAATCCTCCTCACCGCGCGACATGGCGACGTGGCCACGCGGGCGGCCGAATGGCACGGCTGCTGCTGCTTCTTTGCGCGCATGACCCGTTGGGGATTTGTTCCGCACCGCGGCGAGGCGCAAAGCCGCGCGCCGCGCGTGGCCGGACGCCAGCGCCGCGGCATTTGGCGGCGCGTGGCCGTCGGCGTTCTCGCGGCGGCCGTACTGGTGTGGGCCTTCGTCACGTTCTACCTCGACGAGCTGCTGCGCAGCCGCATCGAGCGCAACGTCAACCGGCAGCTGAAGGGGTACACCGTCACCCTGCCGGCGCTGGATTTCCACGTGTTGGGGTTCGCCGTGACGCTGCGCGGCCTCGAGCTGTCGCAGCAGGCGCACCCGGACCCGCCGGTGGCGGTGATCGAACGGCTGGACGCCAGCGTGCACTGGCACGCGCTGCTGCACGGCGAGGTGGTGGCCGACTTCGTCTTCGAGCGGCCGCGGCTGCACATCAACCTGCCGCAGTTGCGCAACGAGGCGCGCGATCCCGAGAAGCTGCACGAGCGCGGCTGGCAGGACGCCGCAAAGGAGATCTACCCGCTCGAGATCAACCGCCTCGAGATCCGGGACGGCGAGATCACCTACCTCGACGTCGACCCGCGCCGGCCGCTGAGCCTCCGGAACCTCGATCTCGCGGCCGAGAACATCCGCAACGTGCGCGCACCCGAAGAGAAGTACCCGTCGACCATCTCGATCGACGCGAAGGTGTTCGAACGCGGCCAGCTGCGCATCGACGGGCGCGCCGACTTCCTCGCCAAGCCGTTCGCCGCGGTGAACGCCGACATCGAGATCGCCGAGGTTCCGCTCGACGCCGTCAAGCCCGCCGCAACCCACGCCAACCTCGACCTGCGCAACGGCATCCTGAGCGCCCGGGGCCACGTCGAGTACGGCCCCGAGCGGCGCGTCATCGACCTGCACAACGCCACCATCCGCTCGCTCGAAGCCGACTACTTCCACACCGCGAAGACGGCCGCGGCCGAGGCGCAGCGCGTCGAGACGGTGCGTCGGACCGCGAAGAAGATCAGCAACGAGCCGCAGACGCTGGTGCGCATCCAGCGCCTCGACATCACCGGCAGCACGCTCGGCTACGTCGAACGCGCGCGCGAGCCCGGCTACCGCGTGTTCCTGGCCAGCACCGACATGACGCTGCGCAACCTGAGCAACCAGGACACCGAGGAGCCGGCCGCCGTGCGCATCGAGGGCATGTTCATGGGCAGCGGCAAGACGCTGGTCACCAGCACCTTCCGGCCGGTGAACAAGACGCCCGAGCTCGACCTCAACCTGCAGATCGAATCCACCAGCCTGCCGGCCCTGAACGACGTCTTCCGCACTTACGGCGGCTTCGACGTGACCGGCGGCGAGTTTGCCTTTTATTCCGAGCTCTCCGCCCGCGACGGCGAGATGCGCGGCTACGTGAAGCCGCTGCTCACCGACATGCAGGTCTACAGCAGCCGACAGGACAAGGAGAAGTCGCTCCTGAAGCAGCTCTACGAGGGCCTCCTGAGCGGCGTGGCCGAGCTGCTGGAGAATTCGGCGGACGACGTCGCCACCAAGGCGGAGGTAGTCGGCCGGGTGGACGACCCGAACGTGCGAACCTGGCAGATGGTCCTGCAGCTGCTGCGCAACGCGTTCATCCAGGCGATCCGCCCCGGCCTCGACGCCGCGGTGGACGACGATGAGGATTGAAGCCGCAGTCCTCTGCGGATTGCTGTTCGCCGCCTGCTCGATGGCGCCCCCCTCCGCGGCGCCCGACCTCGCGGCCGGCCACGAAGCGGCCGAAGTGGCGGGATTCTCCTTCGCGCGCGACACCTTCGCCTTCGCCAACTACAGCCGCTCGCGTAATCCCGACGCGGAGAACCTGTACGACAAGCGCTGTTTCGTGCTCGGCCGCAGCCTGCGGCAGTTCTTCCAGTTCGCCCGCTTCGAACCGCATCTCCCGCGCCTCGAGCCGGCGGCCTATGCCAGTCGCATTCGTCAGGTCGTCGCGCGCCCGCCCTGGCGCGAGCCGTTGCCTGCCGCCGAGCGCGTCGTCATCCCCGGCTACGGCGGCTTGCGCGAGCGCTCGCGCGCGCACGAGCACGTCGTGAAGGAGGCGCTGGGCCCGCACCGGTGGACGCTGCTGCACTGGACGAACTGGCGCATCGTGCTGCCGGTGGGCGGTGCGCACCAGGAAAGAGTAGCCCGGCGCATCACGGCCGGCGTGCGGGCGGGCCGCCTGGTGCAGCTGCTCGTCACCGATTTCCCGCAGCTCGGCTTGAACCACACCGTGGTCGCCTTTGCGTACGAGGCCTCGCCGGCGACGATCGACGTGCGCGTGTGGGATCCGAACGATCCGCTGCAGCCGGGGCACCTCACCTTCGACCGCCGCAGCCGCCGCTTTTGGGCGAGCGCGCTGTGGGACGTGCCGCCTATGCGCGTGCGCGTCTTCCAGGTCCACCACTCCCCCGTACTGTAAAAAACCCTTTGGAGTGCGGAACCAACGGTTCCGCTTTGGACCGCTCGCCGTGAGCGCAAACGTCCTTCCCGGGCTTGGTCGGCCCAAGCGGAGCGCGGTCGGATTGCCGCAGCGCACACGCCCTGCCGGGCCCGGTGCCGTGAGCGCGAGCGCTTCGCCCCGCCCGGGCAGTCCAAAGCGGAGCCGCTGGCTCCGCACTCCAAATTCTTTTTTTCCTGTTCGTCAGGGGCTTGTCGGTCAGGCCGACGAAACCTCCGGGCTGGTGACGCATGCATCCGGCACGCGCATTGCGTCCGTTCGGCCGCGCCTGCCGGACAATCTCGTCCGGTCGCTTGCGGAGGGAGTCGACGGATGGGAGCAATTACGAGGCGGCGCTGGCTGTTTTCCCTGGCGCTGCTGTGGCTACTTGCGCTGGTGCCGGACGCGGCGCCGGCGCGCCTGCGCCGCACGCGCACGCCGACCCGCACGCGCACGCCGACGCCGGCGGCGACCCTCACCGCGACGCGCACGCTGCCGCCCACCGCCAGCCCCACGCCGGCTCCTTCTGCGACGCCGACGCCGACGTCCGGCTCGGACACGTTGCCGCCCTGCCCGGCCGGCGGCGCGGCGCTCGCCATCGAGATCGACAACCCGCTCGGCGCGCCGCGCGAGGTCACCGTCGCCGGCGAGCTGCTCGCCGCCGCCTGCAGCGGCAGCGCGACGCGCTACAGTGCCACCGCGAGCTGTCCGGCCGGCGCCAGCGAGTGCGTCGCGTTGGGCGGCCTCGCTCCCGGCGTGTGGAAGCACGAGGTTCGCAGCGGCGCGCAGAACCAGTTCACGAAGACCATCCTCGTCGCCGACCAGACCGCGCCGAATCGCACCGCCTGGCGACTGTTCGCCACCGTGCTCGCGGTCGACCGCACCGACGACGGTCCCGTTCCGGCGCCGCACTGTCCGAGCGCCGCCGGCACACGCACCTGCTCGCTGCGCGCGGCGCTCGGCGCCGCCGCCGGCCTGCCGGCGCCGGCGCTCGTGCAGTTCGACCCGGCGGTGTTTCCGGCCGGCACGCCCACCACGCTGCGCCTCACCCAGAGCCAGCGCCTGACGTTCGCCGCGCCGGGCCTGATGGTCGACGGCACCGACGCGAACGGCGACCCGAGCCTGCGCGGCGACCCGCACCGGCGGATCGTCGAGCTCGCACCCACCGGCTCGACCTTCGTGTTCGCCACCGAGTCCGCCACGCTGCGCGGGCTCGCCCTGCACCGCCCGCTGCTCGCCGAAAGCGCCGTACCGGAGGACGTGGTCCGCTTCGACGGCGCGGGCGGCCGCACGCACCGCAACGTGGTCGAGAACTGCCGCATCGACGGCGGCGCGGCGGCGCTCGGCGTGAAGATCTCCGGGCACGACTGCGTGGCCGGGTTCGACGCTGCCGGCTCCGACTGGAGCAACGCCAACGTGGTGCGCAACAGCGAGATCTTCTTTTGCCCGGACAAGGCGGTGAAGGCGTCCACCCTCGCCCACGTCGCCGTGCTCGACAGCTGGCTGCACGACAACGTCGGCGGCGGCCTGCAGGCGACCTTCAGCGGCAATCTCGAAGCACGGCGCAACGTCGTCGAGCGCAGCGGCTTCAACGCCTCGGCGCCGGTGTACGCGAGCGCCAGCGGCATCGCCGCCAACGGCGCCAACGACACCCTTGTCCCGACCACGCCCGACACGCCCTCGCAGCTGCGCAGCAGCGCCAACGTCTACCGCGACAACAGCCTGCGCGGCATTTCCGTGCAGGAGCTGTCGGTCGCCACCATCGACGGCGACTTCAGCTGCGCGGCAAGCAACGCCGGCAGCGGCGGGCAGAACGGCATCGCCGTGTTCGACAGCGGCGCGCGCCCGGCAGCGGCGACGGTTCGCGGCAGCGCCGCCGTCTACAACGGGCGCAACGGCGCCACGGTGGCGAACCAGTCCACCGCCGACTTCGGCACGTCGGCCGATCCGGGGCACAACGCCTTCACGCAGAACGCGACGCGACCGGCGCTCGGCGGGCGCAACCTCGACAACTCCGGGACGCAGGCATCCCTGCCCGCCGAAGGAAACCAGTGGCAGCGCTGTTATGCCGATCCGCTGCGGCCGGGCGCGCTCTGCGACGGCGACCTCGGCGCCGACGTCGCCGGCGCGATCGACTTCGTGCCGCCGCAGCCGCACCGCGCCGGCGCCGCCAGCCTTCCGCTGATCATCGACGCGGTCACTCCGGGCAAGGCGGCGGGCGGCGCGCTGGTGCACGTGGACGGCCGCGGCTTCAATGCGATCGACGGCTACCTGCCGGGCGGCAACTGCGGCACCGCGATCGCGCAGGGCAACACGTGCGCGCCGCTGCGCGGCACCTGCGTACGGCTCGAGACCGCGCCGGGGCAGTGGACCGACCTCGCCGTGCGCGCCGTGACGCCGCTGCACGCCGTGGTCGAGCTGCCGGCCGGCTTCCTCTGCGTGCAGCCTGCGAGGCTGCGCGTGCTGCGGCTCGACTACAGCGGCGGCGTGGTGGCCGCCGAATCGCTGTTTTGCACGAATCCCTGACCTTGTATCCGACCGGTGAGCCACGGTTCGCAAGGAATTCAGCCGCGAAAAGGCACAAAGGGCGCAAAAAGGGCACGATGTTCCCTTTGCGGTCCTTTGCGCCTTTTTGCGGCCATTCCTCGCGCGTCAGCCCGAGGGCGTTGCCCTCGGCTATGATCGCGGGGCGCTTTTGCTTTTCCCGCCCGGGCTGCTAACCAGCCGTTCGGGATGAGTGGAGCTGACTGCGGAGTTCCTCCTTTTGACAAAGGGGGGCCCGGGGGGATTTCCGGCGGGCTCGCCGGAACGGCCGAGGGAGCCGCCGGTCGCCTTCTTGCGGGTTTCGCCTTCCCGGCGCGGCCTTGCAACGTCATCCTCCCGCGCGCGGCCTGATCCAAGACCCTCGTCGATGCACGACCTCCAGCGCACCCGCACCGGGTCTTCCCCCGCAGGGACCAGCCGCAACCAGCTCGCGGCGCTTTCCCTGGCGGCGCTCGGCGTCGTCTACGGCGACATCGGCACCTCGCCGCTGTACGCCATCAAAGAGTGCTTTTCGCCGCACGCCGGCCTGCCGCCGACGCCCGAGAACGTCATCGGGATCCTGTCGCTGGTGTTCTGGTCGCTGCTGCTGGTGATCGTCGTCAAGTACCTCACGTTCATCATGCAGGCCGACAACCGCGGCGAGGGCGGCATCCTCGCACTGATGGCGTTGCTCGGGCCGGGCAGGACGGCCTGGCTCGTGTCTCTCGGGGTGTTCGGCGCCGCGCTGCTCTACGGCGACGGGGTGATCACGCCGGCGATCTCGGTGCTGAGCGCGATGGAGGGACTGGAGGTCGTCACGCCGCAGCTCGCCCCCTACGTGGTGCCGGCGACGGCCCTCATCCTGGCGCTGCTGTTCGTGATCCAGCGGCACGGCACGGCCGGCGTCGGGTCGGTGTTCGGACCCGCCACGCTGGTGTGGTTCGTCTGCATCGCCGCGCTCGGCATCCCGTGGATCTTCACCCACCCGGGGGTGCTCGCCGCGGTCAACCCGTGGCACGCGATCCACTACTTCGCCACGCACGGCCTGCACGGGATGCTGGTGCTGGGAGCGGTGGTTCTCTGCATCACCGGCGGCGAGGCGCTTTACGCCGACATGGGGCACTTCGGGGTGCGGCCGATCCGGCTCGCCTGGTACTGCGTCGTGATGCCGGCGCTGCTGTTGAACTACTTCGGCCAGGGAGCGCTGCTGCTCGAGAAGTGCCAGGGCTCCATCGACGACGAGGTGTGCCGCACCGCGGTGGCCAGCCCGTTCTACGCACTGGTGCCGGGCTGGTTTCTCGTGCCCATGGTGCTGATCGCGACCGTGGCGACCGTGGTCGCCTCGCAGGCGTTGATCTCGGGCGCCTTCTCGCTCACGCAGCAGGCGGTACAGCTGGGCTTCATCCCGCGCATGAAGATCGTGCACACTTCGAGCACCACGCACGGGCAGATCTACGTGCCGCTGGTGAACTCGCTGCTGGCGGTTTCCTGCATTGCACTGGTGATGATCGCCGGCAGCTCTTCCAACCTCGCCTCGGCGTACGGCATCGCGGTGACCGGGACGATGGGCATCACCTCGGTCTTGTTCTACGCCGTCGCGCGCCGCAGCTGGTCGTGGCCGGTGTGGCAGGCGGGCGCGCTGCTGGCGCTGTTCCTCTGCATCGACCTTGCCTTCTTCGGCGCCAACCTGGTGAAGATCTTCGAGGGCGGCTGGTTCCCGATGCTGGCGGCCGGAGGCGTGTTCACCGTCATGTCGACCTGGAAGTTCGGCGCCAGCTGGCGGGCGCGCGAGCTGGCCAAGGTGCGGATCAAGTTCGACGACCTGCTGAAGATGCTCGAGGTGGACCCGCCGGCGCGCGTGCGCGGCACCGCCGTGTTCATGACGCAGGACCCCGAGGGCACGCCGCCCGCCATGCTGCACCAGCTCAAGCACAACCAGGTGCTGCACGAGCAGGTCGTCATCCTCACCATCCTGTCGACGAGCACGCCGACGGTGCCCGACAAGGAACGCGTCGAGCTCGCGCAGATGCAGCACGGCTTCTGGCGGCTGATCGCGCGCTACGGCTTTACCGAGACGCCGCACGTGCCCGAGGTGATGCGTCTGGCGGCTCTGCACGGCCTCGAGCTGACGCGCGGCCGCACCAGCTACTTCCTCGGCCGCGAGACCTTCGTCTCCACCGGCCGCTCCGAGCTGCCCGCCTGGCGGCGCGGCCTCTTCCTGTTCCTCGCCCGCAACGCCCGCTCGCCGACCGAGTTCTTCTCGATCCCCCCTAACGAAGTGGTCGAGCTCGGCGCGCAGATGGAAGTTTAGCGCCAATGACGGTCACTTAAGAAATTCCAGCCGCAAAAAGGCACAAAGATGCGCAAATGGTCAGTATTCTTTTGTGCCGTTTTGCGCCTTTTCGCGGCTAATTCCTCATCGGCCGAGGGTATCGGGCCGTTAACTGACCGGCATTGGGTTTAGCTCTTATCCCGTGATCGAATCCGTATCCGGGCAAGGCCGAACGCCGGCCCGGTGGTATCGCTGGCGCTCAACCACCGGCTAATCGCTGGGACCCCTCACCGGGGTCCTTTGGCCGGCGGTTAGTCGCGTAGCGACGGCTCGAGGGTAGCCGTGGGTTTCGAACCCACGGCGATGCCGGCGCTCATTTTCTCGCCTTGAATTGCTTGCCGTCGTTCGCCGCCTCATCGGCGGGCGTGAAGACGGATTCGAAGCACGTGCCGTCCACCTGGTGCAGTTGCGCCTCGACCGAGATCGAGTTGTCGAAGAATCGCGTCGGGCTCACCGGCGAGAACGGCGGCAGGTTCGCGCCCTTGCCCTTCACCTGCAGCTTCGACCTTCCGGCTTCCCCGCCGGTCAGGCCGATCTTAGTGATCCCGTCGCTTGCGCCGGTGCTGTCCACGTAGCGGTAGCCCTTGGTTCCGGAAGGGGACCAGAGGACGGGGCTGGGACCGACCTGCGCATCCACTTTCAGCACGCCATCGTCGTAGACGCAGAACGCCAAGCTCGCGCTGGTCTGCGGATCGCCGAAGTCCGCCTGGGTGAGCAGCGGCCCTCCTTTGAACTTCCACTTGAGCTTGTTCCTCGCTCCGCTCGGGTCGGCGGGGTCGGCGCGCAGTTGCAGCTGCGCGCGCAGCGAGGCCGAACAACCCACCGCCGGAGCCGCCGGACACATCGCGGCCGCAGGCGTGTCGGTGGGCGAAGGGCTCGCCGTGGTCGTCGACGTCGCAGTGGCGGAAGGCGTCGCCGTCACCGTCGAAGTGGAGATCGGCGTGCCGGTGGTGGTCGAAGTGCTGGTCGGAGTCTCGGTAGACGTCGAGGTGGAAGTGGAGGTGACGGTCGCGGTGCTCGTCGCCGTGGGCGTGTTCGCACTGCACATCGACGGCTCGCCGCTGCAGGAATAGCCGGCCTCGACCTGGCACACCGCCGAGCAGCCGTTGCCGGACATCGTGCCGCCGTCGTCGCATCCCTCGCCGCCGTCGAGCAGGCCGTCGCCGCAGGTGCCGCCGAGCAGCCGCAGCACGGCAAAGTCGTTGTTGCTGCCGTTGTACGAAGATCCGGCCACGACGATCTTGCGGTCGCTCTGCAGCGCCACGCCGTAGCCGACGTCGGCGCCGGCACCGATGGCCACGGTCAGCTTGCCGTCGCCGCTGAACGTAGTGTCGAGGCTGCCGTTGCTGGTGTAGCGCGCCAGCGCAACGTCGTTGTTGGCGCCGTTGGACGAATACCCCGCCGCCACGATCTTCCCGTCACTCTGTACGGTCACGGAGTAGGCGCCTTCCGCGGCGCTGCCGATCGGGGTGGTCAGCTTGCCGTCGCCGCTGAAGGTCGTGTCCAGGCTGCCGCTGGTGGTGTAGCGCGCCAGCGCAAAATCGTTGTTGCTGCCGTTGTCGGACCCTCCGGCCAGGACGATCTTTCCGTCGCCCTGTATGGCCAGCGCCTGGGCATAATCGCCGGCGGTCCCGATGGCCGTGGTGACGATCCCGTCGCCGCTGAAGGTGGTGTCGAGACTGCCGTTGGTGGTGTAGCGGACCAGGGCGAAGTCGATCACTCCGCCGCCCGCGACATAACCGCCGACGACGATCTTGCCGTCCGACTGCACGGCGACGGCGAACCCGAAGTCGTCACCGACGATGTGCGTGGTCTGCTTGCCGTCGGTGCTGAACGTCGTGTCGAGGCTGCCGTTGGTGTTGTAGCGTGCAACGGCGAAATCGTAGAAGCCCGAGGCATCCTGCGCGTATCCGGCGACGACGATCTTGCCGTCGCTCTGGATCGCCACGCCAAAGGCAAGATCGTTGCCGGTTCCGATTGCGGTGGTCAGTTTGCCGTCGCCGCTG
>Ga0073934_10010042_pt1 | contig 11878 bp, 7 predicted proteins | sample LarsenN4metaG_FD_76834 | JGI IMG/M metagenome (GOLD analysis project Ga0073934, IMG submission 76834) | Hot spring sediment bacterial and archeal communities from British Columbia, Canada, to study Microbial Dark Matter (Phase II) - Larsen... ... | reverse complement strand
TCGGGCGCTTCGTGCGCGAGCGGCTGATCCCGCTCGAGCCCGCCGTCGTCGAGACCGACGACGTGCCGGCCGACGTGCTGGCCGCGATGCGCGCGATGGGCCTCTACGGCCTGACCATCCCCGAGGCGTACGGCGGGCTCGGCCTCAGCATGGAGGAGGAGGTGATGGTCGCCTTCGCCTTCGGCCGCACCTCGCCGGCCTTCCGCTCGCGCTTCGGCACCAACACCGGCATCGGCGCCCACGGCATCGTCATGGACGGGACCGAGGAGCAGAAGCGCCGCTACCTGCCGCGGCTCGCCGCCGGCGAGATCATCGGCTCCTTCGCGCTGACCGAGCCCGACGCGGGCTCGGATGCCGCCTCGCTCAAGACCTCGGCGCGCAGGGACGGCAACGGCTGGGTGCTGAACGGGGCCAAGCGCTTCATCACCAACGCGCCCGAGGCCGGGCTCTTCACCGTCTTCGCCCGCACCGATCCCGCCGAGCCGGGCGCCAGGGGCGTCTCCGCCTTCCTGGTGGAGCGCGACGCGCCCGGCCTGTCGGTGGGGCGCAACGACAGGAAGATGGGCCAGCGCGGCATGCACACGGCCGACGTGATCTTCCAGGATTGCCGCGTGCCGGCCGACGCCCTGCTGGGGGGCAGGGAGGGGCAGGGCTTCAGGACCGCCATGAAGATCCTGGACCGCGGCCGCATCCACATCGGCGCGGTGTGCGTCGGCACCGCCGAGCGCCTGATCGACGAGAGCGTCTCCTACGCGCTGGAGCGCAGGCAGTTCGGCAGGCCCATCGCCGAGCACCAGCTCGTCCAGGCCATGCTGGCCGACAGCCGCACCGAGTGCTTCGCGGCCCGCGCCATGATCCTGGAGACCGCCCGCCGCAAGGACCGCGGCGAGGACGTGTCCGTCGACGCCGCGTGCTGCAAGTACTACGGCAGCGAGATGGTCGGCCGCGTGGCCGACCGCGCCGTGCAGATCCACGGCGGCAACGGCTACATGGCGGCCTATGCCGTCGAGCGCTTCTACCGCGACGTGCGGCTGTTCCGCCTCTACGAGGGCACCTCGCAGATCCAGCAGCTCGTCATCGCGCGCGGCATGCTGAAGGAAGCCCAGGCGTGAGCACGGCAGAGTCCGCGGCGGCAGGGCGGCAGGCCTCCCCGCCCGCGCTGCCCCGCCTGCCGCGGCGCATCGGCTGGCTGCCCTTCGAGCAGGCCCGCCTGCGCCCCGACGCTCCCGCGGTGGGCGAGGGCGCGACGGTCTGGACCTACGGGCGGCTGGCCGACGCGGTGCGCGCGACGGCGGCCCGGCTGACCGGGGTCGGCGTTCGCCCCGGCGACCGGCTGGCCATCGTCTGCGAGAACGGCATCGCCGCCGCCGTGCTGATCTTCGCCGCCAGCGAGCTCGACGCCTGGCCGGTCATCCTGAACGCCCGCCTCTCGGCGCCCGAGCTCGACGCCATCCTGGAGCACTGCCGGCCGCGTCGCGTCGCCTATGCCGCGCTGTCGCCGGATGCCCTTGCCCACGCCCGGCGCCACGGCGCGGCCGCCATGAACGACGCGGACGTGCCCGGCGGCTGGATGGGCGCCCTGGCCGCGGGCGTGGAGACCGAGCGGCTCGAGACCTCGGCCGCGCGGCAGGTGGGTGCGCTGATCTACACCTCGGGCACCACCGGCAAGCCCAAGGGCGTGATGCTCAGTCACCGCAACGTGCTCTACAGCGCCCGCATCAGCGCGTCGGTGCGCGAGATGACGGCGGCCGACCGCATCTACGCCGCGCTGCCGGTGTCGCACAGCTTCGGCCTGTCCTCGGTCCTGCTGGGCGGCACGATGGCGGGGGCGTATCTCGCCTTCGCGCCGCGCTTTTCCCCGCAGGAGCTGGCCAGGGCCCTGGCCGAGGACGGCATCACGGTCTTCCAGGGCGTGCCCACCATGTTCGCCCGCCTGCTCGACTGGTATGCGGCCACGGGCACGCGGCCTCTGGCGCCCCGGCTGCGCTTCGCCTCCTCGGGCGGCGGGCCGCTCGAGCCCGGGCTGAAGCGGCGGGTGGAGGCGGCGCTGGGGGTGCGGCTCAACAACGGCTACGGGCTCTCCGAGGCCGCGCCCGTCGTGGCGCTGACCCGCTCGGCGGACCCCAACGAGGGCTGCTCGATCGGCTTCGCTGCCGACGGGGTCGAGGTGCGGCTGGTCGACGAGGCGGGCGCTCCCGTGGCGCCCGGCGCCATCGGCGAGCTGCACGCGCGCGGGCCCAACGTCATGCTGGGCTACTACCGCGACCCCGCGCTCACCGCCGCCGCGATCACGGCGGACGGCTGGCTCAGGACCGGCGATCTCGCCCGCGCCGAGCCCGACGGGCGGCTGCACGTCGTCGGCCGCAAGAAGGAGATGATCATCCACGGCGGCTTCAACGTGTACCCCGAGGAGCTCGAGGCGCTGTTCCACGAGCATCCCAAGGTGGCGCTGGCCGGCGTGGTCGGCGTGCCCAACGGCGTCGAGGAGGACGTGGTGCTCTACGTCCAGCCCCGGTCCGGCGCGGCCGTGGACCCGGCCGAACTCGCCGCCTTCGCCGCAGCCCGCCTGGTCGGCTACAAGCGTCCGTCGCGCATCGTCGTGATGGACCCCCTGCCCGTGACCCTCAGCGGCAAGGTCCAGAAGGGCAGGCTGCGCGCCCTGGCCATCCAGGGTAGTTGAGTGGCGCCCGTATCCGCCCAACGCTGTCATTCCCGGGCGCCGCGCAGCGGCGAACCGGGAATCCATGGCTGCGGCCGGTGTGCCGTGTGGCCGCCTTCCTCCTCCACCCTCGAGCGTCATGGCCGGGCGAAGTCCCGGCCATCCACGCCTTGACTCGCCACTTTAGGATCGGTTCTCGCATTCACAAGGCTGAGGCCGATTGATGGTCGGAGTAAGTCACGCTATATTTCCTCTACTTTGGCGGTAGCTGGGAGCATAAGGGTGGCGAACAAATATCCGTATGTCGCGTCTGCGGGGCCTTTGTTACGTGCCGTAGAGCACCTAAGGAAAAGCTTCCCAAAGGAGGTCACTGCGGAAACCCTTCGGAAACTCGGGATAGCTCCAAAGAACGAATCCTACGTTATAAACATACTTAGATTCTTGGGCGTGGTTGATGAAGATGGAAGGAAAGTAGATGAAAGATCAAAGGCTTTCTTTCAGGATAAAGACGAAGCATTTGCAGCCGAGTTTGGCCTGATTGTTAAAGAGGCTTATGCTGAACTCTTTGAACTTCATGGAGATGCGGCGTGGGGTCTTGATCGATCCAGCCTCACCCAGTTTTTCAGAACTTCAGACCATTCATCAGATGTGGTGGGTTCAAGACAGGCGGGGACATTCTCTGCTCTAGCGGCTTTATCGGGCCATAGGCAGATCGCAACGTCCTCCGAAGGTGGATCTGCAAAGAAGTCTTCAAAGACTGCTAAAGCAACAAAGAAAGGTGACACAGGTAGTAAGTCTAAGGTTTCTGAGCCGAACAAACCAAATGAATCTGCTTCCATAGGTCATCAACAAGTGGGACTGACTGTTCGCATCGAAGTGAACCTTCCTGCTGACGGTGATCAGGACACATACGACAAAATATTTAAGAGCATAAGAGAGAATCTTCTGAATGCAAAGTAATTTTGATCGATTTGAAAGAATAGTACGCCAAGCTTATCAATTTACGGAAGCGTCTACTCCAACTGAGGGGAGCGACCATCCGTTCGAGACTCACAACATCCACCCAGACCTTCCTGGTGACGTCAGGAGATTATTTGACAATGGCCACTATCCGCAAGCAAGCTTTGAGGCATTCAAGTTTTTAGACTTAGAAGTTCAACGAGTTGCGGCATCAACTGATTACGGAAAGTCATTGATGATGAAGGCGTTTAACGAAGTGAACCCCGTTCTTTCCATTAATCCTGGCATGACTCCTTCTGAAAAAAGTGAACAAGAAGGCTACAAGTTACTTTTTGCTGGTGCAATATTAGCTATTCGTAATCCACGAGGTCATTTGACATCTGTGAATGATGATATTGATACTTGTCTTCATCATTTGAATCTAGCCTCGATGCTGCTTCGGCGGCTGGAAGAGGCGGGCCTTCGGTAATTTGGTCTGTTTGGCCCGCAAGCGAGGTAGTGGAAGACGTGCGGCCTTTTGCGCGGCCCCAACGCTTCCTGCGAGCGTTCGAAGGTGGGCGCGGACCGATACCTAAAGGGACGCACCGCGACGGCCCAAGAGAGTAAGGGTTGCCGAAACGTGCCGTTCTTGCTGCTCTGTCGCTCGCTCACACATGGGCCATTCTTGTTCGATGAGCCCCATTCCATCCTGAGGATTCCCCCATGCCCCATCCCGTGCGCGTCCACGATCCCCGCTTCGCCGCCGTGATGGGCAAGGCCCCCGAGGGCGAGGTCATCGCCAAGGGCTTCGTGTTCACGGAAGGCCCGGTGTGGCACCCGAAGGAGAAGTGGCTCGCCTTCAGCGACATTCCCGCCAACCGCCTGCACCGCTGGACGCCCCAGGGCGGCTGCACGGTCTGGCGCGAGCCCTCGCACATGGCGAACGGCAACACGCTGGACCGCCAGGGCCGCCTGGTGACCTGCGAGCACGCCACCAGCCGCGTCACGCGCACCGGGGCCGACGGCAAGGTGACGGTCCTGGCCAGCCACTGGCAGGGCAAGGAGCTGAACAGCCCCAACGACGTCGTGGTGCGCAGCGACGGCCGCATCTACTTCACCGACCCCACCTACGGCCGGCAGGGCGACACCGGGCTGGCGCGGCCGCTGGCGCTGCCCTTCCGCGGCGTCTTCCGCATCGACCCGGACGGCAGCCTGCACCTCCTGGCCGACGACTACATCGAGCCCAACGGGCTGGCCTTCGTGCCCGGCGAGCGGCGGCTCTACGTCAACGATTCCGAGGCCGGCACGATCCGCGTCTACGACGTGGATCCCGACGGCGGGATCGCGGGCGGCCGCGTCTGGGCCGCCCCCGGCGTCGACAAGACCGGCTCGCCCGACGGCATGAAGGTCGACAGCGCGGGCAACGTCTACTGCTGCGGGCCCGGCGGCATGTACGTCTACGCGCCGGACGCCACGCTGCTGGGCGTGGTGCTGTTCGAGGAGTTCATCGCCAACATGGCGTTCGGCGGCGACGACCTGCGCGATCTCTACTGCACCGTCACCAGCGCCGTTTACCGCTTCCGCGTCCAGGTGCCGGGCCAGCCCGTCTTCTAGGAACCATCGACAGCGCGCCCGGGCGGGCTAGAGTCGCACCGTCCGGCCCCTAGGGAACAGGAGCGCACGATGGCCATCCCCAATTCCCTGCCCGCGTTCCGCCGTCCGCTCGTCGACGATCCGATGGCGTCCTACACGCTGCCGGCGCGCTTCTACACCGACCCGGCGATCTACGAGCTGGAGAAGAGAGCGATCTTCTACCGGACGTGGCAGTACCTCGGCCACGTTTCGCACGTCGCCAGGCCGGGCGACTACGTCGCGGGCTATGTCGCCGACCAGCGCGTGTTCGCCATCCGCGGCCAGGACGGCAAGGTGCGGGCCTTCCAGAACACCTGCCAGCACCGCGGCCACCACCTGGTGAAGGGCAGCGGCAACGTCGGCCTGTTCGTGACCTGCCCCTACCACGCCTGGGCCTACGACACGACGGGCAGGCTGCGCACCGCGCGCAACTGCGACCACCTGCCCGACTTCCGCAAGGAGGACTTCTCCCTGCCCGAGGTGCGGGTCGAGGCGTTCTGCGGCTTCCTGTTCGTGAACCTGGATCCCGGGGCGAAGCCGCTGGCCGAGCTGGTGCCTGACCTCGAGGCCGACATCCGCGCCCGCGTGCCGGAGATCGACAGGCTCAAGCCCGTGGGCGTGCTGGAGTTCGGCGGCCCCTCGATGAAGGCCAACTGGAAGGTCGTCGTCGACAACTACCTGGAGTGCTACCACTGCCCGCCCGCGCATCCGGCCTTCGCCGAGATGCTCGACATGCCCAGGTACAGGATGGACGAGTTCGGGCTGTGGTCGCGCCAGCTTGGCGTGCGCACGAACGCCACGAGGACGATCTATCCCGTCCGGCCCGACCACGCCGTGCAGGAGGCGATGTTCTGGTACCTGTGGCCCACCACGACGATCAACATGCTGCCCGGCTCGACCGAGATCCAGATCGCCGCCGCCGTGCCGCGCGGGCACGACCAGTCCTCCTTCGCCGGCCACGTCTACACGGCGGACGGCGGCGCGATCTACAAGGAGCGCTACGACTACGTGAACGACATCCTGGGCATCGAGGACCGCGACCTCTGCGAGTCCGTCCAGGAGGGCCTGCACGCGCTGGGCTACGACCAGGGCCGCTTCGTGGTGGACAAGGCGCGCTCCGGCATCAGCGAGCACGCCCTGCACCGCTTCCACCTCCTGGTGAAGGACGCGCTGAACGCCTAGGGGGGGTGCCATGCGGTCGTTCGTGGCGATGGCGGTCCTGGCCGGGCTCGTGGCGTGGGCCGGCGCGTCGCGGGCCGCCGAATCGGTGACGATCTCCTACGCCGCGGATGGCCGGCGCGTCGAGCTCGGCGGAATCCTCCACAGGCCCGACGGGGCCGGGCCGTTTCCGGCGCTGGTCCTGATGCACGGCTGCTCCGGCCTCGAGAAGAACCACGACGCCTGGGCCAGGCGGCTCGCCTCGCACGGCTACGTGGCGCTGATCGTCGAAGGGTTCCGCAGCCGCGGCGTCAACAACGTCTGCACGAAGAAGACCTTCAACAAGGTCTCCTACAACGCGCGCATCGCGGATGCCTATGCCGGTGCCGCCTTCCTGCGGGCGCGCTCCGATGTCGATTCCGGCCGCGTCGGGGTCGTCGGGTGGTCGCACGGCGGCATCATCGCGCTCAAGCTCGCCGCCAGGCAGCCTCCCTCGTTTTCCTGGGCCGACGTGCCCGTCGTTCCGTTCCGCAGCGTCGTCGCCTTCTACCCGTACTGCGGTCCGGAGAAGGACGCGGCGGTCCCGCTCCTCATCCTGATCGGCTCCCGCGACGACTGGACGCCGGCGTCGAACTGCGAGTCCTACGCCGCGATGCAGAAGGTCGCGGGAACGCCCGTCGAGCTCGTCGTCTATCCGGGCGCGACGCACGCCTTCGACGACACGACCGTGGGCCAGGGCTACGTGAACACGGGCCACTTCCTGCGCTACGACGGCGCGGCGACGGCGGACGCCGCCGACCGCATGGTCGAGTTCCTGGCGCGGACGCTGGCCGACTGACGGCTTCGAGGGGCGCTACGCCGTCAGCTTGGCCGGGAAGCCCGGGGCGCGGAGGTCGGTGCCGAGCGCGTCCTCCAGCAGCTTGACGACCATCGTGGACTGCGCCCCGCGGCCGTACTGCGCGGTCGCGCGCACGAAGATCTGCTCCACCAGGCCCGCCACCTCCAGCGGCACGCCCAGCTCGCGCCCCAGCTTGGTGGCGAAGCCCAGGTCCTTCAGCGCCAGGTCGTTCGTGAAGCCCACGTCGTAGCTGCCGTTCAGGATGAGCTGGCCCTCGGTCTCGTGGACGAAGCTGTTGCCCGAGCTCGCCTTGATCGCCGCGAAGGCGGCGCCCAGGTCCAGCCCGGCGCGCCTGGCCAGCATGAGGGCCTCGCCGTCCGCCACCAGGTGGATGAAGGCCAGCATGTTGGTGATGACCTTGATGACCGAGGCGCTGCCCAGCGGGCCCATGTGGATGATCGCGCCGCCCATCGCCTCCAGCGCCGGGCGGTGGGCGCGGAAGACCGCCTCCTCGCCGCCCACCAGCACGCTGATCTCGCCGGCCGCCGCGCGGTGGACGCCGCCGGTGACGGGCGCCTCCAGCGTGGCGATGCCCCTGGCGGCGGCGAGCCCGGCGAGCCGGCGGATCTCGTGGGTGTCGGTCGTGCTCATCTCGATCCAGGTGCCGCCCCGGGCCAGGCCCTCCAGCACGCCGTCCGGCCCCGCCACCACGGCGTCGCTCGCCTTGGGCGAGGGCAGGCAGGTCAGCACCGCGTCGACCCCCTGGGCGAGCGCCCTGGGGGATGCCGCCCACCGGGCGCCGGCCGCCTCCAGCGGCGCGGCCGCGGCGCGGTCCAGGTCGTGGACGGTCACGGCGAAGCCGCCGCGCACCAGGCTCGCCGCCAGGTGAAGGCCCAGGTTGCCCAGGCCGATGAAGCCGTAGCGCATGGCGTGCCTCGGGGGTTGGCGTGCTAGGGGTTGATGGGCCGGTCGGCCATCTCGAGGTGCAGGGCCGTGCCGTCGTAGGGATGGGCCAGCGCCACCGCCTCGTCCAGCTCCACGCCCAGGCCGGGCTCGGTGGGCGGGATGACATAGCCCTCCTCCCAGCGGATCGGCTTCTTCAGGATCCTGGCGTGGAAGCCGCCCCAGGTCTGGATGCTCTCCAGGATCAGGAAGTTCGGGATGCAGGCGCTGAGCTGGATGTTGGCCGCGCCCTCGATCGGGCCGCAGTAGAGGTGCGGCGCCACCTGGGCGTAGTGCGCCTCGGCCATGCCGGCGATCTTCTTGGCCTCCAGGATGCCGCCCACGCGGCCCAGCGCCATCTGCAGGATCGAGGCGGCGCCCGTCGCCAGCACCCGGGCGAACTCGTACTTGGTGGCCAGCCGCTCGCCGGTGGCGATGGGGATGGTGGTCTGGCGGGCCACCTTGGCCATCTCCTCGGGCATCTCGGGCGGGGTGGGCTCCTCGAACCACAGCGGATCGTAGGGCTCCAGCCGGCGCGCCAGGCGCAGCGCGCCGGACGCCGTGAACTGCCCGTGCGTGCCGAACAGCAGGTCCGCCCGGTCGCCCACCGCGGCGCGCAGCTTGCGCACGAACGTCTCGGAGCGGTCGAGCGAGGCGAGGTCGGGCTGGCGCGGGTCGAAGGCGGAGTAGGGGCCGGCGGGGTCGAACTTCACGGCGGTGAAGCCCTGGGCCACGTACTCGGCCGCGCGCTGGGCCGACAGGTCGGCGTCGTGGTAGATCGCGTCGGTCTCGCCCTTCGCCGTGTCGGGATAGATGTAGGTGTAGGAGCGCAGCCGCTCGTGCACCCTGCCGCCCAGCAGCTCGTAGACCGGCTTGCCCAGGGCCTTGCCCACGATGTCCCAGCACGCCATCTCGATGCCCGAGAGCACGCCCATCAGCGAGAGGTCCGGGCGCAGCGTGTAGCCGCGGGCGTAGACGTTGCGCCACAGCGCCTCGATGCGGAAGGGGTCGTGGCCGACGACGTGCCGCGCGCACACGTCCTCCACCATGCGGGCCATGACGTGCGGGCCGAAGGTGGCGGCGTAGACCTCCCCCACGCCCTCGATGCCGTCGTTCGTGATCAGCTTCAGGAACACGAAGTAGCGCCCGCCGAAGCCCGGCGGCGGGTTGCCCACGACGAACGTCCTGACGTCGGCGATCTTCATGGCGCGGCGCTCCCCCGGTGCGTGGCCGACGATGGCCTAGTAGACGATGACGTTGCGCAGCGCCTCGCCCCTGGTCACGCCGGCGATGGCCTCGTTGATGCGCTCCAGCGGATAGCGGCTGGTGATCAGCTCGTCCAGCTTCAGCCGCCCCTGGCGGTAGAGGTCCACCAGCTTGGGCACGTCGATGCGCAGGCGCGTAGAGCCCATCTTGCTGCCGATCATGCGCTGGCTCGCGTCGGCGAAGTCGACGGGATCGAACGAGGTCGTCGTCCCCGTGGCCGGCATGCCCACCAGGCACAGCGTGCCGCCCCGCCGCATCAGGCCGAAGCCCTGCTCGATCGCCTTCTTGGCGCCCACCGCCACGAAGACGTAGTCCGCGCCCCGCCCGCCGGTGGCGGCCTTCACGGCGGCGGCCGCGTCCTCCCTGCCCGGGTTGACGCCGTGCGTGGCGCCGAAGCCGCGCGCGGCGGCCAGCTTCGCGTCCGACAGGTCCACCGCGATCACGCGGTGCGCGCCCGAGATCGCCGCGCCCTGGATGCAGTTCAGCCCGACGCCGCCCGTGCCGATCACGGCCACCGCGCTGCCCGCCTTCACCTGCGCCGTGTTGGTCACCGCGCCCACCCCGGTGATGACGCCGCAGCCGAGCAGCGAGGCCACGTCGAAGGCGATGTCCTTGGGGATGGCCACCACCTGCGAGGCGTCCACCACCACCTCCTCGGCGAAGGCGCCGCAGCGCAGGCCCTGCTTCACCGGCTTGCCGTCCTTCGTGCGGATGGGGCCGCGCGCGTCGATCGGGAAGGTGCCCTCGCACAGCACGTGCTCGCCCTGGCTGCAGTAGTGGCAGCCGCCGCAGGTCCGCACCAGGGTGACGACGACGTGGTCGCCCGGGGCCACGCCCCTGGTGCCCGGCCCCGCCTCGGTCACGATGCCGGCGGCCTCGTGGCCGTAGACGGCGGGCAGGTCGCCGCCCCAGGCGCCCTCCATGTAGTGGATGTCGCTGTGGCAGATGGCGCAGGCCTTCAGCTTCACCCTGACCTCGCCCGGCCCGGGCGGGCCCAGCTCCAGGTCCTCGATGACGAGCGGCTGGCCGAACGCGCGGCAGACGGCGGCCTTCATGACGACTCCTCCCTTTCGGTCCCTAGCCCCAGATCGGCGGGCGGCGCCCGGACCAGGGCCGCGCCTCCTCCAGCTGGCCCGCCAGCCGGAACAGGGTGGCCTCGGCGCCGTAGCGCGCCGTGAACATGACGCCGACGGGCAGGCCTGCCGCGTTCCATGACAGCGGCACGCTCATCGACGGCTCGCCCGTGCAGTTGGCGAGCGGCGTATAGGGGATGAACGCGGTCAGGCGGTCAAGGAAGACCTGCGCGTCGTCCACGTTCGTGGCCAGCTCTCCCACCCGCACCGGCGGCTTGCCCAGCGTCGGCGTCAGCAGCACGTCGTGGCGCTCGAACAGCCGGGCCGCCCGCCGGCTCTCCCAGTGCATGGTGCGCAGCGCGATCAGCACGTCCGCGCCGGTCTTGGTCTCGCCCAGGCGCATCGCCGCCCAGGTCCAGGGCTCCAGGTCGTCGGGCGCGGGCGGGCGTCCCACCAGGGCGGGAAGCTGCCTGAGGTCGGCGGCCTCGTTGGCCGCCACGATGGTCGCCCAGGCGTCGGCCATCGCCGCGCGGTCGAAGTCGGGGGCGGCCTCCTCCACCGCGTGGCCCAGGCTCGCGCACAGCGTCGCCGCGTCGTGCAGGGCGGCCAGGCAGTCGGCATGGATCGGGTGGTCGTACAGCGGCCGGGCCGTGAAGGCGATGCGCAGCCGGCCGGGCGGAGCACCGACTTCGGACAGGAACGGGCGCTCCTGGTGCGGCGCGCCATAGGGGTCGCCGGGCGTGGCCCCGCTCATGGCGTCCAGCATGGCGGCGCTGTCGCGCACGCTGCGGCTGACCACGCCCATGCAGGCCAGCCCGTTCCACGGGTCGCCCCCCGCCGGCCCGGCCGACACGCGGTGCCGCGTCGGCTTCATCCCGAACAGGCCGCAGCACGAGGCCGGGATGCGGATCGAGCCGCCGCCGTCGCTGGCGCTGGCCACCGGCACCATGCCCGCGGCCACCGCCGCGGCCGACCCGCCGCTCGACCCTCCCGGGGTGTGGTCGGGGTTCCACGGATTGCGCGACGGCCCGTGCAGCACCGGCTCGGTGACCGCGTTCAGCCCGCCCTCGGGCGAGTTGGTGCGGCCGCACACGATCGCGCCCGTGGCGTCGATGCGGTCGGTCATGGCGGATCCCGCCGGCGCCACGAAGTCGCGGAAGTAGCGGCTGCCGTTCGTCATCGGCACGCCGGCCTGGGGCTGGAACAGGTCCTTCACCAGGAAAGGCACGCCCTTGAACGGCCCGTCGGGCAGGGCGGCCGGCTTCGCCGCCTTGGCGCGGGCCTGCTCGAATTGGCGCACGACGACGGCGTTCAGCCGCGGGTTGTGCTTCTCGATGCGGGCGATGGCGGCGTCCACCAGCTCGGCGGGCG
>Ga0073934_10010041_pt1 | contig 11879 bp, 9 predicted proteins | sample LarsenN4metaG_FD_76834 | JGI IMG/M metagenome (GOLD analysis project Ga0073934, IMG submission 76834) | Hot spring sediment bacterial and archeal communities from British Columbia, Canada, to study Microbial Dark Matter (Phase II) - Larsen... ... | reverse complement strand
TCAGCACTGCGCCCAATGCCGAACTGGTCTGGCTGTCCGACGGCGTGCAACTCGGCCGCGCGGGCGAATTCGTGACCGGGCTCGCCGGCATGCTCGAAGGACGTGCGCTGACGGTGGTCGAAGGAGGTGTCGCGCAGGCGCTCGCGTTGAGCGCGGCCGACAACAACGCCGGCGCGCTGACAGTGAAGGTATTGCGCGCCGCGCCGGGAGCCGACCATACCGGCACCGTGCGCGCCTACGATCTCAAGGGCCTTCTGCTGGCTGAAGCTCCGTTTGCACTGAAGGCCGGGGACCGGGAAACTGAAGCCACGCTCGATCTCCCCGTCGAACTGCGCAACGACATCGCCCGTCTCGAGATTGCAGGTGAGCGTTCTGCCGGCGCGGTTCAGTTGCTCGACAAGCGCTGGCGCCGCCGCACCGTCGGTGTCATCACCGGCGCGACCGCCGATACCGCGCAGCCACTGCTCGCCTCTACCTTCTATCTGCAACGCGCGCTCTCGCCGTTCGCCGATGTGCGGATGGGCGAGCGCGTGTCGCCGTCGGACATGGTAGTGCGCTTCATCGACCAGAATGTGCCGATGATCATTCTTGCCGATGTCGGCAACGTGGTCGGCGCGGCACGCGAGCGCCTCACCAGATGGGTTCAGGATGGCGGCGTGCTGGTGCGTTTTGCCGGTCCGCGCCTTGCTGCATCGGATGACGACCTCGTTCCGGTCCGGCTCCGGCGCGGTGGCCGCACGCTTGGCGGCTCCTTGTCATGGGAAAAGCCGCAGCCGCTCGCAGGCTTCACCCGCGAGAGCCCGTTCGGCGGCATGCCGGTGCCTAGTGACGTGACGGTGAACCGTCAGGTGCTCGCCGAGCCAGACGCGGGCCTTGCAGAACGAAGCTGGGCGACGCTGTCCGACGGGACGCCGCTGGTCACCGGAACGCGCCGCGGCAAGGGCATGATCGTGCTGTTCCATGTCACCGCCGACACGCGCTGGTCCGACCTGCCGCTGTCAGGGTCCTTCGTCGAGATGCTGAAGCGTCTGGTCGCACTCGCAGGCTCGACCGCGACCGCAGAACAGGCCAGCGCCGAGCGCGATCGCGAAACGCTGTCCCCCGCCCGCATGCTTGACGGTTTCGGCGTGCTAAGCGCCCCGCCGGGCAGCGCCAAGCCGGTCCCCGCGAATTATGCAAACCGCGCCACCGGCGATCATCCGCCCGGCTTCTACGGCCCTCCCGAAGGGCTGCTCGCCGTGAACACACTCATCGCAACCGACAGACCGGACGTCATCGACGTGTCGCCACTCAACGCCCGCCGCGATGTCTATCGCCTCAGCGAGCCGCACGATCTGCGCGGCCCGATCTTTCTTGCCGGTCTCGGCCTCCTGCTGCTCGACGCCCTCGTTGTGTTTTGGCTCGCGGGCGGGCTGAGCCGCCTGACCCGAACGCGGCGCCGGGCGGTTGCGACCGGTCTCGCGATCGCGCTTGCGATATCCGGCCTCGGTGTCGACGGCCGCGCGTTCGCGCAGTCGGTGGCACCGCAGCCTCGCGCTGCGGCTCCGCAACTGTCTGCCACGACTGACGATTTCGCGATGAAGGCCGCGAACGAGACCAAGCTCGCCTATGTCATCACTGGCGACGCCGAGACCGACGCTATCAGCAAGGCGGGACTGAGCGGACTGACGATCTTTCTCGCGCAGCGCACAGCTCTCGAAGGCGGCGAGCCGATCGGACTTGATATCGCCCGTGATGAACTCAATTTCTTCCCGCTCATTTACTGGCCGATCGTGCCGGGCGCCCCGAAGCCGTCTCCGGAAGCGCTCGCGCGCATCGACGCCTATATGAAGCAGGGCGGCACCGTGCTGTTCGACACCCGCGACGCGATCATGGCGCCGCCCGGCCCCGGCGGCGAGGCCCGCAGCCCGGGCATGCTGGCACTCCGTGAAATCCTCGCCTCGCTCGATATTCCGGAACTCGAACCGGTCTCGAAGGATCACGTCCTGACTAAGACCTTCTTCCTGCTGCGCGACTTCCCCGGCCGCTTCAACACCGGTCAGCTCTGGGTGGAGGCCTTGCCGGCGCAGGAGGACCTCGATGGCGAGACAGAGAACCGGCGGCCCGCACGCGCGGGCGACGGCGTATCGTCGATCCTGATCACCTCGAACGATCTGGCGGGTGCTTGGGCGATGCGTCCGGATGGCCAGCAGATGCTGCCGATGGTCTCGAACGAGCCGCGTCAGCGCGAGATGGCCTACCGCTCGGGCGTCAACATCGTGATGTACACCCTGACCGGTAACTACAAGGCGGATCAGGTGCACATACCCGCGTTGCTGGAGCGGCTGGGACAATGAACTTCGGCATCTCATTCGCGCCGCTGGTTCCTGCTTATGTCCTCTGGGCTGCAGCAGCCGTTGCCCTCATCATATCGGTCCTGCTGCTATTCATTCGCAGCCGCGGCGCGCTGCTGCGTGCGACTGCGATAGCGCTATTGATCCTTGCGCTCGCCAATCCGTCTTTCACGCGCGAAGACCGGGAGCCGATCCCGTCGGTGGTCGCGGTCGTGATCGACAAAAGTCCGAGCCAGAATTTCGGCAACCGCGCGAAGCAGACCGAGGATGCACGCAATGCGCTGATCGAGCGGCTCGCGCGCATTCCGAATATCGACGTGCGTACCGTCGAGGCCGGCGCTGCGGACGGCGAGACGGACGGTACGCGGCTGTTCAGTACGCTGGGCGCGGCCTTGTCGGACGTGCCGCCGGACCGCATTGCGGGCGCCTTCGTCATCACCGATGGCCGTGTGCATGACATCCCGCCGGATGCAACCCAACTTGGTTTCTCCGCGCCGCTGCATGCGCTGGTCACCGGCGAAGCAAGCGAGCGCGATCGCCGTGTGGTCCTGACCACCGCACCGCGCTTCGGCATCGTCGGACAATCGCAGACGGTCGTATTCCGCGTGCAGGATCAGGGTGTCGGTCCTTCAACCGCCCGCGTCACCATTCGTCGCGATGGCGAACAGATCGAGACCCGCAACGTTACGACCAACACCAACGTGCGGGTCCAAATCCAGATTCCGCATGCCGGACCGAACATCGTCGAGATCGAGGCCTCTCCGCTGGAGAATGAACTGACGCCAGTCAATAACCGCGCCGTCGTCTCGATCGACGGCGTGCGCGACAAGCTGCGTGTGCTGCTGGTCTCCGGCGAACCGCATGCCGGCGAGCGCACCTGGCGCAATCTGCTCAAGTCCGATGCCGCGGTTGACCTCGTCCATTTCACCATCCTGCGTCCGCCGGAAAAGCAGGACGGCACTCCGATCAACGAATTGTCACTGATCGCCTTCCCGACCCGCGAGCTGTTCCAGCAGAAGATCGGCGAATTCCACCTGATCATTTTCGATCGCTACGCGCGTCAGGGCGTGCTGCCGATTGTCTATTTTGACAACATCGCGCGCTATGTGCGTGAAGGCGGCGCGGTGCTGATCGCGGCTGGTCCCGACTATGCGAGCCCGACCTCGCTGTGGCGCACGCCGCTCGATGTCGTGCTTCCGGCGGAGCCGAGCGGCAAGATGATCGAGACGCCCTATCACGCGCGGTTGAGCGAGCTTGGCAAGCGTCATCCGGTCACCCGCGCGCTCGAGGGCGGCGCCAACGAACCGCCGCATTGGAGCCGCTGGTTCCGGCTCGTGGACGCCAAGGTCGGCCAGGGTTCCTCGGTAATGGAAGGGCCGGACGGCAAGCCGCTGCTGGTCCTCTCGCGCGAAGGTGAAGGCCGCGTCGCGCTTCTGCTCTCGGATCACATCTGGCTGTGGGCGCGCGGCTTCGAAGGCGGCGGTCCGCATCTCGATCTGCTGCGCCGGCTCTCGCACTGGCTGATGAAGCAGCCCGACCTGGAAGAAGAGGCGCTCCGCGTCGCCGCCCGCGGCCGCGACCTCGAGATCAGCCGCCAGACTATGTCGGAGACCGTCGAGCCGGTCATCGTGACCACGCCATCCGGCGAAACGCGCTCCGTGACGTTGCAGCAAGCCGAGCCGGGCCTGTGGCGTGGGGCTACACCGGCGAACGAACTCGGACTGTGGCGTGCAAGCGATGGCAAACTGACGACCCTCGTCAACGTTGGTCCAGTCAACCCGCGCGAATTCGCCGAAGTCACGTCAACGGTGGACACGTTGCGCCCGCTTGCCGCGGCGACAGGCGGCGATGCGCGAAGGCTCGACGACGGCGGCACCGTGAATGTGCCGCGCATAGTCGGCGTACGCTCGAGCGAGACGTTCCACGGCGCGGACTGGATGGGCCTGAAGCTGCGCGATGCCAGTGTGCTGCGCGGCATCGGTGTGCTGCCGGTGTTTGCGGGGCTGCTGGGGCTGTTGCTGCTGATTGGCTCGCTGGCCGCAACCTGGGCCCGCGAGGGGCGGTAAGCTGGCCAACGCGCGAGTTGCGGGAAGCCTACGACGCGGCGGACCAGTCGGGCCGCACCGCGCCCTTGACGCCCTCGAATGCGCCTTCGACCAGTTCCGCGACGAGGAGGCGCGCCGGATCGACTGGGCCCGGCATCTTCACCCGGGCACGCGGTTTGATGCGCTTGAAGCCAACGCGCGCGTAATAGGGCTCGTCGCCGACCAGAATCACCAGCTTGTGGCCGCGCTCCCTGGCATCCCCGAGTGCACGCTGCATCAAAGCCAACCCGATCCCCCGGTCGCGAAACGGCGGCTCGATGGTGAGGGGACCCAGCAACAACGCCGGCGTTTCCCCGATCCGCACCGGCGAGAGCCGCAGCGAGCCCACCAGCAATGTTCCAATCCGCGCCGTATAGGAGAGACTCAGATCGTGCGCGACGCCCTCGCGGATGCGATAGGCCGTGCGCGCGAAGCGCCCCGGGCCGAAGGTACGCTCGTGCAGCCGCTCGATGGCGATCGCGTCATCCTCGGTTTCGGGCAGGATTGTTATGGAAAGGTCCGTCATTCCTGATACAGGCCGTGGATCGGGGCCGCGACGCCGATTAGCACCTGCGGTGCCCGAAATCCATGGGCGACCGGGCGAATTTGTCGCTTGGCGCGGCCTGCGCCGGCAGCCATATCAGGTCGGCAAATACGGAGCGCGGCATGGGCTTTTTCCTCGACGGCGTCTGGCACGACAAATGGTACGATACCAGCAAGAATGAGGGCCGTTTCCAGCGTGAAGCCTCACGCTTTCACAACTGGATTACCCCGGACGGCGCGCCCGGCCCGACCGGCGACGGAGGCTTTCCGGCTGAGGCCGGCCGCTACCACCTTTATGTCTCTCTGGCCTGCCCCTGGGCGCACCGCACCCTGATCTTCCGCAAGCTGAAGAAGCTGGAGAACCTGATCTCCGTCTCCGTCGTCTCGCCGATGATGTTCGAGCGCGGCTGGACCTTCAATCGCGCGGAAGGATCGACCGGCGACCATCTGCACGACGTCAGCACGCTCGGCGAAATCTATTTGAAGGCCAACCCGAAATATTCCGGCCGCGTCACGGTCCCGGTGCTGTGGGACAAAAAGCGCGGCACGATCGTCAATAACGAGTCGTCCGAAATCATCCGGATGTTCAACGCGGCCTTTAACGGCCTCACCCGGGATGAGACGGACTTCTATCCGCACTCGTTGCGGCCGGAGATCGACGCGATCAATACCCGCATCTACGAGACTGTGAACAACGGCGTCTATCGCTGCGGCTTCGCGACCACGCAGGCGGCCTACGAGGAAGCTTTCACGCAGTTGTTCGAGACGTTGGACTTTCTCGAACATCGGCTAGCCAAGCAGCGCTATCTGTGCGGCAGGACGGTCACCGAGGCCGATTGGAGGCTGTTCCCGACCCTGATCCGCTTCGACGCAGTCTATGCCGGTCACTTCAAGTGCAATCTCCGACGCATCGACGATTATCCCAATTTGTCGAACTACACGCGCGAGCTTTACCAATGGCCGGGCATTGCCGAAACGGTCGATATCGATCAATTCAAGCGGCACTATTACGGCAGTCACAAGACAATCAATCCGACCGGCATCGTTCCGATGGGTCCCGCGCTGGATTTCATGCGGCCGCACGATCGCGGCCGCTTCGGCTGAACACGCAGCGACTGGAACTTTTCGCGCGACGGCGTCGCCGTGAAAATTCAGCAATGTAAGGAACATCGGCGCGCGTCGCGACTTTGCCTCCTGTCATCCCCTGAAGGAGGAAGTACATGAAGACCCCGACTCTCGTCGTTGCTGCCGCCTTGCTTGCGACTCCTGCTTTCGCGCAGACCACGACAGCGCCTCAGCCTGGCGCACCGGCCACGATGAATCAGACCATCAACCAGACCACGACCGCACAGTGGCGCGCCTCGAAGCTGATCGGCGTCAACGTCTACAATCAGCAGAATGAAAAGCTCGGCGAGATCAACGAGCTCATCCTGAGCCCGAATGGGCAGATCGCCGGTGCGGTGATCGGCGTCGGCGGCTTCCTCGGCATGGGTGAGCGCGACGTGATGGTGCCGCTCAATCAGCTGCGTTTCGCGAACGAAGGTTCGGCCACCACCGGTTCCGCCAGAGACGGCGACCGCAAATGGTATCCGGACCGCGCCGTGCTGAACGCCACCAAGGATCAGCTCAAGCAGATGCCCGAATTCAAATACTAAGCGGCGGGCTGAAGCGTTCCGGTCGAAGGGGTTTCGCATCGCGAAGCCCCTTCGCATTTTGCACGATCACCACCACTGGCTCGGCATCGCGCCGTCCAGCACCTCAGCAATCCGCGCGAGCGTCCCCGGCGTCGTATCGGCCGGCAACGCGTCGCGGGCAAAGAACCCGTGCGCAACGATTTCCGCATTCGGCTGCGGCGGCATGTTCTGCCGGAATGCATCGCTCACAAACAGCGCAACGTGATCGCGGCTGGAAGCCCTGCTGTTGTGATAGATGCCGAACAGCAGCGGCTCCTCGAGAAATTCGATATTCCCCTCTTCCATCATCTCGCGCCCGAGCGCCTCGCGGATGGTCTCGTTCGGCTCCACGCCGCCGCCCGGCAGATGCCAGCCGGGCACGTAGGAATGCTTGATGAGGAATATGCGCCCTTCGGGATCGATTGCCATGCCGCGCACGCCGAGCGTGAGCCCGCGCGAAAAGCGCCAGTACAGGTGCATGACACGTCGTATCATCGGATCGAAGCCCCGAGCGCCACTGCCGATACGACGGCGGTGTCATCGAAATTGTGGAACCAAAGCACTATAGTCTGAGTCGACTCAGCTGCCGAAAGCCGCCACCGTCCGTCCATTCATGTTCGTTCTCGCGCATCTGTCCGACCCGCATCTTGGCCCCATGCCCTCGGCCCGCATCAGGGAGCTCGCGGGCAAGCGCGCCATCGGCTACATGAACTGGCACCGCCGCCGGAAGACGTTTCACCGGACCGAGGTGCTCTCGCGCGTCGTCACCGACATCAAGGCGCATCATCCGGACCATATCGCGGTAACCGGCGACATCCTCAATATCGCGCTTCCGGGCGAGTTCGCGCCCTCTCGCGTGTGGCTCGACACCGTCGGGCCTGCGCATGACGTCACCTTTGTGCCTGGCAACCACGATGCCTATGTGCGCAAAGCTGCGCGCGAATGGCATTCGCACTGGGGCGACTTCATGAAGGGCGACACGACCGGCGCAGACCAGTTCCCCTTCGTCCGCCGCCGCGGCGATGTCGCGTTGATCGGGTTGTCGAGCGCCATCACCACGGCGCCCTTCATGGCGACGGGAAAGATCGGGACGCAGCAACTGCACGCGCTGCCCGAGATCCTCGACCGGCTCGCGGCAGACGGCCTGTTCCGCGTGGTGCTGATCCATCACCCGCCGGTGACTAAACCCACTCACCGGTTCAAGCGATTGATGGATGCAGACAAGTTTCGTGACGTGCTGCGCCGGCATGGCGCCGAACTCGTATTGCACGGTCATGACCACATTCATTCACTGGTGATGCTCGACGGCCCTTCCCGGCGGATTCCAGCGGTCGGCGTGCCCTCCGCCTCAGCGATCGGCGGGGAAGGCGATCTGGCCGGCTACAATCTTTACGCGATCGAGAAGTCCGGCAATGGCTGGCGCTGCGAGATGACCAGGCGCGGCTTCATGCGCGGGCACGATGCCATCGTGGACCTGGGAAAGCAGGATCTCGCGGCCGGCTGACGTTCGCCAATTCAGCCGAAGGCGAGCGCCGCCATCGCCAGCGCCGCGGCTCCGATCATGAGACCAAGAAAAAACGCCACAGCCGTCCGCCACGGCTGCGTCCGCGAGCTGATTTCGCGCGGCTCGCCGCCTGCAAGAGCGCGTTCGCGTTCAATGAGACGTGATGCGACGTAACGGGTGATGGCTTTTGCGGTCTCCGGGATGTCGGACGATTCCGACAAGACCTTGCGGCCATACCGCGTCTCCTGAACGAACCGGTAAGTCCGCTTGTCGCGGCCCATCAGCACGAAGGCTGTCACGTCGATCCACAGCCGCGGCACGTCGCCCCGGCTAACCCCGCGGTCGAAAATCTCCACATGGGCCGGGATTTCGGCGAAGACGGGATCGAGCGCCTCATTGAGCATTTCGAGCCGTGCCATTTCGGCATCGCGCATCTCGAGGACAATAGCTGAGCGCTCGGCCGTCTCGATCCGGACCTGCTGCAGCGCTTCCTTCAGAGGCGACACCGGCTCGGCCGAGGTGTCGTCGCGTCTTTTTCGTCCCCACATGCAGACAAAGTAGCGGCGTTACACCGTCTCCGAAAGCCCCTGCGCCATCTTCAGCCATCCCAAGCCGGCCTCGGTCCGCGCCCGGGGATGGTATTCCGCCGCCACCCAGCCGGCATATCCGAGCCGGTCGAGCGCGCGGAAAATCGCCGGGTAATTCACCTCACCCTCGTCCGGCTCGTGACGCGAGGGCACTGCCGCGATCTGGACGTGTCCGATCAACGGCAGATGCGCCTCGAAGCGGCGGAGCAGGTCGCCGCCCATGATCTGCGCATGATAGAAGTCGAACTGGATGCGGATATTCGGCTTTCCGGCCTTCTGAATGATATCGGCGGCGTGCTCCACGCGGTTGAGGAAGTAATTCGGCCGGTCGCGGCTGTTAATCGGCTCGATCAGTAATGTGATGCCCTGCGCGGCGGCCAGATCGGCCGCCCTCGACAGATTGGCGACGAAGGTCCGCTCCGCCGCCGGGCGCTCGTTCACGTCGACAAAGCCGGCAAGACAATGGATCGCGGTGCCGCCGATTGCCGTGATGTAATCCAGGGCCTGCGCGAAAAGCGCATCGAAATCGCGCTCCCGGTTGCGTATGGCAGCCAGACCGAACTGTCCATCCCCGCCGCGTTCGGTGTTGATCCCGAGCATCGTAAGGCCATGCCGTTCGATCTGGTCCCGGAGTGCCTGGGCAGGCGTTGTATACGGAAACTGTCCCTCAACCGCGCGGAAGCCGCCGGCCGCCGCGGCACCCGGGCGCTCGATGAGCGGGCGCTCGGAGAACAAGTAAGCAATATTGGCTGCAAAGCGGGGCATGGTGCCTCACGGGGCGGGGGTGGCTGCTCCCTTGTAGCAAAACCGATGGCCGCGGAACGCTGTGCACAATTTCAGAAAGTTCCTCAATTTCGGTCGAATGATCAGCTCGGGTGGGCAACCTAGGTATTCGATTATTGGCCCGTATTAGCCTTTGCATTTTTGAAAAAAGATAATCATTTTCAGATACTTAATTAAGTTGGGCTATTGCCCATTGCTTTACCCAAATAGCAAGTGGGACGTTTTGTGGTTGACGCCCTGTATACAAGGGCGTTCGATAACAAAAACTAAGGATCCATTGCTGTGAGGAAACGAGCGAGGGCCGTGCGATGAACGCACAAGAGCTGCTTCAGGAAATTTCTGACTATTGCCGTCAGGCCGGACTGGCCGAATCCACGTTCGGGAGGCGCGCCGTCAACGACGGCAAGCTTACCAGCCGTCTCCGCAACGGAGGACGCATCACCACCGAGACGCTCGATCGAATCCGGACCTTCATGACGATCCACAACGGAAGAGAAAACGCGCGCCCAATGATCATCGAGCGTGGTGTCCGTCCGGCGGCCATCGATCCCATTCCAGCGAGCCCTTTGCCCGCCAACGCCAATGATGACGGCAACCGCGAATTCCGGTTCTTCGACAACCGGCAGAAATATCTTCTGTTTGTGAACACCTGCAGTGAAAAGTGGGTGGTCGCGAACAAGGTGGCGCAGGAACTCGGCAACATTCATCCGCGCCCGCCCGCGGTGCGGTTGTTCGATGCGGGCCTCGGCGATGGCACGGTACTGACGCGCGTGATGCGCGCGATGCATCATCGTTACCCCAACATGCCGTTCTATATTTCCGGCAAGGAGATCAGCCTCGAGGACATCCGCCTCACGCTCGAGAAGATGCCGGACCGGCTCTACGAACATCCGTCCACCGTGCTGGTCCTCACCAACATGTATTATTCCGAGGCCCCGTGGCTGACGGTGAAGTCGACCGCCGCCGCCAACAGCCTTGTGTGGAACGAAGTCGCACTCACCGGCAACACCTCGCACGACTTCGAGGAACAGATCACCGGCCTGCAGGACTTCCTGTCCGAGAACTGGAAGGCGGGCGTCAGCCCGAAGACGGGCAACCCCGTCTATGAGCGCCCCGTCGTGCTCGTGATCTACCGGCAGGATCACAAGTTCCTGCTCGATCCAATCATCCCGCGCCGCGGTGCTGCGCATGCGGACTTCGACCTGGTGATCGCCTCACAGCCTTATCGCGCGCGTGCCTCGGCCGAGTTCAAGGCGCAAAAGGTCATCGCGCCGCTCGCCCGTGCGCTCGGCCCGGGCGGCCGCATGATTGCGATCCACTCCTACGGCAACGATCCGGCCTCCGAGATCGTCCAGAGCGTCTGGCCGGGCGACAATCCGTTCCAGACCGACCGCCATGCCATCCTGCGCGAAGTGAAGAAGGCGCTGGGACCCGCTGCGCGCGATCTGAACTTCAACACCTATGCCGACAACCGCGCCATCTTCCGCTACGACATGCACACGCTGCCGAGCGAGGTCACGGGCTCGATCGGTACCTCAACCGTGCTCGCGGCCTGGAACGCAGCGATCTATGTCTCGCAGGTCGAGGACGAGCGTTTGAACGAGGCGGTGAAGGACTCCCGCTATCTCGACGCCACGCGCGAGGTCCTGCGCAAATACAACGGTCTTTGGTTCAACGACGAATCTTACGTCATCTCCCGGAGAAGGGAATAATCCAATGGCTCTGCCGCTCCGAAAGCCGTCGCCTCGCTATGAGGCCGACGCCATCGACGACATTCGCGCGTTCCTGAAAGATTTCTCGCTCGAGGTAACGCGGCCGAAGCTCGCCGATCTGGAAGCGATCCGTGACAGCGCGGGCGCTGGCGTTCGCGTCTATGTCAGCGCGATCCCAACTCGTCCGTCGCTGGAACTGGTCGATCAGGCGGCGATGACGCGCAAGGTCGGTCTCGAGCCGATCCCGCATATCGCCGTGCGCAACTATACGAGCCGGGACGAATTGTCGGGTCTGATCGGACGCCTTGCGGCCGAAGCCGGCGTTAGGCATGTCCTCGTCATTTCGGGTGATCGCGGCGACTCTGCCGGGCCGTTCACCTCCTCGCTGGAAATCATCGAAAGCGGCATCCTGCAGCAGCACGGCATTACCCATGTCAGCGTTGCCGGGCATCCCGACGGTCACCCTGTCGTCGCGGATGACGTGATGAACCGCGCATTGATTGCCAAGATCGAGGCCGCGTCACAGAGCGGATTGTCCGCCGACGTCGTGACGCAATTCGCGTTCGATCCCGCCGCGATCACCCGGTGGATCATGAAGATGCGCGATCTCGGAATTGAAGCCCCGATCCGTGTCGGTCTCGCCGGCCCCACCAACCTCAC
>Ga0073934_10010040_pt1 | contig 11880 bp, 12 predicted proteins | sample LarsenN4metaG_FD_76834 | JGI IMG/M metagenome (GOLD analysis project Ga0073934, IMG submission 76834) | Hot spring sediment bacterial and archeal communities from British Columbia, Canada, to study Microbial Dark Matter (Phase II) - Larsen... ... | reverse complement strand
CCTGCAGGTCGTCCCGCTTCTTGCCCGTCACCCGGACCTGGTTGTCCTGGATCTGGGCCTGGACCTTGAGCTTGCTGTCCTTGATCGCCGCGGTGATCTTCTTGGCCTTCTCGGTCTCGATACCCTCGAGGACCTTGACGTCGCACTTGACCAACTGGCCGCCGGCCGGCTCGATCTTGCCGACGGACAAGGACTTGATGTCGATCCCCCGCCGCATGGCCTTGGTCTGCAGGATCTCGATCACCGCCTTCATCTTGGTCTCGTTGTCGCTGACGATGTGGATGTTGTTTTTATCGAGCTTGATCTCGGTCTTGGTCCCCTTGAAGTCGTAGCGCTGTTGGATTTCTTTGGTGGCCTGGTTGACGGCGTTGTCGACCTCTTGGTGGTTGACCTCGCTGACCGCGTCGAAAGACGGCATGGGAACCTCGCTTATTTTTTCTTGTAGACGAAGAGCTCGTCGCCGAGCCCCCGGTTCAACTCCACCTTGTCGAAGACGTAGTGGCTCAAGTTTCCGGAGTCGGTGAAAAGAAAGACCTCGCGGGCATAGGCGGTCGCGGGGTCGAAGCCCATCACCAGCCATTGGAGGCTGGAACGTTTTTGCAGCGGTGTCAATTCCAACCACTGCAGGTCGCCTCGCTCCCGCTTCAGGGTCTGCCACTTCTTGGGATCGACCTCCTCCACCGCGAAATCGCGCTTGAGGTTGCCCAGGCCGCCTAAGAAGCTCAGGGCCTCGGCGGGGAGGCTCTCCTCGTCCAAGGGGATCTTTTCGACTTGGGAATCTCCGCTTTCGAAGATCCATAGGGTCTTGCCGTCGCTCTGGTAATTGCGGCCGCGAGCGCCCTCGTAGCGGATCGCCAGCTTGCCGGGTTTCTTGAAGAGGGCCTTCCCCTTCTTGCTCACCTCCTTCTCCAAGACCGCCACGTAGGTCTTTTGGGTGAAGTCGATGCTCAGGTCGCCGGCCTGCTCGTAGGTCCGCTGGACGCGATCGGCGAGGGCCCCGGCGTCTTGCGCCCGGGCGACCGCGGGCAAGAAGCCAAGCACCGCCAAGCTCACCAAGATCCGGACTCCAATTTTCATATGCACCTGCCTAAGCTTTGTTCATGGGCCGAAAAAAGAGGCGGCCACCCGGGCTGAAACGCCCTTTAACGGGGCATCAGCCTAAATTTCTTTGGCACGAATCTTGATAATCTTAATCGGCATGAGAAGTCCTCCTAAAAAATACCCGAGATACTTGGGCCTATCCCTGTACTTGATTCGGCTCGGCCGGCGCCTCGGGCGCTGGAGCGAGGGCGGCGGTCTCGCCCCGCGGCTACTTTACTTTTTCTTGAGGGAAAAGACGCCCCATGCCGCTTAAAGAGATTATCGCCATCGTGCGACCCGAGCGGGCCCTGGACACCGAGGAGATCCTGCTCTCGCATGGGGCCCTTTACGTCGCGAGGCAGTCCGTCTTCGGGCGCGGCAAGGAGATGGGCCAGCGCCTGTTCCGCGGCTGGTTCGGGCGTTGGAAGAGCCAGACCTCGCCCTACCTGCGCAAGGCGAAGCTTTCCGCCTTAGTCGAGGCGAAGGACGCCCCCAAGATCGTCCGCAAGATCCTCGAGAAAAACCGCACCCGGCAATTCGGAGACGGCCGCGTCTTCGTCCTGCCCGTCGAAGGAGAATGACATGAAGATGGTCCGCGCCGTGATCCGCGGCGACCGGGAAGAAAAGGTCATCCAAGCCCTCGAGAGGCACGGCTTCGTCTCCTACACCCGCTGGGAGGTGATCGGCCGCGGCAAGCAAAAAGGGGTCCGGAAGGGCGGCGTACACTACCTCGAGCTCTACAAGACCTGCCTGATGATCGTCGTCGACGACGGCGAGGAGAAGAAACTGGTCAAGGTGCTGCGCGACGCCGCCTTCACCGGCAAGATCGGTGACGGCAAGATCTTCGTCACGCCGGTCGAGAGCGCCTACACCATTCGCACGGGGACCGAGGGGCTGTAAGCCTTCCTAACACCCATTATTTTCATGGACTTCGCAGGCGCGGGATGCCAAAAAAGGGCCCTCGAGCACGGTCCAAAAGCGAGGTTCCCATGAAAAAAATTCTTGTGATATTAGGTATTTGCGCCACGGTCGCCGCGGGGCTCCCCGCCTTCGGCCAGGATTCGGAGGTGCCTCAGGACACGGGCGGGGCCAACCCCTCCTACCCGGCCAGCATCGACTTAAGCGAGCAGGACGAGGACGGCTGGTTTATCGGCAGCGATCAGGGCGTGCTCTTCTTCGTCGGCACCAGCGGCAACTTCATGGACCTGCAGTATTACGGCTCGGTCTACGGCGGCTATAATTTCCGCGGGATCGTCCAGCCCCTGATGCGCCTCTCCCAGGCGATCGGCAGCACCGACGGCTTCTTCAACGCCACCACCTTCTTCTTCATGCTGGAGGGCGGCCTCAAGATCACGCCGATCCGCACCAAGTTCCGCCCCTTCTTCATCGGCACGCTGGGCTTCTATCACCTCGACTTCAACGACTTCGGCTCGCCGATCTTCGACGACACCAACTTCACCTTCACGGCCGGCGGCGGCCTCGAGTACAAGTTCAGCTCGAGCCGAATCAACGTCTCGTCGGAATACCGCGGGATGATCAACGACGGACTGGACCTGCGCGGCGTTCAGGTCACGCTGGGCTACGCCTTCCAATTTTAAAATGAGCGAGGAACTGCGCGGCCAACGCATCCTGATCACCGGGGCCTCGATGGGCATCGGCGAGGCCTTGGCCCGCGAGTTCGCCGAGCGCGGCGCCGAGCTGCTGCTGGTCGCGCGCAGCGAGGACAGGCTTCGCGCGCTTTGCGAGGAGCTGCGCCGGTCGGGCATCCTCTGCGAATACCTCGTCGCGGACCTTTCGAAGCCGGAGCAGGTCGCCTCCCTGGTCGAGAATATCCTCGCTCAAGGCCGCTTGGACGGCGTCCTGCACAACGCGGGCGCCGGCCTCTACGGGGCCTTCGAGCACTACACGGAGGGCGACGTCCGCGAGCTCTTCGAGCTCAATTTCTTCAGCGTGCTGGCCCTGACCCGCGGCCTGCTGCCGCTCCTGAAAAAATCGCCGCGCCCGACGCTCTTGTTGGTCTCCTCCATCGTCTCCTGGCGCGCCATCGCGCGGCTGAGCGTCTATTCGGCCTCCAAGTCGGCCCTGAACGGTTTCGCCGAGGCCCTGCGCGTCGAGCTGAAACACGAGGGGATCCGCGTGGTCAACAGCTACCCCGGCCGCACGCGCACGCCCTTCTCCGCGAACGCCAAGAGCTTCGGCTGGCGGCCCTTCTCGACGGAGCGCTCGGGGATGCCCCCGGAGAAGGTCGCCCGCAAACTGGCGCGCGCCTACGTCCGCGGCAAGCGCGACGAGTTCGTCTCTTGGAGCAACCGGCTATTGGTGTGGGGGAATTTTTTCTTTCCGAAGCTGATCGATTGGGGATTGGGGAAATACTTCCAGAACAGGTAGGGACGAACCTTGGGTTCGCCCTACTAGATTTTGAAGGCGAAGAAGCTCGTCATCGGCCCGCGCTTGACCAGCATGCGCACCGTCTGCCCCCGCTTCAATCCCTCGCTCTTCTTCAAGAAATCCCGGCTGCCGACGACGGGCTGGTCGTTGAATTTGAGGATCACGTCGCCGGGCTGAATGCCGACGAAGGCCGCGGCCGAACGCTCGTCGATGTCGGTAACCGTCACGCCCTGCCCGGGCGGAAGGCCGTTGCGCTGGCTTTCCAAGGGATTGACGTCGCGAATCGCCAGCCCGATCGAGCTGCTGTTGCCGCCGCCGACGGCGCTGCCGGCAATCACCTGACTTACCTCGCTCTGCGAGGCGACCTTCACCTGAAAACTCTTCCGTTCCCCGCGGCGCAGGACGTCGATCGTCACCTCGGAGCCGATCTCGGCCTGCCCGACCAGGATCGGGAGGTCGTTGGTCTTTTGGATGGGCTGGCCGTTCAGGCCGAGGATCAGGTCCCCCGCCTGGATCCCGGCGCGGTGCGCGGGAGAGCCTTCGAAGACCTGACCGACCAAGGCGCCTTCCGGCTTGCTCAATCCCATGGCCTGCATCAGCTCGGGGGTGACCTCCTGCAGGCCGATGCCCAGGTAGCCGCGTTCCACCTTCTGCCCCTTGATCAGCTTGGGAATGACCTGCTTGGCCATGTTGATGGGGATGGCGAAACCCAGCCCCTGGCCCGCGGCGACGACGGCCGTGTTGACGCCCACCACCTCGCCGCGCAGGTTGAAGAGCGGCCCACCGGAATTGCCCGGGTTGATCGAGGCGTCGGTCTGGATGAAGTCGTCGTAGGGCCCGGCGCCGATCACCCGGCCCTTCGCGCTGACGATGCCGGCCGTCACGGTCTGGGTGAGGCCAAAGGGGTTGCCGATCGCCAGGACCCAGTCGCCGATCTCGAGGGAGTCGGAATTGCCCAAGGCCACCGTCGGCAGGCTCTCGTGGGCGTCGACCTTGATGACCGCGATGTCCGTCTTGGGGTCGGAGCCGACGATCCGGGCCGCCAGGCTGCGCCCGTCGGAGAGCTTGACCTCGATCTCGTCCGCCCCGCTGACCACGTGGTTGTTGGTGAGGATGTAGCCGTCCTTGTTCAGGATGAAACCCGAGCCCAGGCTGCTTTGGCGGCGCTGGGGATTGGACTGGTAATAGCGGTTGTAAAAGTCCTCGTAAAAGGGATTGGGGTAGCGCCCCCGCGGCCGCAGGGTCTTGGAGGTGCTGATGTTGACCACCGCCGCCTGCACCTGCTTGGTCAGGTCGGCGAAGGAGGAGGGCGCGCCGCGCGGCGGGGCGAAGAGCGGAGGCGACACCGCGGCCGGCTCGCTCTGGGCAGTGCTGGGTTGCAGCCAATCGAGCTTGACGGCGATACCCAGGCCGACGCCGGCCGAAAGGACGGCCGTGAGCAAAAGGGTGCGCAGAGAATATTTCTTTCCCATGGGTGAATCTAACGAAGGATGGCTGCGATCGGTTTTCATGAAGATGACTGCGCCTCCACAAAACGCATCCGCAGGTCGTAGAGGACGGCTTGCAATAACTGCGCCTCCTCGGGCGTCAAATGCCCCTGCGTCTTCGCCTCCAGGATTCCCAGGAGGTCGATGTTGTACTTGGCCTGGACAAGGTTCTTCTCCACCTTTCCGCTCATCGGGTGGGGGGCCAGGCCCAGCCCGCTGTGCGCGCCCGCGGCCAGGGAAAGGACCAAGGAGGAGAAATCCGCGGGTATCTCCCGCAGGGACTCCGGGGCCTTGGAGCTCTCGGGGGCCTTGGGGACCTCTCCGGAAGGGGAATCCTCGGCGCTTTCCCGCGGTGCCGCTTCGTCCCGGCCCTCCACCGGACGGCCGTCCGGATGGAAGCGCCGCCGATCCTTTACCTTAAATCCTTGATTTTCCAATTCTTCCGCGTCGCTCATCGGATGAGACTCCTGCTTCATTTAATAAGTTTGCCCCTCGAGGCTGTCAAGTAGCGCCGCCGCCGCGGGACAAACGGCCAACCCCCTGAAACTACGAGAAAAGCGCCAGCTCTTCCTTGACTTCATTCCGGCGATCTTCCTAAGATCCGCGCCTATGCGAAAATGGCCCCTCCTGCTCCTGTTCCCCGCCTTGGTGATGACCGCCGGGGCCTGCCAGAAAAAATCCTTCAAGTTTTCCGGCGACGAGACCGACGAGCAGGCCATCGATAAGTGCATGAAATTGAGCGAGAAGAAGAAGTTCCAAGAGGCGGTCGAGTGCCTCGAGATCTTCAAGAGCCGCTTCCCCGACAGCACCTACGCCCTCGATGCCGAGTTGAACATCGCCGACGCCTACTTCCGCAAAAAAGACTGGGTCCTGGCCGCCGAGACCTATAACCTCTTCACGCGGCTGCACCCCACCAGCGAAAAGCTCGACTACGCCTACTACCGCGCCGGCCTCTCCTACGAAAAACAGCTGCCCAAGGGCATCGACCGCGACCTCTCCTCGATGAACCAGGCCGAGGAGAACTTCGCCATGGTCTTCCGCCGCTTCCCCGCCAGTCCCTACGCCGAGATGGCGAAGGCGAAGTACGACGAGGTCCGCGGCCGCGGAGCGAAGAAGGACATGTACGTGGGCAAGTTCTATTTCAAGAACGGCCAATACCGCGCGGCCATCCCGCGCTTTTTGGAAGTGCTGCAGGAGTACCCCGGCCTGGGCTACGACGAGGAGGCCTTGGAGCGCACCGCGCTGGCCTTCCACAAGCTGGGCGAAAAAGAAAAGGCCCAGGGCGCCGCGCAGCTGATGCGGGAGAAATTTCCCGACAGCAAGAAGACCCAAAAGGTGTTAAAGAAGGTCGGCCTGGCCTCGGCCCCGGCTCCGACCCCTGCCGGCAATTAAGTCAAGCTTCGAAGGAGATAGCCATGGACGAAATCCGCGCCTTGTTCTCCGAGGGCAAGAAGGCCTTCCAGCAGCACCAATACGAGCACGCCCAGAAGATCTTCCTTCAGCTGATCCAGAAGAAGCCCTATTTCGCCGACGTCTACAACATGCTCGGCGTCATCTCGCACAACTCGGGGCAGTTCACCGACGCGACCGGCTATTTCGAAAAGGCGCTCAAGATCAACCCGAAGTACACCGAGGCCCTGCTCAACCTAGCCGTGCTCTACAACGACCTGGGCGAGTACAAAAAGGCCCGCGCCCTCTACGCCAAGGTCCAAGAGAAAAGCCGCGAGCACAAGGGCAGCAAGATGGACCCCTTCATCCGCGCCAAGCTGGCCAACCGCCACGCCGAGGTGGGGGACATCTACGAGGGGATCGGGTTCTACAAAGAGGCGATCGAGGAGTACCGCAAGGCCCTGCACCTGGGGCCGACCTTCCTCGACATCCGCTGCAAATTGGCGGTGTGCCTGCGCGAGATGGGCAAACATCGGGACGCGATCGAAGAATTCAAGCGCGTGCTGAAGGCCAACCCCAAGTACCACTACGCCGGCGTCCAGCTAGGCGTGACGCTCTATGCCGCGGGCAAGACAAAGGAAGCGGTGGCGCAGTGGAAGAAGACGCTCAAGGCCGAGCCTGGCCACGAGGGGGCGAAGATGTATTTGAGGCTGGCGGAAGGCGCGGCGTAGGTTATTGCCAAAACCTCCATTTTACCCCTCTGTAGGGGCGAACCTTGTGTTCGCCCTCCCCTCCGCAAACTGAAGAGGGCGAACACAAGGTTCGCCCCTACGATGTCTCCAAGAAAGCCAGATAGCGCTGCCGAAGCTCTACGAACCGTGGATGATGAAAGTCGATCCGCTCCCCGCGTTTCATTCCCTCCACCTGCACCGCGATGAACTCGTCCTTGGGGTCGATCTCGTCGTTCAGGTTGGTGTCGATAACGAGGATCTCGTTTTGGAATTGGTTGAAGCCTTTGACGTCGAGAAGCGGCATGCGAGAATCACCCCCGCCTCACCCTTGCACCAGATCGTAAACCTTGCTCAAGGCCCCGTCGAGCCCCTCCAGATTGGGTCCGCCCGCCTGCGCCATCTCGGCCTTGCCGCCGCCGGAACCGCCGACCATCGCGGCCAACTCTTTGGCGAGCTTGCCGGCGTCGAAGCGCGGGGTGAGGTCTTTCGAGACGCGCACGATCAGCGTCGCCTTCCCCTCCGCCGCCGAGCCGATCACCGAGACGCCGCTGCCCAGCTTGTTTTTCACCTGGTCGGAGAAATCGCGGAGCGACTTGAGGTCGTCGATGTCGCGCCGTAGGGCCAGGACCTTGACGCCGCCCACTTCGCGGACCTGCCGCATCAGATCGCCCTCGCCGCCGCCCCCGCCGCTCGCCAGCTTGGCCTTCAGCTGGCTCAGCTCGCGCTCGTACTTCTTCAGCAGCTCGGCCTGCTTTTCGATGCGCTCGGGGATCTCGTCGGGCGCGGCCTTGAGCCGCCGCGCCAGGCCGTTCCACTTGTCCTCGAGATCGCGGAGATATTGGAGGGCCCCCGCGCCCGTGATGGCCTCGATGCGCCTGACTCCGGCCGCCACCGAGGACTCGCTCACGATCTTGAAAAGACCGATCTCGCCGGTGCGGTCGACGTGGGTGCCGCCGCAGAGCTCGGTGGAGAAGTGCTCGATTTTCAAGACGCGCACTCGGTCGCCATACTTCTCGCCGAACAGGGCCATCGCCCCCTCGCCCATCGCCTCGTCGTAGGCCATCTCTTTCTTCTGCACCTCGATGTCCTCGCGGATCTTCTCGTTGACCAGGTCCTCGACGGCGCGGATCTCCTCGCGGGTCATGGGTTGGAAGTGGCTGAAGTCGAAGCGCAGCCGGTCGGGCGCGACCAGCGAACCGGCCTGCTTGACGTGCTCGCCCAAAACCTTGCGCAGGGCCGCATGCAATAGGTGCGTCGCGGTGTGGTTGAGCCGCGTCGGGGCCCGCGTCAGGGGATTGACTTTGAGGTGCACCTCGTCGCCCACCTTCAGCGCGCCCTGCACGACCTTGGTCATGTGCGCGATCAGCTCGCCCGCGGGCTTCTGCGTGTCCTTCACCTCGCCCAAGGCCTGGGGCGCGATGATCTGACCCTGATCGCCGACTTGGCCGCCGGACTCGGCGTAGAAGGGGCTGTACTCGCAGAAGACCTCGACCTCGTCGCCGGACTCGGCGACTTCAACCTGCCGGCCGTCCTTCACGATGGCGCTGATTTTCGTGATGCAGTCGAGGGTCTGGTAGCCCAGGAAGTGCGTCGCGATCCCCTCCGCGACCATCTCTTGGTGAACCTCGGCGGTCTTCGCCTCGCCCGAGCCCTTCCAGGCCGCCCGAGCCTTGTCGCGCTGGCCCTCCATCAGGCGCTCGAATTCGGCATGATCGACGACCAGCTGGGATTCGATCGCGATGGTTTCGGTGAGATCCAGGGGAAAGCCGTAGGTGTCGTAGAGCTTGAAGGCCACCTCGCCGGAGAGCGTCTTCTTGCCCGCCCGCTTCGTCGCGGCGATCTCGCTCTCGAGGATCTCCAGCCCCTTCTCTAGGGTCTCGAGGAAGCGCAGCTCCTCGGCGCGGATCACCTCTTCGATGAATTTTTGGTTGGCGGCGATCTCCGGATAGATCCCGCCCATCTCCGCGACCAGGACGGGGACGATCCGGAAGAAGAAGGGCTCGTGCAGGCCCAGCATGCGGCCGTGGCGGATCGCGCGGCGCATGATGCGGCGCAGGACGTAGCCGCGGCCCTCGTTGGAGGGCATGACGCCGTCGCCGATCAGGAAGGTCGTGGCGCGGATGTGGTCGGCGACGACGCGCATCGAGACGTCGGTGTTTTCGTCGGCGCCGTACTTCTTGCCGCTGAGCTCGGCGATCTTGGCCAGCAGGGGCGTGAAGAGGTCGCTGTCGTAATTGCTGTAGACGCCCTGCACCACGCAGGAGAGGCGCTCCAGCCCCATGCCGGTGTCGACGCTGGGCTTGGGCAGCGGCGTCAGCTTGCCGTCGGCGCCGCGGTCGAACTGCATGAAGACCAGGTTCCAGATCTCCATGATGCGCCCCGACTCGGAGCCGGCCAGGAAGTCCGCGCGGCTCTTCCCGACCGCGCCGTCGAAGTCGTAATGGATCTCGGTGCAGGGGCCGCAGGGGCCGGTCTCGCCCATGCTCCAGAAGTTGTCGGCCTCGTCCAAGCGCAGGATGCGCTCGGCGGGCACCTCGCTCAACTCCTTCCAGAGCTTCTCCGCCTCGTCGTCCTCGCGGAACACCGTCACCCACAGGCGGTCCTTGTCGAGCTTGAGCACCTCGGTCAGGTATTCCCAGGCGAAGGCGATGGCGTCGCGCTTGAAGTAGTCGCCGAAGCTGAAATTGCCGAGCATCTCGAAGAAGGTGTGGTGGCGGTGGGTGCGACCGACGTTTTCGAGGTCGTTGTGCTTGCCGGAGACGCGCATGCACTTCTGCGAGGTGGTGGCGCGCGGCGTGCCGATATTCTCCTGGCCGAGGAAGACGTTCTTGAAGGGCACCATTCCCGCGTTGGTGAAAAAGAGGGTCGGGTCGCGGTCGGGGATGAGCGAGGCGCTCTTCAGGCGCTTGTGGGCCTTGGTTTCGAAGAATTTCAGGAAGGATTCGCGGATTTCAGCGGATTTCATAGCGTTTTAACCTAACATACCTTCGCCTGCCGGCAAAATCTATCCCCCGAGACCTAACAAGCCGTCCCAAAAAAGCCAATTTCAAAGAAAAAAGCCGATGCCCCGCCGTCTGGAGGACATCGGCTTTCGCAAAGCCGTCAGAAAGGCGCTTAAGCCCGCTTCTTCTCGGGCGCGGCCTCGGCCTTCTCCGCCTTTTCGGCGCCCTTGGCCGGGGCGCCCAGGCCGTAGTGCTCGCGGAGCTTCTGCTCGATCTCGTCGGTGATCTTGGGATTGCTCTTGAGGAATTCCTTGGCGTTGTCCCGGCCCTGGCCGATGCGCTCTTTGCCGTAGCTGAACCAGGAGCCGGTCTTGTCGATCAGGCCGCTGTTGCCGGCCAGGTCGAGCAGGTCGCCCTCCCGGGAGACGCCCTCGCCGTACATGATGTCGAACTCGACCTCGCGGAAGGGCGGCGCCACCTTGTTTTTGACGATCTTGACGCGGGTGCGGTTGCCGACCGCCTGGTCGCCGACCTTGATCGCGCCGATGCGCCGGATGTCCATGCGCACCGAGGCGTAGAATTTGAGGGCGTTGCCGCCGGTGGTGGTCTCGGGGTTGCCGAACATCACGCCGATCTTCATGCGGATCTGGTTGATGAAGATGACCAGCGTGTTGGACTTGTTGATCAGCGCGGTCATCTTGCGCAGGGCCTGGCTCATCAGGCGGGCCTGGGCGCCCATCTGCGCGTCGCCCATCTCGCCCTCCAGCTCGGCCTTGGGCACCAGGGCCGCCACCGAGTCGACGACGATGACGTCGATCGCGTTGCTGCGGACCAGCGACTCGGCGATCTCGAGGGCCTGCTCGCCGCTGTCGGGCTGGCTGACCAAAAGGTCCTCGGTCTTGACGCCCAATTTCTTCGCGTACTGCACGTCGAGGGCGTGCTCGGCGTCGATCACCGCGCAAACGCCGCCTTTTTTCTGGGCCTGGGCGACCACTTGCAAGGCCAAGGTGGTTTTACCCGAGGATTCGGGTCCGTAGATCTCGACGATGCGTCCCTTCGGCAGGCCGCCGACCCCCAGCGCGATGTCGAGCGAAATCGACCCGGTGGGGATCACCAAGTCGCTACCCATCGGCTGGAACTCGACCTCGCCGAGGCGCATGATCGAGCCTTTGCCGAATTGTTTTTCGATGCCGCTCAAGGCGAGGGCGATGGCTTTTTCGCGTTCGGTGTTCTGCGGGGTGGGGGCTTGGGACATGGGCATTCTCCTCGAAATGGGGTCTGCGGTTTAAATGGGACTAGGCCCGGCGTGGGGCTTTGTCAATTGGGTTTTCGAAGCCGATGCGCTGGGTTCCGGTACGCGGCGGCCGCATCAATTCGCGGATCGCGTCAAAAACGACTTTGAATTTGGAATCGTACTTTATCTTCCAAGCTCGCCAGCTTGCGGGCCAGCTCACGGGGCTTGCCAAAAATTCCCGGAGCTTCAGAAAGACCCGAACCACCTGGATCGAGACCTGAACCGCCCGCGGGCTTTTCAACACGCTCGCCAGCATCAGGGCACCGTGTTCGGTGAAGGCATAAGGTAAATGTGCAGAAAATTTTAGACCCTCGAGGTGGTCACAAATTGTGACCACCTCGATCTTTTCCTGCTCAGTAAGCTGAAAGACAAAATCCTCTGGAAATCGCTCGAGATTCCGCTTGACCGCCTGATTGAGGGCTTTGGTGCTGACCCCATAGAGATAAGCCAGGTCGTTGGAAAGTAAGACTCGCTGGCCTCTCAAAACCAGAATCCGAGAGCCAATGTCTTCGATGGGTCGAAGCGTTTCCATGGACCAAGGACAGAGCAATAGGCATGCCATGGCAAAT
>Ga0073934_10010038_pt1 | contig 11881 bp, 4 predicted proteins | sample LarsenN4metaG_FD_76834 | JGI IMG/M metagenome (GOLD analysis project Ga0073934, IMG submission 76834) | Hot spring sediment bacterial and archeal communities from British Columbia, Canada, to study Microbial Dark Matter (Phase II) - Larsen... ... | reverse complement strand
CTTCTCCGGCTAGAGAGAACTCACGGAAGATGCGCGATGGCCGACTCCGCTGTCTACTCGGGCGGCCTTACTGAATTTCCACCACGTGCTGGGACTCTAACCTGGGTACGGGCCGGCGGCGCGGACTCGGGCGCCGCCCCAAACAAGAACGAAGCCTGACGACAAAAGCGATCAAGACATCGAGAACCGAATCGAAGAGTCCATCGAGATGAGCAGGGTCGCAGAACTGGAAGCCGGCCTGAGGAGGCAACTTCAAGGCAAGACGCTCCTTGGCGAAGTGACATTCGAAGAGCGGCACTGCGATCAGACGGCGGAGCTGTTCGCGCGGACCTTCGCCCGATATGGTCTCAACAAGGGTCTTTCTGGAATCCAGTTTGGGTGTCCGATCACGTTCGCGCTGTGGCTCGTCAACGAGGCGTTCTACAAGTATGACGGTGGCTACTGGCCGATCGTGCTCTCGAAGGTCGGCCTGAACCAGCAGAACTACTCGGCGCGCCTTGGCACTGCCTTTCTCGACATCCTAGAGCGCTTCCGCTTGCCGCGATTTCGGCGCCTGAACACCCACTGGTCCTATCTCGGCCCGATTCTCGCCCACTGTGGCGTGCCGAAGTCTCGCTTGCCGCAGTTTTTCGACGAGGTCCTGCCGTTGGCTGCGCGCATAGGCGTAGGGTCGGCTGAGGGTCTCGCCGAGCTCCAGCAGCAGCTACCGTCGCTCCACGTTTCGCGCTCGATCGAGTGGTTCATTCGGTTCGGCGACACGGTCAGCGCCGATTTCGTGCGCCGATGCCTGGACATGTATAACGTCGCGCAGGCGAGAAGTACTCTACCCGATGCCGCAGCGTTCGGAGTGCCGGAGCGAGTCTGGAGAGAATTTGAGCGGTGGACCCGGACAGGCCGTATTCAGGTGCCTGGAGCCTCCACGCCGCGCCTCGTGCGGCCGCGCCTCTACGTCGATCCATCGCAAGGTGTGAGACTCGAACTGCCTGCGCAGCCTTGCCACTGTTCCTCTCTCGATTGGGAGATTCGCATCGACGCTGAGTCGCTGATCGTACGGACCGTGCCGCGTTTTGCCGGGGAGGGGCACAGCGAGCCCGACAACCTCGTCTTGAGTGCTCCGTTCGCGTCAGCGATGGTACGAGTGAAGGAACCAGGTGGGGGGGACCTAGGCACGTGGGTCCTCGCCGGCCTGCCTACCGATCGCCCGGTGATGTTCTTCGATTGCGAGGACTTCTCCGTCCTCCCTGGCGAGCCATCAGCGGCGGCGCAGGGCGTCGTCCTCCCCACCGGCTACTCGCTTTGCGTACGCCGTGGCGATGCGATCCACTCACCACCGGTGCTTAGCGCACTCGGCCGGCTCCCGTTTGGCTGGGGAGCGTTCGAGGCGTCGATCTGCGACTTCACAGGGGGCAGCGCGGTCATTCTCAGGGACGAAGCTGGACGCACGTGCGGTGAGATTGAGCTGGGTGAGCGGGACGCGGTTACGCCCAGGCTAGTTGGCGACACGGTGACCCATCTGGGGACTTCCGATCGAACACGAGTCTTCGTGGGCGCTGCGCCGACTGTGCTAATCCCCGCCGCTCGTCAGGGGTTCGACGAGCAGTGGACGATAGTGATCGATCCGGTTGGCGAGCACTGCAACGGCGCGCTCCCGCGAATCGCGGCAGAAAGCGCCTCCTTGTTCACCGGACCTTCGCTTGGTGAGGCCAACGAGCTTGCCGTGCCGCTGGACCAGCCGCAATTGCTTGGCGCAGATCCCTGGGGCGTGTTCGACGTCCTTGTGAAGGGGCCACTGGGGCAGGGCGCCCGGTTTCGCATTGCCGTCGTGCCGCCGCTGCGCATCGAGCACGACTGGTCAGAGTGGCGCCAAGGCGCCGCGATACGCACGGTGGTACACACGCGTGCCGAGGTGGCGACCGCTAATTCAGTCGCTCACGATCGAGTGGTGCTGGTCGACCGAGAACGCACGCCGCTCCGGCTAAAATGCGACGGCTATGGCGGCAACCGATGGTCGATCCCCGTTGATCTGCATCTGCCGATCCCGTCATGGTCGGTGCAGGACGCAGTGTCGTCGGCGCACCTGCTGACGTGGTCGTCGCAGCCGAATCGGTTGACGTTGTCGGAGAGCGACGGGCATTCCCCTCATCTGGTGGTGCGGACGGCGACGCCCTGGGGCGTGCCGAAGGCAGCGACACTGGAACTCCGTCACTACGATCGCGTGCTGTTCTCAGCGTCCGTACCGCTCGATGCAAACGGATACGGGAAGTTCGACCTGCAGCCACTTCTAGCAAACGCAAGGCAGGCGGGGTATCCCCGTGTGCATTCGCGGCTCAACCTGCAGCTCGCCCGAACAGTGTCCCTCGATTGCCTGACGATTGAGCGTCACTGGACGGTGGACAGCGTTCGTGTTTCGGCTGAAGGCGACCAGCTGCTTGTTATGTGGACCGAACGATTCCCGATGCACGGACGCGTTCTGCGTGTCCACTCTAGGCTGACGCCCTGGGAGCCTCCTCGTTCCGTGCACATCGATGCTGCCGCACACGGTGTGTGGCAAGCACCGATTTCGGAGGTGGTTACAGAGCCAGGGCGATACAGGTTTGAGCTCGGCGTCGAAGATGAGTGGAATGGCACGTTCACCAGTGCCGGTTCATGCGATTGGGACTACGGCACCCTTGCGGAGTGGCGCTCCAGGTCTCTGTACGATGAGCCGTCGGTCGATGGGGCGCTCTATCACTATCTCGTCAACGCAGCCGACGGGACCGTCGATAGCAATACGCTCTACATCGGAACCGACGAGCGCGGCGAGGAGTTGTCGACCAAGTTGTTCCTGGCGCTGCAGGCGATTGGGCACGATCGCGCCGGAGCGTCGAAGCGCCTCGAACGGCTACTTAGCCGCGTCTGGCTCTGGCCGCTACTGCGCGGGCTCGTCGCGTCGGCGACAAGCATCGATCCACGGGTGTTGCTGGAACTAGGCGTTCTGGCGCAGGCGCGCGCGGGTGCCGACCGACCCGGACTATCGGAACACCAGGCTGACCAACTGTGGCGCCTGTGGCCACCACTCGGGGCCTGGGCCGACCTGCAGGCCCTGTCGGCAGGCGTCGATCGCGCAGCCGCGGCTCGCTTCGTGCGCTGGATGGGCACGGATGCGCTTCGCCAGTTGGGTCCAGTTGCCGCCGGAAGTCGCCTCTGTTTTCGCAACCGCGATCGAAGCCTCCTTCGTCGAGGGCAGTTGCTCGAGGTCGCCGGGGACGGTGCGGTCTCGCCCTTCGACTATCACGCGTTGCGCGAGGTGTGGACGCTGCGTGTTCTCTTCGATGGAGAGAACGCGCCTCGCGACATTGAGGTGATCAACGGCGTGTGGAAGGACGTTCCGGATGGTCAATTCGCCGTGGAGGTCCATTACCCGGTTGCCGTGTCGGCTTGCTGCACACATCCCGAGCAGATCATCGTTCAGCTGGTGAAGGGAGGACTCGGTCACATTCTCAAGGGGCAGGAAGCGCACTGCAAGCCGTTTCCGACGAGTCCGATCGGGCAGGAAGCCTTCCAAGCGGCCGGTTTCGAGTGGGCAATCGCCGCGGCGGAGCAGCCAGGCCGCCGCGACGATCTGACCAAGACCTGCCGTGAGGTGGCAGGTCTAGTCCGGGACGTCCGGAACTCAGATGACGCCTCGCCCCATAAGTTGTCGTTCGAACGGCTGCGGGCGGAATTGAAAACGCGCGCGCATCCGCTCGCAGACGACGAGCCGCTTCTAGCCGTTCACCAAGCTTCGTGGCTCGTAGCATCCACGCTCGTATGGCGTTCGTTGGGTCGGCATTTTGTCGCGTGCCCTCCCCATCAACTCGTCGGGTTGGCCACAACACTTTACGATCTTGCACCTCGGTTGTTCGCACACGACCTAATGAAGGTGTGCGCCATCGAGGCCCTTCTTGCAGCGAAAGCTCCAGATGCCGCTCGACCCAACGAAGCTCACGAGTGACTTGATTGAGCAGTATTCGAGTTACCTGCGGAGCCGGTTCCATTTCCGCGACGGGGATTTGCGCCGGCAGTTCGCGGAGGCGCTCTCGGGCGATCGGCCGCTGCACGCCGGTCCGTTTCTCGAACTGCTGCCAGCGTTCGAAACCAGCCGCAGCATTCGCGAGCTAGCCGAGGCCGGCGTCCTCCACCGCCGCTTTCTGGACCTGCGCTCGGAGGCCGCAGATCTCGATCGCCCGCTGTACCGGCATCAGGAAGAGGCGGTGCAGAAGATTCAGGCGGGCCGCAACGTCGTTGTCGCCACCGGGACCGGCAGCGGCAAGACTGAGACGTATCTGCTGCCGATCGTCAGCCATCTGTTCGAGACACTGAACGAGCGCAGTCGTAAGCCTGTAGTGAGGGCGCTGCTGGTCTACCCGATGAACGCGTTGGCCAACGACCAGCTACGGAGGATTCGTCAGCTGCTTGAATACGAGCCGTCGCTCACGTTTGGTCGCTACACCGGCGAGACGCCGAAACGTGCTAAGGACGGACAGGCCCGTTTCCGGCAGATGTGGCCGCACGAACCTGTCTTGAAGAACGAGCTCAAAAGCCGTGAGGAGATGTGGGCGTCACCGCCGGACATTCTCGTCACGAACTTCGCGATGCTCGAGTACCTTCTCGTGCGGCCTCAGGAAGCGATGTTCTTCGTTCCAGGCGGTGTTGAGACGTTGAAGTTCCTCGTCTTCGACGAAGTGCATACCTACGATGGCGCGAAGGGATGCGAGATCTCGATGCTGCTGCGCCGTCTCCGACAGCGCATCGGTGCTACCAGTCGTGGTCGGTTACGGTGCATTGGAACGAGCGCGACGTTGGGCGGTGGACACGATTTCCCAGATGTTGCGAAGTACGCCGAACAGTTGTTCGACGAGCCGTTCGAGTGGGCCGACCGTCCCGAACGGCAGGACGTCGTTCGCGCGTATCGGGAGCCCTACGAACGGCCCACGGGCACTTGGCAGCCGCATCCCGAAGTTTACGAGACCCTCGCACGCCTCCTCGCTGACCGCCAAGCAAATGCAGCCACGTTCAAGAGAATATGCGCTGACGGCGGCTTTCCCAGTGTCGCCGTCAGCGAGGCTGTGGCCCATTTCAAGGAGGAGGCTGCCGTTGCGGCCGCCTCATCCGATTCGAGGACGACCGACGGCGAGGAGGACTGGGGGTGGGAGCCGAAGGACACGGCGGGACCTGTTTCACCACCCACAATGCAAGGTGTCTCGGACGCGTTATATCGGCTGCTTGAGAGCGACGAGCACCTCGTGCGCCTGCGAAACGCCTGCGAAAGGGGCGCGGTTTCACTGGAGCAACTACAGCAAGTTGTCTTCTCCGAGGATCCAAAGCGTACAGGTATCGACTCCCGTCTTTTGGCGCTCGTCAGTGTCGCGTCACGGGCCAGGTCAGGAACCAAGCCGCCGCGCGCGCTACTGCGTGCGCGCTACCACTTCATGCTCCGCGCCCTCGAAGGCGGCTTCGTCTGCTTTGGCGCGCACGGCGACGGCTCGCCACGGCTGTATTTGCATCGTCGTACCAGTTGCGAAGCCCACGGGCGAGATCACAAGACCTTCGAGGTGGGCGTGTGCCGTCGCTGCGGTCACGCCGTCATTGTCGGAAGCCTTGAGCGCGATCCTAAAACGCACCGCGATGTCGTCATCAGCGACGATCCAACACAAGATGCGTTGCTCGACGAACCCGAACGTCTCCGTCGCGTCTTCCTCAGCCTGGCCCAACCCGCAACCCAGCAGGCGGACGAGGACGAGCTGGACACGCTCGAAAGCGCGACGACGTCTGGCCTCGCTGAGAAGGTTAAGCTGTGCATCCGCTGCGGTACATTGCGCGACGTCGACTCCGGCGAGTTCTGTCCGTGCGGACAGGACGCTGACATTCGCGATGCCTACAAGCTCCCAGCGAAGGGCGGTGACCTCAAGGAGTGCCCCTCCTGCGGCGCGCATGCTCAGCAGCGGGAGCTACTTCAGCGCCTCTACACCGGCACGGACGAACCAGTTGCCGAGATTGCGACGACGCTGTACCAGTCGGCAAACCGAGACCATGTGCAAACCGGTGCGGACAGGCAGAAGCTGCTCACGTTCTCGGACAGCCGGCAAGACGCTGCCTTCTTTGCACCCTACCTGGAGAGTCTCTACAAAGCATCACTCCGGCGTCATGTCGTGCTGGAGCTGATCGAGGGCGCCAACGGGCCTCTGGCCGTTCCAGATCTAGCGACGCGCTTGGCCACTGTCCTCGAGCAGCGAGGATGGCTCGGAGCGTCGGCCACCATCGACGAGATCCATCGCGAAGCGTGGCGCTGGACCGTAGGAGAATTGCTGCACACGTCGAAGGATCGCCGATCCCTCGAGGAACTCGGACTTGTACGCTTCTCGCTGCGACGCTTTCCTGGCATGACCCTGCCAAAACCACTCATGGCCGCACCTTGGAGTTTTTCAGAAAGCGAGGTGTGGACGCTCATCGAAGTTCTCGTCAACTCGCTCCGCGATCACTTCGTGCTGGCCTCGCCGGCCGGTCTGCGCAAGGACGACGAGATCTACTTGCCAGGGCGCGGAGACATCGCGGTCGCAGTGAAGCGGACGCCGAAGGATCAGTGGACCCGGTCGTGGGTACCGCAGCTACCACATCTGTCAAACGCCAGACTCGACTTCCTCGAGCGCCTAGCGACCAAGCGCGGTATTCAGGCTGACAGCGCGCAGATCAGAACGCTGCTTGGTCAATTGTTCGAAAAGTACATGACCGCTCCGCAGGGCGAGTTCCTCGGCCGGTACTTCGAGGTCGATACCAGCGATCCGAATCGTGGGGTGGTCTATCGGCTGACGCCGGACGGATGGGAGGTCCGAGCGGCTCCGCAGGCGGGACCGGTTCATCGCTGCACACGGTGCGGTGTCCGAACCTTCAACTCGCTGAACGGTGTCTGTCCGACGTACCGTTGCGACGGTGAGCTGGTGGTGCAGCCACTATCCGATGGCGAACGCGAGGACCATTTTCGTCGCCGCTACCGCGAGATGACACCGTTGTGGATGGTTGCGCGGGAGCATACGGCGCAGCTCGACTCCGACACGGCGTCTGACTACCAGAACCTGTTCTTCGAAGGTCGTATCGACGTGCTCAGTTGCTCGACAACCTTCGAGCTGGGTGTCGATCTCGGCGAGCTTGAGACCGTGTTGATGCGCAATGTCCCGCCCACGCCTGCCAACTATGCACAGCGCGCCGGCCGTGCCGGTCGTCGTCTTGGTTCGGCGGCATTTGTCGTGTCGTACGCTCAGCGCCGCTCGCACGACCTTACGTACTTTGCGGAGCCACTGCGGATGATCGCCGGCCGCGTCCGGCCGCCCTTCTTTCGCGCTGATAACGAACGCATCGTGCGTCGTCATCTATACGCAACCGCCCTGTCTGCATTCTTCCACCACTGCCCCGAAGCGTTCGGGAACGGCCGGCAGGAGGACCTCTTCGGTGGTGATACCTCGAGCGACTCGAAGCGGCCACTCCTTCAACGGTTCCTCGAGGCCAAGCCATCGTCGCTCGAAACGGCACTCCGCTATGTCGTCCCGCAGTCGCTGCACGGGCCACTTGGCGTAGTCGGCTGGCGATGGCTTGACGCGTTCCTTGCTACTGGCATCACGTCAATCGCGAGCGTGGAGGAGGAATATCGGCGCGATTGCGACTACTACCTGCAGGCGGAGAAGGACGAGTCGAGTGCAGGCCGGCACCCACGGGCGAGCCTGATGCAGTGGGTCCGGAGAACGATTCAAAGGCGGCCTCTCCTCGGTGTCCTGGCCAACCGCGGCCTCTTCCCGAAGTACGGCTTCCCGGTGGACGTCGTCGAACTCGACGTGGCGCCTGAAGCCGTACGCGAAGTTGTGCGCGGCGATCGCCACGACATCAACAACTTCGGCCTCGAGCTCCAACGCGATCTGCGCCAGGCGATTGCCGAATACGCGCCTGGCAGCGAGGTGGTCGCCGCTGGGCATGTATGGCAAAGCGAGGGGCTCAAGGTGCTGCCCGATCGGCGGCTCGAGGAACGACGCTACTTGGTCTGCAACTGTGGGGCCTTCCTCCTCTTGGCTCCGGGCGAGGAGGCAAAAGCCTGTCCGACCTGCGGCGAGGCTGCCGGTGCGCGTGTTCGTACTTACATCAAGCCAGAATTCGGCTTCGTCACGACGACGAAACGGCCGAAACGCGCGACGACGAGACGACCCAGCCGCCAGTACGCTTCCCGACTCGCATTTGCGGGGTACCTCGGAACTGAACCTCCGAAATTCGTCGAGCGGTACCCGGGGATCCGACTGGGCTCCCCACGGCCGGGGAGATTGGTCAGCATCAACGTTGGCGCTGCAAATAGAGGCTTTCGCGTCTGTCAGTCGTGCGGCTCGGCGGAGACGGTGCCATTCAACGGTCTGCCTTTCCGGGAGTCGCATGAGCGCCCGCGGGGTGGGGAATGCCGAGGGCAGCTTAGCGTCGTCGACCTCGGACACGACTTCATCACCGACGTACTAGAGATTGTGTTGGACGCCCGCCGGCCGATGGCACGAGCGGACTGGTGGTCCGTCGGCTATGCCATTGCTGAAGGGGCTGCATCGGCATTGAGCATCAGGCGAGAAGACCTCGACATCGCCGTGCGGCTCTCGGCACAAGGCTCCTACGCCGTCTTCCTCACGGATGCCGTGCCCGGCGGTGCCGGTCACGTCGCGCGGGTGCACGAGCATTTTCCGCTCGTATTGCGCAAGGCACTTGAGCGGGTTGACACTTGTTCCTGCGAGGAGACCACAAGCTGCTATCACTGCTTGCGCACGTACAGCAACCAGCGAATGCATGCGAAGCTCTCGCGTGGTGCTGCTGCTGCGTTCCTCCGTGCCGCACTGCAGCTGCCAATCTCTGCACCGGCTCCTTCGCCGTCGCCAACAGCGCACCCAGCAGATGACCCGCTGACGCTGATTGTCCATCCGGAGCTCGCCCAAGCCCTGCGTCAGTTCGTCCCCACAAAGCTGCCTATGCCCGAAGTCGGGTTCGAGCTGATCGACCACCAAGGCGCGGTCGTAGCAGAGTTCGAGGTCGCTTGGCCAACACACCGGTTGGGCATCGTCCTCTCCCTTCCGGAGAACGAGCGCGCAGCCGAGTGGCGCGTTGTTACGGCCGAGGATGTCATCAGGCGGCCAGAGTCGCTTCCGGCACTGTTCAGCGATGGAGGCGTTTGAACATGCCTGCCAGCGTGATAGGACCGAACCCGGCCACGGCCAACCCGGTAGTGCACGTGCCGGGCCGCGTAGTCATTCGCGACGAGGCTGCCAAACGACGACCGCATCCGCGATCAGTGAACCGCCCGCGAAGTGTGTGAGAACTGATTCGGCAACGAGCGGTAGCTGAGGAGAGGGGAGTGCGTGGTGCAAGCAACCAGAACGCGCGTGATCAGGTGGCCGCCGAGGCTGCGTCACATGGCTCGGACTTCGGCGACCGCAGCTTCAAGCTGATTGTCGCTTCCATTCCGAAGCGCAGCGATCGACAACGGCACCGCGACGTCGGGTTGCACACCACACCCTTCGACGACAGCCCCGCTCGACGAGTACCACGCGGCGGCGGGGAACCGAATGACAAACCCATGGCCGACAGCGAAGTTCGCCCCACCCAGCACCTGGCCGCCGGTTCGCGTGCCGACAATTCTGGCCAGCCTGTTCTCTTTCGCGAACGCTGCGACCATCTCCCCTGCACTCAACGTGTGCTCGTTCACGAGCATCACGATGCGCCCGTGGAACGGCTTCGGCCCCAGGCCTTCTGTCACGAGTCGAATTGAGCGGTCGCGGTGGAGGACCAGGAACCGAACGGCCATCTTGAGGGTGTCGAGTCGAGTTGCAGGCAGCAGGTCGATGCACGCCAACTGATCGGGCCGCCACTCTCGGTCCTCGCCCTTTCTCGTGAGGCTGTAGCCCACCGGCACGCGGTTCGGCGCCAGGTAGCTCATGAGCCGCAGTGAGCCAACGAACCCGCCGAGATTGCCGCGCAGATCAACGATCAGACGTGAGCAGTCTTGAACCGTGACCAGCGCCCGATCCAGTTCCCGCGCGAACCGTTGACCGTTCACGCCCGGGAAGAACGCAATCCGCACATATCCGATACCCGGCTTGATGGGGCGAGCTGCCACGCAGGTCGGCTCGGCCATGGGCGGCTTGGCATTTCGCTTTCCAGGGTCCGTCTTCGGCAAGACGACGGTCACGTCCCGCGGCCTGCCATCGGCGCTCTCGATGGTGACCTTCGCATCCGTGCCGAGCGCGAACGTCGGGAGACCTGGCGGTGCGATGGCCTGATCGTTCACACGGAGCAGGAGATCGCCCGGGCGAATGCCTGCGGCGTGCGCGGGTCCGCCCTCATGCACGTCCTGGAAGACCCAGCGAGGACCGTCGGGCGTATCGAACGTACAGAACGTCGCATTGATGGCGTAGCGCGCCGGCGCCCGCTGCGCGCTCTGGTGGAAAAAGGCGACGTGGCTGAGACCGCCGCGCGCAATGACGGCGTTCATCCTCGACTCGAACGCTGCGGGCGGACTCGATTGCACGATCTCGTCAATCTCGCCGGCGAAGAGCTCTCGCCAATTCGGACCGCGTCCGTTGAGACGAATGCATCGCCGCTCGAGCAGCCCGATGCTCTTCTCGACGACCCGGCGAAGCGTCGAGGGATCGAACGAAGTGGCCTCATTCATGGTGATACGCTCGGCCTCATGCCTCGCTCGGACCGGGCTCGCATCCGACTGGCTCCAAGTCCAGGAACGGCCGTCGGACTGATGTGGTCGATGCGGATCGCGACGTCTCCGAGCGCGTTTCTCAGCGACCTGCCGAGGGCCTTAAAGGTCTCGGGCCACTCGCAGTTGTACAGCGCGATCTCAACGACATCACGCGTCATAGGAACAGGTACTCGTCCGACTGCGCTGGCATTCGGGACAGTCATGCGCGGGCGAAGCCAATCAGCGGGCCGACCTGGAACCTGCCGTCCTCAGGGCCGTGGTGGCGACGCGATGATCACCCACGCCAACGATTTGGAAGGCGGCCGTCGTCGCCCGCGCGTCGCCTCCGAACTGCTCGACGACTGCGGCCTTGGCCCGCGCCAGGGCGCCGGCGACATCGTCGCCAGCGGCGAGGTTCTCATAGAAGCGTCGCATCACGGCCGCCGATGTGGCATCGCTCACCGGCCAGAGTGTCGTGATGACCGATCGCGCGCCCGCGAGCAGGAATGCCCGTGCGATGTTGAGTACGCCCTCTTGGCCAAGCGTCGGCCCCACCGCCGTGTCGCAGGCCGAGAGCACGACGACACCCGCACTCAGCCTGAACTGCCCAATCTCGCGTGGCTGCAGCAGCCCATCGTCGCCCGCTGCGGGATCGTTCAACAGCACCAGTGCTGCGCGGGCTGGGAACTTCGGGTCTGCGAACGCGTGCACGGCAAAATGGAACACGTCGAAGTCGCCGAGGGCTTGCGCCTTGACCGCTGACTCTGTCGCCTGATCGCCCGTCAGCACAGTGCTCGTCGGGCCGAGCAGTCTTGCTGCAGTCTGTACTTCGACCTCCGCTGTCGGAAGCACGGCCAACTGCGTCGGAAACGACGCATCGAGCAGCCCACGTGTCTCGTCAGATCGTGTCGCGGCAGCCGGAGGCTTTGCTGACCCGAACATCCGGTCGTACGGCACACCGCCGACGGCCAGCAGCGCACGTTCAGGCTCCGTTGTCCGCCGTCCGGTGCGGAGCAGGACGAATGCATTTGCTGAGGGCACCGTCGAGACCAGTCGCGATTCAGGCTCGGCGTGATCGAGAAGCGCATCGAACGCGAGCAGGTGCAGCTTGCCGTCCGGAACGATGAACAGGCGCCGTGCGGCTTGTGATTCTTGGAT
>Ga0073934_10010036_pt1 | contig 11885 bp, 9 predicted proteins | sample LarsenN4metaG_FD_76834 | JGI IMG/M metagenome (GOLD analysis project Ga0073934, IMG submission 76834) | Hot spring sediment bacterial and archeal communities from British Columbia, Canada, to study Microbial Dark Matter (Phase II) - Larsen... ... | reverse complement strand
GCGTTGCAGGAAGTAAAATTGAAGAGGGAATCGTTCTCCGGCGTCAATCTCGACGAGGAAGCGGCGAATCTTATACGCTATCAGCAGGCCTACCAGGCGTCGAGCAAGGTCATCCAGGTGGCGCAGGAAATTTTCCAGTCGCTGCTGGACCTGCGTTGATAGTTTTCAGAGGATAAGGCAATGAGAGTCAGCAGCAATACCCAATACATCATGGGCACCTACAACCTGCAGAGCAAGGGTTCCCAGCTCAACCGCCTCAACGAGCAGCTGTCGACCCTGAAACGCATCAACCGGGCATCGGATGACCCGGTGGCGGCGGCCTCGCTGGTCGACATCAACCAGTCCAAGTCGATGAATACGCAGCAATCCAGCAATGCCAAGGCGGCCGCCTCGCAACTGGCGATTACCGATACCATCCTCGGCAACGTCTCCAATACCATCATTTCGATCAAGACCCTGGCGGTGCAGGCGGGCAACACGGTGCTGACCAACGAAGACCGGCAGGCGATCCAGAACGAGATGCGCGAGAAAGTAAAAGAGCTGGTTTCCCTCGCCAACACCACCGACGGTGCGTCCAACTATATCTTCGGCGGCACCGACAAGAGCAAGCCACCGTTTACCATGACCATACAGGCTACCGTGCCGCAGCTGGATATCAACTACCAGGGCAATGACCAGCGCCAGTACATGGCGATCTCGTCCAGCCGCGAGATCGCGGTGACCGAGCCCGGTTCGGTGGTGTTCGGTCGTACCTCAACTCCGGCTGGACCCGCTCCGGCAGGGCCGGCCGCGGCCGGCAACGAGCTGTGGCAGTCGCTATCGGTGTTCGACGAGGCGCTGTCGGCCGGCTCGGTGGATCCCAACTACGCCACCAATATTGCGACGGCTATCCAGGGGCTGGATGACGGCCTGTCGCAGGTACTGGCCAGTCGGGCCTCGCTGGGTTCGCGCATGCAGGAGACCGATTCGCTGATCGAGATGGGTGACGCCCTGAGCGTGCAATACGCGTCGCAGATCAGCAATCTGGAAGACCTGGATCTGGCCAAGGCGGTGTCCGACTTCGAGATGGCCAGGACCGCGCTGGAAGTCACGCAGAAAACCTTTTCCCAGGTGAAGAGCCTGTCCCTGTTCAACTACCTCTGATCGCGCCATGCAAACCATCCTCGCCCAGCTGATCGCTTTTGACACCACCAGTCGTGAGTCCAACCTGGCCCTGATCCGGTGGGTGCAGGACTATCTGGCGCAGTTTGGCGTGGGCAGCACGCTGACCTTTTCCGATGCCGGCGACAAGGCCAACCTGTTTGCGGTGATCGGGGATCCGGCGCTGCCGATCGTGGTGTTGTCCGGGCACACCGACGTGGTGCCGGTCGACGGCCAGAGCTGGCAGAGCGACCCTTTTATCATGAGCGAGCGCGACGGTCGTCTCTATGGTCGCGGCAGTTGCGACATGAAGGGCTTCATCGCGTGCGTGCTGTCTCTGGTCGAGGAGTGGACAAGGTTGGCCGCAGCCGGCCAGCTGCAGCGCGCCATCGGTATCGCGCTGTCTTACGATGAGGAAGTCGGTTGTCTGGGGGTCGGGCGCCTGATTGCCGACCTGCAGCAGCGGCAGTTGCCGATCGAGGGCTGCATCATCGGCGAGCCGACCATGATGCGGCCGGTGATCGCCCACAAGGGCATTGCCCATTACCGTTGCCGCGTGCTCGGCCGCGCCGCGCATTCCTCGCTGACGCCCAAGGGCGTCAACGCCATCGAGTACGCCGCCAAGCTGATCGTGCACATCCGCAAGCTGGCCGATGCCGAGCAGAGTTTCGGCATGCGGCAGGCACTGTATGACGTGCCGTTCACCACCCTGCAGACCGGCGTCATTCACGGTGGCACCGCGGCCAACATCGTGCCCAAGGATTGCGAGTTCGTGTTCGAGTGCCGCTGGTTGCCGGGTGACAATCACCAGCGTTTCGTCGACTCGGTGCGCGACTACGCGGCGCTGTTGAGCGCGGAGATGCAGCAGGTGGCGCCGGAGGCGGCGATCAGCTTCGAGCCGCTGGTCAACTGCCCGCCGTTCGAATCAGACGCCGACAGCAGCGTGCGCCAGCATGTCGACGCGCTGTGCCACGGTTGCCGTGGCGAAGCGGTGGCCTACACCACCGAGGCCGGTCGCTTTGCCGAGGCCGGTATTGCCGCGGTGGTCTGCGGCCCTGGTTCGATCGAGCAGGCGCACCGTCCCGATGAGTATGTCGAACTCGGCCAGCTGGCGCTGTGCCGCGACTGGCTGTTGCGGCTGACCGGGCGCCTTGTGCGCCCGGTGGGGCTGTAAGAGGCTGTTCACGATCTGTTGCGACTTGATCCCGGTGGGGCATAGGCTGTTGAAAGCGGCTTAGGCATGCTTGTTCATCTCTGGATAAACGCCGCTTCCTCAGCCGTTTTCGCCTTGTCTCGCGTGAGCGTGCGGATCATGAACACGCTCTAAGAATCTTCTTTACTGTCTTTCGTTCCCCCTTCAAAATCCCGACCCTCCATTGCGGTGGAGAGTGATGCCCGCGCCGTTACCCACGGCGGCGGGCTTGTTGTCATTTCAAGGTGGGACAAACCATGAAACAAACTACGCAACCCGCGACACCCGCGGGTCAGGCGCGGGATGCCTTTACCAGCAGCTTCGGCGTGCTGGCGGCGACGCTCGGCTCCGCGGTCGGGCTGGGCAATATCTGGAAGTTTCCTTATGTCACCGGTGCCAATGGCGGCGCCGGTTTCCTGCTGGTGTACCTGCTGGCCACGCTGCTGGTCGGCCTGCCGGTGATGATTGCCGAGATCATGCTCGGTCGCAAAGCCAAGGCCGACGCGGTCACCACCCTGCGGGTGCTGGCACCGGCCGGGCAATACTGGTGGCTGATCGGTGCCTCCGGGGTGCTGGCGGCGTTCCTGATCCTTTCGTTCTATTCCGAAGTGGCGGGCTGGGTGTTCGCCTATGTGTTCAAGGCCATCGGCGGCGACATCCTGAGCAAGGATCCGGCGCAGACCTCGGCTGCGTTCGGCGCGCTGGTGTCCGATCCGCTGCAGTCGCTGCTGTGGCAGTGGGGCGTGCTGCTGTTCATCGGCGGCATCCTGCTGCTGGGCGTGGCCAAGGGCATCGAGGCGGTCACCAAGAAGTTGATGCCGGTGCTGTTCATCCTGCTGCTGGTGCTGGGCGTGCGCAGCCTGATGCTGCCGGGTGCGGCGCAGGGGCTGGCCTTCCTGTTCGCCCCCGATTTTTCCAAGATCACCGCCGAAGTGGCGTTGATCGCGATGGGGCTGGCGTTCTTCAAGCTGTCGATCGGCATGGGCACCATGATGACCTATGGCAGCTATTTCCGTGACGACCAGAACATTCCTGCCACCACGGTACGGGTGATGAGCGCCGACCTGTTCGTGTCGATGCTGGCCGGTATCGTGGTGTTCCCGGCGGTGTTCACCTTCGGCTTCAAGCCGGAAGCCGGGCCATCGTTGCTGTTCATCACCATTCCGGCGGTATTCGCCAGCATGCCGATGGGGCACCTGTTCATGGTGCTGTTCTTCGTGCTGTCGGCGGTGGCGGCCACCGGTGCCATGCTGTCGCTGCTGGAAGTGCCGGTATCGGTGATGGTCGGCCGTTTCAATATCAGCCGTGCCAAGGCGACGCTGATCAACCTGCTGCTGCTGGGCGTGATCGGCGCCAGCTGTGCGTTGTCCAATAGTGTGCTGGCCGACGTCAAACTGTTCGGCATGACCTTCTTCGACTTGTTCGACTTCGTGTCATCGTCCATCCTGTTGCCGATAGGCGGCATCTTCATCTGCCTGTTCGTGTCCTGGGTATGGGGCAAGGACAAGATGATGGAGGCACTGTCGAACGAAGGCGTGCTGCACAACCGTGTCGTGGTGCAGCTGCTGTACGGTTTGCTGAAATACGTGACCCCGCTGCTGATCCTGCTGGTGATGCTGAAGGGGCTGGGGCTGCTGTAAGTCGGGCAGGGGCTGCCGTATTGGCCGTCTCTGCTATAGAACAAGCAGGAGCAGGGCAAGCAGAAACGGGAGAAGAGGATGGCAGGCCGATTGCTGGTCAGCGCCGTTACCGCCGCCTGCGGTGGCGCACTGGGACTGTTCTTGCTGCTGTCGCAGGAGCGCCTGCCGGTGGCGGAGTCCGTGTTCCCGCCGGATCGCAATGGCGACCTGCTGCGTGACGACGTCGGCGAGCTGATTGCCGCGCGCTTTGCTGGCAATGCCGCGGCGTTTGCAGCCAGCAGCCAGCTGGCGCGGGCATGGCAGCGCGCAGTGCGACAGACCGATCCGACCAAGCTGGAGCCGGAGGTGACGCAGGTGCGCTACGCGATGTCCTGTGTGCTGAGCGAGCACACGCTGGGCAAGGCCAGGGTCGATGCGCAGACCATGCTGCACTTTCTCGACCTGCTGCATGCGCGGATGTTCGATACCCCGGCGCGACGGCAGCTGTGGCAGCAGTACGAACGCAGCGCCAGCCGCATTCCGCACGGGGAAACGCCGCTCAACCCCTGTCGTTTCGACATCTCGGCGATGGTGGGCTGAGCCGGTTATGCCATCAAGCAAACGTTGGCCGCAAGTGGTTGCGGCCAACGTTTTTTTATTCGCCTTTCGGACGCAGCGCGGCGAGGGCCGCCTTTTGCATTTCCAGGGTGCGGAGCTGCATCGACAGCGCGCCCAGGTTCATGGTGAGCCAGGTTTCCACCACGCGCAGCTCGGCCATGCGGCGGTCGATTTCCTCTTCGCTCATCGGTGGCAGGAACGGCTGGGCGCCCGGCGGGGTTGCGCTTTGCATCATCTGGCGGAACAGGGCGAACGGATCGGCAGGATTGAAATCGGCACTCATCGGAACCTCCACAAGGTTGGCCGCAACATAAAAAAACGGGTGAACATGACGTTCACCCGTTCAGTATAACCACTATCGGCGGTTAGCCATTTGCTTGTACATCCACCGCGGCCAGCGCCACCATGTTGACAATGCGGCGTACCGAGGAGATCGGGGTCAGGATGTGCACCGGCTTGGCCATGCCCATCAGGATCGGGCCGATGGTCACGCCGTCGGACGCCGAAACGCGCAGCAGGTTGTAGCTGATGTTGGCCGCTTCCACGTTCGGCATCACCAGCAGGTTGGCGGCGCCCTTCAGCGTGCTGTCCGGCATCGCCTGCTGGCGGATGCTTTCGATCAGCGCGGCATCGCCCTGCATTTCGCCGTCGATTTCCAGTTCCGGATGCGCTTCCTGCACCAGTGCCAGCGCGTCGCGCATTTTGCAGGCGCCTTCCGAGTTCCAGGTACCGAAGCTGGAGTTGGACAGCAGGGCCACTTTCGGGTTGATGCCGAAGCGGCGTACCGACTGTGCCGCCATCTCGGTGATCGCGGCCAGCTGCTGCGCGTCCGGATTCGGGTTCACGTAGGTGTCTGCGATGAAGATGTTGCCGGTCGGCAGGATCAGCGCGTTCATGGCGCCGGCGACCTTGTCCTGGCGGGCGTAGCCGATCACGTTCTCGATGATGTCGAAGTGCTGGCGATACGGGCCGTAGGTGCCGCAGATCATCGCATCCGCTTCACCGCGACGCACCATCAGCGCACCGATCAGGGTGGTGTTGCCGATCACGCGGCGACGCGCCTGTTCCTGCGACACGCCCTTGCGCTTGCTCAGCTCGTAGTACTCTTTCCAGTACTCGGCAAAGCGCGGATCGGACTCGTTGTTGACCAGGTCGAAGTCGACACCGGCGCTCATCTTCAGACCCAGTTTCTCGATACGCTTCTCGATCACCGACGGACGGCCGATCAGGATCGGGTAGGCCAGGCCTTGCGAGATGATTTCCTGGGTGGCGTGCAGCACGCGCTCGTCTTCACCTTCGGCCATTACCACGCGGGCCTTGGCTTTCTTGGCCTGGGTGAATACCGGCTTCATGAACAGGTTGGTCTTGTACACGAACTGCGCCAGCTGCTCGACATAGGCATCCATGTCGGCGATCGGGCGGGTGGCCACGCCGGAATCCATCGCCGCCTGGGCAACGGCCGGGGCGATCTTCACGATCAGGCGCGGGTCGAACGGTTTCGGAATCAGGTATTCCGGGCCGAACGACAGTTCCTGGTCGCCGTAAGCGGTGGCCACCACGTCGTTCTGCTCCGCCATCGCCAGGTCGGCAATCGCGCGTACGCAGGCCAGCTTCATCTCTTCGTTGATGGTGGTGGCGCCCACGTCCAGCGCACCACGGAAGATGAACGGGAAGCACAGTACGTTGTTGACCTGGTTCGGGTAGTCGGAACGGCCGGTACCGATGATGGCGTCCGGGCGGACTTCCTTCACCAGCGGTGGCAGGATTTCCGGTTCCGGGTTGGCCATGGCGAGGATCAGCGGGTTGGCTGCCATCGACTTGACCATGTCCTGGGTGACCAGTTTCGGGCCGGACAGGCCGAGGAAGATGTCGGCGCCGACCATGGCGTCGGCCAGTTTGCGCTGACCGTTGTCCTTGATCGCGAAGCGCTTCTTCGACTCGTCCATCTTGTCGTCGCGGTTTTCAAAGATCACGCCTTTGGAATCGCAAACGGTCACGTTTTCACGCTTGATGCCCAGTGCCACCATCAGCTCCAGGCAGGCAATGGCAGCCGCGCCGGCGCCGGAGGCGACCACGCGGACATTGCCGATTTCCTTGTTGATCAGGCGCAGTGCGTTCAGGACTGCGGCGGCGGCGACGATGGCGGTACCGTGCTGGTCATCGTGGAACACCGGGATGCCCATGCGTTCGCGGCACTTCTTCTCGATGTAGAAGCATTCCGGCGCCTTGATGTCTTCCAGGTTGATGCCGCCGAAAGTCGGTTCCATCGCGCAGATGATGTCGACCAGCTTGTCCGGGTCGTTCTCGGCCAGTTCGATGTCGAATACGTCGATGCCGGCGAACTTCTTGAACAGCACGCCTTTACCTTCCATCACCGGCTTGCCGGCCAGCGGGCCGATGTTGCCCAGGCCCAGCACGGCGGTGCCGTTGGTGACCACGGCTACCAGGTTGCCACGGGCGGTGTACTTGTAGGCGTTCAGCGGGTCTTCCACGATTGCGTCGCAAGGTGCTGCCACACCTGGCGAGTAGGCAAGGGCCAGGTCGCGCTGGGTGGCCAGCGGCTTGGTAGGGGCGACCTGGATCTTGCCCGGCTGTGGAAACTGGTGGAAATCGAGTGCGGCTTGACGCAGTTGCTCGTCCATTCTGTTGGCTCCTGATTATTATTTCATGAGGGTGTGGAGAGGGTTGACATTATAGGGCCAACCCTTAGTTGCGGGCTATGCCGTGTCCGACAAAAAACGCGATGGAGAGGTTCCATCGCGTTTTTGCGGCCAGGGTGCTTGTTACATCATGCCCAGGGTCTTGGGCAGCCACAGCGAAATCATCGGTACATAGGTGACCAGGCCAAGGAAAGCCAGCATGGTCAGCAGCCACGGCCATACCGCCACCGTCAGCTCGGTGATGCCCATCTTGGTGATGCCGGAGGCGACATACAGGTTCAGCCCCACCGGCGGATGGCACATGCCGACTTCCATGTTCACCACGATCAGGATGCCGAAGTGCACCGGGTCGATGCCCAGCTGCATCGCGACCGGGAACAGGATGGGCGCGAAGATCAGCACGATCGACGACGGCTCCATCACGTTACCGGCCAGCAGCAGGATCACGTTCACCGCCAGCAGGAAGGCGATCGGGCCGAGGCCGGCATCAATCAATGACCCTGCCATTGCCTGCGGGATGCCTTCGCTGGTCATCAGGAAGGAGAACAGCACCGCGTTGGTGATGATGTACAGCAGCATCGCCGACATGCTGGCCGAATCGAGCAGCACCTTCGGCACCTGCTTCAGCGTCAGGTCCTTGTAGATGAACACGGCGACGATGAAGGCGTACACCGCCGACATCGCGGCGGCCTCGGTCGGGGTGAAGATGCCGGTGTAGATGCCGCCGATCACCACCACGATCAGGAACAGGCCCCACATCGACTCGCGCAGCGCCTTGACGCGTTGCTTGAAGGAGGCTTTCGGCAGGCGCGGGTAGTTGAACTTGCGCGCACGGTACCAGGTGGTGAGGCCGAGGAAGGTGGCCAGCATCAGCCCCGGGATCACGCCGGCCATGAACAGCTGGCCGACCGAGGTGTTGGTCGCGACCGAGTACATCACCATCACGATCGACGGCGGGATCAGGATGCCCAGTGCGCCGGAGGTGGTGATGACACCGGCGCCGAAGCTGTTGGGGAAGCCCTGTTTCACCATTGCCGGCAACAGGATGGAGCCGATGGCGACCACGGTGGCCGGGCTGGAACCCGATACCGCGGCAAACAGCGCGCAGGCCACCACGCCGGCGAGGCCGAGGCCGCCGTGCCAGTGGCCGACCATCGACGAGGCGAAGTTGATCATGCGCCTGGCCACCCCGCCGTGGGTGAGGAAGTTACCGGCAAGAATGAAGAACGGAATGGCCATGATCTCGAACTTCTCGATACCGGTGAACAGCTTCAGCGCCACCGCCTCGATCGGCACGTCGGTCATGGTGAACAGGAAGGTCAGCACGGTGAGGCCGAGCGAGATGGAGATCGGCATGCCGGTCAGCATCAGCACCAGCAGCAGGCCGAAAATGATGAGGGCGCTCATTGCTTGCCTCCTTTGTTGGCTACGTCATGCGGGTGCAGGTTGTCGTCCAGTGCGAACCAGTTGCTGTCTTCGGCGACGTCGTCCATGCCTTCGACATGGCTGTGGTCGTGTTTCGGCAGTACGCCGGTTTTGAGGAAGTTGACCATTACCTGCAGGAAGCGGAAGCACATCAGGTAGGAGCCGCACGGTACCGCGAGGTAGACCAGCCACATCGGCACTTCCAGGTCGGCCGAGGTTTGCTCGGTATGGCCGATTTCCCAGACAAAGGTGGCACCCAGGGTGCCAACGATGCCGGTGAACAGTGCGCCGGCGAGCAGGCCGATGACGATGAACTTGGCGCGGTTGTTGTCGGACAGCTTGTTGATCAGCACGTCGACGCCGACGTGGATGCCGGTGCGCACGCCGTAGGCGGCACCGAACTTGGCCATCCACACGAACAGGTAGATGGTCAGTTCCTGTGCCCAACTGGTATGGATATCGGCAAGCAGGGGTTGAAGCAGCTCGATGCCGCTCCCGTAACGGTGCACGACGGCGAAGAAGGTGATCAGCGTCGCGGCGGCCATCAGGGTGGCGATCAGCCACTCCTCGAGGTGGTCGAGGAATTTCATGATAGTGACTCCGGTTAAGACAAAGGTTGGCCGCATGCCATGCTGCGGGATGCGGCCAACCTTCAGTCAGTCAGGTACGGTTCAGTTCGGGGTGTAGCCGGTCTGCTTGTAGATCAGCTGTACCAGGCCTTCGCCGATGCGGTCGTCCATCTTGGTGTGAACCGGAGTCAGGGCTTTCTTGAAGGCGGCGCGTTCTGCCGCAGTCGGGATGTAGACCTGGGTCTTGCCGGAGGCCTTGATCTTGGCCAGATCGCTTTCGTTTTCCTGCTGCGCAATCTTGTTGGCGTAGACGGTGGCTTCCTTCATCGCGCCATCCAGCGTGGTGCGGATGTCGGCCGGCAGGCCGTCCCAGAACTTCTTGTTGACGATCACGGCATAGCCGAGATAGCCGTGGTTGCTCACCGTGGCGTGCTTCTGCACTTCGTGCATCTTCTGCGTCAGCATGTTGGACGGCGGGTTCTCGGTGCCGTCCACCACGCCGGTCTGCAGTGCCTGGTAGGTCTCGGAGAAGGCCATCACCTGCGGCAGGGCGCCGAGGGCGCGCATTTCTTCTTCCAGTACCTTGGACGACTGGATGCGCATCTTCAGGCCCTTGAAGTCGGCCGGCGACTTCAGCGGCTTGTTGGCGGAGAAGATCTTGAAGCCGTTATCCCAGTAGGCGAGGCCCTTGATGCCCTTGTTCTCGAGCTTGGCCAGCAGCTGCATGCCGATCGGGCCCTGGGTCACCTTGTGCAGTTCGTCGTAGCTGTCGAAGATGTACGGCAGGTCGAAGACCTCGAATTCCTTGGCGCCCAGCGGGCCGAACTTGGCCAGGCTTGGTGCCAGCATCTGTACCGCGCCCAGCTGCAGCGCTTCCAGTTCTTCCTTGTCCTTGTACAGCTGGCTGTTCGGGAATACCTGTACCTGTACGCGGCCCTTGGTACGGGTTTCGGCCAGCTTCTTGAAGTATTCGGCGGCCTTGCCTTTCGGCGTGTCCTGCGCCACGACGTGGCTGAATTTGATGACGAAATCAGCGGCGTGGGCGGCGCCAGCGAAGCCGAAGGTGGCCCCGATTACAAGGGCTGCATATTTCAGTTTCATCTCGGTACTCTCCTGTTATTTGTCGTGTTGTGCGTGTTATCGTCCGTGTCAGACAAACGGACTGTCCGCCACATCAACATTAGTTCCCGCAATGGGGGCTGACCATTGGGGACTTCCGCATTGGGGTTTTCCCTAGTGATTGATGCTGTTTGCCCTGGTTGCCCGTATGCAATTGATAGCTACTCCCCCGCTGAAATCGTCGCCCCGCCTGCTGTGGCTGGGGGTGATCCTGACCCTGGCCGCCTTGCTGGCGGCGCTGGCCGGTCTCTATTCCGTGGTCTATCGCGACTGGGTCGACGAGCAGCGCGACAGCCTGGTGCAGGAGCTGCTGTGGCTGGAGCAGAGCCTGCGCCTGCATCTGGAGGGGCACCAGCAGACGGTGGAGAGCATGACGCCGGACCTGCAGGGCGGCGTAGCCGGGCAGCAGCGTTTTGTCGCCGCCGCCAGCCTGCTGCGGCGCGAGAGCCGCGAGATCGCCGAAGTGCAGTGGGTGGACGGCCGCGGTCGTGTACTGCTCGACGGCAGCGGCATGGCCAATGGCGGCCAGCAACTCGAAGGCGGCAGCTACGACGCCTTGTGGCGCGCCGAGCGTCTGAAGCGGCCGGTGTTCGGCGCGCCGTATCGTGCCGCGGACGGCAAGTACCGTTTCGATCTAGCGGTGCCGGTGCTGGTGCACGGCCGCTACCAGGGCGGGGTGCGCATCGTCTATGACATGGCGGCGCTGCTGCACCACCAGGTGCCGTGGTGGATCGCCTCGCAATACCACATCAGTGTGGTGGACCTGGACGGCAAGGCGCTGGCCAGCAAGTTCGAGCAGACGCCGCCGCAGAACACGCTGTTCCACCAGATCAGTTTCGATCCCCCCGGCTACGGCCTCAGCCTGCGCGCGGTCAGCTACCGCGCCGGTGTCGGGCTGGCGCTGCCGGTACTGTCCAGTTTCATCGGCCTGCTGACGCTGGCGCTGCTGTATTCGCTGTGGCGCATCCGTGGCCACGTGCGCGAGCGGGCGCAGGCGGAAAAGGCGCTGCAACACGAGATGATCCTGCGCCAGGCGATCGAGAACAGCATGAAAAGCGGACTGCTGGCGCTGGACCTGCGCGGCCAGATCGTGCACGTCAACCGCGCCTTTTGCGAGCTGACCGGGCTGGGCAGCGCCGAGCTGGTCGGCCAGTCGCCGCCGTATTCCTTCTGGCCGCAGGAGGAGGGGGCCCTGCTGCAGGCGGCGATGCAGGCGGTGCTGGGCGGCGAATTGCCGGAGCACGGCTTCGAGCTGCCGTTCTGCCATCGTGACGGTGAGCGTTTCGAGGTGCGCTTCTACGCCACGCCGCTGCGCGGCAATGACGGCCGCCACACCGGCTGGGTGGCGTCGCTGTATGACATCACCGAGCTGAAGAAAAAGCGGCTGGCGCTCAACTATTCGCACCAGCGCTTCCTGTCGGTGCTCAACGGCCTCGATGTCGGCCTGTGCGTGACCGACGGCGCCAGCTCGCAACTGCTATACGCCAACCCGGCCTTCGCCGAGATGTGGGCGCAGTTCGAACCGGCTGGGCTGTATTGTCCG
>Ga0073934_10010035_pt1 | contig 11885 bp, 11 predicted proteins | sample LarsenN4metaG_FD_76834 | JGI IMG/M metagenome (GOLD analysis project Ga0073934, IMG submission 76834) | Hot spring sediment bacterial and archeal communities from British Columbia, Canada, to study Microbial Dark Matter (Phase II) - Larsen... ... | reverse complement strand
TGCGGCGGGCTGGCCCGCGGGGATGGGTTGCGCGACCAGCGGGCTGCAGGCAACCGATCCGACGGCCAGCATCACCGGGCCCAGCAAGGTGATTCGTTTCATGCGCGGTCTACGCACTCAAGATGCCTCCCCGCGGCTGCGAACGCCAGAAGTGAGCAGCGAGGTGGAATCGCCCAGGGGGTGCTGCCTAATACTTTTCGGGCACGAATGTCTGGTCGGTAATCGGCGGCCGGACGTAGCCTTTCTTGCTGAGGGGAGGAAGCTTGATCGGTTTTGGGGTCAGATCCTTGTAGGGGATCATGCTCAGCAAATGCGAGATGCAGTTGAGCCGCGCGCGGCGCTTGTCATCCGCGTTAATCACATACCAGGGCGAGTGTTTCAGGTCGGTGTAGGCGAACATCTCGTCTTTGGCGCGGGAGTACTCGACCCAACGGGCGCGTGATTCCAGGTCCATCGGGCTCAGTTTCCAGCGCTTGGTCGGGTCATGAATCCGCTGCTGGAACCGGCGTTCCTGCTCGGCGTCGCTCACGGAGAACCAGTACTTGATCAGGATGATCCCTGAGCGAACCAGCATCCGCTCGAATTCCGGGCACGAATGGAAGAATTCCTCGACTTCCTGGGCTGTGCAGAAGCCCATGACACGCTCGACCCCCGCGCGGTTGTACCAGCTCCGGTCGAACAGCACGATCTCCCCGGCCGCCGGCAGATGCGGCACGTAGCGCTGAAAGTACCACTGCGTTTTCTCGCGCTCCGTCGGCGCCGCCAGCGCCACCACCCGGCAGGAACGCGGATTGAGCGGTTCCGTGATCCGCTTGATCACTCCGCCTTTGCCGGCGGCGTCCCGGCCCTCGAACAACACAACCACTTTCAGCCCCTTGTACTTGATCCACTCCTGCAGTTTGACCAATTCGATCTGCAGTTTGGCCAGCTCCTTCTCGTAAACCTTCCGCTTCAGCTTGCTCACGGGCTGACCATTCCTGGTCTTCGAGTCCTGTTTGCGTTTTTTAGACATAAGAGGCTCCTTTCCTGAATGGGCATTGTCCCGGGGGCTGGGTGCGGAGGAACGGCCAACAGCTTGTGGCGCGGTTCATGGCCCGAGGTTTATGCACGGAGTGAGCATTGTCAACGCCTGAAGCGGCCCCGACCAGGAGAAAGAGGCCGTCCCGGCGCTGCCCAGGGCCATCCGGGCCTCCACAGGGGAACGGTCGCTGCGCGCAACACCCGTGCCTGGTTTTCGCCGGCTTACTCTCGCACCGTGGCCTTCAGCCGATCCTTCAGTTGAGTGAGGAGCTTCTCGTGGGCGGCATTAACCTCGGCATCGGTCAGGGTGCGTTCCTGGTGCCGGTAAGTCAGCGCGTAGGCCATGCTCTTCTGCCCGGCCGGAACGTTCTTGCCCCGGAAGACATCGAACAACTCGACCGACTCGAGGTTCGCCGGCTTCGTCTGCCGGAGGACACTTTGGACGGCCTCGTGGGTGGTGGCTTCCGGGACGATCATCGCCACGTCACGCCGGATCGCCGGGAATGCCGGCAACGGCCGGAATTGCCGGACCGGGTTCCGGCGAGCCACAAGTTGGTCGAGATCCAATTCGGCCATCAGGACTGGGTCGCGAAGATCGTACTTCTTCGCCAGCGCGGGCGTGAGTTGCCCCAGTTCACCCAGGTGCAAACGTCCCAGTTGCAGCGAGGCGGATTCGACAAACAACGCGTGGGGGCGCTCGTGCCGGTGCGCGTTGACGCCGCGAACGCCAAATTGCTCGAGAAACTCGTCCAAAATCCCTTTGAGATCGTAAATATCGAACCGGGCCTCGCGTTCGGACCCGGCCCAGAAAAGCGGATACCGGCGGCCGGTAAGCGCAACCGCAATCCGGCGCGATTCCTGGCCCTCGGGCGGAAGGAAGACTCGCCCGAGCTCAAAGAGGGCAACGTCGTCGTTCTTGCGACTGAGATTGTGGCGCAGGGCGTCCAACAAACCCGGGATCAGGCTGGGGCGCAGCACGTTCATGTCGCTGCTCAGCGGGTTGGCCAAAGGAACCGGCGTGGCCGCGGCACCGGCCTTGCTTTCTGCCAGGACAAGCCGCGCCGCCGAGTCACTGATCAGGGTCTGCCCCTGGGCTTCGAACAGCCCCAGCCCGGTGAGGAGGCGGCGCGCCTCCGCGTAGATGTCATGCACCGGGTCGTAGGAGTTGGAGCCGAGGGCGCCACGCGGCGGGGTGGCGGGAATGCGATCGACACCGTAGAGGCGGGCGACTTCTTCGATCAGGTCGATCTCGCGCTTGAGGTCCACCCGCCAGGTAGGAATAACAAACGTGTTCTCTGAAAGCGCAGGGGGTTCAGTTGAGAGCCGGGCAGCATCCTCACCAGCGACCGGGCGGGGTTTCCGGGAGACCGGCCGCAGCTCCAATTGGCAGAGGTACCCGTCGATTTGGGCAGGGGAGAGGTCGATGCCCAGCAGTCCGGTGACTTTGTGATAGCGGAGTCGGATTTGCTTTTGAGGCGGTGGTTTCGGAAACGCATCAATCACACCGGCGGCGAGCGTTCCGCCCGCAGTCTGCAGAATGAGAAGCGCCGCGCGACGGCTGGCCCAGTCAGAAATGCCAATGTCAGCCTCCCGCTCGAAGCGATACGAGGACTCGGTGCGCAGTTCAAGCTTCTTGGAGGTGGCGCGGATGTTCTGGGGCTTGAACCAGGCGCTTTCAATGAGAACATTTCTAGTTGTGGGCTGGATTTCGCTGTTCAGGCCGCCCATGACCCCGGCGAGCGCAACCGCTTTGGTCTCATCGGCGATGAGCAGCATGTTGGCGGTGAGCTGGCGCTCCTGGCCGTCCAGCGTGGTGAACCGTTCGCCTGCCGCCGCACGGCGCACGACAATCGTGGGGACCGCCGCCCCGGGCGCTTTGGCCAGCAATTCGTAATCAAACGCGTGCAGGGGCTGGCCCGTCTCCAGCATCACGTAGTTCGTGACGTCAACGACGTTGTTGATGCTGCGGATCCCCACCTTCTCCAGCGTGCTGCGGAGGCAGTCGGGGCTCGGCCCAATTTTGACTCCGCGAATGACGCGCGCGGTGTAACGGGGGCAGAGCTCAGGATCCTCCAGCCGGACCTGAACGAGTTCTTCAACGCGCGGCGACGCGGCTTCCGCCTCAGGCTGGGCGACCTCCGGCATCCGCACAGGATTGCCGGTCAGCGCGCTGATTTCGCGGGCGATTCCAAGGACACTGTTGAGGTCGGGGCGATTTGGGGTGACCTCGAGGTCGTAAACAACGTCCGAACCCGCGCGTCCAAGGTGCTCCGCAAACGGCTGTCCGACGCGCGCATCCTGCGGAAGAATCAGCAGACCCTGCGCGTCGCCGCCCAACCCCAGTTCCTGCGGCGAACACATCATTCCGTGCGATTCAACCCCGCGGATCTTGCCGACTTTGATCGTGAAGGGCGGCTCGCCGGGTTTGGCCGGAAGCGTTGCCCCCGGCAGGATGAGCGGGACCTTGTCGCCCGCCTTGAAGTTGTCCGCGCCACAAACGATTTGGCGTTCCCCTTTGCCGTCGTGGACCCGACAAACAGAAAGTTTGTCCGCATTCGGATGCTTCTCCCGGGTGATGACCTGCGCGACAACCACGCCTTCAAACTCGCCGCCGAGCTTGTCGACGCCTTCCACCTCGAGGCCGAGCATAGTGAGACGCTCGGCCAGTTCCTCGGGTGACCAGTCGAAATCAACGTATTGCTTGAGCCAGCTCAGAGTGACTTTCATGGCGGTGGAGTCGGACTAGAATTGTTTCAGAAACCGCAGGTCGTTCTCGTAGAACAGGCGAATGTCGGTGATCGCGTAGCGGATCATCGCGATCCGTTCGATGCCGAAGCCGAACGCCCAGCCGGTCCAGATTTCCGGGTCGTATCCCACGTTCTCAAACACTTGCGGGTGAACCATGCCGCACCCGGCGATTTCGAGCCATTCCTTGCCCATCTTGCGCGTGAGCGCGCTGCTGAAATCGATTTCAAAGCTCGGCTCGGTGTAACTGAAATAATGCGGCCGAAAACGGATCCGCGTTTCGGGCCCCATCAGCTCCTTGAACACGAACTCCACGGTGCCCTTCAGGTCGCCAACAGTCACCTGGCGATCGACGTAAAGCCCCTCCACCTGGTGGAACGTTGGATTGTGGGTCGCGTCAGCATTGTCGCGGCGATAGACGCGGCCGGGGACGATGATGCGCACCGGGGGCGGCTGCTGTTTCATCACGCGGATCTGAACCGACGAGGTGTGGGTGCGCAGGAGCAACGGATTGGAGGCGCCGGTCGGGCCCAGATAGAAGGTATCTTGCGTGTCGCGAGCCGGGTGGTCGGCGGGAGTGTTCAGCGCGTCAAAACAATGATAATCGTCCTCGACCTCCGGACCATCAGCGACAACAAATCCAAGCTTTCGGAAGCTGCGCACAATGTCCTCCGTGACCTGCGTCAGCGGGTGGAGTTTGCCGACAATGCGGCGGCGTCCGGGCGCGGTGAAATCGGCGGGCTCTTTCGGCGCGGCGGCTTTTAGTTCCAGTTCGGAACGCCGCTCGGCAAGACGGGTCTCCAGCTCAACTTTGGCCTGGTTCAGGGCCTTGCCCGCGGCGGGCTTTTCCTCTTTGGGCAAGGTGCCAAGCTGCTTGAGGAGAGCGGTGAACTTGCCGTTGGAACCAAGGTGATTGACGCGCGCCTGCTCCAATGCCGCCAGGTCCGCCGCGGCGTCTAAATCGGCAAGCGCAGCCTGCTTTAGCGGTTCGATCTGTTCCAGGAATGTGGACATGCAATGCCTTTCTGAAATACAAAACGGGCGTCCATCGCTGGTCGCCCGTTTATCCAGGAAAATGCTTTGTTTGAAACGTCAGGTCAGGCTTTTGCCGCCTTGGCCTTGAGCGCGTCCTGGGCGACCTTGACCAGGTGGCTAAACGCGGGGGCGTCCGTTGCGGCAAGGTCGGCAATGATCTTGCGGTCGAGAGCGCACCGGGCCGCCTTGAGCCCTTCCATCAGCCGGCTGTAGGTGGTCCCCGCGGCGCGGGCGGCGGCGTTGATTCGGATTTGCCACAACGCGCGGAACGAACGCTTCTTCACCCGCCGGTCGCGGTAGGCGTATTGCCGGCCATGATCGACAGCGTCGGAAGCGTAACGGTAGAGCTTGGAACGGCGCATCCGGAAGCCTTTGGCGGCCCGGATCATCCGTGTGCGGCGTTTGCGGGAAGCGGGAGCGTTGGTAACACGCATAGTGGTGGTGGATCAATCAGGTAAAAACACGGTCGCAGCCTCAGTGGCTGAACGGAAGATTCTGCTTGATGCGATACTCGTCCGTGGGATGCAGCGTGCTCGTGCCGCGCAGGTTGCGGCGGCGCTTCGGGTTCTTGGTCTGACAGAGATGCCGCCGGCCGGCAGCCGGGCGAAGCACCTTGCCGCTCGCCGTGATCTTGAATCGCTTGGCGGCGGATTTCCTGGTCTTAATGCCTTTGGGACGTCGCATAGATGAACTTCTCTCGTAAAAAGAGCGCGCAATATAGGAGTTGGCGTCGGCGGAAGCAAGCTGTTTTTGAATGGTTTTGAATGCGCGATTTGCGCCAAAATTTTTGTGACCCGGACGGGGGGTGAAGGCGAGGGAAATGATACGTCGCGCCCAGAACGTCACGCTGGTGCTGTCCCTGACGCGCCGTGGCTCTAACGTGGATATTACGATGCGAGTGTTGGACAAACAGAATGCCAACTCGGTCTTGTTCGGCCACACCGTCACGGACACGCCGCAAGCGGGTCCGGTTCTCCCCAACCGCGCCGCCAGAGGATCCATTGCCATGGCTAACACACCGGGAAGTCCCTGGCCGCTACTGGGATCTCCAGCCGGTGTCGAACTGTGGTATTCCCCGCCCCGACCCTCAAGTCTCCCGCGATCGACGGAGCAGCCTCGTTCGAATCGCTCGTGCAGTCGGAGACCGGCGGCATTTACCTGATTGAACCTTCTCGGACCTGGCCTCCTGATCGCCATTCCTGCGGATGACCAACCGCTCAGGCTCAGAAAGCATTCGCGCGGAGGTCACCAACGCCAGGGCGTTCCCCCAAGCCAGGATCGCGGAATGAGCGCCTCCGCGCCCATCCCAAAAAGGCAGGAAGGAGCATTTGCGGTTGATCCGCTGCCACGCCTGCCAGATAGTCCGTACGTGACTCGCGCACACGCCATTGCGTATCAACCCCGGCTGTCGGGCGTTTCACGGTATCACTCCGGGCCGGACTCCGGACGTCGTGCTTCCCTCGCTTTTACATTGATCGAACTCCTGGTGGTCATCGCCATCATCGCGATCCTCGCGGCCATGTTGCTGCCGGCCCTGGCCTCGGCGAAAGAGAAGGCCAAACGGGTGAACTGCAAGAGCAATATGAAGCAGTGCATCCTGGCGGTGCACATGTACGGAAACGACCACGGCGATCGCGTCCCCACCGGCCGGGAAAACGCCGACGAATGGCATTCGGTCCGGGTCTCCTCCAAGACCTGGACGAACCTGGTCACGTACTCCGGGAATGAGCGGGTGCTGGACTGCCCCAACATCCGGTTCAACACCAACTTTCTGGGGCGGTACAATCCGGCCTGGGGGTTCCTGGTCGGCTACCAATACATGGGGGACGCGGTTCCCCCAGGCCGGCGCCCCTATCCGTGGATCTCCCCAACCCGGCTCTCACAAACCAGCACGAATATTCTGACACTTCTGGCGGACTCCAATCACTGGGGCGAGGACGGCTTCAAGGCGGCTCCACACACGCGCAACGGCCCGATCCTCGAGCGAGGCTCGTCCTACACGCGCAACGTGCCTGGCCGCACGGCCATTGACGCCGGCGCACAGGGTGGAAACGTGGGTGGCCTTGATGGGTCGGTCGAGTGGAAGGGCGTTCGCCAAATGCGCACAAACCAGGCGTCTTCCTACGTGTTCTATTGGGGGCTGTGGTGAGCCCGGTCACACGCCGGGAAAATCGAAATCCCAAGCATTAGGACCCCGAACTGTCTCCGCGGTACACGCACCGCGCGGTGCACGTTTCCGCCACCACCACTTCCGTCAGCAGCGGCAGGAGTGGCTTCAGCCGTTGCCAAATCCACACCGCGATGTTCTCGCTGGTCGGATTCTCAAGACCCTCGACCTCGTTGAGATAGTAGTGGTCCAACTGCTCCCAGAGCGGCTTGAACGCGGCCGAGATATCCGCGTAATCCATGACCCATCCAAGTGCGGGGTCGACAGGTCCTTGAATCGCAATCTCGACAGTGAAACTGTGCCCGTGCAACCGCCGGCACTTGTGGCCGGCCGGCAGGTGCGGCAGGAGGTGTGCCGCCTCAAATTGAAAGGTCTTTCTCAGTTCCATGCCACAACAACAATTCACACCATCATTTCCCAATCCGTCCAGGAGACCAGGTCGCCCAGGGATGGCCGGCCGTCATGCCGCCACACCAGCGGCGGATCCTGCATGCTGCCCAGCGGACAAATCCGCCTCGCTCCCCAGCGCGCCAGCCTTCGCACAAGCTCCTGCTCTTTTTCCTCGGGCGCCGCCAATCCGACGGTTGAAACCTTCTCCCGGATTCTTTCTGCCCCATGCAAGGCCTGCTCGAGGTTCTTCACGCCCTTGACGTAAACAAACCTGTTCAGGCAGGAGGCCTGGAATTGGGGATCGGCCTCGTACACCACCGTCCAGGCTGTCGAGCCCTTGCTCTGCCACACGCGCGTTTCGCGGGAATGCGCCGCGCGCACCTCGTAGAACGAGCGCCGGGACGAAATCGTGGCCGCTTCAGCGACCCCAATCTTCCCGCGCGGCTCGGTTGCCTCCTTTGCTTCCAACTCGCCAGCAAGAAGTTCCGCGAAAGCTTCGGGCTTAAGCGCTCCTCCCGTTTCAACGTAAACCACCTGCGGCGACAGGCAGCCCTGCTGATCCCACGCCGCCACATCGTCGGCCGCGCGGGCCGCCACACGGGCCGCGGCTCCTCCGCTCAAGGCTGCGGCGGCCACAAACGAAAAACTCACCTTGTGGCCGTAACCGAGGAAACGCGCCCGGGCGGGCACACGAGTCCGGATCGCGGCCAGGGTCTCATCCGCCCCGGTTGCCGTAATGCAATCAGCCGCCGCGAACAGCGGCTCCTCCAGGTCAGCAGACCCGCCCGGCCATTCAACAACTTCCAGGCAGGCGCCGATCTTCGGATGCGCCTGGTACAGCGAATGGGCGAACAATCGCGGCACGAGCGAGGTTCCGGTAGCGCATTTAACGAACTGCGCCGAACGCACCAGCAAACCCAGAATGATGCTCTGCAGAGCGGGCGGAGGCAGGTTGCCCGCAGCGATGTGAACCAGGAACTCCGGCGCAACCGCCAGCGAAGCGCGCCCGGTCTTCTCCTCCGCCGGGGATGCGCTGACCCGGTCCAACCGGGCCGGATGCCCGAGATCCTGCTCGACCAAATGCCGGAGGCTGTCCGCCGTAACTCTCCGGAAAAATTGGTCCAAGCCCCGGGCCAGGGTGCCGGCAGAATAGCCGAGCTTCTCGGGCGCTTGTTCCATAAGCAACTTGCGAAAGGGAAACTCGGGATCGAGCCATTCTGCCGCCAATTCGCCCAGCAGCTTCACCATTGACGCGGTCGAATGCTCCGCCAGGTAGGAGGACCGGTTCCGGCGCAGAGTTGCACAGGCTTCCGACACGAGCACGGGAGTCAGAGCGGCTTCTTTTGGCAGGTCCGCGAGGAAGTAGTTGGGAAGGTTCATAGTTCGGGGAACCCGGCGAGTGGAAGCGCCCCGGCGCCGGAAGGCACTTCCAGGTGTTCGCGTTTTCTTATGCCCCGCAAGAACGGCAACGCGCCTAACGACGCGAGCACGAGCAGGGCCAGCATACTGTAGAGCGGGTAGTAGGCGCTTGGCTGGCTGGCTCCCGCTCCCATGCTGCCCACCCAATCTCCCATCGCCCAGTGGGCCACGTTTCCAATCAAGCCGCAGATGGTGATAAACAGCCCAAAAACCCGGCCTCGCACCGCATCCGGCACTGCTTCCATCAGGGCGGCCTCGGTCACCGGGTACGAGGCCATGAAAAAGAAACCGTAAGCCAGCAACACCGGGACCGACCACGTCGCAGGGACGCGCGGGAAGAGGAACATCAGCAGCGCCGCCAGAAGCAGCAGCGCGCTCAGCCAACGAATCCGGCCGCGGTCGCTGAGTCTCCCAAACAAAGGATTGCTCACCGCGGAGGCGATAAAAATCCCCGAGAGCGCCAAGCCGGTCAGGCTCGTGCCGAACCCGTGCGCCTTCTGGAAAAACAATGACGCGGAGGTGCCCATCGCGCTGCCGGCAAAATCACGCAGGCTGAACAACAGGGCCGAGCAGACGAAAAACAACCACAGGGCGGCCGTGGGAAACATGGCCTGCGCCGGGACCCGCCCGTCTCGATTCACTTCAGCGCCCGGCTGGCGCGCCGGCGCTTCCCGCACCAGCGCGAGAAAGATCGCGGCCGCCACCAGGCCAAGCAGACCCAACTCGAGCACCGGCGCCCGCCAACCGCTTCCCGCCCCGGCCCTCCAACCCGAATAGACCGGACCAAAAAAGAACCCGACGCTTGCGCCAATTCCCACCAACCCAAGCGCGCGCCCCCGGGCTTCCGGGAACAGTTGAACCGTAAGTGCGGTTGCCGCCGGGTGATAGAAACTGCCGCCGAACCCCGACAAAGCGGCGCCGGCAATCGCCCAGCCGTAGCCTGGTGAAACTGCAATCAGGATGAAACCAAGCGCGTTGGTGATGAGGCCAATCGACAGCAGGCGTGTGCGGTTGAACCGGTCGGCCATCACTCCCAGCACATAGCTCGGGATGAAGTAGGCAAGCCCAATCACCGTGACGAGCAACGTTGCCTGCTCAACACCCGGCAAGCCGAAATCCCGCTGAATCTCCAGGTAAAGCGGCAGCAGCGCCACTCCATACAAATGGGTGAATGCGTGCAGCACTCCAATCAGCCAAAGCGTCCGCGTCCGATGCGCAGCGACTTTATCCTCATTCAATCCCAAGATGCTGCGGTTGGATCGGTTCATTCGGCTACGAGCAGCGAACATCCCTTCGCCTCCGCCGTAGCGGAGCGCCCCAGGAGGGTGAAACCGTCCCCCTCCGCAATCCCGAGGTCCTCCGACTGCAGCGCCAGCACCGACCCGACGTTTGCGAGGTCGACTATCCGGAGCAGCCCTGGCTCGCCGGGCAATGCCTGGTTCCCGGTTTCCGGGGAGACCACAGTCACGCGCGCCCACGGCGGAAAGCGGAACACACGTTCGGCCGGCGAAAGCTCCAGAAGGCTCCCTCCCCCTCTCGCCGCTGCTCCAGGCAGGTCACAGCCCCCCTCGGAATGCAGGGTCTGGGTCGAGGAACTGCTCCAGTTCAAGGAACGAGGAAACACGTCGTAGCCTTGCGAGGCTAACTCCGACATTCCGTACTCGCTCACGATCCGCTCACGCGGGACGCCGAACCTGTGCTCGATTAGCGCGTGCAACTCATCGCGTGCCACGAAGCGGGAGCGGCCCTTGTATCCTCCCGTTTCGAACACAACCGAACCGTCCGGGAGGAACAGCCGCATCTCATGCTCCGCCATCCAGTCGAGCAGTTGCACAAACCCAAACGCTGTCCCCAGCAACAGAACCCGAGCGGTCTTTTGCGCAACCGGAGCCTCCAGCCGGGCAAGCATCTCCGCCGCGTCAACCCGCCAACCGATGGCCCGCTCGTTGAGGCCAACAAACGCATCGGAGGAAGCGCCGAGCCTGGTCCGGACGATTTCCATCATATGGACCAGGGAGGAGTCGGGCGCCTGGTGCGGTGGCGGCATAAGAATCACGGGATGCGTCCGCTGTGCCACCTCAAGCTGTCGACCGACACACTCGTGGAACCAGAGCCAAAGCGAAGTATTGTAAACTTCCAACGTGTCGGAATTGTGGAAATTCCGGGAGGATTGCCCCCCGCTGGTGCCGCTCGACCGAAACACTCCGCGGCGCTCGCCAGGCTCCAGGCAAGTCACCTCATACTCCTTGAAGGCGCTTGCGGGCATCGCCGGGATCTCTCTCCAGGATCGGAGAACGCCGGGGTTGACACCTTTGGCCCGGCAAAACGCGCGGTAAACGGGGTTGTGAGAGTGCTGCAGCCTGAAAAGCTCCAAAGCCAGCTCGTCAAATTCAGGCTCGCCTGCCGCCGGACATGTCCGTCCTTGGTGCACGGATGCATTCATGAACCGCAGCAAACGCCTGATATACGATGAGAAGTGTGTGGTGAAACTCACGCGGTTTTAATTGTATCCGGGCTGGTTTTCCGCCGACAGCCCGGAAAGGAGAATGACCTCAGCCGGCCTGAAACTCAAGCCCGTTTCCGCGCTTGCGGTGGTGGAGGTGGTGGAGGTGGTGGAGTGGTTGGGGCAATTGGACTCCCTAAATGGCGCATGGAAAACCCGGCTGACAAATGGCGCGAGTAAATGAGTGCAAATCGCCGCTTGGAATGCCAATCTGCTCAAGCACATCGCAGACTTCGAGGTTGACTTCGAGGTTCGCGGATCGCAGGAAACGATCGGGTGCGCTAACATTCGGGATGGAACCGTTCAGACGATGGACTAAACGTCTCCGCCGGTGGCTGCTGGCAGGCGGAATGGCGGCGATACTCCTGGCTTTATGCGGCTGCAGGACACTGGAGTTTTACACCCAGGCATTGCAGGGCCAGCTTGAAATCCTCCACCGCCAGCAACCGATCGAGGCGCTATTGTCCAACGCGGAAACCCCGGAGACGCTCAAGGAGAAGCTTGAAATCGTGCAACTGGCTCGTGGCTTTGCGGAGAAGCGCCTGGGGCTGCCGGTGGACGGTCACTACCGCAAGTATGCCGATCTGAAGCGGCCGTTTGTTGTCT
>Ga0073934_10010034_pt1 | contig 11885 bp, 11 predicted proteins | sample LarsenN4metaG_FD_76834 | JGI IMG/M metagenome (GOLD analysis project Ga0073934, IMG submission 76834) | Hot spring sediment bacterial and archeal communities from British Columbia, Canada, to study Microbial Dark Matter (Phase II) - Larsen... ... | reverse complement strand
CGGGCAAGAAGCCGCTCCGTGCGCGCCAGGTTGGCGGCGCGGCCGGCCGGGCGCGGGAACCGGCGCCCGTCCAACAGGTCCAGCAGGTACCCAACAGCCGGGGAGGGCATCAGGGCTATCCTACCAGACCATCCGCGCAAAACGCGGAGGCGGGCCGCGGCGGCCCGCCTCCCACGACGCCTCTCCCCCGCACCTATCGGATCGCGGCCTTGAGGTCCTTCCCGGCAGTGAAGGCCGGGACCTTGCGGGCGGGGATTCTGATGCGCGCGCCGGTCTGCGGGTTCCGTCCCTCCCGCGCGGCCCGCCGGCGCACCAGGAACGTGCCGAAGCCGACGAGGGTGACCTTCTCTCCTTTCCGGAGCGATGCGCTGACCGTGTCCAGCGTGGTGTTGATGGCCTCCATGGCATCCTTCTTGGTCATGCCTGTCTTGGCCGCCAGTCTCTCGACCAACTGCTCTTTGTTCAACTCCTCCACCTCCCGTTCCGGGCGAGGGTCACAGAGCTCAAGGAGTGCGCGGCCTCAACATGTTCGCCGGCGCCACTGGCCTTCCCTCCTGGCCCGGAATGCCGCGACAGCGCGAAGAGGCGCAGGACGCGGGCTTGCGCCCCTGCCCGCCCGCACGGCGTCTGTCCTTGCGGACAAAGTTAGCGGGGCGGCCCCACGCCGGAGACCGCCCCGCCTGACTGACTGGGAGGAATGTGGTCTTGCCTACTTCCCGGACTTCGTGGACTTCACGGTAGAGGTCGGAGCTGCGCACGGGCCCGTGCCCACGTTGTCGATCTCTGTGAGCCCGCAGACCCGAACAACTGCGTTCGGCGGGAAGACGGTGTCAGAGACGAACGTACAGTTCCGGATCTCGCCCGTCCCCTCAACGAGACCGGGAGGGCCGGCGAACCGGGCATTGACCCGGATCAGGTGGATGTCCTCCGTGCGGGCGATCCGCATAGATCCCCCCGCCTTCTCCCCCCGAGGGTTCGGCCGCCACTCATAGGTCACGTCCTCCAGAAGAAGACCCTGATGCGATCCGACAGTGGCTCCTTCCGGCGGTCCGTACTTCGTGAGGCCGCTCCCGCCGAAGAAGTTCGTGCGCCGGACAACCACGTTGCGGTGCAGTCTCCGATTGCCTCCGGCGATGCAAAATAACCCCGGATCCTCGAATACCGAATCCTCCACTGTGATATTGTGGCTTCCCAGGGGCGTGGAGGGCTCGATATCGATGCCGCTTCGCGGGCCGTTTCGAAAATGGCACCGGCGGATGGTCAGACCGTTTCCACCTACGTCCGCGACCATCTGACGACCGCAGATGTTGCCGGTTACTCCCTCGATCAGAATCTGTGTCGGCTGATACTGGAGGTGCTCGGCGACGGTGATGAAGTCTCCATGGACGCCGGAGACGGACAGGCCCCGCACCGTCACACGTTGGCTGGCGCCCTGCACGACGAGGCCGGCTGCCTTCTCCAGAGTCGAATTGTATTGCGGCGCGGTCAGCGGCCCCTGGATGGCAAATCCCTCCAGGATGACATCCTGGCAGTTGCGCAACACGATGTAGGAGTACCAGGGGACCTTCGCCGGCCAGGCATCTGGCTGCAGCCTCTGGGTAGGCCGGACGAACCCAGAAGCGCTAATCCCGGGGGCAAAGCGCATGTTGGTGAGCCCTTCGAGCAGCACCGCCCGGTCGATGCGGTAGAAACCCTCGAGCAGAATCGTCGTGGTACCGGCCGGCGCCGAGGCGGATGCGGCGATCCTGCTCAGCGCCTCAGGAATCGCGCCCGCGACATCTATGGAGCTGGAGGCCGGCACCCCCAGGTCGGTCGTCAGCCGGTACACCGGCCCCGAGGCTGACAACGCTCGTTCCGGGCCCAAGCCGGGAAGCCATTTGAACTGAGCGACCGCGGCAGCCGCCCCGCTCGCCGCGGCAATCTGGAGCAGCCTGCGGCGCGTTACTTTCGAGTGGACGATTCCTCCCCCTGCCACGCCTCACACCTCCTCGAGTCCCGCGGAGTCTCGCACAGGGGGGCTGGTCGCGCCAGGCCGCCAAAAGGCCGGGAATAAGGTGCACTACCTTCTTCGGGGGGAAGGTGCTTCTTCCCGTTCGGCAACCCGGCTGACTGGTCCCCCAGTCCCGTGGCTTTGCGAGCCGCCCTCGCGGGCGGGGTGCCATTGTCGCGGGACAAGATGACTTACACTGGGCACATACCCAGTTCCCCCGCCGACAAGACCTATGCCTGCGACTCCGTGGCACACCGCGCGGTGGTTGCGTATAATCGAGGATGATTGTGGGCGGGTACCGAAGCGGTCAAACGGGGCTGACTGTAGATCAGCTGGCGGAATGCCTTCGGAGGTTCGAATCCTTCCCCGCCCACCAGGTGTGCGCGGGGATAGCTCAATGGTAGAGCTCCGGCCTTCCAAGCCGGTGATGCGGGTTCGATTCCCGTTCCCCGCTCCACCATGCACGCCGTCGCCCACGGGGTGAGCACATGGTCTGGGCGATCGCCTGGGTGATCGTGCTGGCCGCTGCGCTTGGGCTGTGGCTGCTCAAGATCACCTTCTGGCGCGTGACCGCGCTAGGGATGGTCGCAACCTTCGCCTTCCTGTGGACCGGGTACGCGCCCGGGCGGGTTGCCCGGAGGATCCGAGGAATGCTCGCCCGGGAGGTCCCCCTGCCCGCCCGCGGGGATCCGCCCGATCTCTACTACCGGCCGTCCCCCGCGCAGCTCAAGTGGAACTGGGCAGCCCTGATCCTCGGTCCCCTCTGGTACCTCATTCAAGGATTGTGGGTGCACGCGGTCATCCTGGCCACCCTCGTCTTCGTGAGCGGCGGGCTCCTGGCGCCGCTGGTCTGGCTCTACGCCGCCCTCAAGGCCGACGAAGACCTCCTGGAATTTCGCATCGCCCGCAAGAACGTCTACTAGCCCGCCGCCGGCGGGAATCACCCTAGAGACATCAGGCGGCGCCCGCGGGTCTGCGGGAGGCCGCGCCTGGCAACGCGAATCACCCGACGGTACGAGCCCATGAGTGCAACCGGCACACGCCTCGTCGATGCCGCCCCGGACCGCACGATTCCAGGGATCACCTGGAACGCCCGCCTGGCCTATCCCGTCGTCTTTGCCGCCGGGGGAGCGATCCTGTTGATCGAGATCACCGCGGGGCGCCTGCTGGCCCCCGTAGTCGGCGTCTCCCTCGAGACCTGGACGGGAATCATCGGCGTCGTCCTGGCGGGGTTTGCGCTGGGGGATGCCCTGGTCGGACGTCTTGCCGACCGCTTTCCCTCGCCGCGCCTACTCGCCGCTGTGCTCGCCCTGGCTGGCGGAGCGGTCATCCTCGCCGCGCCGGTGCGGGACCTGATGTACGGGGCCCTGCTCGAGGTGCCCGTGCTTCTGCGGGTCACCGTGATCAGCGGCGCCGTCCTGCTCCCACCCTTCACTCTCCTGGGCAGCGTCCTTCCGGCCGCCACTCGACTGACACTTCGCTCCACGGACGAGGCAGGTCGCGTGGCCGGCGGCTTGAGCGCGGTCAGCACGGCGAGCAACGTCCTAGGCGTCGCGGTAGGCGGATTCATCCTCCTGGAGCACGCCGGCGTCCGGACGATCCTCGACGTTGCCGCGGCGGTCTTGCTGATCTTCGCGCTCATCCCTTTCGTCGCCCGGTCCGCCGAGCGCGGCCTCGCTCCTCCCCCGGCGCGGGGCGTCGGCGTGACAGCCGGAGCTCTGGCCACCCTGCTGCTCGCCGGGGCGGGAGGCGCCGGGATCATGATGGTAGAACTGGCCGCGACGCGCATCGTCGCGCCGCTGTTCGGCAGTTCCTTGTACACCTGGGCGGCAGTGATCGGCGCGGTTCTGCTCGGCATCAGCGTGGGCAATGCGCTGGGCGGCTGGCTCGCCGACAGGCACCCGTCGCGGGGCCTGCTCGGCGCCGCCCTGATCCTCGCGGGCGCGGCGACGCTTCTGGTCCTGCTCCTCCCGTTCCTGTATTCCCGGGCCCTGTCCGAGTTCACGACCGCGGTCCTCGCCCGCCTCTCACCCGCATTCGGCCTGCCCCTGCTGGTGGGGGTCATGCTCCTGCCGCCCGCCGCCGGATTCGGGGCCCTCTCCCCCATCATCATCCGGCTGACCCTCCGCCATCCGGGAGAGGCGGGACGGATCGTGGGACGCGTCTACGCCGCGCAGGCGATCGGCAGCATCGCCGGGACCTTCGCCGCCGGGTTCTGGCTGATCGGGCTCCTCGGAGCGCGGGCCGTGATCCTGTTGGTGGCGCAGGGGGTCGTGCTCCTCGGGATCGTCATCGGGACGGGAACGTGGCGCATACGGCCGGCGCTCCGCTGGGTCGCGGCGGCGGCGTGCGTGCTCGCCGCGGCGGCCGCCGCGACCGGACGGATCCCCAGTCCATGCCTGCGGGAGTCCAACTACTACTGCATCCGTATCCTCGAGCAGGGCGACGGCCTGCGCGCGCTGGTGCTGGACAGCCTGATCCACAGTTACGTGGATCTGCGCCGGCCGGATGCCCTGGCTTACGACTATGAGCGGGGGTGGGCGGTCCTGCTCGACGAGGTCGCCGCCCGCCGCGTCCCCGGAGCGGCCCCGCTGCGTGCGCTCTTCATCGGCGGCGGCGGCTACACCTTCCCGCGCTACATGCAGTCCGTGGCGCCGGACAGCCGCATTGAGGTGGTGGAGATCGATCCGGCGGTGACCGCCGTGACGCAGGCAGAACTGGGCTTACCGACGGACACCACCATCCGGACGTGGAATGAGGACGGCCGGCAGTTCTTCCTCCGCCGGCCGCAGCATCGCTACGACCTGATTCTGCTGGACGTCTTCCGGGACGCCTACTCCATCCCCTACCATCTGACAACCCGGGAGTTCGCGGAGCAGGTGGCGGGAGCCCTGGCGCCGCAGGGCGTCTACGCCGTCAATATCGTCGATGGACGCCCAGGCCTGTTCGTCCGCGCGTATGCCCGGACCCTGCAGCGGGTCTTCCCGTATGTCTACTTGTTGCCTGCAGGAGAGGATTGGCGGCAGAACGTCCAGACGATCTTCGTGCTCTTCGCCTCGCGCCGTCCCCTGGACCTGGCGGACCTGATGCGCCGCCGCCCCCCGGGCGTGCACGCCCCGCTCTCGCTCGTCCCCCTGGCACCGGAGGAACTGGCGGCGTTCCTGAACGCGGGCCCGCCGGGCGTGCTCAGCGACGACCACGCGCCCGTGGAGCCCTACCTCGCCCGCGTCTACGCCGAGGTCGTCCGGTCGCGCCAGCGGTGATACGGCGTGCCGTCCTGCGGCGCCCCTCCTTCTTCTTGGGGGGGCAGCGCCGCACACGGGCCCGTGCCCACGTTGTCGATCTCTGTGAGCCCGCAGACGCGAACGACTGCATTCGATGGTACCGTTGATGCTCATCGACGCGCTCCCCTTGGCACCAGGCGCAGCTACCGGGAGGGCCGCCCCCACAGCAGTCCACGTGACCGAACCCCGGGGGATCACCAGTCATTGGAAGTTGTGTACCAGGGCAGGTTGAACGCCGTGTACGCGGCGCGAAGGTGTTCCAGATCGGCCTGACCCACATGGCCGCGCCACCTGAACGCCATCTCCCGGCTTGGCCGCGTGGTCTGGTAGGGATCGTCGCGATCTCCCCCGCTGCTCTTCCCTTCGACGACCGCTTCGATCCTGCCGGACCAGGACAGGCCCCCAAACGCGTAGAGGTCTCGGAACAGGGGGAGGGGCGCCTCACAGAGGTCTTCGTAGCGGACGACGCGGTGGTCCTGCCAGGCATCGAGGGCCTCCTTGGCGACGCGCAGTGCGGCTCCCTGCAGGACCCCGTGCCACTCCCAAAAGCCCTGCGCGCGCTCAAGAAGGGTCCTCCAAGGCCTGAGGATGGTGTCCAGGTATGGTCCAAAGCGTGCCAGGTCCAACCGGTCCCAGCCCCATCCGAGCCGCCGATAGCTGAGCGCGATCGCGGCGGGATGGCGGATCAGCAGGATGACGCGGGGGCGATACGCCGTGATCAACCATTCCGCCGCCAGAGGGTTGACTTCCTTGATGACGACCCGCGCGGCCGACCGACCGCGCAGGCCCCACTGCTGCGGAAAGAGCACCACGCGCTCGGGGAAAGCGGGGAGCCCAAGAAACGCGCGCTCCACGTCGCGCCCGTAGGCCGCGTCCACCTGCAAGGTAACCGTCCCCTTGCGGCCATTGCGCACATTCAACCCCTGGCTGAAGGGCTCTCGCAGATAGAGGGCGTCTTCGGCGCTCCCGAGGATCTCCCCCACCCAACTGGAGCCGCTGCGCGGAAACGCGAGCAGGAGGAGCGGCGGCCGCAACGAGGGGATCCGCCGGGCGATGAATCGACTCAGGGGGCCGAAGCGTGCCCATCCGACTGGCACGGCCCGCATTCTCTTCGCGGCACGGAGAACCCCGCGCACCAGAGGTGCTCTCCGTGGGTCGGCAAAACCCTGCGAAGAATAGATCCTAGGGTGATGACCTGGTGACATACAGGGAGACGCGGATCGGATGTGGCCCAATCCCTACGAACTCCCGCCGCTCACTGAGGGAGTAGGCGCGGCGCAGCGATGCCTCGATCGCTCGTGCGGTCTCTTCCCGTTTCCCCCAGTCGTAGGCGAGGACCAACCAGACGCGCTCGGGTAGATCCGCACCCGAGGCCAGTGCCTCGCTATCCAGGCGGCGAGGCCGCTGCTGTCTCTGCCTCCTTGCGTAGTGGTCGAACCCCCAACTGGTGAAGTGGGCGTGGAAGATGATGCCGTCTCGCGGCGTCGATTTGGAGAGGATGTAGTCCGTCACGCCCCGCCAGTCGTCCTTGACCGCGAACATGTAGTACGTGCGCGTCCCGTAGAGGCCTAAGCCCAGCACGACGACCACGGCTGCCGCAAACAGCCACCGGGGCCGGATCAAAGACAGGCCGGCGGCAGCCAGCAGACAGAGCGGAGGAAGCGTCAGCAGAAGGTAGCGGGGTTCGAAGATGGGCTGCTCCAGGGAAAGGACGAAGGCCGCACCGATCGGGACCACGAGCCACAAGACCACGAACCCAACATGCCACCGCTCGCGCGGCGGTTGCCAGCGGCACCTCAGGGCCGCCCTGACCGCTGCCACTCCCGCGGGGAGGAGGTAGGCCAGCAGCAGCAGCCATCGGGCCGCGCGGCCAAGAAGATGTTCTCGCCCGGCCGGCACGATCGCGGCGGCACCGCCGCTGGCGGTATAGAAGAATCTGGCCACGTCGTAGAGGCTCGGCCGCTCGATCCAGCTGATCGCGCCCGCCATTCCCCTGAGAAGCCACAGGCCCAGGGGAGCGAAGAGGAAGGCTAGGAGCACCGTCCCCCACACCATCCGGCGCCACGAAACCTCGCGGCGAGGCAGGAGGGCAAGGGAGAGCCAGTGGGCCAGCAGCACGAGGATCGAAAGAAGCTGAGTGTAGACCGCCAGGAAGCTTGTCAGGGCGTAGAGGGCCCAGGCGCGCGCGGATCGCTCTTCCACAAGCCGGACAAAAGCCAGAGAGGAGAGGGTAATCATCAGGACGACCAGGGTGTAGCCCCGGGCCTCCTGAGCGTAGCGGATGTGAAAGGCATTTACGGCCAGGAGTGCAGCCGCGACCAGGCCGACCCGGACCCCCAGCAGTCGCTTCCCCAGGGCGAAGAGTGGAAGGAGGGTTGCCACGCCCGCGACCACGGAGAGTGCTCTGATCCAGAACTCACCGTCATCCACCACCATCCACAGGCGGAGCAGCACGTAGTAGAAAGCCATGTTGACTTCCGCCAGGAGGATCCGCCAGAATTCTGGCCACCGCAATGCGGCGGTGTTCACGCTGAAGGCCTCGTCCAACCAGAAACTCAACCGGCCCAGGTAGGCCAGCCGCAAAAGGGAGCCGAGGACAAAGATACCGACGAGGACAAGAGGAGAGAGGCGATTCGTCAGCGAAGAAGGGGTCGAACCAGCCTCTACCTCGGCCACTGCGACCGGCATCTCTGTTGCGGCCACGCTCACACGACCTTCCGCTGCAAGCCACCCTTCCCGGCACGAACCAGAAGGGTCATCCCGAACCGACCCTCTCTCAGCCCAGTTCGTCCGGTACAGGCCTCAGGGTGGCAGAGAATGCCGACTCGTCCCTTGCGAAGGCGATGACGGCACGTCTTCCTCCATCGGTTCTGCCCAGTATTCGATGGTATGGAAACCACTTCGCGGTCGGCGTCAGATACTCGGAGGCTAGATCATCCCGGAGCTCGTGCGTTTCCAGAATCAGCAGCCGGTCTGTGATCTCGGCGATCTTCTCCAGGACCCCGCGCATGAAAGCCCAGACAGAGAGTGCGAGGACGACATCGTAATGCTCCGAATACGACTCCGCAGACGAGATGTCGCGTCTGTAAAACGACACTCGGCTGGCTTGCTCGTAGGCACTGATGGCGTAGGCGATTTCCAGGAAGAAGGGATCAATCTCATAGCCGTCGACAAGAGAGGCGCCCCTCGCGCGGACACCGAGGCTAATCTGGCCGAGGTTGGAACCCAGATCCAAAACTTTCATTCCGGCAAAGTTGATCTGATCGAGGACCTCCCACCGATCTGATCGTTGTCCCCGTATCTGGACGCCTCCCAGTGTGACCGTCTGGTACCGATGCCCCCTCTGGCCGGCCTGACTGACGTATTTGGTCAGCAGCCCTCGGATAATCACGTCCCGGAGCTCGTCCTTCATACTGGGGGTATCCCCCGACGAGTGTGGCTGCCATTGCCGTGGGCCAGCCGACCAGTTCAGCGCGCGAGGAAGGTCCAACTCAATCTCACGTTCCGAGAGATGACCTGGCGCCGCCTCCCGATAGCAACCCATCGAGCATAAATGAACCGTAGAAGCGTCTCGCCGAGCCGATGGATCGTGCGGCCGGCCGGATTCATGTTTATGCCTCCCGGCTGGGGACTCACGGGGCGCGCCCATCCGGTGCCGCCGCACGGTGCTCTAGTGAGATACTGGCGACCAGGCCCTGTGCCACTTCCCAATCCCACGGCGTAGTGATCTTGAAGTTGTGTTCCTCACCAGGGAGGACGCGCACAGGCACCGCCAGCCGAAGGAGGACTTCCGCCGGCGTCGGATCGATCAAGCCTTCCTCTTTGGCCGTTCTGATCGCGTACTGCAGGAGACCGCGGCGGTACGCCTGCGGCATCTGGAGCACGTGTGCCTCCGTCTTGGCGGCGATCTCGATCAGGCACCCATCCACGACGCGCGCCACCCGTGAGGTCGGCACGGTGGCGGGGACGGCCGCCCCTTGCACTCGGGCTGCGTTCAGGACACGGCTCAACAATGCGGGCGTGGCGAAGGGACGAGCCGCTTCGTGGACGACGATGAGATCCTCGGTGCAGGCGGCCGCCAGGGCCGCGATCGTGTCGAAGCGCGTATGCCCCCCGGGATAGACCTCGGCCAGGCCCTCGAGTTCTTCACGCGCCTCCGTGACGAGCGCCGTGGGGACGCCGACCACGAGGCGGTCAACGGAGGGGCGTAGCAGCCGCGCCGCGATGGCGTAGAGCGGTACCCCCCGCAGGCGGAAGAATGCCTTGGGGCAGCTTGATCCCGCCCGCGTTCCCAGGCCTGCGGCCAGGACCAGGCCGGCCACCCGAACCCCTCCGGGCGCCACGTTGTCGGCGCGCGCGAACCCCGCGTCCCGCCTCACCGGCTGTTCCACCACGCCAGGACATCTGCGACACGTCTCATTCGCCGGGTCAGCGGCGAAAGGGCGCGCCGGATCCGGCGACCGGGACGCCGCCTCTCTTGCTCGACGCGTTGCCGCAGATCCCGCTCCAGTCTGTCGGCCCTCTGCCGGAGCACTCCCATCGCTTCGGCCGCATGCCAGGCGGTCGAGACCCAGGCCAGATCTTCCGGGTCCGGACGAACGAGGGCGTGGAGCCGAGCGGCCACCCGCTCGGCCGCCCGACCATCTGCGAGCGTCCCAAAGACGCGGTCGCGGTACCGCGCCCGCTGCGCCTGGTGCTGTTCAGGATGTTCCAGCGCCTGCTGGACTGCCCGGGGGAGGTCCTCGGCGCGGTCGATCTCCGTCCCCATGTCGCGCCACGTCCATTCCGGACCTGTGGGGTCGTAGTGGGGATCGCTGGCGGGCCGGCCGTTGGACACGAGCACGATGGGGCGATCGAGCGCCAGGAAGTAGAACATCACGCTGGAGACGTCCGTGAGCAACACATCGGCTCCGGGCAGGTACTGGTAGACGTCGTCATGCGGGTCCTCGACCATCACGACACGCTCATGGGACGCGGCCATGCGCCGCCACATCGCGATCCAGCCCGGGGATCGCTTAGCGGTCAGCGGGTGTGGCTTGACGATCACGTTCACCTGAGGAAGGAGTGCGCGCAACGAGGCCACCCAGTCTTCGCCCAGGATCCCGGCGGAAGAGAGGGCGGGGTCATAGGTCGGCGCGTAGAGCAGTGTTGGACCGGACGCCACCCGCGCGGCGACATCGGCGGGGAAGTGGGCACGGCCCTGAAGGATTGGATCCATCGGCACGAAGCCGGTCACCCACACGCCCAGGCGCGGCCTGACCCCACGGGCCGCTAGCATCTCTGCCGTCCACTCGCTCCCCACGCACGCGAAATCGGAGGCAGTCACACATCCGTCGAAGTAGTTCTTGCTGGCAAAGCCGTGACGCAGCCAGACGAGGATGCTCCGCGGCAGGGACCGGCGAAGTCGCTCGTAGGCGTCCACATCGGCAGTCACGATCACGCGGGGGGCCGCGGCGATGAGCGCATCGAGGTCGTCCGTGATCAGTGACGACACGGCGCCGGCGAGACGGCAGAAGACCGGTTCGAGGAACGCCCGGTGGAATCGGTAGCCGATGAAGAACGCGACGTCAGCCACGGATGCGCCCGACGGTCACGCGAGACGGTGCAGCGCCAGGACCTTCCCCGCACCGCTCATCATGGGCGCATCCCGGATCACCCGCAGGGCGCCGGTGAGCTCCCACATCGGGGCCGTGTTTCCGACCCAGGGGATCGTTGGACCGCAGCCGCGGCCAGCGCGATGGCGAGGCGTTCTGCTTCCAGGCAGCGGTTGGCCGCGGAGAGCATCGTCCGGATGCCCCGGCTCCGGGTGCCGCCCGAGCTGAGGGAGAGTCCGGAACGGACCAGCGGGTTCGGAAAATCGCTTGGGTTGAAGCGGAAGGTGCGGGAACCCCGGCGCGCCTCCCGCAAGCCCTTGAACTCCTCGATCCCGACATACACCCCATCGTCGCACAGCCGGCGGAGCGTCCCCTCCACGCCATCGCGCAGCACCAACTCCTTCACCCTGGGCAGGCTGTACCCCGCCGCGTCCAGGAGGGCGCGGTAAGGATTTGAGGGCTGCGCAAAGATATCTTGCTCTATCATTTCCAGGAAGGCCCGGGGGCGTTCGTCGATGCGGCGCCGCACGGCGGCCATGGCCCACTCCGGCGTGATGCGCGCCGCGAGGAGACGGCGGACGTAGAGGAATCCCAGAAGCGCCTCTCGGAGCCGACGGATCGTGCGGCGGGCGGGATTCATGTGTGTGCTTCCCGGCTGTCTTACCACCAGCTCGAGCGCGCGGGGCGTCCCAGACGCAGCAACTCGGGCAGGCTCACGAAGCGAAACACTGGGGTGAGCCGGCCCAGGACCTGGCGGAGTGCGGCCAGCATCTCCTCGCGGTTCTCGTGGACGGGGCGGACCTGCGGCGGGGTGTGGTGGAGGTAGCTGCCCTCGCCCTCAAAGACCCCGTCGTGCAGGAGGACGATTGAGCCGGGGCGGATCTCGCCGAGGAGCTTCGCCGCAAGGACACCTCGATCTGGCTCCTCATAGTCCTTGGGGTCGACGCTCCAAGTCACGACCCGGTAGCCTAGCGCAAGCGCGTCCAATCGCGAGGCGAGGCTCTGCTCGCCGTACGG
>Ga0073934_10010033_pt1 | contig 11885 bp, 6 predicted proteins | sample LarsenN4metaG_FD_76834 | JGI IMG/M metagenome (GOLD analysis project Ga0073934, IMG submission 76834) | Hot spring sediment bacterial and archeal communities from British Columbia, Canada, to study Microbial Dark Matter (Phase II) - Larsen... ... | reverse complement strand
TTCCGGTTTCACCAAGCGCATGGTGCGCCCGCACCATTCCCGCGAGCGCGAATCCATCCGTGCGCGTGATTTCCAGCGCCTTTTCGAATGCTTTCACAGCCAGCGCCGGACTCTTCAGGTCGAGGTATGCGTATCCAACGCCGTTCCAGATCACATCCGGATAGCGCAGCATCTCGGTCTCGCCGGGCGATCCGTCGAACTGCTCTTTGGCGGCATCGGCCAGCAGGCCAAGTCCTTCCAGTGCATCGCCGCGTGCGATCAGCAGACGCGCGCGCAGTTCCTTCTGTTCGTTGTTGAAAATGCGTTCGAACTGCTTGTTCTTGTCCAGTTCGCTTTTCAGAGACGCGTGCTTCTCAAACGCGGCTGTCGCCTTTTCAAGATTGCCCAGTCCAAGGTGAGCGCGCGTTTCCCCATAGTGGCGCAGCATCTTCTCACGGAAATTGTCGCGCCACGGCACGCCTTTGTCCGCCAGCAAGTCGTTCCAGCGTTCGAATTTCACATAAGCGCGCACCAGCGCAGTGATTCCTTGCGAATGCGTGCTGTAGGGATTGTCGTTGTTGTAAGTCGGATCCAGCGGCGCGGCAATCAACTGCTTCGCTCCGTCGATCGCCGCCTGCGCCATGCCCAACTGCTCTTGAATCCGGCATAGGTAGTTCTTGTTGTGCGCATAGTTCCAGGCGTTGTGCGGAAACGTCATCCGCTCTTTCATGTAGCGCTTTTCCGCGCGTGTGGCCGAATCCATCGAGATCGCCGCCTCGTGCCACATGCCGACCACGGAATAAATGTGCCCCGGCATGTGCAGCGCATGGCCGACATCGTTGGCGATCTCCCCATACTTACGGCAGCTATCCAGCGCGTGCGTCATCTCGTGGTAGTTCCAGTTGTGAATGCGATAGTGATGCGCCCCCGGGTGCATCGGGTCCTTCGCCAACACTGCCTGGAACATCATCTCGGCGCCCATCCGGTCGCTGCCCATGTGCGACAAGCCGAGAAACGACTTGGCTTCGATATCGTCCGGGTAGCGCAAAATCAGCGTCTGCATCTTGTCGCGGAAAAGACGCTCCTGCTTCTCGTAATCGTCTTTCCCTCCGGCCAGCGGGTCCGGCGCCATGCGCGCGTGCCAGGCTTCGATGTAGAGCTGCTCGCGCGGGCTGGCTTTCGCTTTCCGTTTATAAGCCTCTTTGATGAAATCGGCGCTACGCTTGCCGTCCTGAACGGATAAAGCGAGGCCGAACCACGCCATCGGATTCTCGGGTTCCAGTTTGCGGCACCAGCGGAAGGTCCGCTCCGCTTCGAAGAACCAGAAAGAATGCACCAGCGCGACGCCCTGATTGAACCACTTCTGCATCTCCGGGTTCGATGTCGTAATCGGAAAGCTGACCTTCCCGATTCCACGCATTTCCCAAGGCTTCTCGCGCGGACCCTCGTCGAACGAAGCTCCCAAATGCGAGTGGCCCATCTTATAGATGTCGGGCACACCCTGCTGCCCAAACAAAGGCACTACAAAGCAACAGAAAACGCCAATGCCCAACACCTGAAGCCTGCAACCTGATGCCGGAAGCGCGTTCCCCTTCACCTCACTGCCTCCACAGCCTGAGTCCCTACCAAGCCCGGAGCGCCGGTTTTTTTCAGAGCTTCACTCCACCCGGCGGCTGTCTTGCTCAGGAACTCATTCGCCGCGGGCATCTTTTGCGCCACCTCCTTCTCCAGTTCTGCAAGATAGGAAAGCTGAGCCGGAGTTGGCGCGCTGTTGCCACCCGAGACAGTCTGGAACAACCCCTGAATCCCATCGGCGAGACCCGGCGGGTCCTCGAGTCGATTCGCTGTTGATTTCTGCCCCAACGCTTCCGTCTGTTTATCGATCTCTTTCAGATAATCCGCAATCTGCTTGCTCCACGCGCGGCCGGTTTCGGTAGACTGTTCCCGGCCCAACCGTTCGATACTGCGAAGTTGCGTTGCCAAACTGTCCATCCGCTTCAGCGCTACGTTGACCGTTGTTGCCAGCTTGGAGACCTTTTCCGCCGTGTCGTATTGCAACGTAAGTTCTTTCATGGTGGTCTTCAGCGCGGGATCGAGCCGGACTTCCACCTTCTTCTCCAGCACCTTGTCGCCTGCCGTGAGCCGCAAAGTGTAAGTGCCGGGCACTACCTGCACACCTCGCGGACCGCCGGTGAAACGGGTTACCTCTTCCGGTAAAGCGCGGCGCAGTTCGGGGCCCTTCACCCGCAGATCCCATGCGATGCGATTGAGGCCGGCTTCGCGCGACAACTGATCCACTTCGCGGATGACTTTACCCGCGCTATCGAGCACTTCCAGCTTCAACGTCTGCTTGGCCTCCAGCTTGTCTTTCAGGTAGTAAGTAATCAGCGCGCCATACGGCGGATTCTGGCCTACGAACACTTTGTCCGCCCCGCCGTAAGTCCGCATAGGCGTGGCGTGCCGTATCGCCGGCCGTACATCGAACAGATGCGCGGGCTGCGCCGCAATTTCCGAAGTCATCTGCTGCAACGGTGTGATGTCGTCCAGAATTACAACGCTGCGTCCATGGGTGGCGAGGATCAGGTCGTTTTCGCGCGGATGGATGACGATATCGTGCACTGCAACCGGAGGCAGGTTCGCCATGCTGAGGAACTGCCAGTCCGCGCCGCCATTGAAAGAAGCGTACAGGCCCAGTTCCGTGCCCGCATAAAGCAAACGGGTATTCTTCGGGTCCTCGCGAACGATGTGTACATAAGCCTTGGCGGGCAGGTTCGCCGCGATGTTCGCCCAGGTCTTGCCGCCGTCGGTTGTTTTGAAAATGTACGGTTTGAAGTCGTCCAAGTGGTGACGGTCAAAGGCGGCGTAAGCGACGTCCACGCCGGTTCGCGAAGGTTCCACGTGCGAAACCGGCGAGTTCGCCGGCAAACCGGTGATATTGGGCGTCAGGTTGGTCCACTTGCCGCCCCCATCGGTGGTGAGTTGGAGATTGCCATCGTCAGTCCCCACCCAGATCACGCCACGCTTCAGCGGCGATTCGCCGATGCTGATGATGGTGCAGTGATTTTCGGCGGTCGAGTTGTCGTACCAGATGGGTCCGCCGGCGGATTTCAGCTTCTCCGGATTGTTGGTCGTCAGATCGGGAGAAATCGGCTCCCAACTCCTGCCGAAGTCGCTGGTCTGGAACAGGAAATTCGAACCGAAGAACACGGTGCTCTTCCCGTGCGGTGAGCCGACGATTGGAGTGTTCCAGTTGAAGCGGTACTTCAACTGATTCACGAATCCGCGCTTGGCCTGCGGTGAAGCCGAAATCTGCTCGCCGCTCTTCAGGTCCTGGAGAATCAGCGACCCGCCCTGCGACTCGCTCAACATCATGTCGGGATCGTCCGGGTGCGAATAGGCATGAAACCCGTCCCCAAAGCTGATCAGTTGCCATTCCGCGTTGGTGATTCCGCTCGGCTGGCGCACGCGGCTCGGCCCGCGATACGTGCCATTGTCCTGCAAGCCGCCTGTCAGGTTGTAGAACGGCAGCGCATTATCGGCATGGATTTGATAGAACTGCCCGAGCGGTATGTTCAACACCGCTTCCCAAGTCTCGCCGCGGTCATGGCTGACGGCGACGCCGCCGTCAGAGCCCTGCCACATACGGTTCGGATCCTTCGGATCAATCCACAGCGAGTGGTAGTCGCTGTGCGTGCTGCGCGAGATGGTGCGGAACGTGCGTCCGCCGTCGACCGACACCTGCAACGCCGTGGCTATGGCGTAAACACGATTCTCGTCCCGGGGGTCTACCCGAATGTCGGCATAGTAGAATCCGCGGCTGACCACCTCTCGGGCACGTGTCATCTCCTGGAAGGAATCACCGCCGTTGGATGATCGGTAAAGGGTACCTTCCTTAGACTCTGCCGCGACGTACACGATCGACGGATTGCTTGGCGCCACCTTGACGCCGGTGCGGCCGATCAACTTCGGCAGACCGTTGGTCAGTTTCTTCCAGGTGCGGCCGCCATCCACCGATTGATGAATCCCGCTTTGCTCACTCCCGCTGGTGTGGTTCCATGGACTGCGCTCGAAACGCCACATTGAAGCGTAGAGGATGTTCGGATTCACCGGGTTGATGTCCATGTCGGCGCAGCCATGTTTGTTATCAACAAACAGCGTCTTCTTCCAGGTGGCGCCACCGTCGGTGGTCATGAATACGCCGCGCTCGTCGTTCGGCCCGGCGCCATGCCCCAGTGCACAGACGTAGGCAACATCGCCGTTCTGCGGATGAACCAGCACGCGCGCAATGTGCTCCGTATCGCGCAGGCCCAGGTGTTTCCATGTTTTGCCGCCGTCGGTGGACTTGTAAACGCCGTCTCCGAACGAGACACTGTTGCGCATGTTGGCTTCGCCCGAACCAACCCAAATCACCTCCGGGTTGTTCGGGTCGAGCGCGAGGTCGCCGATGGAATACGTACTCTGCTTCTCGAACAACGGCGTCCAGGTTGTTCCGGCATTGGTGGTTTTCCACAATCCGCCGCCACCCGTACCGACATAGAGAATTCCGGGTTGACCGGGCACTCCCTCCACATCCGCCGTGCGGCCACCCATGTTCGCCGGGCCGACAAAGCGGTAGTTCATCCTCTTGAAAACATCCACGTTTACGGTCTGTCCCAACGCCGCCACGCAGCAGCAAACCATTCCCAAAGCGGTTAAGCGCATAGGGCTAGCTTACCGCGCAGTCTGGTTTACAGGAATCGCGAAGTGAGGTTGAATAGAACCTCATGCAGGTGAAACTGGAAAGTCAGTCGCCCGTCAATGACCAGGCGGCTAAAGCTGCGACGGGCAAGACGCTGAAGGAATGGTTCGAGGCGCTGGACCAGCGGGGCGGACCGGCTCAAGGGCGCCGCGCCATTAACGATTGGCTGTTCGGCGAATGTAAAGTGGACCCGTGGTGGTGCTCCACAATTAACATTGAATACGAGGCCGCGCGCGGCGTTGTCGAGAAAGATAAGCGCCCCAAGGGGTACACCATTTGCGCGACCAAGACCATCGCGGCGCCGCTGGAACTCGTCTACAACGCCTGGTCCGACCCGAAACAGTTAGACAAGTGGTTCGGCGCGAAGAACAAAGCCGATGTGAAGGACGGCGGGACTTTCTCGAACGCCGACGGCGACCAGGGGACATATAAGCGCGTACGCGCCAACAAGGACCTGCGGTTCCTCTGGGAAGGCGCCTCTTACACACCTGGGTCCATCGTAGATGTGGTTTTCCAGGACAAAGGCAAGGGGAAAACCTACGTCCAGATCACTCACGACCGCATTCAGACGCGCGCGGAAGCCGACGGGCTCCGCGCCGGCTGGGGCGAGGCACTGGACAAACTGAAAGCGCAACTCGAGGGTTAGTATCCGCGATGCTCGTGGCAGAGTTGACCATCCTCGGTCGTTGACCAATTAGGCTATTTCGCTGATTCTCGCGGGCATCTCGACTTGCTACACTGTCGCGAATGCAGTTCCGTATCTTCGTCGTTGCTTTAGCCGCTCTGCCGGCTGTCGCGGGCAGCATCGTAACGGGTCCCACCGGCGCAGGGCTGGTCTCTCAGGTCACCGATACCGGTCTCGAGATTCGCTCGTTCAACCCGTATCCGGGTTTCACGGGCGGAGTTCGGGTTGCCACCGGTGATGTAAATGGCGATAGCATACCGGACGTCATCACAGGCGCAGGAGCCGGGGGCGGACCGCACGTCAAGGTTTTCGATGGGCGCACTGGAGTTGAACTCACTTCGTTCTTCGCCTTCGAACCCGGGTTTCTGGGTGGCATCTACGTAGCCGCCGGCGACATCAACGGCGATGGACGGGATGACGTGATCGTAGGCGCTGGGGACGGCGCAACAAATGTCCGTGCGTTCAGCGGGGTCGATAACAGCTTGCTGAGCAGTTTCTTCGCCTACTCACCGTCGTTTACAGGAGGAGTCAGGGTCGCTGCGGGGGATGTGAACGGCGACGGCATCGCCGACATCATCACCGGAGCCGGCCCGGGTGGTGGTCCCCACGTGAAAGCTTTCAGCGGTTCCAGCGGAGCCGCCCTGCTCAATTTTTTCGCCTCCGACCCCGGCTTCACCGGTGGTGTGCATGTTGCCTCTGGCGACGTCAATGGTGACGGCAAGGACGATGTCGTGGTCGCTGGATCCGGCTCAGTCTCCGTCTTCGGCAGTCTCGATGTCAGCCTGTTGAACACCTTCGCGCCTTACGGATCAGGCTACAGTGGCGGAGTTACTGTCGCTGCGGGCGACATCAACGGCGACGGGCGCGCCGACATCGTGGTGGGAAATGCGAGTGGCGGGGGCGGTCATGTGAAAGTGTTCGATGGCGCGACATTCGCGGAAACCGAGTCATTCCTGGTGGCTTCTTCCCGCGAGGGAGTCTACGTCGCCGTTACTCCAGTTCCGGAGCCCGCAACGATCGGCATCGCCGGACTCGGAATCGGGCTCCTGCTGCTAAAGCGCCGTCTAGGTGCAGGCTAGTTACTGGAGCGCCTGCGCCAAATCAGCAGGGCTGCGCATGTAGGCGTAATTGAACCAGGCATTGGCTGGCGCCGGAATCTCCGGAAGGCGAATGCGGATTGCCTCACGGGCTCTTTCGGACTTCATAGTCCGGTATATAATCAGGGCAGCATATTTTAGGAGCTGTTTATGCGATTTAGAGAGCTGTCCACCGCGATTTTGCTGTGCTTTTGCCTGTCTCCGCTTTGGTCGCAGGAATCGCGCGCCACGTTGGAAGGTCGCGTCACCGATCCCCAGGGAGCCCTCATACCGGGAGCGTCCATCACTGTCATCGCCGAAGCCACTGGCGTTAAGCAAACGACGACTTCCAACGAACAGGGCTCGTGGACCGTTCGATTTCTGAATCCGGGAACTTATCGCCTGACGGTATCAGCGTTCGGTTTCAAGACTGCCAACCGCACCGGCGTGGTCCTGCAGACCTCAGACATCAAGCAGGTCGATACAGCGCTTGAAGTCGGTCAACTGACAGAAACGGTAACCGTGAACGCCGAAGTGGCGCTCATCGATACCTCATCGGCGACCGCGGGAACCGTTGTCGAACAGGAGGCAATCACCGAGATTCCGGTGATGTCGCGAATCCCTTTTCAACTCGCTACCCTTTCTCCAGGCGTTCAGGCTCTCGATCAAAACAATAATGTCGCGATGATGTGGTCGAAGAACGCAGCTTCCGAGATTAGAGTGAACGGCGGGCGCGACAACCGATCGAACGAGTTCCTGCTCGACGGGATGCCGAATCAGAACGGCGACAAGGTAGCCTACATCCCGCCCGCCGACGCGGTCGCGGAATTCCGCATCATGACGAACGCTTACGACGCACAGTACGGACGTCAGGCAGGGGCGACTCTGAACGTAACAGTGAAAAGCGGCACCAACAGCTACCACGGCAATCTGTACGAGTTCAACCGCAATGACGCATACGGCGCCAACACTTTTCAGGCGAATCGTTCCGGACAGCCCAAATCTCCGACCCGCTACAACCTCTATGGCGGAACATTCGGCGGACCGGTTCGAGTACCGTGGCTCTACAACGGCACGACGAAGACCTTTTTCTTCGTTACCTGGGAAGGCATCCGCAACCAGGACCCACGCGCCGGTATCCGCAGCGTCCCGACGGCGGAAGAGCGTCAGGGCGATTTCACCAACTCCTGGACGACACAAACGATCGGCGGTAACCGTGTTGTCATCCCAATCACGATCTTCGACCCGCTCACAGTGGATGGCAACCGGACGACACCCGCGGGTACGACCAACCCGACCTTCGGTTATCGCACCCCGTTCCCCGGAAACAAGATCCCGGCGAACCGGCTTAGCCCGATCGCCCAGAACGTCCTGAAGTTCATTCCATTGCCCAATACCGTGCCACAGCCCACGTCGAACACGGCATCGAACTTTACGCCGAACTCTACCCGGCAAAACAAGATGGCCTCATACCTTCAGCGCATTGACCACAACTGGAACGAGAAGCACAAGAGCTTCGCTTCTCTGCGTTGGAATCATATGGACGAGTTCACCAACGACTACTACCACAACGTGACCACAGGCCTGCACCAAACGCGCATCAACCGTGGCCTTGGGATCGATCACGTGTGGATGGTCAGCCCCACCAAGATCCTTAACCTGCGGTTCAATATCACGCGCTATGAGGAACCGGTTTACGATAACGCCGCAGGTTTCAATCCGGTAGATCTGGGCTTCCCGGCCGGCTATGTGGCCAAAATGGAACAGCTCTCTTTTCCACGCTTCACGGGCGTGTTTGGAGACATCGGCGGCAGCGCCGGAAATTACACTCACACCAATTACTACAACTGGAACGCGAACCTGACTCACGTGCGCGGCAACATGACGCTGCACTACGGCGGCGAGTACCGCGTCTTGCAGGAAGCCTCGGCCAACTTCGGCAACCAGAGCGGGCAGTTCGACTTCAACTCCAACTGGACACGGCGCCGGTTTGATCAGGGTGAGACCGGCTACGGCTCGACAATGGCGAGTTTCCTGTTGGGATTACCGGGCGGCGGGAGCTTCCCGCGTAACGCTAACTCTTTCGATTCGCAGCGCTACTTTGGAGCGTTCTTCCAAAACGATTGGCGCGTGACCCCGAAGTTGACGCTGAATATCGGTTTGCGCTGGGACTTCCAACGTCCATTCGTAGAACGCTTCAACCGCCGCGTGTCGGGTTTCGATCCGGCCGTGCTGAACCCGATTAGCGACGCAGCACAGGCGTCTTATGCTGCCATCATGCAGCGTGTGCTGGCAGACCCGGTGCGCTATCCGTTCGGACCGCAGCTCGCACAACTGGTTCCGGTTTCTGCGTTCAAAGTCTACGGGGCGCAACTCTATGCCGGGGTCGACGGCCAGCCGCGAGGCGCGGTCGACCCGGCATGGGATCAGTGGCAGCCGCGTGTCGGCTTCGCTTATCGTTTGCGGAAAAACACTGTGCTGCGGGGCGGATTCGGCAAGTTCTATCAATCCACCGGCTCCAAACAAGGCCAAAACGGGTTCTCACGGTCTACACCGTTCGTCAACAGCATCGACGCAGGACTGACGCCGTATGACACCCTTGCTCAGCCGTTCCGCAATGGCATCCTCGAGCCCACTGGAAGCACACTCGGCGCAATGACGAATCTCGGCAGCGGGGTCAATTGGATGAGCCGCGACGGCCATCTCCCCTACGCATGGGAGTACAGCCTCCACTTGCAGCATGAATGGAAAGGCTGGCTGCTCCAAGCCGGCTACAGCCACAACGAAACATTCGACATCCTCTGGGACCTGCAGCAGAACGACATCGGCTTTGAAAACTGGAATCGGTATCGCACGCCGCGGTTCGATGCGGCCGGAAAGCCCCTGGCACGCCCGTACCTCCTGGATGAGCAGATACCGAACCCGTTCTACCAGTTGCCAGGCGTTACCGGCTCGCGCGGCAACAGCACGCTGATCAGTATCTACGACCTGATGCGGCCAATCAAGGTGATCGGTGGTCAGAACCGTTCCGGAAATCAATGGGGCAAGAACCGATACGATGCGCTGCAGACGAAAATCGAGCGGCGCTATCGCAACGGCTTCAGTGTTGTTGCCTCCTATACGCTCTCGAAACTGTTCGAAGACACTTCATTCTGGGGCGCCGAGATCTCCGGCCCGGTCACAGAGCACAAACTTGGGGGCGAAGACCGTCCGCACAAGTTCTCCTTCGCGCCGATCTACAATTTGCCGTTCGGAAAGGGCAAGTGGATTGGGAACAACATGCCTGGGTGGTTGAACCAGATTGTGGGCGGCTGGCAGTTGAGCGGACAATACATCATCCAATCCGGGTCACCGGTCGTGTTCGACACCAACTCATTCTTCGACGGTCAGGAATTCATGCTGAACCGGTCCGAGCGCAACCTGGACCGCTGGTTCGACACGAGCCACTTCGTGAAGTTCCCCGGCGCCAATGACGACCTCTCACTGTGGCCGGCGTGGACCGGCGTGCACTCGATGCCCGGCGCGTCGTTCAAGCCAACTTCAAGCGCCGACCCGAGAAACGGCGTTTTTGCCGATTTCGGCAACTTCGTGCGACGCTACCCGACCCGTTGGGCACATGTCCGCGAAAGCAACGTCAATGAACTCAACCTGGGCTTGTTCAAGAACATCACCGTCACGGAAAAAGTAAAAGCCCAGCTACGAGGCGAGTTCTTCAATCTGTTCAACCGGCCGAAGTTCGACGGCCCCAACACCGATCCCGGCAGTTCTAGTTTCGGCCGCGTGACACCGTCGCAGGTGAACCAGCCAAGGGTGATCCAGATCGCGCTGAAAGTCTCCTTCTGAGGAGGATCAGCGCACCGGTCTTGAACCCGCGCGCCTGACAACAGCATTATTTGGCTTCTCAACAGCCTGCCGCGGAGCCCGCCTTGTCACCGAGCTGAAGATAGCGCTCAAAGTGCGTGAGCGATTTCAGGCGCCCTCTACGCTCATTCGAAGGGAGGGAATCCAAACATGATCACTCGATCACAACTGCTGTTCGCTGCTCTGATCGTAACCAGTCTTGTTCAGGCTGCGTACGGTCAATCTTCAGGCTGCCGCGCTCTGGAAGGGGCATGGCATGTAACCATCACCGACTCCGATCCCGCGCCGAGCCCCGGTGATTTCGTAACAATGATCACGTTCACAGGCGAAACCACGATCGAACACGATGGCCGGCCAGGCTGGGGTCCTGCAATCGGAGCTTACTCCTGCGATGGCGGCCGGACTTTCAAAGCAACCTGGCTCAAGCACATCTGGGATCCGGCCACCGGCAACTTGCTGGTTATCGTCAAGATCCGCGCCACAATTAAGGTCGTCTCGGACAACGAGTACACGTCCGAGGACACCTTCGACATCTATGCCCCAAACGGCACGCTGATCAGCAATAACAAAGCCACAGCGGTCGGCAAGCGAATCGTTGCAGAGTAGCGAGTACTCTGAAGCCTCGCGTCAGGCCAGTTCGCGGGGCCTTGATGTTGAGAACCATCAGCACGTCTCGGGCCGTTTTGCGACATCTCGGAGGTCGAACATGTTGAAGCTCTTTCTAAACTCAATCTGCCTGCCGGCCGCCGCGGGCGGGCTCCCCCAGATGTTGACGTTGTCTTTGTTCGTCTCGATGGCATGGGGCCAGGATCGATTGAATCAAGCGGCGTCAGATGAGTTTCCGTATGTTCGCGGCTGGGAGTATCGGAGTAAGCTTCCGATCTCCCTCCCGATTGCTGCTGTGCCGGGCGACTACAACCGCGATGGCGTCACCGATTTGGCGGTGCTCAATCGAGGCTCGCGAAAGATCGCCGTTTTCTTGGCGAACAAGCCGTTCGTTTTTGCAGAACCCGCGTTGTATCCAGTCGGGCCAGGCGCTACCGCGCTGCGGGCAGCCGATTTTGACGCCGATGGAAACACGGATCTCATTGCTCTTGACGAGAGAGATGGTGTCTGTTCTTATCGCGGGCAGGCTGATGGCAGCTTTAGTCCGGGCCCCGTTATTCCAAGATCAGGGGGGAACATCTTGTTAGCGAGTGATCTCGACGGCGATGGACGATTCGATCTGGGGATCGGCTCCCGGGCTGACTCTTCAATCACGATATACAGATCGCAGGGTCACGCTTGGGATCGCGGAGCGACTCTTCAATCCTCGTCGCCGATTTCCGAAGCCGTTTTTGCTGATGTCAACACGGATGGAATTCCGGATCTTGTTGTGTCGAACCGCAACAGCATTGCATTTTTTCGGGGTCTAGGCGAAGGGCGTTTCGCGGAGGAGGCAGTACTTGAATCCACCGCGCGCCCGTTCACTGTGATGGATCTCGATGCGGACGGCATGAACGACTTCATTACCGGCCATCAGAACGAGCTGCGTTTCCGTGCCGGC
>Ga0073934_10010032_pt1 | contig 11887 bp, 8 predicted proteins | sample LarsenN4metaG_FD_76834 | JGI IMG/M metagenome (GOLD analysis project Ga0073934, IMG submission 76834) | Hot spring sediment bacterial and archeal communities from British Columbia, Canada, to study Microbial Dark Matter (Phase II) - Larsen... ... | reverse complement strand
TTGAACCACGGGTCATCAACTGCGACAGCATGCAGAATCCTTGGAAATAACGCAGTTCATTGATGCAGTGACGCTCAAATGAGGCCGATAGCGTCTCGTATTTCAATTTTGAGATAGGTTCTAATTTCTTTCTAGGGCAATCCTCGCAGTTGCTTTCTTTCACAGGTGTGGTATGAGCGTTGATTCACCCGTGCTGTTCATGACACAGCGATGGGAATTTCAAACCTATTGTCTGTCATGTGTCACAAGAGATGTCGACACTAACCTTGACAGAACCGGAGCTGCTGTGAACATTATGCCGACCCATTTCATGTGACAGCGAAGCAAGAGAGGCTTCCTGTGCTTGTTCTTCGCACGAAGACTCACGGCGCCGAAGATGCGCCGAAGATTCTACGGGCTGGTCTCTTGGCCATGCGCCTGCGTCACACCGAGAGCCTTATGACGTCGCATAAGGAGGATTCCGATGAAAGTTGTATTGGGAGTGGATGGATCGAAGTATTCACAATGGGCTTTGGACTGGCTCGGCAAGATACCCTTTCAGATTGCACCGCGAGTGACGGCAATTCATGCCATGGATCCTCAATCCGTGCGAGCGCCATTCATCATACAACCGTCCGTCAGCGGGTATGAACCGGACAACGGGGAAGCCATTCACCTGTTGGAGTCTCGAGCCAAGCGAGTAGAAGCGGAGACGAAGCGGCGCTTAGTGGAACTCGGACTCAAGGGCTCGGTGCACGTCGTGCAGGACAAGATTGCAGAAGCGCTCATCAAAGAGGCGGGGCATAAGGGATTGATCGTGGTCGGGAGCCGCGGGTTAGATCCCATCGATCGGTTTGTGCTGGGCAGCGTGTCGACAGCGGTTACGCTCCATGCGTCCGGTTCGGTCTTGATCGTGAAAGAGCCTCCGCAAACCATTCGGCGGATGTTACTCGCGACAGACGGCTCTCCGTCATCGAAGAAAGCGCTCCAATTCCTGGCTAAACAGCTCGCCGCCAAGTCGGAAGCCAAGTCAGAAGACAAGCCGCTGATGATTCTGCTGGTCCATGTCATGCCGTTTCTTCGCTACACAATGGTGAAGGAGGTGGGAGAGCAATTGCTCGCGCAGGAGTCGGCAAAGCTCGAAAAGGTTGGATATCGCGTCAGGCAGTTTCCGTGCGTGGGACCGGCAGCGGAGGAGATCATGAAAGTGGTAAATCGCGAACAGCCGGACCTGATCGTGACGGGAGCAAAAGGACAAAGCGCCGTCGCACGCTTTCTCCAGGGTAGCGTCTCAACGAAACTGGTGCACCAGAGCACCTGCTCCGTCCTTGTCGTCAGATAAGATTCCCACCGCCTAAAAAGGTCACACCGTATTTTCAACCGAGCTGTTGCTCGCCCCAGAGAGGGGCGAGCAAGATATCAGCCGAAAGAAAAGCTCGACGAACCAAGGGTACCACCAACCTCCAAGGATTCCCCACCCCCGTCAGGCTTCCTACGCGCACCCTCGATGGTCGGCTACACACTCTTCTTATAGACGATTATCCCGCCGAGAAGGAGTGCACCCATCACAAGCGCAAACAACCACATCATATCCATAACGGCTCCTTTCAGGTTAAAGGATGACGAACTGTTGTTATTAGAAAGGGAGCAACTCTCGTGCTTGACCCGTGATAAGAAGACCAATTCCGAACTCCCGGTAAAGAAACGTTTCCGATCTCACGCATGTCGGACAAATCACAGAAGTGAGGAAAATGTCCCCAAGAGTGTCTAGCTACTTAGACATACGGCTCGATGAATGCGCGTATTGAAAAGGGGATGGGATGCGATGGACTAGGACAGATGCTCACGACCATGCGGTATGGTCAAGTCTTGCTCCGGGCCGATTGGGACGATACCGGTAGGATTGATATCGTCGTGCGTGATGTAGTAGTGCCGCTTGATATGGTCGAACTTCACGGTCTCGGCGAGACCGTCGACTTGGTACAAATCACACAGATACCCGAAAAGGTTCGGATAGTCGATAATTCGACGGACATTGCACTTAAAATGTCCGTGGTATACCGCGTCAAACCGAACCAATGTAACAAAAAGCCGCCAGTCGGTTTCCACGAGTTCCGGTCCGAATAAGTAACGGCGAGTTGAGAGGCGTGCGTCGAGCTGATCCAGCGCGGTAAACAATCGCCGTGCCGCTCGTTCATACGCATGTTGGGATGTGGCGAATCCTGCTCGATAGACTCCATCGTTCACATTCTCGTAAATGAATGTGTTGAGCTCATCGATCTCTTGTCGCAGTCCATCCGGGTACAAATCGATCGGGCTTTCGGTGAATCGATTGAACTCGCCGTTGAAGATTCTCATCAGGTCATCATCAGAATTGGTCACGATCCGTTTGGTCACGCAATCCCAGAGTACCGGGACCGTAAAGCGCCCGATGTAGTTCGGGTCAGTCGCCCTATAGGCTTCACTGAGGAACCGAAATCCATTGATGGGATCGAGAGAATGTCCCGGACCTTCACGAAATGCCCAACCTCGTTCATCACGAATAGGATCTACGACAGTCATGCCGATCACAGACTCGAGCTTTTTAAGCTTGCGCACGATGATCGTCCGATGGGCCCAGGGACAGGCCCATGAAACATAGAGATGGTATCGGCCGGCAGCGGAGGGATAGCCCGAGCTGCCGTCGGCGGTGACCCATCCCCGAAACGCGTCTGGCTGGCGCGTGAATTCTCCGGCTGGAGATTGTTCGTCTGGAAATTGGGCTTGAACTTCCATACAGAGTCGCCCTTTCGGAATCAGTATCTCATATATACAACCAAATGGTGTTGCGAGATGCAGGACTGTCGCATTTCGCCACAGCGCTAAACGCTGTCGGTAGCAAAAGGCAACGAATATCCGGCTCTTTGTGAAAAAAACAAGGGGTTTGGAGGGCATGCCCCGTGCGAGGTCGGAAGAGGAGGGATTCTCTAAGTTCGAGAAAGAAGTAATGCCAGGAGTGATGATCGATGGGTGATAGCCGGGTGAATCAGAGTCCAACCGAATTTCTCGCTCACGTTATAGGCAGTCTGGTGATTTGCGTGATCATAGCGGTGGGCAGTGCATGCGAGAACCAACCGCTGGAGACCTCCACGGTCAAACCCGACTTACCTTCCGCACAACCTGGGTTGTTGCGGTTAACACCTGAAGAATTATCCCACATACAGTTGGAACTTGCTCCGGTCGCACAAGGACAGCTCTTCACTCATCGTGAATTTCCCGCAACCGTCCAAGCCAACCAAAACGAACTGGCCGAGGTCACCACTCTGATTCGTGGCCGGGTTGTGAAAGTCCATGTCGATGTTGGGCAAGACGTGAAAAAGGGCACTCTCTTGGCGATGCTCCACAGCGTGGACCTCGGTGTGGCGGAAGGAGACTATCTCAAGGCCGGGGCACGGCTGCATGAAGCGGAGCTGGCATATGGACGGGCCAAGGAACTGTATGAGAACAAAGCCGTTCCCTTGGCGGAACTGCAACGCCGCGAGGCTGCCATGAAGACAGCGCGGGCCGAAGCGCGAGAGGCAAAAAACCGTCTCGAATTGCTCGGTGTGTCACCTGGGGAAATCGAGAGGCTTGATCGGGAATTGACGATCAAGGCCAACGTACCCTTGCGCGCGCCGTTCGATGGGCGAGTCATCACGCGCAACATCACGCGGGGAGAAGTGGTCGAGACGGAACAGAAGCTGTTCACCGTGGCCAATCTCGCGAATGTGTGGGTGATCGGCAACGTGCCGGAGAAGGACGTGCAATTCATCAGCAAAGACCAGAAGGTTCGTGTGATCGTAGCAGCCTATCCCCATGCGATCTTCAGCGGGACCATCACCTACGTCGGAGACGTGCTGGATCCGGCCACTCGCACCATGAGCCTCCGGGTCACGGTTCCTAACACCGATCGTCTGTTGAAACCGGAAATGTTCGCCATCATCAGCGTGTATGCGGCATTGAGTCCGGACGCGCTGAGCATACCGCTTGCGGCTGTACAAGATGGGCCTGTCGGCAAGATAGTGTTTGTTCAACGGGATGCCGGCGCCTTCGAGGTGCGGACGGTCAAGTTGGGGAATGAAGAGGGGCACATGATCAGGGTGCTGGAGGGGGTCAAGGCAGGTGAACAGGTTGTGACGAAGGGTTCCTTCGCCCTCAAGTCCGAAATAGAGCGTCACAAGATTGAGCCTTCGCTATGATCGTCTCGCTTCTGGAATTCTCACTGCGGCAACGGATACTCGTCATCGGCCTCGCCTGTGTGTTGTCGGTGGTCGGTGTGATTGCTTTTGAGTCGATCCCGATCGATGCCTACCCCGATGTGACCAACATTCAGGTGCAGGTGCTGACCGAGGCCGCCGGCCTCTCTCCGGTGGAGGTTGAACGGTTCATCACCTATCCACTCGAACTTCAGATGACTGGTCTGCCCGGTCTTGCAGAAATCCGTTCCCTTTCCAAGTTTGCACTTTCTCAAATCACGGTGGTGTTTCAAGACGACGTGGATATCTACTTTGCCCGACAGTTGGTCCTCGAACGGATCATGGCGGCAAAGGAGCGGTTGCCGGAAGGGCTCGAACCAGTGATGGCTCCCGTCACCACAGGACTGGGTGAGGTCTATCATTATTATGTCGAAGGGCCTCATGCGGCGGCAACTGACGCGAAGGTCTTCGAGACAGAGTTGATGGATCAGCGCACTATGCAAGAGTGGGTTCTGCGCCCGCTGCTCAAGAGCGTGCCGGGGGTGATCGATGTGAACGGTATGGGAGGATTCGTCAAACAGTATCAAGTCCTCGTTGATCCGTCCAAGCTGCGCAAGTTCGACTTGACCCTTCACCAGATCTACGAGGCAGTGGTGAAGAACAATGCCAATGTCGGGGGGAATGTTCTGGAGCGCCATGCCGAACGCTCGATCATTCGAGGACTCGGATTGATAAAGACTTTGGGAGATATCGAATCGATCATCGTGAAAGAGGTTGGTGGCACGCCGGTCTTCGTTCGCGATGTCGCTGAAGTCCGCATCGGCCACGCCGTCCGCCATGGTGCGGTGGTGCTCAATGGTGAACGGGAGGTTGTGATAGGAACAGTGCTGATGCTTCGTGGAGGCAATGCCCGCCAGGTGGTTGAGGCGGTCAAGACGAAAATGGAGGATCTGCAGCAAAGCAATGTCCTGCCTGCAGGCACAAAGCTGATCCCTTTCTATGATCGCATCGAGCTGGTGAATGCCGCCATTCAGACGGTACGGGATGCATTGATTGAAGGTATTGTGCTGGTGGTCTTCGTCTTCTTTTTCTTCCTAGGCCATGTCCGCAGTGCCATTATTGTGACGGTGACGTTGATCGTCACGCCTCTCGTGGCCTTTATCGTGATGGAGCAATTCGGGCTCTCGGCCAACTTGATGACGCTTGGCGGGCTGGCGATTGCTATCGGCGAGATCGCGGACGGGTCCCTGGTCGTGGTGGAAAACTCCTATCGGCACCTCGCGCAACACAGCGGCGCGTCGCCGGAAAGCAGGCTCAGCGTGATTCTCCATGCCACGAAGGAAGTCGGCCGGCCGATCTTGTTCGGCATTTTGATCATCAGCGTCGTTTTTCTGCCCCTCATGACGTTGCAAGGAATGGAAGGCAAGATGTTCGCACCGCTGGCCTACACATTGGTGATCGCCCTCTTGGCCTCGGTCATCGTCACCCTAACGCTCTCGCCCGTTCTTGCTTCCATGCTCTTACGCGGCGACCATCCGCAGGAAACAGGTCCCACTCGCTGGATGAAACAACGCTATTTTCCGGTGTTGCAATGGACTCTCCGGCACCGAGGCCTCATCCTGACCGGTTCGACGGGGATCGTGTTGTGCAGCCTTGCCCTCGTTCCATTCGTGGGGCGGGAGTTCATTCCACTGCTTGAGGAAGGGTCCCTGACACCCCAAATCGTGAAGTTGCCGAGTGTGTCGCTCGCTGAGTCGATCGAGATGGAGAAGCAGACGCAAAAGGCCATGTTGGAGTTTCCTGAAGTAAAGATGGCGGTAAGCAGGATTGGCCGAGCGGAGATTCCTTACCATCCGGAAGATCTCTATGAGAGCGACCCCATTGTCTCATTGCAGGACCGGAGTAGTTGGAAGACGGCCAAGACTCAGTCAGGATTGACCGATGCAATTAGGAAAAAACTTGCAGAGATTCCCGGCATTTCTGTGCTCATGAGTCAGCCGATTCAGGAACGGGTGGATGAGTTGATCTCCGGTATCAGGACTGAATGCGCCATCAAGCTGTTCGGGGATGATCTCGACGTGCTCCACGACAAGGCCGAGGAGATTGCCAACCTGATGCGGCAGATCAGCGGCGTCAAAGATATTAAGGTCGAACAGATTGCCGGACAGCCATACCTCACCATCGATATCGACCGGCAGAAGATCGCGCGTTTCGGCATCAACGTGGCCGATGTGCAGGAGATCATCGCTACCGCCATCGGCGGCAAGTCGGCCACAGAAGTCTACGAAGGCGAGCGCCGGTTTCAGCTTACTCTGCGATTTCCGGAGCAGTACCGGAACAGCATTGCTGCCATCGGAGAGATTCGGGTGAAGTCCGCTTCCGGTGCGTTCATTCCCATGAGTGACCTGGCCAAGATCGAGATGAGCCAAGGCCCGGCCCGCATCAGTCGTGAGCATGTGAAGCGCCGCATCTTCGTCGGTTTCAACGTCGTCGGGCGGGACATCGGCGGAGTTGTGGATGAGGGACGCGCGAAACTGGCGGCACAACTTCACTTACCGGAAGGGTATACCGTCGTGTGGGGCGGGGCGTTCGAAAACATGGAACGAGCGAACGCGCGGTTGATGATCGTGGTGCCGATCACGCTGGGCCTTGTGTTCTTCCTCCTCTTCTGGGCATTCCATTCTCTACGATATGCGACCTTGATCATTATCAACCTGCCGTTCGCGTTGATTGGAGGTGTCGTGTCGCTATGGCTGAGCGGACAGTATTTGAGCGTGCCGGCTTCCATCGGGTTCATCGAGCTGTTCGGACTGGCCGTGGGAAACGGGATCGTGCTGGTCTCCTATATCAACCAACTGCGCAACGAGGGACATCAGATCGATGACGCGATCCTAACCGGCTGCAGCCTCCGTCTCCGCCCTGTCGTGATGACGATGATGACCACGTTGCTTGGACTTCTCCCGCTGGCCCTGGCGCAAGGGATTGGGGCCGAGGTTCAGAGGCCGCTCGCCAGTGTGGTCATCGGCGGACTCTTCACATCCACCGCGCTGACGCTCGTGGTATTGCCCGCGCTCTATAGCCTGTTTGCAGGACGTGGGGTGAGGAAAGAGGAGGCGCCGGAATGGGTGTGAGGGGGAGAAGAGACAGGTGCTCGTTCCTTGCGCGAAGTTGAGGACCAACGACCCTGCCTCTTGGAGAAGGGACAAGAGTGTTGTCGCACGCTGTCATCACCAACCGGTGAAGCCTGGGTATGCGGTCTCCTCACCTCTCTATCCATCCATTCCACCCGTTGGAGTTGGATGGAGTGAGGAATGAGAGAACTGAATAAATGCAGTGTAATTTGTCCCAAGGTCATGTGTGTAAGGTCCAGGCACCAAACTTGTAGGTGCTTATCGGCAAGTCTGCCACGCCGGTCCAGCCCAGATTTGTCTCCTTCGCTGGCAGGCGAGGCTGAATCCACAGGGCGATCAGTCAGAATGGAGAGGGGGTTCTATGAGACACATGCTGGTGAAAATGACCTTGTTGTGCCTCTTCTTAGCTCCAGGTGCCGGTGCACAGGCCGCCGGCGCCGGGGACCAGGATTTTTCCAAAGGGGAGAATCTGTTGAAGAATAAACAGTATGCAGAGGCACGGGCCATGCTGGAGGCCGGCATCCTGAAAGATCCATCCAATATCCAGGCTCATTTCAACCTGGCTGAGGCCTGCCGAGCCTTAGAAGCCTGGGCTTGTGCAGAAGAACATTATGACACCGCCTTGCAGCTCGATGACAAATCCGGGACGAAATCATACTTGCCCAAGTCCAAAGCGAAAGTGTGGCGGTTACGGGAGGAAACGACGGTGTGGCGGCTCCTCAATGAGGCGAAGGGCCTGATGGCCGGTGGGAAAACGAAGCAGGCCCAGGAGGCTCTGGACCGCGCCGATGAACTGGGCCTCAACAATGAGCAACAGGCTCTCTATCAACAGCTGCAGGCGAAGCTTCCACGACCGCGATCCACCGCCGCATTGAAGAATCTGACCTCCGCCGGACTGACAGGAGGCACGGGAGAAGCCGATACGCTTGATATGCAGATGGTGCTGGTGCCGGCAGGCAAGTTTACGAGAGGAAGTAATCTCGGAGACGACGAAAAGCCCGTACGGCAGATCTATCTCAATGCCTTCTATATGGATAAATATGAAGTGACGGTGGGGCAGTATGCCAGGTACTTGGAGGCTACCGATATGGAGGAGCCTCCGGACTGGAGCATCATGAATCAACCCCAACATCAACGACGCCCGGTCGTCAATGTGAGTTGGGAGGATGCCGTCAATTACTGTAAATGGAAAGGCAAGCGTCTGCCGACCGAGGCGGAGTGGGAGAAAGCTGCGCGGGGAACGGATGGGCGGATCTATCCATGGGGCAACGAAGCCCCGACTCGGCTCCATGCGAACTACGGGAGAAAGGATTGGGATGACCATCACGCCTTAGCGCCGGTCGGATCGTTCGAGGCAGGAAAGAGCCCATACGGGATCTATGACATGGCCGGGAATGCCTGGGAATGGGTGTTTGATTGGTACGACCATGACTATTACAAGAAAAGTCCGGAAAAGAACCCCATCGGCCCGGCAAAAGGCGATGGGAAAGTAGTGCGGGGCGGGTCCTGGCTATACGTGTCTGAGTTTCTGCGGTCCGCCCACCGGTTCGATGCTCAGCCGACAAACCGGCTCTTTGGGTACGGGTTCCGTTGCGCGAAGACGCCGTAGCCCCTGTGCCGGCGCAGCTGTTTGTTAGAGAAGGGGCGGTGGTCATGTCGGCGTTGCCGAAATGTTTGTTATGAATCGAGAGCGACGTTTAGGGATACTTGGCGAAGCAAATAAGGTCGAGATGGTCGTAATGATCAGGAAGAATCGTTTCGGCCCTGTAGCCGAGATTCATGAAGAACTGAATGTTCCTCGCCGTGCGAAGCATGGTGCAGGCATAAAACTTATGGGCATCGGTCGTCGCTCGTTCGATCTCGCGGATCAAAGCTTTCCCTACTCCTTGCCGCTGGTGTGTGGGAATCACAGAGAGCAATCGGATCACGCAGACGCCGGCCACCGTCCAGAAGCGCACGGAACCGACGATCGTTCCTCCTTCTTCCGCCACGAAAATATGTTTCTCCCTCGCGTCCTCTTTCAGACTTTCGAGCGTTTCTGTAGTCCAGCCGCTGACCTTGTAGATGCCGGCATATTCACCGAACGCGATCTGCTGCACGCGGAGGAGAGCAGTAAAATCTACCTCGGTAGCTGGTCGAATATGAACCATGACGCAGATCCTGGGCTAGGGAAGGATGCAGGACTTTCATAGCGGAAGGGAAGTGAGATTCGCAAGTATGGCTGTCTAGTTTTTGAGAGCAGGTGATGAAATGCAATTCGACTTGAGGAAGTTAAGAAGTAAATGGAGGTTGTATGCTGAAAGAAGTGGCAGGAGACATTTTACAGACAAAGGCAGAAATGGTTGCGCACGGTGTGGCGCCAAATGACAGTTATACGAACGGCTTAGCACTGAGTCTGCGTCAACAGTGGCCCGCCATGTACAAGGATTTCAGGCATTATTGTCAAACGTTTACGCCGAAAACGGGAGAATTGTGGGCCTGGGCTGGTGCCGGCGGCGTACGAATCGTGAGTCTGTTCACTCAAGAGCCGGCTCCCAGCCATGGGGCCAAGCCGGGGAAAGCCACAACCGAGAACGTTAATCACTGTCTCAAGGCCCTTGCCAAGTTGATTGAAAGCGAGAAGATCAAAAGCGTCGCGCTTCCTCGCTTGGCAACCGGTGTCGGAGGACTGGACTGGAAAGACGTGAAGCCATTGATTGAAAAACACCTCGGTCACTTAGCTATTCCGGTCTACGTCTACGCCACCTATCAACCAGGCGTTCAGGCGAAAGAGGGATGATGTCTCGTCGCCCCGTCCGAACGGCATAGACAGGCAGAGCTTGAGCACAGGGAGAATTCCTATGCCGATGGTTCCTCAAGATCTCTATGATCAACTCGTCGTCCTGCGAAGAGAGCTCCATCGATATCCTGAATTAAGTTGGCAAGAAGCGCGGACGGCCGGAGTCATCGGCAAATTTCTTCACAGCTTACAGATTCAATACCGCACGAATGTGGCTGGGCACGGCGTTGTCGCTGATATTCCTGGGCCTCGTGAAGTCCCCTACGTCGTCCTGCGGGCCGACACGGATGCACTACCCATTCAAGAAGAAACCGGGCTTGAGTTCGCATCGGTCCATGACGGTGTTATGCATGCCTGCGGCCATGATGGACACACGACGATGTTGCTCGGCGCCGCTGCGCTGCTTTCCCAAGAGAAAGACTTGCCGGCGCCGGTGCGATTGATTTTTCAGCCGGCTGAAGAAAAAGGGACCGGCGCGCTGGCCATGATCAAGGAAGGTGCACTCGAGGGAGCCGGCCTCATCTTCGGCGGCCATCTGGATCGGCATTACCACCCCGGGACCATCGTGGTGAGCGAGGGACCGGTCAATGCCTCGTCGGACAACTTTTCGATCGAAATCATCGGCCAAGGCGCACATGGAGCGAGACCGCATGAAAGTATCGATGCCGTGGTGGTCGGGAGTCTGATGATCATGGCACTGCAGACCATCGTGTCACGAGAGGTCGATCCGGCACGCCCCTCGGTCGTGTCGGTCGGCCAATTTCACGCTGGGACTGCGCCGAATGTCATTGCGGGACAGGCGAAGCTGGAAGGAACAGTACGGGCCCAGGATCCGGCTGTGCGCCGCCAACTCCTGAACTCTGTTCGCCGTATTGCCGAATCGATCGCACAACTACATGGGGCGAAGATCCATATTACGCTCACAGAGGGCACACCGCCGCTCGTCAATGATTCGATGATGGCAAGCCTCGCACGGCGCGCCGCAATTGAGGCAGTTGGCGAGGCAAATGTGTTGCCGCTGAAAACGGCCAATATGGGAGCGGAAGATTTCAGCTATTACCTGGAAAAGATTCCGGGTGCCTATGTTCGATTCGGAAGCCAAGTTCCCGGACGTGAAGGCTATCCGGCTCATTCCAGCAAGTTCGACTTTGATGAAGAAGCCCTGGCCGTCGGTGCGGCCTATTATGCGGCTGTCGCAAAGATCGCCGGCCGGCAACTTCGTCAGCAAGCGGCGGCCTCCTGATACACCGCAATGGGGCACGTATGATCAGAGTCCGAGAAGCCCGTGAAGAGGATGTCGGCCAGATTCGTGAAATCTTTCTTGCCGTGTACGGCACCGATTATCCGCATCGAGAGCTCTACGATGAACTCTGGCTGAAGCGCTCAGTGTTTACGGACGACGCACTGATTCTTGTGGCCGAAGACACAGATTCAGGCCGCGTCGTCGGGACAGCCTCCGTGCTCTTCGACTTCGGGGCCCATTCCGATTTGGTCGGAGAGTTCGGCCGCCTTGCGGTACATCCCGACTATCGTCGAATGCAGGTCGGAAAGCTGCTGATGGATAAGCGGCTCGAGGCCATCAAAAATCGCCTGCACGTAGGACTCGTCGTCGCACGCACCGTCCATCCCTATGCCCAGCGTATCAGTCTTGCCCAGGGGTTCATTGCCACTGGCTTTCTGCCGCTCAAGCACTCCTTTCGCCACCGCGAGAGCTTTGCACTATTGGCCCGGTATTTCGGGGACGCCCTCGCCTTGCGCCGCAATAATCCGCGAATCATCCCCGA
>Ga0073934_10010031_pt1 | contig 11887 bp, 8 predicted proteins | sample LarsenN4metaG_FD_76834 | JGI IMG/M metagenome (GOLD analysis project Ga0073934, IMG submission 76834) | Hot spring sediment bacterial and archeal communities from British Columbia, Canada, to study Microbial Dark Matter (Phase II) - Larsen... ... | reverse complement strand
GCTTCAGCCGCCCCGGCCTTGCTTGAAAACCGAAAAAATTTGCGGCCGCGCACCTGTAGGTACGCGGCCAGACCTCGAGTTTCGGCAAGCCCTGCTAAATCCGAAGGAGCACCAGGGTCTCGACCCAGTGCTTCAGATTCCGCTCAGCGAGCGCTTTATCGCTCAGCTCCTTCTCATGATGAGCAACGTAGGTGTTGCGAAACTCATTGACCGCCGAAAGACGATCGAGAAGCTTGCGCGAGCCAGGCAACCGAAATGAATCCCGGATCGCCTTGAACACGCCGTCGATACTGTTCTTGTCGTTGAGCGCGAAATCGAAACAGGCGCAGAGTAGGCCAATCACCGAGTGTGGCGTCCCGAAGACAAGACCTCGTTTGAGGTTTTTCGCCGTCTTCTGGTAGCGCTCGCGCAGCGGCGCATCCAACTTGCCCATGTACGGATCGAACCAGTTCTCCTGATCAGCGCGCGTCGCCGGCATTTTCGGCTGCAACAGGTTCAGGATGAGGGCCTTCGCCGCCTCATCGAATGGACCAAGCAGAGCGTTGAACGCCGGGGCGAAGTTCGTCCCCTCGCCCTTGTTCTCGAAGTAGCGGTAGAGTTCCGCGGCATCCTCTGCGGCTTTCCGTTCGCGCGGCGTGAGCTTGCCCAGCGTCTCGGCCGAATAGAACTCCTGCGCCTTTTCCCGAGCCTGCTCACCGAACAGCGGCAGTTCAGGCGCACCGGTTGTTTCGCTCAGGAGATTTTGCAGAGCGGGCGCGCAAGCTCTCACGAGATCGGCCAAGCGGCTGCTCGTCAGTCCTTCCATGATGGCCTGCGGCACGAACACGTAGTGCCAGCGCGTCCCCGTCCGTGATGCGGTCTTGCACCACTCGACTGCGGCGCTCGCCTTGCGCGGCACATCCTGATCCTGTCGGCCCTTCGTCTCGATCAGATAGTAGGCGCCCTCGGCGTCCCGAGCGAAGAAATCCGGCGTGTAGAATGCCAGACGATGGTCAGCGGTCAGATAATCGATACGGAGCGCCTGCGGTCCCGCATTCTTCGCAAACGCGACGACATCCGGAGCCTTGTCGAGAAACTTCGTGGTGGCGACTTCGAGCGATCGGTTGCACGGGACCAGATTGAAAAGGGTCTTCGCCGCCCGCTCGACAGGCCGGTTCTCAGAGAAGGTCGCCTGATACGGCTTCCAATGCCGCAGACTCAGAGGGGCGTTCTTTGACCGACGCTTCTCGGTCTTTACCGTCCGCTGGCGAATCAACGGAATGAACACCGCGCGGATGTGTTCCCGAACGTCCTGGTCCGCCAAACGAGCCGTCAGTCGAGAATCGACCAACGACACCTTTTCGCCGAACAGCATTTCTCCGAGAAAGATTTCGAGTAACGGCGCAAGAACGGTGTGCGTGCTTTGAACCCGGCATGCGGCCTCCAGCTCACGGACGAAGAAGGAGATCGCCGTCAGCCCGTTCTGGAGGAGCGGCAGGCTGATCCTCATCGACTCGACAAGCTCGTCGGTGATCAGCGCGCGGCCCTCATACTCGATATCAGCGGACGTGGCGGCGCCGAGCGGCAGGGGCTTGTACGGTTTGAACGCCGCCCGAACAGCGTCGATTGCGAGCCCTTCGAGCCGAGGTTGGATCTCGTGCGCCGCCGTGAGCGTCGGCAACACGATATCGAGCCTCTCGAAGTCTCTTGTTTCGTCCGGAAAGATCGTGACGGTTGTGGCCGGGATCTTCTCGACATCTTCAATCGTGATCGGCAGGCCTTCCTGTTCGAGTTCCTGCTCGTAGAGGTTGATGAAGGAGGGATGCTCGACGACGGTGACAAGTTCGTTCGCCTGACCTGGCGGCGTCATGCGTCTGAGGCCGCGACCAAGAGTCTGCTCTGGCAGAATGTTCGACTGCGCCGTAAGCGGGCGAAGCGGAACGATCGTCGTGACGTTGCGAACGTCCCACCCTTCTCGCAGCATCAGGACGGAAACAATGCACGTATAATGGCTGTCGTTGTTGTCGAGGTCGCGGCTGATCTTACGCAGCGCCTTGAGGTCGTCGTCGGAAATCGCCCTCTCGTCCTCGACAAAGACCTCATAGGTCCGGCCTTCGATCTTCTGCTTCTTGATCTTGCCCTTAAGGTTCGTGTGCAGGTTGATCGTCTTGCCATTCAGCTCCTTGAACACGGCGTCATTGTTCAAGCGCGCCGTGATCTGGTCTGCTGCGTCCGTGTTTTCACACATGACGAACAGTAGGGGTTTCTTGCCGCTCTTGCTCCATTCGTCACGGCTGCGCCGCCATCGCTCATAGCCAATGCGAAGGTGAGCTTCGAAACGGTAGGCAGCGTCATCATGGGGCTGTTCGACAATCTGCCGACTCTTCCCGATGACCGGCGTCTTGATGATACCGGCGTCAACCGCTTCGCCAAGCGGCGTGTCGCAAACGACATGCGGAAAGATGATGCCCTTGTCGTTCTTCGGCGTCGCCGAAAAATCGAGCTGCGCAATCACGCCATCGCCGCCGCGCTTCTTGAGGTCATCGTGGATAGCGCGAATCGCCTGGTTCCAAGCCGAACCGGGATCCCAGACGTGATGGGCTTCGTCGTTGAGGATCAGCACGCGCTTGTGCGCCGTAATCCTGTCGCGCAACTCCTCAGCCGTATCGAGCGCCTTCGATTTCGAGACGGCCGGGCCGGCCCAATCGTAGGTCTCGGCCTCCTTGCTGCGGCCCTCTCGCGCATCGAAGAGGCGATGGATGTTCGTCAGGTAAAGCACGCCGCCGGTCGCAGCGCCGCTGGCCTCGTCCTGCAGCACGACCGACAGATTCCAGTCGCCCTTCCACTCCGGTGGAATCAGCGGGTCCGTCGCGAAGATGTCGGGACCGCCGCCTTCGGGTCGAAAATCCTCCTTGAGCCGCTCGAACACCGTCAGGTTGGGTGCAATGACGACGAAGTGGCGGGGCATCTCAGAGCCCTCGCGCATCGCGTGGAAGTAGCTCCACACGATGGCGAGGCTCATGCGCTTGGTCTGACCAGCGCCGGTCGCGAGCTTGAAGGCGTAGCGCGCCCAGAGCTCGTCTTCGGGATTGATGCCGCTCGCTTCCAGCTCTCCGGTCGGACCGCCGAACTCGGCCAGCATCCCCGAGAGCATACGGAGCTGACGAACCTCGATCAGATAGATGAAGGTCTCGATCGCTTCGCGCTGGCAGAAATAGTAGCGGAACTCGAACTCGCCCCCGCCGCCGTCCGGGCGCCTGTGAGGGCGCTCAAACCAGTGGCTCAGGAGCTGCTGGGTCGTTTCACTTGCGCCCGGATAGCCCAGCTCTCGCCATTCCTTCACCGCCTCACGCAGTGGGTTCACCAGCCGAATGGGCGACGGCCGGCGGTAGGTCTTGACCCGTGGCGGTCCGACATAGGGCGCGGCGTCTTCAGCTACGCCGGGCGTGCTGCTGGCGGGTTTCGGCGGTGGGGGCGGCGTGCTCGCGCGCACCCGGTGCTTGTTCGGCTCTTCCCAGGGGGCGAACAGCGGCTCCAGCGCCGCCGTGTTGATGACCAGCTCCTCGGTGGAGGCGTCTTTATCGGTCATGGCTCGACCTCGACGGTAATGCTGGTGTCGCAGCCGAACACGTCGACGACCTTCACGCAGGCGGTGTGCTTTCGCCCGCTTCCATAGACGAACTCCGCGTCGCTGACCGTCTTGAGGCTGCGATCCTTCCGTGTACGGTAGTCCTGCCAATGATGGTTGAAGGGCTGGCCGGGCTTCCAGTCAAAATCGATTGCCCAGAAGTCGATGAAGTCGAAGCCGCTCTGGACAGCCCGCTCTTGCAAGGCTTCGAGTTCCTTGGACGGAACCTCCGTCAGCGACGGCAGGAATCTTTCGAGCTTGATGTCGACCGACTTTCCGCCCTTGCCGTTCTTTCGGTAGACCGGCGCCGCTTCCAGCAGGGCCACCTCGAAGAAAGGCGGCACTTCCGTCCGATTCCGTTCCATGATCTCGCGCGGAATGCGGTGTAGGCGAATCTTCACGCCATGCTCGGCTTCAACGGCGGCGACCACCTGGCGGATGTCCATCTCGAAGTCCCAGGCCAAACAATGCACCTCGCGACCGCCGGCGGCCTTTATTGCCTCGGCCACGGCTGCGACTTCTCCGCGGCTAAAGATGCTGTCGATGCCATCGACATGGACGAAAGCGTTTCCCTTTCGACCATGAAGCAATGGCGACGGGCCCCGTGTAAGCGGTTCTGCGCGGAAGAATCGGAGAACTACGTTGCGGTGCTCGTCGTCCGCCCCTTGCAGAGCTTCCTTCTGCCACCACTGTCTCTCGTAGCGACCCAGGTTGTAGACATCGAAAGATCGGTAAGCGAGCCCAGCAGCGTGTAGCTCGCGCTGGAGGCCAATCATGCGCTTTCGAGCAGTATGGACTGCGAACCGCCCAAGGTCGCATCCGATCCAGCGCCGGCCCAATCTCTCAGCGACGGCCATTGTGGTGCCTGAGCCGCAGAAGAAGTCGGCAACGACGCTGTTATCATCGCTGCACGCCCTGACGATCCTTTCGACCAATGCCTCTGGCTTCTGAGTACTGTAGCCCGTGCGCTCGTCCGCTACCTGATTAATTCGCTTAATATCATCCCAGATATCAGGGACAGGCTCCCCCTCCTGCTCGTCCAAGTACCTCTTAAATTCGGGTTTGCCTGATCTCGTGAACTCGAACCTCCCCTGGGCAAACAACTCATCGATATTCTCCTGCGTCCATCGCCAGTGCCTACCAGGAGGGGGCGCAATTTCTCTGTCGCCAAATCTTCTCGTTGGCCCGGAGCCTGCTCCTGTCGCGTCTTCCTTCCAGTATCTTCTGCCGTCAGGTTCCCGAAATCGAAAATACTTGTCGATGTACTCTTGTGAGTAAGGCCGATACTGCGGCGTCCATTTGAACCTCTCACTCCGAGTAAACCAATAGATAGTGTCATGCACCTGTCCAAATTTACTCGATCCAGCATGAGCTGTGCTCCGACGCCAGATGATTTCATTCATGAAGTTCGCGGGACCGAATACATCTTCCAGAACCGCGCGCACATACGCCGTCACGCGCCAGTCACAATGAACGAAGATCGACCCCTCATTCGAGAGCAGATCTCTCATTATGGAGATTCGCTCGTAGAGCATTTGGATATAAGAATCCTGACCACGGCCCCACGTATCTCGATACGCGACCATTTCCAGAACAGATTGCTCCTTGTGGATCGCATTCTTCGATTCGCCGATCGGTACATCCATCGAAAAATCCGCACCCACGTCGAAAGGCGGGTCGATGTATATGAGATCGATCGCTCCTTTGAATTCCTCAAGGAGCGACGCCATAATCAGTCTATTATCGCCCCAAATTAGGCGATTTCTGAAATCATCACGGTGGGCCTTCTTTATGTCGAACAGCGTTCCCTGAGCTTCGGCTCGAGACCGGGGCTCGTCGATAGTTTCGATCCGCTGAAGCGGAAGCGCCAAGCCCGCGGTTTCAATTTCGCGCCGGTTGCCAAACTCATCGTACTTTCCCTCCCACACCAGTTCGGTCTTCATCCGTGAAAGCGGGTGAGGATTGTTCGGGCCGTAAAGCGTCATGAACGACTATTCCGATCTTTCAAGTTGGCTCACGCGGCGAGCGGGGTCTGTTCTTGCGCGCGTTCGAGAGCCGCTCGCACTTCCTGCCCGTTCGCGATGACGACGTGTTGTTCTTTCACCGCGCGCCGCTCAGCATCCCCTTCCAAATTCAATCGCTTCAGAAAGTAATAGAGCAGCGCGAGGCGCACGGAGAGTTTGATTGATTCGCCGTCCATCCCGTAATCGAGCGCAACGACTCGCCGTTGCGCCTCGCTGAGCTGCGGGTGGGGGATCAGCTCTACTTGCGTGAACTGCGTCCACGGCTCGTCGGCGCTCGCCGGCGCGCCTGGCGCGCCATCGCTCTTGGTCTCGATAAAGCGGGGTAGCAGGAAGTCTTTGAAGATCCGGTCGATATGACAAAAGGCGCGAACGTGCCAGCGCAGGCCGTCGGTGCCCAGCGCATGGGGGGTGATCCAGCGCCACTGAGACTCGGGGCGCGTCAAAGACTGGTAGTGAACATGGATGGAGCGCTGGTCGCGAATCGCCTGGAGCAGGCTGCGCAGAATGCCCGGATCGACACGGCGCCGGGGCACAGGCATCGCCTCGAATGCCGGGACAGAAGCAAGCCAGGTTTCGTGCGGCTCCAGGACGTGATTGCCGATGGAGCCTAGCTGATTGAGGTAGCGCTCGGCGTCGGGCTCCCTGAACACCGGCCGGAAATGCCTGGTCGCGAGATAGCGCTTCCCGCTGCGGTCATACTCGATGTTGCGAGGCGCCAGTTCCTGGTAGCGCGCGAGGTCGGTGGAGGCCTGGGGCACCGAGACGCCGAAATAGTCCACGATGTCCGACCGATTAAGCGCGCCCTCCCAAAAGAGCCGGAACTCTATGAATTCTAAGCGAGTTTCGACGCTCCATCGCATTCGGCGCACGGGTTCGGGCATGGGGCTCCTCAGGAAACGTGAATAGAAACTTGACGGATCGCGCGAAATTTGATCCATATAGTTTCTATTCGCATTCGGCGAGTCGCGTCAAGCACGCCGTAACCTGGGAGCCGAGGCCGCTATGGCTTCAGAAATGCCGCCTTTTCGCGTTCTCAGCCTCGACGGGGGAGGCATGCGCGGGACCTATACCGCCACCTATCTCGACCAGGTGGCGGCGACGTTCGCGCGCCGGCGCGAGGTCGAAGCGCTCGACATTGGCGGCGCCTTCGACCTGATCGTCGGGACGAGCACCGGCGGCATCATCGCCTGCGCCCTCGCCGCCGGCGTACCGCTCACTGAGGTCGTGGAGCTTTACCGGCGCCACGGCGCCGCGATCTTCCGGCGCAGGCTCCCGAGCAAGCTGAGCGGCGTTCTCGTCGATCATTTCGGTCGCCCCGGCGCACTCGCTGATGGCGAGGCCGCCCTCCGCCAAGCTCTGCACAATGTCCTCGGCGCCACCACCGTCAAGGACATCTACGACCAGCGCGGCATCGCGCTCGCCATTCCCGCGGTCGAGATGAGCCAGCACCATGCCTGGGTCTTCAAGACCCCGCACTTTGCCGCAACAAACCATCGCGACGACGATTACACGCTCGTAGATGTCTGCTTGGCCACTAGCGCTGCGCCGATCTTCCGGTCGATGGCCGCTGTCGATCACGCCGACATACGCGGCAAGGGCTACAATGTTTTCGTCGACGGCGGCTTGTGGTCGAACAACCCCGTTCTGGTTGGCCTTATCGAGGCGCTCGACATCGCTGCGCAGGGCCAAGCGATCGAAATCTACTGTCTCGGCACCTGCCCGATGCCGGCGGGGGAGCAGGTTTCCCGCGACAGCGTGCATCGTGGTCTTGTCGACTGGAAATTCGGCGGCGACGCCGCATCCCTCTCGATCGATGCGCAGCAGTTCGCCTATGACCACATGGCCAAAAAGCTGGCCAAGCACGTCGGACGTCCGTGTACGGTGCTTCGCTTCCCCTCCGATAAGGTGCCAGCGGCGCTCATTCCTTTTCTCGCGCTCGACGACACTCGCCGCGAAGCCATCGACGCGCTCATCAACCAGGCGCGCACCGATGCCGACATGACCAATAGCAAATGCGCCTATCGGGACCGAGACCCCGAAGCCGCGCTCATTTGCTCGCTGTTTGAGTCCGCGCCGGCGCGGACCGACCCGCTCTTCAAGCGCCAGCCCCCGCTTGCCCAAGGGGCCTCACTGCCCAACCCGCCGACCAGAAAGGAAACCGGCAATGTATGACTGTGCTGACGATGTGCTTGCACATCACGACGAGAAGGTGACGCTGCCTCAGTCCGATCGGACCACGATGAAGGAGCGTCGCAACGCCAACCGCGAGCGCCTGAAGAAGGGTCTCAAGGACAAGGGCAAACCCGCGCCCCGCGAGTTCAAGAGCCAGGGCAGCTACGCCATGAAGACCATGGTGCAGCACCCGGACAAGAACTACGACATCGACGACGGCGTCTACTTCGAAAAAGAGGCGCTGGTCGGCGAGCGCGGCGCCGAGATGACGGCGCTGCAGGCCCGCCAGATGGTGCGCGACGCGCTCGACGACGGCAGCTTCAAGACGCCGCCCGAAGTCCGCAAGAATTGCGTCCGCATCTACTATGAGGCGGGCTACCACGTGGACATGCCTGTCTACCGGCGCGTCACGACGAAGGACGTGTTCGGCAACGAGACATATCACCACGAGCTCGCCAGCAGCGACTGGAAACGGTCTGACGCGCGCGACGTGACCGAATGGTTCGAAAAGGAGAATAACGCGCAAAGCCCGGACACGGAGAACGGCCGCCAGCTCCGCCGCGTCACGCGCCAGATCAAGAAGTTCGCCCGGAGCCGCGACAGCTGGAGCGGCCAAATCCTGAGCGGCTTCGGCATCACGAAGCTGGTCACCGAATGCTTTCGCGGCAACAAGAATCGCGAAGACAAGGCCCTGCACGACACTATGAAGGCGATGCGAGATCGCCTCAACATCAGCCTTGTCGTCGCCCATCCCGTGACGCCGAACGAGATGATCACCAAGGGCGCCGACGACGCCACGGCGCGCTTTCTGCGCGACCGCCTGACCGAAGCCGTCGACAACATGGCGCCGCTCTTCGAGTCCGACTGCACGCGCAAGAAGGCGCTGAAGTGCTGGGACAAGGTCTTCAACACGACCTTCTTCAGCGACCGGTTGGAGAAGGCTACCGCGGCCGAGACCAAATCCGCCGTCTCGACGCCCGCCGTGCTCACGACAGGCCTGATCGCCAACGCCGCCTCGGCGGCGAGCGCAGCGGTGCGCAAGGAGGGCGGCAGTCGATATGCCTGATACGGGCGTCGACGACGACAAGCCGTGCGACATGTTCGAGGCCGCGCGAGCCACAGTGGCTGCATAGCTCGCGCAGTTCGGCGTTGACGGGCGGCAGCTCACTGCAGAGGAGCTTCGCGGCTACCCGAAGCGCGGTTTCGCGGCGGGATGGCGGTTGCCCGTCCAGTTCTCGAGCGGCGTCCGTCGCCTCGATCTTCTGCTGCCTTCAGGATTCCCGTGGCAGGCACCGCGTGTCGCGCTCGTTGACCGCCCGCCCTTTCTCGACTGGCCGCATGTCGAGCACGATGGCGTTCTGTGTGCCGCGCCCAGCACGCTTGAAGTCGACCCCGAAGACCCGGCGGGTGTTGCGGCAAGCGTGCTGGGCGATGCCACCGCCTTGGTCGAGCGCCTTATTGCCGGCGAACTCGACGGTGATTTCGAAGATGAGTTCCTATCATACTGGGACTGGGCGGCCGACAGATCGGGCCCGCGTTTCATCAGCCTACTGAACGTCGCAGGCCCCACGCGCCTCGTGCGTGTATGGCGCGGCAACACGGTCTACGTGCTCGGCGAGACCGATATGGATCTGAAGCGCTGGCTGGCCAATCGCTTTGGCAAGAAGTCGGAAAGTTACAGAACGGACGCCGCCGGACTCTTCTGGTGGGGCGCGCCGCCGTCTCCGCGTGACTATCCTCGCACGGGGCAAGCGCTGCGCGCCCTCATCACGCGGGGAGGCGCCGACGCGAATGACCTCTTGAGCCGTCTTGTGCGTGACACACCGGACAAAGTCGTGGCCGCTCTTGCCTTCGAGACCGCGAATGGCCCCGCGCTCGCGGGAACGATCGTTCGACCGCCCGACCGCTCCCGCCACGGCGCACACAACCCGCTGACGAAAGGGTTCCGACCGGGCACCGTACCGGCGTCGATTCTACTGCAGCGTTATCTGGGAGGGAGCAACATCATGCGCCGATCGATCGATCGTGCGGATCCAGCGTGGATCCACGGCCGCGGGCAAGATCCGCGCGCGGCGCAGTTGCGAAGAAAGACAGTCGCCGTGATCGGCTGCGGATCGATCGGCGGTCCCGTCACCGTGACTCTGGCGCAAGCCGGCGTTGGCCGCCTGATCCTGGTCGATTTCGATACGCTCCGATGGGCCAACGTGGGCAGGCATCCCTTGGGCGCACAGGCTGTCGGGCAGTTCAAGGCCAAGGGGTTAGCTGAGAAATTGCGTGCAGATTTTCCCCATATCGTCGTCGACCACTACGACGTCGATGTCGACACGGCAGTCAGGCGCCACCGCGATCTTCTCGCAACCTGCCACCTCGTCGTGAGCGCGACAGGGAGCTGGGCGGCGGATAGCCGCCTCGACGCATGGCGCGAGTCGGCGGACCGCCGAGTTCCCGTTGTATACGGATGGATGGAGGCGCATGCCTGCGCCGGCCACGCACTGTTGCTGGATCAGCAGGGCGGCTGCTTGCGTTGTGGGTTCGACAACACGGGCCTTCCCGATTTTCAGGTTACAGATTGGCCCGCAGGTGCACAGACGAAGCGGGAGCCCGCGTGCGGAGCTGTCTATCAACCCTACGGTCCCATCGAACTCGGCTTCGTCAACAGCCTCGTGGCCGAATTGGCACTCGATACGCTCCTCGGCGAAACCGAAGGACCTGCGCACAGACTATGGATCGGTCCTCGTAAGCGACTGCTTGCTCTCGGCGGTGTGTGGACCAGCGATTGGCGCAATGACACGACTTTTCGCGACGAAGGCGGATTCATCGCTGAACGGCCATGGCCCGCCGTCTCGTGTCGGCGCTGTGCAAAAGCGCAGGCCGCATGATCGCGTTCCCGATTGGCGACTCTGGGCAGCGGCTGATTTTTTCACCAGCCGTACTCGCGCACTTTAACAAGCATCGCCAGACGCGATGGTGGCAAAGAGAGGCGGGAGGTCAGCTATTCGCGCGGTTTGCCTTGCCCGAGATACGGATCGAGGAAGCCTCTGGACCGCGCAAATCTGACTGGCGAACGCGAAATTCGTATCGCCCTGACAGGCGTGCCGAGCAAAGTGAGATTATTGTTCGACACGCCAGTGACCTTCATTTCATCGGCGACTGGCATACTCATCCCGAACCGATCCCCACGCCCTCACCGCAGGATGCCGAAAGCATGCGGGATCTCGTCGCTAAGTCCGAACATAAGCTCAATGCCTTCGTGCTTGTCATCGTCGGCCGCAATCCGTTGCCCGAGAGTCTCTCAGTTTCACTATTCACCGGCGCCGATGCAGTTGCGCTTCGCCCAGTGTACGGATGAATGGGCTGGACGTCGCCCTTTGGGCCGGGCTTTCGGCTGTGCCGGAGCCGCCTGCAGCCGTCTCCGCCCTGCGGGCTTCAATCCCTGACGTAGAGGCGACATGCGCTACGCCGGTGACAACGCCCGTGACGGAACGCGCGAGCACCGCCTATGGGGACTCGCCTCGTGTTCACACGCAGTGAGGACGCCGCCTCCGTTCGTTGGTCTGGCGAGGAGGAGCGGCGCCAAGCATCCGGTCGTGGCTAGTATCGAGGCGCGCGAGCTGCGGGCGCTCATTCGAGCATCGCCGCTCATGCGCGGTCGATACGAAGGAAAGCCAGGTCGCCGTTCCGCCGAGTAAGCACCACCGTTTGTACGCTGGCGTTTGTCTTTATACGCCGGTTCGAGTCGCGCTCTTGTCGTGACGCACCGATAGCCGCCAGTCTCCTTGTGCGCTTCGTGCCGGACCTCGCCCACGCCGCCTCGGATGGCCTGATCTGGCGGAAGGACGGCTTCGCCTCGATCGCCTAGCCGCAATGGCGGCGGCCGGCTTTTTTCCGCTGCCTTCGGCTTTGCATCGCGAAGCAAAAAAGCCGGCCGCCGCCATCCTCCGCTGACGCTGCCGGCCTGGCGGCTGCGGCGCCGATCGCCTTCCGCCGCACGATCGCCATCGAGGCCGCGATGGGCGCGGCCCGAGCAACTCAAACGAGGAGACTATCATGGCGACCATCGGCACCTTCACGAAATCCGGCGACG
>Ga0073934_10010030_pt1 | contig 11888 bp, 10 predicted proteins | sample LarsenN4metaG_FD_76834 | JGI IMG/M metagenome (GOLD analysis project Ga0073934, IMG submission 76834) | Hot spring sediment bacterial and archeal communities from British Columbia, Canada, to study Microbial Dark Matter (Phase II) - Larsen... ... | reverse complement strand
CCGTGCAGTGAAAGAATTTTTTTTGCGATTGCGGCAGCGGCGACCCGGCCAACAGTCTCTCTGGCCGAGGACCTACCGCCGCCCCGATAATCCCTTATTCCGTATTTTACGTCATAGGTGTAATCGGCATGACCTGGACGATAAACGTCTTTTATATCTTCATAGGACTTTGAGATGACGTCCTCGTTTTTAACCATCAGCGAGATCGGGGTACCGAGCGTTTTTCCCTGGAACACGCCGGATAGAATTTCTATTCTGTCCGATTCCTTTCTCTGAGTGGTTATCGCGCTCTGGCCAGGGCGGCGACGGTCAAGCTCATGCTGAATATCCTCTTCCGAAATCTCCAGCCCGGCTGGGCAGCCGTCTATCACTACACCTAAAGCCGTACCATGAGACTCGCCCCAGGTGGTGATTCGAAAGAGGCGGCCAAAGGAATTTCCGGGCATGAGAAGATTTTATATCAACGGGAAGGGCGTTGCAAACAGGACGGAGATTTACGTTGGCTATATTGACTAGTTCAGATAGCCATTGTCTCTGAACCACTTTACCGTTTTTTCTATGGTTTCTTCTATAGGAGTTTGGGGAAAACCAAGCTCTCTCACCGCTTTGGAGCTGTCTACAAACCAATTGAACCGGGATAACTTGACCGAATCTACATCCATCGTGGAAAAGTTGGGAAAGGATAAACCCAATACCCTTTCCAATAAAAATGCGGAGCCATAAGCCACAATATAAGGTATCTTCATCTTAGGACCGGATATTCCGGTTACCTTTTCCATCAAATCAAAAAACTCTTTTACGGTTAAGTTCTTATTAGCCAGGATATAGCGCTCGCCCACTTTTCCTTTCTCTGCCGCAAGGATATGTCCCTCGGCGACATCCTCTACGTCCACCAGGTTTAGAGTGCCGTCCATGTAGCCAGGGAATTTCTTTTTGCAAAACCATAGAACGCAGCCTGCGCTGGAAAGATAGACATCCCCTGGGCCTATGACCACAGAAGGGTTGACAACGACGACGGGTAAACCCTTATCAAAGAATTTGAAAGCCTCCCTTTCGGCGTGATACTTGGTATTCAGGTACTGGATTCCCTCGCTTTCAAGAGTAAACACGGTATTCTCGTTGGCGATTCCTCCTCCCGGGTCAACACCGATTGCTGCCACACTGCTCGTATAAACCGCTTTTCTCACCCCGGCTTCCAGGGCGGCGGAAAGGACGTTAGCCGTTCCTTTTACGTTGATCTCTTCCATCTTTTTGTAATCTGCTTTCCGAAAGGAGACGAACCCGGCGGTATGGTATAAGGTATCGCAGCCCTCGAGTGCCTTTTTAACCGATTCAACATCCATGATGTCACCGTAAACCCTTTCCGCATCTATATCATCGATGTTTAATGTCTTGCTGCTTTTCCGGAGGAGTATTTTTACCTTCTCTCCCCTTTGCACGAGCTTTCTGGCAATGTGCGAGCCTATGAATCCGGTGGCGCCGGTGACTAAGCTAGCCATAAACGTCCTCCTTGCTGGCCGATGAAAAAAGAAAATCGTTAATCGGGATTCTGTATATCAGATTTTGAGGAGTAAAGCAAGGGACTCGATGTGGTAGGTTTGAGGAAACATGTCAAAGAGCTTGATCTTCAATACTCTATAGCCGGATTCTTTCAGCATCTTTAAGTCCCGGGCCAGGGTTGACGGGTCACAGGAAACGTAAATTATCTTAGCCGGACGAAGTTTGATGATGCCGTTAATTACCTTCTTGGCTCCTTCCCGGGGAGGGTCAAGTATGACTAAATCAAATTTATCCTTTCCATTGAGCGACTTTTCCAGGAAGAACTCTGATGGAATAGCCTCAAAGGTTACATTCTTTATCGAATTTAACTCTGCGCTCCTTTTGGCCAATTTAATTGCTTTTGCGCTGACATCCGCTCCTATAACTTCCTTCGCCCTCTTGGCCAGGTGGAGCGAGAAGTTCCCGATGCCGCTATAAAGGTCTAAAACCCTCTCCCGCCCTTCAAGGCCGGCGTATTCGATGAGAGTATTTATAAGTTGTTCATTGATCCACTTGTTTGCTTGAATGAAAACCGAGGGAACGGAATAAAACGTAAGCCCGGAGAGGGTTAACTCTAATTCCTTTTCATCTTCTCCGGCAATCCCAATGTTTTCTGCACTCGAATAAACATTAAGGGTTTTGCTAAGTGAGTGGAGTTTCTTTGGCTCATGATATAAGCTTGACGCAAGGGTGATATATGCGGCGTTCTCATCTGATGCGACGTGGATCTTTTTTAAAGGATAGTGGGGCCTATTCAGGCTAGACTTAAGAGACCGGGTTAGACTGGCAATTGCTTCGTCTATCGGCTTCGTAGCTATAGGACAGCCTTCTATTCCTATAAGCTTTTGGCTCCTTCCCTTGTGATATCCTAAAAAATATCTTCCTTTCTGAAGCTCGACTGAAAGTGTGACCCTGCTTCTATATCCGTACTCTTTTGGGGAGGGGACTATGGGTTCTATCTCCACTTCTGTTAATCCGCCTATTCTACCGAGCGTCTCCCTGAAAATGCCCTCTTTGGCCTTGAGTTGATAGGAGTAATTAATATGTTGCCACTGGCATCCTCCGCACTGGCCAAAGACCGGGCAGGAAGGGGTTGTTCTTTCGGGAGAAGGATTTAATATATTCTCAATCTCCGCCTCTCCATAACTTCCCTTTTCTCTGGTAACTTGCACATCCAGGACGTCGCCGGGGATTCCGTCTCTGACAAAGAATACCTTTCCTTGAATCCTTCCCACTCCCGCTCCGCCGAATGCCAGTTTTTCGATTTCTATTTTCATATCCCCTCTGCTCATTCAAATTGCTATGACCTTCGTTAATATACTAAAAATAACACAGTTATTCAGTTGTAAGAAGTAGATCGGGGCTAATTGGATGAGTATGATGCGGCATTGAATTCTTTCTGGAATTAGCTAATTATTATCCATCTTATCAGTTGTCTTTAGTCTCTAACGAAGGTGTAATAGTCAAAATTAAATTTGCCAGACGGCACCGGTGGAAGTTACATTACCCCAGTATATTTCCACTGTTTCACTCTGGAGCTGCCCTTCGGCTGGTTCAGGGTAGACTCCGCGGCGAAGAATCTAAAAATTTAGACTCTTCGCTTTGCTCGGAGTGACATTTATAAAAGTGAAATCAAGCTATGAGATACAACTTGCTAAAGCAGTGGCTGTTTGATTAAGTCCTGACTATTACAACATTGATTATATTTGATCAAGCAAAAACTGATTTGGGGACAACACTTGTAGAGCCTGGGTCTCTGAAAACTTGGTTTCTCGTCGTTTTTATCTTTTATTGACAACAGGTTATTTTTGTCAAGAATGGTACTGAAGTTTTTCTTCTTAATATGCATTCAAATCAAGGAGGATAATATGGCGAAAAGAAAGTCGGTTAAACCGGAAGGGTTAAAGAGAGCCGGCAAAGATAGTTCTCATAAAAATGGACGAGCTGGGACCTTAAAATTCAACTTCATTCTTTATCACAAAAAAGACCGTATAGCTAGGGTCACCATTAATCGTCCGGAGGTCCGAAACGCCATAAATTCTAAGACCAGAGAGGAGCTGGCGACGGCGATCGAGGATGCCTGGCTTGATGACGAGATAGGCGTTATTGTGCTTACCGGTGCGGGGGATAAATCATTTTCTTCGGGCGGCGACTTGTCCTGGATAGTTGATCCTAATAAGAAGGTCGACGAGTATAACATCCTTACCCATTACCGGCTTGCCACCGCCATGCGCTGCTGCGGCAAGCCGTTAATCGCCCGGGTAAGTGGGTTTTGTATAGGTGCGGGTAACGAGCTCAACATGCTCTGTGATTTAACGATTGCTTCGGAGGATTCTATGTTTGGGCAGGCTGGTCCGTTAGTAGGTAGCGTTCCGGTCTGGTACGGTTTGCAGCAACTGCAATATTCTGTGGGGGACAAGAAAACAAGAGAGATTGTGTATCTCTGCAGGCGATATACGGCTAGGGAAGCGCAGGAAATGGGCTGGGTGAACAAAGTCGTGCCTAAAGACAAACTTGATGAGGAAGTGGAGGCCTGGTGTAAAAGGCTTCTTGAGATGAGCCCTCAATCTCTACGGATCGCTAAGTTACAGATTAATTTTGCTTCCGATATGGCCTTCCCACAGATCACCCATGGGCTTGAGCTGGGCCGGTTCTTCCTCAAGTCTCCCCAGATGATGGAGGGGGCAAGGGCATTCCTGGAAAAGCGCAAGCCCGATTTCTGGAAAGTTAAGTGAGGGTAGTCATGTCAAAAAAAGCGGAGATCAAGTTTACGGTCGAATTAGATGAGGACAATATTCCTGATGCCATTTATTGGGAAGCAACAGAGGCAGACTTTTCCGGGAAGAAGCCATGTGATTCCATAATGATATCGATCTGGGATCGGGAAGAAAGAAATGCGTTATGCATTGACCTCTGGACTAAAAGTATGGAAGTTGGCGAAATGAACGCGCATTTCTACTTGACCATGATGAAAATGGCTGAAACGTACGAAAGGGCTACGCAGAATAAGGAGTTAGTAAAAATGATAAAGGACTTTGCCCATAATTTTGCGAAAAAGGTGGATGAAACCTTTAATAGTTAGCCCCCAGTACTTGGCCACAGAGGGCACAGGGGAGATAAAGTTGGATTAACCCGGTTACTTGTTTCCGTGTTTACGTGTTGGATAACTCGTTAACATGCGAACAGGAGAACAGTTTCTTATTCCTGTGTCCTCTGGGGCTAGCTAGTTTTTCAAAAAGCAGACATGACTTCCTTAGCAAAAAAGCGCAGGGACTCTGGCTTCATGATATCATAAAAAAATATGGTAAATTTGCTAACTCCTTTTTCCATCTTCTTTTTGATCCTCTCAATACACTCTTCGGGCATTCCCACTATTCCGGTCTTCTCGATATCTCCAAAAAAACCGTAGCGTTTTTTAGCCTTGGGCAATTTCTCTTCAAGCTCGGATTTGTTCTCCGCAATTACGCATACGGTTTGCTCAGATATTCTTATCTGGCTGAAGTTTCTTCCCACGTCTTTACAGTGATTTTTGAGGACGTCGAGCTTCCGGTCGTATTCCCAGGCGTTCGAGGCGGGACAGTTCCATTCATCGGCAAGCTCTGCGACTACTCGTAGTAGATACCTCTCTCCCGAGCCTCCGATTGTTATCGGGGGATACGGTTTTTGTACCGGTTTTGGGTTGCAGTAAGCATCACGGACTTGATAGTACTTTCCTTCAAAAGTCGCTTTCTCTTCGGTCCACATAGCCTTAATGATTTTAACTGCTTCTCTGAGCTGCTTAATCCGGGTAACTGTATCCGGAAACGGATAACCATAGGCTCTATATTCAGGCTCGAACCAGCCTGCTCCAATTGCGAAGTCCAACCTCCCGTCGCTTATGTTATCGAGAGTCGCTGCCATCTTGGCTAGCAGGGAAGGTTGTCTAAAGGAGTTACATAGAACAAGTGTCCCAATCTTTACTTTCGAGGTAATTGTGGATAGAGCGGACATCAGGGTCCATGCCTCGAATATATCCGAGTCTGTTGAGCCCATGCCCACAATGTGGTCGTAGAACCATACGGAATGAAAGCCCAATTCATCGCAGAGTTCTGCCGTTTCACGTATCGGTTTGAAATCTATCTTTTCCTGGCGTAGCACCACACCGAATTCCACTTTATTCATTTTTCACCTGCTTGAGTATTTTTAGGATTATAAAAATGACTTTAACAGAGTGATCTTGCTGAATCAAATGGGCAAACATATATTTGCTAACCAGTGATCTATTAGCGACTTTTTCACCTGGGTTAAAGTGGGCTATACGTAAAGCAACCAGAGCACGCCGATTAAAATGGTGATAATGGTAAGCGGCGCTCCTAACTTGAAGTATTCCCAGAAACCCATCTTTACACTGCCTTCCTTTGCGATTTCGGCAACGATCAGATTTGCTACCGAGCCTACCAACGTAAAGTTTCCGGCAAAGGTGCTGGCCATTGCCAAAACCAGCCAGGTGTTTTCGGGGTTGGGAAAAGAACTTATGTGTGGAGCAAAGAGCATCACCGCTGGGACATTACTCACCAAATTCGAAAGTACCAAAACTATTGTGCTGATACTTAACATACCTTTCCAGGAATCGAGTTCAAATAAAGAAGAACTTTTTTCGAACAGGATTTCACTGAGCCCCGATTTTTCTACGCCACCCATGACTACAAAAAGCCCCGCAAAAAAGAGAAGGAGCGTCCAGTTTACTTCTCGAAAGGCCAGCTTGGGCTCGATAACTCCGATAAGTAAAATCAGAGCTGCACCCAATAGCGCAGCAAATGGATAGGGAATTCCGTATGTAAAAAGCGAAAACACTAGCATTAAAACGCCTAAGGATTTAGCTAGAAGAAGCTTATTGAGTTTAATATTATCAGTCTTGTCGGAAAAGGTGGCTTTTCGGTTAATCTCTTTGCGATAGAAAATTCTTATGAGTGCGTAATTGAAAAATAGCCCGATAAGACTTACGGGTAACATTTTTGCCAGAAATGTAAGAAAGGAGATTTCGGAGCGGATGCCTATGAACATATTTTGAGGGTTCCCGGTTATAGTGGCAGCGCTCCCGATGTTCGAGGCGGTGGCTACGGCTATGAGGAAAGGAATGGGATTTACACCGATAGATTTTGTCGCAGCAAGTATAATTGGGGTAAAAAGAAGACAGATCGTATCGTTGACGAAAAGCGCAGAAAGAATCCCGCTCGAAAATACCACTAGCAAAAGCATTCTCGATGTGTTACCGGAAACCCTGACAATCCAGGAAGCCACCAGTCCAAAGAACCCGGATAATCCCAAATAGGCAATTAATATCATCATGCCTAGTAGAAAGGCGAGTGTGTCTAGGTCGATGAAAGCATATGCTTCATCCAGTGTTAAGATACCAGCCAGGACCATAAGTATGGCTCCGATCGACACACCGGCTGGACGGTCGAGCTTAATCCCGGGAATCTTCTGAACGGTTATTAGCAAATAGGTCAAGACGAATATAATGGCTGCATAGAGTGTTTTATCGGTCATCGTCATTCGGTTTATGGCTGATTTCACTCATCCGTACATTCGGAAATGATAGTGCTAGGCTATATTATGTAGAGAAGCAAAATTTTGCGTCTCTACTAGACGGATATCCAATTAAGCTCTTCAAATATGGCAAACTAAACTTTACTCGTGTGCCAGTCTCTACATAAATAATTAGCGGAATAGAATAGCATAAGAATAAAAGTCAGTAAGGTGAGGTTAAAAATTTTCTTGCCAAGGGTTTTGATTAAGGTTATTTTTAAGGGTCAATTCTATATTCCCAGTTTTGATTATTGCGACTTGAAAATCAAATTACTGGTTAAGGAGAGCAAAAATATAATGAAAGAAATTTCATTAAGTAATCCGCCCAGCAATCTGAAATATTTTTTCAGTTCTACAACCAAATTTTTAGTTTTAGTGTCCTTTGTCACTTTTGCCATGATTGCCTGGGGTTGCCAGCAAGCTGAAAAAAATCGTGAAGAACAAGAACGAGCCGGGATAACAAGCCACGAGAATGTGCCAGTAGAACAAGTGGTAAGTGAAACGGAACAAGGCGGACAGAAAAAAGAAGGACAAGATGAGAAAACGGCTATACAGACCGAAATAAAAGGAGGTAATCCTGTGGTAATAATGTCAACGTCGTTGGGTGATATAAAGATTGAGCTTTACCCGGATAAGGCGCCGGTAACGGTGGAGAATTTTTTATCCTACGTTAACGATGGTTTCTACAACGGCACTATCTTTCATCGAGTAATCCCCGGTTTTATGATTCAGGGAGGGGGATTTACCCCGGATATGCAGCAGAAACCTACAAAATCCCCCATTAAAAATGAGGCAGACAATGGTTTGAAGAATGAGCCGGGCACTATAGCTATGGCCCGCACAAGCGTGGTGGATAGTGCAACTTCACAGTTCTTTATAAACCAGGTGGACAACCAATTTTTAAACCACAGTTCGAGAGACTTCGGCTATGCTGTATTCGGTAAGGTTGTGGAGGGCATGGATGTGGTCAATAAAATAGCGCAGGTGAAGACGGGAAGGGTCGGCCCCTTTCAGGATGTTCCCATAGAACCGGTAGTGATCGAGTCGGTGAAGGTAGTGGAAGTAGTAAAAGAGTGAGTTGTTTAAAGGCGAATACAGGGAAGCATTTTAGTCATGCACATCACTATGAATAATAAGTGTTTGCCCGGTAATAACGTGTTGTAAGTTATTGTGGCGTTGGCTTTCTGAACATGGGAATACCTCACTGCTTTCTCACCCTCAAATAAACTTCCCCGCCGGCTTCGGTAAACTCCTTCGCTTTTTCCTCCATTCCTTTCTCAATGGCTTCATGCTCGGAAATCCCGTGTATTGCTGCATACTCCCGTACGTCCTGGGTTATCCTCATGGAACAGAACTTGGGACCGCACATTGAGCAAAAGTGTGCAAGCTTAGCGTTATCTGAGGGCAAGGTTTCATCGTGCATTGCTCTGGCGCTATCCGGGTCTAGAGACAGGTTGAACTGGTCGTTCCACCTAAATTCAAATCGTGCCTTGCTGAGCACATTGTCACGGAGTTGTGCGACCGGGTGTCCTTTTGCTAAGTCTGCGGCATGGGCGGCTATCTTGTAAGCGATTACCCCATCTTTCACATCTTTCTTATTGGGTAGACCTAGATGCTCTTTAGGTGTTACATAACAGAGCATTGCTGTCCCATACCAGCCAATCATCGCCGCTCCTATGGCGGAAGTTATGTGGTCGTATCCCGGAGCAATGTCTGTGGTAAGTGGTCCAAGTGTGTAGAAAGGGGCTTCGTTACATATCTGGAGTTGCTTATCCATGTTTTCTTTGATCAGATGCATGGGGATATGTCCTGGTCCCTCGATCATGACCTGGACATCATGCTTCCAGGCTATCTGAGTTAGTTTTCCTAAGGTTTCTAATTCAGCGAATTGGGCCTCGTCGTTGGCGTCGGCAATACACCCCGGCCTCAGACCGTCACCCAGAGAGAATGCGATGTCATAAGCCTTCATGATTTCGCATATCTCTTCAAAATGGGTGTAAAGGAAGCTCTCCTTGTGGTGTGCCAAGCACCATTTTGCCATGATGGAACCGCCCCTTGAGACTATGCCGGTCAACCTCTTTGCAGTGAGAGGAATATATCTCAGTAACACTCCGGCATGAATCGTAAAATAGTCTACACCTTGCTCTGCCTGCTCTATAAGGGTATCCCTGAATATCTCCCAAGTCAGTTCCTCGGCCTTCCCTCCTACTTTCTCGAGCGCCTGATAGATTGGCACCGTGCCAACCGGAACTGGCGAGTTCCTTATTATCCATTCCCTGGTTTCGTGTATATTTTTTCCGGTGGATAGATCCATAATCGTATCGGCGCCCCAGCGGCAGGCCCATACTGCTTTTTCCACTTCTTCCTCGATGCTGGAAGTTACGGCTGAATTTCCGATGTTGGCGTTGATCTTCACCAAAAAGTTTCTGCCTATGATCATCGGCTCACTCTCCGGATGGTTGATATTGCTGGGGATAATGGCCCTCCCTCTGGCTACCTCCTGTCTGACGAACTCAGGTGTTATGTAGCTATCCGGCAAGTTTGCTCCGAAGCTTTCTCCCCGGTGATATGCGGATAGTTCCCTCATTTGTTCTTTCATCTTGTCTATCCGCTGGTTTTCTCGGATGGCTACATACTCCATCTCTGGTGTGATCAGGCCTTTTCGAGCGTAATGCATCTGCGTGACATTTCTGCCTGGTTTTGCCCTCAGGGGCTTTCTCAAGTGCTTGAACCTGATCTCGTTTAACTTAGTCTCTTTAAGGCTGTTTCTGGCAAATTCGGATGAAAAGTTTGTAAGTCTTTCTGAGTCACCTCTCTCTAATATCCATTTCTCACGAAGCGGCGGCAATCCCCGGTGAACGTCGATTTCTACACCTGGATCGGTATAAGGTCCGCTCGTATCGTATAGGGTAATGGAATAATTTTTAACCGGGCCTCCGTTCAATGCAAAAATGGGGTCGGAATCCTCCAGATGAATTTCACGCATGGCCACCTTGATGTCGTGTAATTTCCCATTAACATAAATTTTTTTAGAATTGGGAAACGGCTCACGGGTGATAGTTCGATGGGTTGGTATGCTAATCTGTCTAGACATATTGTCTAGGATATAAGGATTTAATATCGGTGTCAATTTCATGATCTCTTGGGGGAACCATTCCCCAGATTAGAACGCGCAATATTAACGAGCTATAACTAGAATACTCAATGCCTTGATGTTAAAATGACGTTCCACAACGACTAAAGGGGCCCGTACATGGATACTCCAAAAGATGTATTCGATAAAATGGAGAGGAAAATCAGGGAGAGGATAGACGAATTTTTGAAATTGGGTGGTGTCTATAAATTTGTATTAAACGGGCGTGACGGAGGCACCTGGATAGTCGACCTTCGGAAGGACTCTTTCGGTGTCAGGGAGAGTGAGGAAGAAGCTCAGTGCGGAGTTACTATTTCATCCGAAGATTTCATCAAGATAGCTACCGGAAAGCTAAAAGCGGAAAGCGCATTCATGACCGGCAAAATAAAATTTTCCGGCGACCTTGGGTTAGCGATGAAACTGGGGAAGCTCTTTAGCAAATAAATATCGTGTTCAGCTATGTATCAACACGAGTGGAAACAGACCCGATGCACGATTCACGATCCAAGATAGATGGGAGCTATTACCTGTATCGTCCATCAGTTATCATGCATCGGTTGCTAAATCCGTTCGTCAATACCTAAAGAACAGAAGTAAAAATGCAAAAACCTGACAGGCTTTATATAGAAAAAAAATAAGGGATCATCCTTTCACCATAAAAGTTTTAAACAAGCTGAATCCAATTCATATTGAATTGGTGGATAACTACAAGAAAATCGGAGAGGAAAAGCCTTTTTCGGTAAGGGCGGAGGAGGATAAGAGTGCCCTGGCCTTGGCGGAGAGGAAGGGGGGGTTTTTAAAAAACATCGGCAGAATGGAGAGGGACGAATTCTATCTATTTCACGAAATAGACTGCCGGTATGACTGCGAGTACTGTTACCTCCAGTATTATTTTCAGACCAAGGTGCCGGTGGTCTTTGTGAACCGGGATGAGCTTATGGTCGGAATGGAAGAGGTTCTGAAAACCCATCCCAGTCCCTACTTTCATGTAGGGGAGGTGTGTGATTCTTTGGCTTTTGACGATATTACCGAGTTTTCCCTGGATGCGGCGGAACTTTTTTCGAGACACCGGAACGGAGCAATAGAATTCAGGACCAAGAGTTCGAACGTGGAGAATCTTTTGTCGATAAAGGACCCGCCCGGCAATATGATTCCCTCCTGGACGTTTAGTCCGGAGATAGTGACAAATTCCATGGAGCACAAGACTCCTTCTTTTGGGGAAAGGCTCCTAGCCGCAAAGAGGTGTCAGGAAGCGGGTTATATGGTTGGGGTAAGATTAGACCCGGTTATAAGGTACCAGGGATGGGAAAAGGATTACCAGGAGATGGTGGGGAACCTGCTCTCGGTTCTTGATACCAGGAGGATCGATTATATATCGCTGGGGACGGCGAAACTTCATAAATTACTCCTTGAAGCAATAAAGAGCCGCTTTCCCCAGAACCCGGTAATACTCGATGAAGTTGTTCCTTCGGCTGACGGTAAATACAGATATGTAAAATTCAAGAGGGTGGACGTTTATAGAAAGATGATTTCCTGGATAAAGAGGGTGGACGATAGGTTGAGGGTGGAATTGTCTATGGAGTCTGATGAGGTGAGGAGGCTTGTTTTTGATTGACCAATCCGGGCTATTTTTTTCTGAATTTTAAGT
>Ga0073934_10010029_pt1 | contig 11892 bp, 9 predicted proteins | sample LarsenN4metaG_FD_76834 | JGI IMG/M metagenome (GOLD analysis project Ga0073934, IMG submission 76834) | Hot spring sediment bacterial and archeal communities from British Columbia, Canada, to study Microbial Dark Matter (Phase II) - Larsen... ... | reverse complement strand
GGCCACGTCGCCGCGGGCGAAGGTGCCGAAGGCGTCGGCGAAGGCGCCGGCGAGGACGAGGGTGAGTTCGGGCCCGCCGTGGCCGTGGTCGGGGATGGCCGCACCGGGGCGAGCGTGCAGCAGGAGAGCATGGGCTGGGCCGGCGGTGCGCACCGCGGCGCGGCGCAGGCCGGGGGCTGCCGGGCGCCAGCGGGCGGCCTCCAGTCCGCCGCCGAGGGCGGTGCGAAGAGGAGCGGGCAGGGGCGCCGAACCCGTGACCGTCGGCCCGCGGGGCCGCGCGAGGGGCGTGGCATCCGGCGCGGGCAGCGCGCCCGGGAGGCCGCGCGAAGGGACATCGCCGGCGGCCATGGCGAGCAGTGGGCCGCCGATGGCCTCGGCATCCGACGCCACGCCGCGGCAGGCGGGGCAGAGAGTGAGATGGCAGGCGAGGAGCAGGCTTTCCGCTTCGCCGAGCGCGCCGGCGGCGTAGGCGAAGAGCCAGTCGACGCCCGGATGGTGGGCGATGCCGAAGCGTTCGATCATGGCGACCTCTACGCTGGGAAGCGGCCGGCGGATCATGCAGATCCTGGCGCGTCCAAGCGCTGCGTTGCCGCCACGGTGGAAGAAGATGGCGTCCGCGTGGCCAAGCAGTTCCCCGCGCTCGAATCGGCGCACTGGGCGTTCATCGAGTGCAGCACGTCTTCTTCGTGGCTTCGGCGGCGGCGGGGGGCACGGGTGAACCTGTCGCCCAAGGGGCTGGACGCGCTGCGCGTGCTGGGGTCGGGCGCGGTCTGCTATCTGGACCGCACGGGCAGCGGCAACGAGACGGCGGCGCACCTGCAGGCCCACGGGCGGCTGACCATCATGCTGTGCGCCTTCGAGGGGGCGCCCCTGATCCTGCGGCTGTACGGGCAAGGGCGGGTGCACCTGCGCGGCCGGGCGGATCATGCCCCGCTGCTGGCGGGGGCCCTCGCCGGCGCCGAGCCGCCAGGCGCGCGGCAGATCGTGGAGCTGGCCATCGACCTGGTGCAGACCTCGTGCGGCTATGGCGTGCCGGAGTACGGCTACCAGGGCGAGCGGGCCATCCTGGCGCGCTTCGCCGAGGCGCGCGGCGAGGACAGGATGAAGGCGTATTGGAGAGAGAAGAACGCCGGCAGCATCGATGGGCTGCCCACGCCGTTCGTGAGTTCAGGCGAGGTCGACGCCTGGGCGGTCGGGGGCAGCGCGAAGCATACGAACCTGTCGGTCAGCTTTACACAACCACTCGGACGTCGGAACCACGCCAAGTTGCCGCTACATCAATAGCTTCTATTGAATGTTGCAGGCCTAGGCGAGCCGGACGTCGTCGGAGCATTTGACATATCCGGGCTGATACGTCGCGCAGCATGGTGATTCTACTGAATTAACTGATTTGGCCCACTTCCTGCTGACGTTTCTGCAGGGACTTCACCAATCCGGGGACATCGATCATGAAGACGATGCAGCTTCTCGCTGCGGCGGCGGCGATAGTCCTGACCGCAGAGGCGGCGGATGCCGCCGTGCTGTACGGCGCCAACGGCTCGGGCGGCAATGCCAGCAGCCTGGTCATCATCGACCAGACGACAGGCGCCGTTTCCAGCACGGTGGGCGCCATCGTGGACGGCGAAGGCAACGGCATCTCCATCACCGGCCTGGCCTTCAATCCCCTTGATGGCAAGCTCTACGGTTCGCAGGGCATGTTTGTCGGCGGCGCGCCTGGCCTGTACGAGATCGACGTAAATACGGCGTTGGCCACCCGCATCGGGTCCTTCAACGTCGACAACCAGACCGCAGCCGACATCTCGTTCGGCTCTGATGGCACGCTCTACGGCTTCATCGAGTCTGCCAGCGACGACCTGGCGACGATCAATATCTCGACTGGGCAGGCGACGATCGTCGGCGAGGCCAACATCAACGGCGCCAACTCGGGCCTCGTGGTGGTGGATGCGACGACCGCCATCTACATGGGCAACGACTCGATCTTCGAGATCGACCTCGGCACCGGAGCGTCCACGTTCATCGGCGACACGGACGGCTTGTTCGTCGGCATGGGCGTCGACATCGACCTCGACAGCGGTGTGATCTTCGCCATCCAACGCCTCAACTTCATCAACCGCAATCTCGTCACGGTCGCGCTGGACGGAGCGGTCACGGTGATCGGCACGACCCTGGACCGGCTGGACGCCCTGGCCTTCCTGCCGGACGGGCCCACCGGCGGCGACGCGCCCGAGCCGGCGACTTTGGCCCTGGTGGGGCTGGGCCTGGCCGGGCTGGGCCTGATGCGGCGGCGCAAGGAATAGGATCCAAGTCCTTCCGCAACGATGCATCGGCGGCCCTCGGGCCGCCGATGTGCCTTCTAGGCGACCTGCGTGGCCGCGAGGCGGGCTTCGTCGATCGTGAAGCCCAGGCCTGGGGTGTCGTCCAAATGGAGGACCCCCCGCGCGTCGGGGGTGAGGGACGCCGTCAGCATGAAGTCGCGGGCGGCAGGGCCGAACCACGGCGGGTCGTGGGGCAGCTCGATCCAGGGCGCGCCGCCCACGCCGACGGTGAGCTGGAGGGCGGCGGCGACCATCACCCCGTTGCCCCAGGTGTGGGGCGTGAAGGTGACGCCCAGCGCGCGGCAGCGCCGCGCCACGGGGGCCAGGCCCGAAATGCCGCCGGCAAGCGCCGCGTCGGCCTGCAGCACGTCGTAGCAGCCGCTCTCGACCAGGAACCGCGATTCGTGCGTCTCGCGCGTGAGCTCGCCGCCGGCCACGGGGATGCGGCCCTCGCGGCGCAGCCGGCGCAGGCCCTCGTAGTTGCCGCGGAAGACCGGTTCCTCGATCCAGGTGAGGCCGAGCGGCTCGAGCGCGCGGATCACGGCCAGGGCCTCGTCGGCGCTGCGCGGCGGCGCGGTGTCCCACGGCATGCGCCAGGCCTGGTTGCAGTCGACCATGAGGGCGATGCCCGGGCCGTGGGCCTTGCGCACGGCCTCGACCGTGCGCACCTCCTCGCGCCAGTCCTCGCGCCAGAAGCGCAGCTTGACGGCCCGGAAGCCCTCGGCGATGCGCTGGCCAACGGCCTCGACCGTCTCCTCGCGCCCGCGGCGCTGGCCCAGCGAGGCGTAGGCGGGAAGGGCGGGATCGGCGCCGCCCAGCATCCGCCACACCGGCTTGCCCGCGGCCTTGCCCGCCAGATCCCAAAGGGCGAGGTCGAGCGGCCAGCACTTGCCGTAGTGGAAGCTGAGGTTGGCGATGACGGCGAAGTGGCGCTCGAGGTCCCGCGGATCGCGGCCGACGAAGAGGTCCTCGTGGCCGGCGAAGCCGGGCATGGCGTCGCCCGAGCCGAAGCCGACGAGCCCCTCGTCGGTCTCGACGCGCACGATCGTGGCGCCGTAGCGGGGGCGTGGGCGGCTGTCCCAGGTGGGGAGGAACGGCGGGTCGAGCGGAATCTCGTGCTGGGTGACGGCGATGCGGGTGATCTTCATGGCGCGTCCTCGGGCGGCACGTTGGCCGGCGGCGCGGGCGGGCGGCCCAGGATGAGGTCCGCCGCCCGGTCGGCCACGGCGACGACGGTGCTGTTGGGGTTGCCGCGGATCTGGCGCGGGAAGACCGAGGCATCGACCACGCGCAGGGCCTCGACACCCTGCACGCGCAGGCGTGCGTCGACCACGGCCTCGCGGTCGCCCGCCGGGCCCATGCGGCAGGTGCCGACGGGATGGTGGGCGGTGTTGGCGATGCGGCGCACGGCGGCCAGGATCCCGGCGTCGGTGGCGACGGCGGGGCCGGGCGAGATCTCCGCCCCTGCGATGGCGGCCAGCGCGGGTTGGGACGCGAGGTGGCGGGCGAGGCGCACGGCCTCGACGGCCAGGCGCTGCTCGGCCTCGCTAGCCAGCATGCGCGGGTCGATCAGGGGTGCTGCGGCAGGATCGGGCAAGGCCAGGCGCACCGTGCCGCGGCTTTCCGGCATCATGGGGTTGACGTCGAGCTGGAAGCCCGCGACGGCGCGCTTGCCGCGCGAGAGGTAGCGTGCGCCCATCTCCTCAAGGTCGAGCAGCCGGCGACGGCCGGCCGTGTTGGCGGCGGCGAACAGGTCCTCGGTCACGACCATCGGCGTGAAGAAGGTCTGGAAGTCAGGCACCGGGCTGCCGGGCACTCGCGCCGAGAAGAGGCACGTGCTCCAGAACGGGCCGGAGCCCGGGCCGCCGCCGGTCAGCACATAGCGCAGCCCGAGCCACAGCGCACGATCGAGCCGCTGCCAGCGGGCGAAGCTGAGCGACGGGTCGCGCACGGCCACCTGGACCGGCACGTTGACGTGGTCCTGAAGATTGCGGCCCACGCCGGGCAGGTCGGCCGCGGGGGCGATGCCCCGCGCCTTGAGCTCGTCGGCGGGGCCGAGGCCGGAGAGCAGCAGCAGGTGGGGCGAGGCGAAGGCGCCCAGCGCCACGACGACCTCGCGCGTGGCGCGTACCGTCGCGGTGCCGCCGGGGCCGGCCAGCAGGACGCCCACGGCGCGACCGCGTTCCACCAGCACGCGCAGCGCGCGGGTGCCTGTGCGCACCGTCAGGTTGGGGCGGGCGCGGGCTGGATCGAGATAGGCGCGGGCCACGCTGATGCGCCGGCCGCCCACCACCGTGACGTCCAGCCGGCCGGCCCCCACCTGGCGCGCGCCGGCCATGTCGCCGTTGGCGGGGTGCCCGGCCTGGGCGCAGGCCTCGAGGAAGCAGCGGTCGATGGCGTGGAAGTTGCGCGAGGGCGCCACGCCCAGCGGGCCGGCGCCGCCGTGGAAGGGGCCATCGCCGCGTACGTTGCCCTCGGCCCGGCGGAAGTAGGGCAAGAGGTCGGCATAGCCCCAGCCGGGCAGGCCTCCGTCGCGCCAGCCGTCGTAATCGCGCCGGTTGCCGCGCGTGTAGATCATCCCGTTGAGGATCGAGGTGCCGCCCAGGCCCTTGCCACGCGGATAGTAGATGCGGCGTCCGCCGAGCGCCTCCTGCGGCTCGGACTGGTAACCCCAGTCGAAGGCCGGGTTGCCGAACAGGAAGCCGTTGCCGGCGGGCATGCGCACGAGCAGGCTGTCGGCCGCGCCGCCGGCCTCCACCAGGAGGACGCGCGCGGCGTAATCCTCGCTGAGCCGGGCGGCAAGCACGCAGCCGGCGGAGCCGGCACCCAGCACGACGTAGTCGTAGCCCTCGGCAGCCGTCATCCGAGATGGCCCAGGACGGCGCGGGTGACGGACGCGGTATCGGCGCTGCCGCCCAAGTCGGGGGTCAGGACGCCATCGGCGAGGGTGGCGTCCACCGCGGCCTCGATGGCGCGGGCGGGCGCGGGGAGGCCTAGGCCGTACTCGAAGAGCATCGCGACCGAGAGGATGGCGCCCAGGGGATTGGCGATGCCCCGGCCGGCGATGTCGGGCGCGGTGCCGTGAACGGGCTCGAAGATGCCGGGGCGCGAGGGCCGGCCGGGCGCCTCCAGGCGGTGGAGCGAGGCGGAGGGGAGCATGCCGAGCGAGCCGGCGAAGGCGGCGACCAGATCGGAGAAGAGGTCGCCCAAGAGGTTGTCGCCCAGCATGACGTCGAAGGAGCGCGGATCGCGCACGAGCTGGTAGAGCGCATTGTCGGCGTAGAGGTGGCGCAGGGGGACGTCGGGGTACTCGGCGGCGCCGACCTCGGACACGACCCGGCGCCACAGGACGCCCGATTCCATCACGTTGGCCTTGTCGAGCGAGACCATGCCGCGGCCGCGCCGGCGCGCGATCTCGAGGCCCACCCGGGCCACCCGGGCGATCTCGCCGCTGGCGTAGAGGTAGTTGTCGAAGCCCTCGTGCCCGCCGCCCGAAAGGGCGCGGATCCCGCGGGGCGCGCCGAAATAGACGCCGCCGCACAGCTCGCGCAGCACCAGCAGGTCGACGCCCGCCACGTCGCGGAAGGGCGTGCGGGCGGCCAGCGCCGGGTAGCTGCGTGCCGGGCGCAGGCAGGCGAAGGTGTCGAGCTCCTTGCGCAGGCGGATGAGGCCGTCCTTGTCGGACGGCGTGCCGGGGACGTCGAGGCTGTCCCACTTGGGGCCGCCCACGGCGCCCACCAGGATCGCGTCGGCGGCACGCGCCTTGGCCACCACCGCGTCGCGGCAGAAGGTGCCGTGGGCATCCCACGAGCAGCCGCCCAGCAGGTCCTCCTCCAGGTCGAGGGCGAGGCCCGCGCGCGGGGCGACGCGCTTGAGCACCTCGACGCCTGCCGCCGTCACCTCGGGCCCGATGCCGTCGCCCCCCAGCACCAGGATGCGCGCCCGATCCGCCATGTGTCCCCCACCCGTTCGGCCGCGGAACCTTGGCACAGCGGACCGCGAGCTGTCTTGCGCGGGGCGGCGGGCCGTTGCACGTTCGGCGGCATGATGCGGCGCGGGTTCGGATCATGCGTGGCGGGGCTGCTGGCCGCCCTGCTGCTGGCGTGGGCGGGCGTGGCGCGGGCGCAGGAGGCGGACATGACGACAGCCTACGACTTCACGTTCACGTCCATCGAGGGGCAGCCGCTGCCCTTCGACACCTACAAGGGCAAGGCGGTGCTGGTGGTGAACACGGCCTCCGAGTGCGGCTTCACGCCCCAGTACAAGGACCTGCAGGCGCTGTACGAACGCTACAGGGCGCGCGGGCTGGTGGTGCTGGGCGTGCCGTCCAACGACTTCGGCGGACAGGAGCCCGGTCAGGAAGCCCAGATCAAGAGCTTCTGCGAGGTGACCTACGGCGTGGACTTCCCGCTGACCGCCAAGGAGCACGTGAAGGGCGACGAGGCGCACCCGTTCTACAAGTGGGCGGGCGAGAAGGCGGGGATGATCGGGCGGCCCAAGTGGAACTTCCACAAGTACCTGATCGGGCCCGACGGGCAGTTCGTGGACTGGTTCTCTAGCGTCACCTCGCCCTCGGCCGAGCGGGTGGCCAAGGCGGTGGAGAAGGTGCTGCCGCAATGAAGACGGTTGCCCTGACCGGCGGCGAGAGCGTTCCCGCCTTCGGCGTGGGCACCTGGCGCATGGGAGAGAGCCGGGGCAGGCGCAAGGACGAGGTGGCGGCGCTGAAGCTGGGGCTGGACCTGGGCGTGCGCCTGATCGACACGGCCGAGATGTACGGCTCGGGCGGGTCGGAGGAGGTGGTTGGCGAGGCCATCGCCGGGCGGCGCGAGGGCGTGTTCCTGGTCAGCAAGGTCATGCCCCAGAACGCCAGCCGCAAGGGCACGGTAGCGGCCTGCGAAAAGTCGCTGAAGCGGCTGGGCGTGGCGGCGATCGACCTCTTCCTGCTGCACTGGCGGGGCAGCCACCCGCTGGCCGACACGGTGGCGGCCTTCGAGGCGCTGCGAAAGGACGGCAAGATCCGCCACTGGGGCGTCAGCAACTTCGACACCGACGACATGGCGGAACTGTGGGGGCTGGGCGCCGGGCCGCAGTGCCAGGCCAACCAGGTCTTCTACAACCCGGCGCGGCGCGGCATGGAGTTCGACCTGGTGCCCTGGCAGCGCCGCCACAAGGTGCCGTTCATGGCGTACTCGCCGCTGGACGAGGGGCGGATCGCGAACCACCCGGCGCTGGCCGCGGTGGGGCGCCGGCACGGGGCGAGCGCGGCGCAAGTGGCCATCGCCTGGGGATTGAGCCGGCCCGACGTCATGGTGATCCCCAAGGCGGCGGACGCGGCCCACCTGAAGGCCAACGTGGCGGCGCAGGCGATCCGGCTGGATGCCGACGACATGGCCGCCATCGACAAGGCGTTCCCGCCACCCAGCAGCAAGAAGCCGCTGGAGCTGGCGTAGGGCGGCTAGGCGGGGTCCAGCGCGGCCACGGCCTCCAGCATGCGGATGAGAGGCGGATAGAAGGACTGCACGTAGCCGCTGCGGTCCTCCATGACGCTGTAGTACACGGCAACCACCCCGCTGGTCAGGTCGCACAGCATGTATTGGCCGCCATAGCCGCCGTGGCCGAGCCAGCGGCCGTTCGTGTTGCACTGGTTGTGGTAGCGCAGCCAGCTTCGGGGCGGGGCGACCGTGACGCCGCCCTTAAGGGTGCCCTCGATGAAGGACGCGCTGCCCGCCTGGCTGCCATCCACGCCCCGGCCGCGGCGTACGAACAGCGAGCCGAAACGGGCGAGGTCGCGTGCGGTGAGGGTGGCTCCGCCGGCGATGACCGGCACGCCCTCGCGGTCGGTGGTGGTGTAGTAGGTGCCCTCGATGCCGGCCGCGTCCACGATGTCGGCCAGGTATGCGCGCAAGGGGCGACCCGAGACGCGCTCGGCGATCCAGCCCGCGACCTCGGTGTTGGGGTCCTTGTACTGGGTATGGCCGCTGCGGTTCGTCGTGTCCCGGCTGGCGATCCTGCAGAGGTAGCCGCGCATGGTCTCCTCGCGCGCCGGGTTGCGCGGCAGGCGGAAGCCCATGGCCTCCTCGTGGTCGAAGTAGGTGCTGCGGATGTCGTCGAAATCCTCCGTGTAGTCGTTGACGACATCCATGTTCAGCACCTGCTGGACCGTGGCCGCGGCATAGCCGCTGCCGATCTCGGGCAGGTAGTGGCCGACGGGCTTGGCGAGGTCGATCAGGCCCCGGTCCACCAGCGGGCCGACGATCAGGTTCATCGTCATCTTGCCGATGGACTGGATGCTGTGCGGCTGGGCGGGGCCGAAGTCGGGCGCGTACGTCTCGTAGAGCACGTGCTGGCCGCGCAGCACGACCATGCCGGAGAACCAGGGCAGGGAGGTGAGGCGCCTCACTTCGCTCATCTCGGCGATGCGGAGGTCCCAGTCGTTGTCGAGCGTCATCACGCTGGCCGCGCGGAGGGTGAGCCCGTAGCGGCCGATGGCGTGCAGGTTGTGGAAGCCGTGCCGCCTGTGGTTGGGGTGGTTCCAGCGCTGCTTGTTGTCGCCCACGATGGCGAGGTCGGGATTGGGCACGGTGGCGATGGCGGACATGGCGGCACCCCTAGGGATCGAGCGCGTCGGACTCCATGACCAGTTCGGCGAACCACGACCACAGGTGGCGCGCGACCGAGCGGTCGACGTGCAGGCGGAAGGCGTCGGCGCCGATGCGGTAGAGCAGCACGTCGACGTGCGCGCCAAGCGTCTGGGCGGCGATGCCCTCGGGAAAGGCGGCCGGGTGCAGGTCAAGCCCGCAGGCGGCGGCCAGCAGTCGCCGCGCGGACGGCCCCGCAATGTCGAGGACGGCGAACTGGTCGGACACGTCGTGGGCCTCGGGCGCGTAGCGTGCGAGGAGCGGGGCCGCGTCGTCCTGTGAAACCACAAGCCAGCGGTCGGGCCCGAGCCAGATGGCGCGGGCGTCCTCGGCGCGGGCGATGCGGTTGGGCTCGGCGGGCAGGCCGAGGCGACGGGCGTGCTCGGGTGCCGCGCGGACGATCACCTGGGCGGCGACGGGCGCCTGCCGCAGGGTGACGCCGTGGCCGTCGAGGCGCGGGTCATCCGAGCCCACGGCCTGGGCCAGCGCGGGCGAGCTGTGCAGGGGCTCAGCCATGCAGGCGCTTCCCCTCCGGATCGTAGAAGGTGGGGGCCACGACGCGGGCGCGGTAGCGGGCGCCGCGCGAGACGAAGTCGAGCACCTGGCCTTCCTGCTGGCGTGCGCGGCCGCCCTCGATGAGGCCCAGCGCCACAGGATGGCCCAGCGCCGGGCTCATGGCGCTGGAGGAGACGTAGCCCAAGCTGCGCAATGCACGGTCGGGGCCGGGCGCGAGCGCATGAGCGCCGGGTGGCAGGGGGGCGTCGCCCTCCACGGCCAGGCCGACGAGCTCCAGCCGGTCGGTGCGCCGCGAGATCGGGCGGAGGAGCGAGCGGCGGCCGACAAAGTCGACCTGCTTGCTGCGCAGGGGGCCGGTGAGGCCGAGATCCTGAGGTTCGGTGTTCCCGTCGGTGTCCACGCCGATCAGGATGTAGCCCTTCTCCATGCGCAGGATCATCAGAGCCTCGAGCCCGAAGGGGGCGATGCCCTCGGCGGCGCCGAGGTCCATCAGGTGCCGCCAGAGGGCAGCGCCGTAGCCGGCAGGAACGCTGATCTCGAAGGAGAGCTCGCCGGTGAAGCTGACGCGGGCGATGCGGGCGGGCGCGCCGCCGACCGTGCCCTCGGCCACCGCCATGTGCGGCAGGGCGGCGGGCGCGGTAGCGATGGAGGTGTCGAGCCGGGCCAGCACGGCGCGGGCGCGCGGGCCGGTGACGGCGAGCGTGGCCCAGGCAGTGGTCAGGTTGGTGATCCGCACATCCATCTGCGGGTATTCGCACTGCCGCCATTCCTCGAGGTGCGCGTAGACATGCGCGGCGTGGCTGGAGGAGGGCGAGAGCAAGAAGCGCTCGGGGCCGAGGCGGGCCACCACGCCGTCGTCGAACACCTTGCCGTTCTCGTTGAGCAGGAAGGCATAGCGTACCCGGCCGGGCTGCAGGGTGCCGATGGCGGTGTAGTAGATGAGGTCGAGGAAGCGGGCTGCATCGCGGCCCTGCACCTCGATCTTGCCTAGCGGCGAGCCATCGAACAGGCCCACGGCCCTGCGCACGGCGAGCGTCTCGGCGGCGATGCAGGCGTCGCGGTCCTGCGCCGCCCTCGCGTACCAGGCGGGGCGCATCCAGCCGCCGTACTCGTCGAAGGCGGCGCCCAGGCTCTCGTGCAGGTCGTGAGCGGGCAGGCGTCGGACGGGGTGCAGCAACGTGCCGCGGCGCTGGCCGGCGAGCGCACCGAGCGTGACGGGGACATAGGGCGGACGGAAGGTGGTGGTGCCGACCTCGGGGATGGCCCGGCCGGTCAGGCCGGCCAGGATGGCGAGGCCGTTGACGTTGCTGGTCTTGCCCTGGTCGGTGCCCATGCCGAGCGTGGTGTAGCGCTTCAAGTGCTCGACCGAGGCGTAGTTCTCGCGGGCGGCCAGCGCGACGTCGCCGGTGGTCACGTCGTTCAGCAGGTCGACCCACTGGCGGCCCTTTACGCCAGGCACGGACCACAGTGGCACGATGCGCGGCGCCGGTCGGGGCTCGGCCCGGGGCGGCAGGGAGGCGGGGCCGGGGTGGCCGACGGCGGACGCGGCGGCCTGGCCGGCGGCGTGGCCCTGGGCGAGGGCGGCGGCGGTGTCGTGGGCGCCACGGCAGGCGCCCACCGAAACCTCGTCCTGCACGGAGATGTCCGGGACGAAGGCGGCCGACCCCTCGTCGTAGCGCAGCTTGCCGCCGGATTGGGAGAACAGGTGCACGGTGGGATTCCAGCCGCCGGACATCAGCACCAGATCGCAGTCCACGACCGTGCCGCGGCCGGCGTCGCCGAGCGGGGCCACGCGGGCGCCGGTGATGCCGCCGCGCCCCGACGTGCCCACGACGGCGTGGCCCGCATGGACGGCGATGCCGCGCTCGCGCGCCGCGGCGGCCAGCGGCAGGGGCACGTCCTCACGGCTGTCGGCGATGGCGGCGATCGCGAGGCCCGCGTCGGCCAGGGCGAGGGTCGCGGCGTAGGCGGTGTCGTTGTTGGTGGCCATGAGGGCGCGGGTGCCGGCCATCACGCCATAGCGGCGAGCGTACTGCAGGGCGGCGTCGGCCAGCATGACGCCGGGGCGATCGTTGCCGGGGAAGACGAGCGGGCGCTCCAGCGCGCCGGTGGCCAGGACGACACGGCGGGCGCGCACGCGCCACAGGCGCTCGGCAGCCCAGCCGGGGCGGGGAGTGGCGCGGCGCTGCACCAGGGCGATCAGGTTGTGGTCGAAGTAGGCGACGGCGATGGTGGCGGGCAGCAGCGTGACGTCGGGTCGCGCGGCCAGGGCGGCGGCGACGCGGGCGGCCCAGGCGAGGGGAGCTTCGCCGTCGATGGGCGCGTCCTCGAGCGCCAGCGCGCCGCCGAAGGCGGGGCGGTCGTCGGCCAGGATGACGCGCGCGCCGCCGGCGGAGGCCGCGAGGGCCGCGGCCAGGCCGGCG
>Ga0073934_10010028_pt1 | contig 11892 bp, 10 predicted proteins | sample LarsenN4metaG_FD_76834 | JGI IMG/M metagenome (GOLD analysis project Ga0073934, IMG submission 76834) | Hot spring sediment bacterial and archeal communities from British Columbia, Canada, to study Microbial Dark Matter (Phase II) - Larsen... ... | reverse complement strand
GTGACCATTTTGAAATGTCGGGTAATGAGTGGTGAGTAGTGAGTTTGTCTTTTTGAAACGCGAAAGAGCAGGCATTGGGTTTTTGGCGGCTCAAATTTGCGACGAACGCACAAATTTAGCCGATTGCTCGCCGCCTTTTGCAAATTGCTTTTTTTCGATTACGTTTGTTGTGTAAAAACCGACAACACCATGACTCCGGTAAAGTTGAAAGTTTACATTTCTCACACGCCTGCAGACAAAAAAGAGGTGAAGGAGCTGTACGAATTCCTCCGCCCAATGCACGACGAGGTGGATATTTGGTACAATGACCCGCCGCCGCCGCCCAAGCCTTTGCCCGTTCCCTGGGAATGGATTTCGGTGTTTTTGCCCATTTTTTTACCCCGCGATTTTCGGGACGAGTATAAAAAAGTGGACAAACGCCGCAAAGAACGGGCGCATATTTACCTCTTCATGACTAGTTACCAATCGCTGAACGACGCTCAAATTCAAAGCGATATCCGTCTCGCAGCCGAACGTCGCGTCGAAAATGACTGGTTAAGTCCACACGTGTTTCCGGTCATCATGGCCCCGTCGCTGTGGAAGGAAAAATCGCCGCTGGCGAAATACAAAACCCTCGGTCCGAAAAAAACATTGATTGAAATCAAGCCCGTCGAGGCCGGATTTTATGAACTTGCTACGCAACTTTCCAAAGTAATCAAGGACGCGCAGCGAAGTCTGGACGAAGCGAAATTCTCCCAGAGCCGCCTCGCTGCTCCCGACGACCCTGCAATCCCGCCGCCGCATCGCGCTCAACCTTATCTTGGCGACGACGACGAGTCGCTCCAGTTCAAAGCGCCGGCACAAGTACATCCGCCCGAATGGCTCGGCTGGATGATTTGGGTGTTCTTGTTTTTCTCCGTATTGCGCGGCCTGAAAGGGGATAAACCCGATTTTCGACCCTCTTTAGGGCGCTACGAAAATGCCGAACCCTCTCAATCCTGGCAACCTGAATACCAGCGCGAACAACCGCTTCGACCCACACCGGACGATATGCCGCTTCCCAAACCTGAACAAAAAAACAACGCAATCAAATAGTTATGAAAAAAGTCCTTGCTCTCCTGACAATCACCGTATCGCTCGCCGCCTGTGTGAACGATGCACCTTCCACTTCCGACAATGGAAAAAACGAAACAGGCATCCGCCTCGTCACAGAGGCTAACCCCGAATGGCAATATGAAAATCTGCGTATTTATCCCATCGTAGCCGACGCCGCCGTTTTGGAAAAACACGCTGCTTTGCAAAAATTGAAAACGCTCGCCGAAGGCATGAAAACGCCCGGCTTCCGCATCACCGAACTCAAGCAATTCGGTCGCGTCCGCGAACACAGCGTGAACGCGCTCACGGTACAAAACAAAAGCGACGACATCATTTTCCTCATGTCGGGCGACGTGATAACGGGCGGTAATCAGGATCGCGTCATTGCGCAAGACCAGGTCGTGATGCCCGGCACGGTCAAAAACATTGAAGTTTTTTGTGTGGAAAAAGGCCGCTGGCAGTTCAACGACGAGACCGCCACTGAAAACGAAAAAAACATTTTTGCTTTCAAAGGCTACTACAATGTTGCCAGCCCACAAGTACGCCAGGCTGTGCAACGCACTGGCAGTCAGAGCGAAGTGTGGAATGCTGTCGCCAAAGTGACTTCCGCCAACAAGGCCGAATCGGGCACCGGCGCCTACGCGGCACTCGAAACAGCCAACGAAGCCAAAGCCAAACGCGACGCCTATCTTCGCTATTTTGATGACAAAGCCGCGAATGTATCTAACATGATCGGCATGGTCGTCGTCTGCGGCGACCGGGTGCTGGGCGTGGATGTTTTCGGACATCCCGATCTGTTTCGTCTGAAATACGACGCATTGTTACATGGTTATGTTGCCGAGGCTGCTACCGACATTTGCACTTCAAAACTTGCTGACGACGAGGTGGAAAGAGCCTTCGCCGATGTCGCCCGGCTGGCAAAAACGGAGGCCGCCTCCGATGATGTGGCTGGCAAATTTGCCTTGAGCGATGGTTGGGTGCATTTGTTCAGGAAGTGACTTTTTAAATACAAACAAGGAAAGAGGCGAAGCCGCCACGCGGCTTCGCCTCTTTCATTTTTCCAAAAACACCTACTTTCGCCCCATCATATTTGATTGACATAAATTGTCCTCAATTACCCCCTCACTTATCACATTCTCACTTCTCACATTATGGGAGACATACAACTCGACGACTGGAAATCCGAACAGCAGGAATGGCTTGAGGCCATCGAAGAAGTCCTTGAAAGTCAGGGCAAAGCACGCACGGAAGAACTTTTTCAGCGCCTCCGCTACCTCATTGCCCGCAAAGGCGTGGGCAACGGCGGCCCGGTGCTGAATACGCCATATCTCAACACCATCGCGCCCGAAGACCAGCCGGCTTACCCCGGCGACCTCGCGCTCGAACAACGCATCGAAAATATTATCCGCTGGAACGCTCAGGCGATGGTGTTGCAAGCGCAGGACAAAGACCTCGCGCTTGGCGGCCACATCGCTACCTACGCGGCGTCGGCGACGATGACGGAGGTGTTGTTGCACCACTTTCTGCGCAAGCGTTCGGCGGATTATGGCGGCGACTTGTTCATGTTTCAGGGACACGCCTCGCCGGGTATTTACGCCCGCGCCGTGTGGGAAGGCCGTTTGCCTTTGCAGGCGATAGCCGATTTCCGGCAAGAGACTTTGGGCGGCGTGTCGAGTTATCCCCACCCCCGCCGGATGCCCAAGTTTTGGCAGGCGCCGACGGTGAGCATGGGTCTCGGCCCGATGACGGCCCTGTATCAGGCGCGTTTTTATAAATATCTGGAAAACAGAGGTTTAAAGCCAGAAAACGGCGGCAAAGTCTGGCATTTCATTGGCGACGGAGAGATTGACGAACCCGAAATTTACGGCACCATCGGCCTCGCCAGCCGGGAGAATTTGGACAACGTGGTGTTCGTCGTTCACTGCAATTTGCAACGCCTCGATGGCCCCGTGCGCGGCAACGGCAAAATCATTCAGGAAGTCGAACGCCACTTTTTCGGCGCGGGCTGGGAAGTCATAAAAGTGATATGGAGCAGCGATTGGGACGAAATTTTGGCGAAAGACGAAGACGGCGTTTTGCTCTCGCGTTTTGAAAGCCTCGTGGACGGCAATTTTCAGGAAATGGCTTCCGCGAACGACGGCGCTCTGATTCGTAAAATGCTGGTCGGCAATGATAACTTGAGCGAACAAATCACGGCTCTACTCTCCGATATCTCCGACGAACAACTCGCTAAAATGCGGCGCGGCGGCCACGATGCGGAGAAAATTTACGCCGCTTACGACCGTGCTGTGAAGTCGAACAAACCTGTCGCCGTTATCGTAAAAACGGTGAAAGGTTACGGCATGGGCAAAGCCGCGGAAGGCAAAAACAAAGCCCACCAAACCAAAGACCTCAGCGACGACAGCCGCGTGGAAACCAAAAACCGCTACGGTATTCCGCTCTCCGACGAGGAGGCAAAAGCGGCCAAGTTCTGGTATCCCGGCCCCGACGCGCCGGAGACGAAATACCTGCTCGAACGCCGCAAAGCACTCGGTGGCTTTTTGCCCGAACGCTCCGATGTTTTTGAAAAATTCAACCTGCCGGGCCTCGAGATTTTTGAAAAACAACTAAAAGGTAGCGAGGCTGGAAAGACTGTCTCGACCACTGGCGCGATGGTGGACATTATGACGCAACTGGCTCGTAACCCGGAAGTTGGAAAATACATCGTGCCGATTGTTCCCGACGAGGCGCAGACTTTCGGCATGGAGCCGATGTTCAACTCGGTGCAGATTTGGAACCAAAAAGGCCAACTCTACACCCCGCTCGAAATCGGCATTTCAGTCATAAAATATAAAGAATCCAAGACAGGTCAGGTGCTGCAAGAAGGCATCAACGAGGACGGCGCGACGGCGAGTTTCACGGCGGCTGGCACAGCCTACGCCTTGCACGGCCTGCCGATGGTGCCGTTTTACATTTACTATTCCATGTTCGGTTTCCAGCGTGTGGGCGACATGGTGTGGGCGGCTGCGGACATGATGGCCAAAGGCTTCCTGCTCGGCGGCACGGCTGGCCGCACTACGCTCAATGGCGAGGGTTTGCAACACGAAGACGGCCACTCGATTATCATAGCCCAGACGGTTCCTTCGGTGATTCCCTACGACCCGGCGTTCGCTTACGAACTCGCGGTCATCGTCCACGACGGCCTGCGGCGGATGTATGTGGAGAACGAGCATAAGATTTATTACATCACGCTTTACAACGAAAACCTCCTGATGCCGGAAATGCCCAAAGGAGTCGAGGAAGGCATCAAACGCGGCCTTTACCGTTACAAAAAGTCGGAGAAAAAACCGGCCAAAGACGGCGTGAAAGCGCACCTGTTCGGCTCCGGCGTCATCATGGAGCAAGTATTGAAAGCCGCAGAAATTCTTGAAAAAGAAGGCGTTAGCACTGACGTTTGGAGCGCGACTTCATGGACGGAACTCTACCGCGACGCAGTTTCCTGCGACCGTTGGAATCTTCTGCATCCCGGCGAAAAGGAAAAAACGCCTTACGTCCAACAGGCGCTAAAAGGTGAAGAGGGTGTGTTCGTGAGCGCCAATGACTGGATAAAAGTTACGGCAGGGCAACTCGCCCCGTGGATGCCGCAGGATTTTATCGCACTCGGCACCGACGGTTTCGGCCTTTCCGACAGCCGCGAAAATCTGCGCGACTACTTCGAGATTTCACCCAAATACATCGCTTTCGCGGCGGTGCGTCTTTTGCAAAAACAAGGCAAGGTGACGGAAAAAGCCGTGCTGGAATTTATGAAAAAATACGGCGTGGAGAGCGAAAAAGTGGAGCCGATGAGTGTGTGATTCCTCAAAATAACTAACTCATAGCCAACGCATGCGATTCATTTCCCTTTTTGCCTTAGCCATTTTTGGCTTTCAAACCAACGCTCAAACGGTTGCCAATTCCATTTTTGCCGAATACGGCTATCCGAATATCCCGAAGGACTCGACGACGATTCACATGATGTTCGGCTATTCAAAGTATCGGATTTATGCCGACGATAAATTTGTGAAAGTCGAAACCTTCCAGGATTTGCCCGAAGAAATGGCGCAGGAAATGGGCGCTGGGCTTCGTTCGAGTTTTATCAAAGAGCGCGCCTCGGGCGATGTTTTCATTTGTGTCGTGTTGGATTCGGTACTCATCCGGCTGAAAGGCGGGGAAAAAGAGCAGGCGACATTTAAAGAAGTGACAGAAACGTTTAATTCCGGCACTGCCGCTGTTTTCGGGAAAGGCGACAAAAAGGCTGATATTCAAGGGTTTTCATGCGAACAGTATTGGGTGAAAGGCACTTATAGCGATACAGTATCAGCCTATGTGACCAACCGGATTGTGCTGGGGCCGAATGTCAAAGACTTCCCTTTGTACGTGGCCGGCGAAGGGAAAAGTTACGGTTTGATGCTGGGGCGCGACGAGGTTTTGTGGAACGGCTATACGCTCGAATTTCGCGCTTTGAAAGTGGAAATCAATCAGCCACGTGACCTCGCGAAAGAACTTTCTTCCTATCGTTTAGTGACCGAAGAAGAGGGTGACAAGTTGATAAAAGACTGGTTTTCAAAACTTATGGGGATACCCGTAGAAGGGAAAAACTGAGTTTGGAAAAATCCTTTCGATAAAAAGTGGGGCTGTCTTCTTCTGGAGACAGCCCCTTTTCACATTCTACTGGTTGACTTTGACTAATTTTTGTACCCAACGGACGGATGCCGTGTACAATTCGATGTAGTAAACGCCTGCCGGAAGGTCGCTGTTCAACTCGATTTGTTGTGAGCCGGCGGCAAAATCCATGTTTTGGCAGAGTGTTGTTACAAATTTGCCGGAAGCCCCCTGGACGTAGATGCTCACACTTTCGGGTTTATCCAACTGAAAGGCAATGGTAGCCGCACCGCTTGTCGGATTGGGAAAGATGAACATTCCAGTGGCCGAGACTGACATTTCGCTGCGCGGACGCGAGCCTGTGCCAGAGCCGTCCGTGCCATCGAGCCAGCCGCAACCTTCGATATAAGCATGGATATTACTGCCCGAACGCGCCCAAAAACCTGGCGTGAACCGGATAGAACTACCCGCGTCGAATTTGACGAACGTACCAGTATTAATGGTGCTGTTCGATTCGACGGTGTTGGAAGCCTCATATTTTTCCAGTTCAGGCAAAGTCCCTGCATTGATGGGGTCAGGAATATCGCCGGTAGCGAGGTCGCTTGGACAATTGCAGTCTCCCAGACAAGATTGGCCATCAATATAGCCGATAATCGCTGCCGAAGGTTGGGGCCCAAAACCGCCGCCGTTGGACGTGACGAAACTGATGCTGACGCCGTCTTCCAGGTGACAGTAACTCATGATTGTACCAACCGTCGGCGTCGGGCCATCGGAGGCGAATAAACACAGGAGTCCGCCTTCGTTCGGAAAGCCGTTGAGTGGGCCGCAGTTGTCAATCGGACCGCCGCTCCAGCCGCACCAGTGGGTGTGTGGGGAGCCTACTGCGTGACCCAACTCATGCGCCGTCACGTACACATCCCACGAATAAGTGGAAATATCATTGGTAAAACTGCCGTCAATGTCGCAGTAACCGTGCCGTGCATCGTCCGAACCACAATCAAAACCCACGACTGCGCGGCCCCCGTTGCCCCCGTCAATCGCCATTAAAAGAGCGACGTCGCCGGTAAAATTTGACTGTATTTCACCTTCAAACGAACTGAGTGCATTCGCACTGCTGCTTTCGTCGTAAGAGTCGGGCGTCACCCACACCCTGACGCCAGAGAGTCGGATGCTAATGTTTTCATTTTGATAAATCGTCGCAACGAGGTTGAACAAACCAGTCAGATAATTGATGGTACGCCAGACGCGTGTCTCCTGCGTTGTGCCGGTAAAAGTGTTGAAAAGGTCATTGTCGCTGACAAAAAACACATCCACACAATTGGCGCTTGCCGATTCGCTCCGGCTCTCGCTGATTTGATGTTCTGCGTGCTCGAGCGCTTCATCGTCTACGCCACACTTGAACGAACGAGGAATATTCTGGTCGCGGTCATTGTAGAGCACATATTCCTGACGCGAAAAATCATTTCCCTTCGGACCGATGTTCCAGTTGCCTGTTTCTGTAGCGACGACGCCCATCAGACCGTCTTCAAAAACGGATACCGCCGCCCAGGCCGCGCCTTCTTTGGCTGTTTTGATAAATCCCCGGTAGTAGATGCCGGGTTTGTAGTCAAAATTTGCGATACCGCCAGTGCTTTGAATGCTGAACGACGGGTTGTTGCGAAACAAGTCTACCCGAACCAATTCGAGTTCGAAGATTTCGCCATTCCCCTGAGGAAGTTGTAGCGCGAGTGCTTGTGGCTGTTTTTCAAACAAATTTTCCATTTGTGTGGAATTCAGCGAGAGTTCCTGGAAAGTCCCGAAATCATTCCGGGCTTGGGTGCTGCGTTCAAAAAGTGCGCCTGCCGCGTACATTTCGCCGGCGTTTTTGTAGCTGTCGAGCACGGCTCGCAGCTCCTGGGTTGTCTGCCCGTTACTTGCCGAAATACAGCAGTAACAGCAGATTATGGTGACCAATATTTTTTTCATAACAATGGATTTGAAAGGTTTTGAGATGCATTGGTTTCGGTTGAAACTTGTTCAATTCCTTTGTGCTCCATTGCCAGACTGCGCTTTCAAAGTTGCATTTTCGGCTTTCAATTGCTCATTTTGCGACTCGAGGGCTTTCACGCGCTTTTCCAGTTCGATCAGGTGAAGAAAAATTTCCTCTACTTTTTCCATCTGGATTTTTTGCATTTCGCCCAATCCCAAACCGTTTTCGGCCACCTCTTCTGCATCGGGAATACCCGGCAGGTGTTTTTCTTCCTGCACGTATTTTTCCACTTCCGAAAGCGGCATCAATGAATAATTATTTGCAAAAACGTAGTCGGGCCAGCTGCCTTGCAGTTCGACTTTTACTTCGGTAGCAATCACACTGCCGTTCACGTACAACATGTGGCTGCCCGGCGCTGTCGGCGGATTTCCGATCACGAGACGACCATCCACTCTGCCGTTGCCATCCACCTGAATGCTACCGTCAATATTCGCGTCGCTGTCCACGTCGAGGTTTCCGGTTACTTGAGCGCTCCCGCTCAGGCGGCTGTCGCCGCTCACGTCGAGCCGGAAAGTCGTCGGAAGCATGCCCACGCCGAGATTGCCGTTGACGCGGGTGGCGCCGGTAATGTCGAGATCGGTGGCTGGTGCGGAGTTGCCGATGCCGACGCGCAGGCCGTTGTCAAACAAGCGGCTGTCGCCCAATGCGTTCGGCCCGGTGAATTTGGTCAACTGATTTTCAGTGCCGTGAATGTTTTCGCCAGTCAGCATTTTGAACCAGTCAGCGCCAGTCCAGTCGGCGGCATTGCCGGTTTTGCGGCGTGTCCACATGCCGTCTTCGCCAAAATAAATTTGATGGTCGAGGCTCGTGCCGCCGGGCGCGAGGGTCAAAATGCCGCCTACGTCGCCTGCCGTAACCGGAAGTGCGAGACCGCCACTGAGCATGCTGCGATTTTTCCTTTCAAAATAGGCTTCGTCAATGTAGGTGTTAGGCGCGTCGTTGGTGTTGGCGTTGTTGTCAAAATGAATCCGGCCGAAAAAGTCGCCCGTCGTGTGCGTATTACCCAAAACGTGCAGGTGATACTGCGGATTCATTTCTCCAATACCTACGAGGCCATTTTCTGTGATGATGACCCGGTCTGTCAGACCCGCAGCGCCGCTGGTACGGAAAATCATGTTGCCCATCAAGAAGCCGGGTGCGACAGGATTTTTGACGAAAGACTGAATGGAAGCGCCTGTTTTGATACTGCCTACTCCTGTGAGGCCATCCCAGCGCACGGTACCGAGCAAGTTGCCCTGTACAACAGGTTGTGGCGAAATGCCGCCGCCGTTCCAGCGATACATGATAAGCGACGGATTTTGTCCACCGGATTGAGCAAAAACTTGTGTGCTGAAAAAAGTGGCTGACGAAAGCAGCAGCGCGAGCAAGAATAGTTTTCTCATTGTTTTCGAGTGTTTTAAAATGGTTTTGAAAAAAGAGTGAAAAATTGTTCACAAATGTTCAGTCAGCGACACTTATGCAATCGGAAATGGGTTGGAAATGACCGGGAAATCCTCTGGAATCATGCAACCAGGTCCAGCATCAATTAACCAAACTAACTTTTTAAAATGGAAGCGAAAGAGTTTACCGTTTTTAGCTCCCTCTTGTCCGATGTGTATACCAAAGCATTCGGCGAACAAATTTCCCGACTCCCACATGGCAAAGCCCAAACCCTCTGCTGGCTCATCCACGAGGCCACAGGCGAGTTGCTGAGTTACAAAACACTTGGTAATTATGTCGCTGCCGTGCTCGCAAAAGATTCCGCCGCCATCAACCCTTCCGATGCCACACTTGCCATTCTCGCTCAATTTGTTTCAGGCAACGATGTCCAGGCAGGCCGCCATGAAATGCGCGCCGGGGCCTACGCCGCCTGGTATAAATATCGAAGCAAGATTTTGACGCGCGCCCTGGCAGCATGAGGCGTGTTGTTTATGCGCCGAAAAAAATAACCCATGTTTTGAAGTCTGCTGAAAATTCAAAGAAACGATGTTCTTTTCCTGCCGGGACAAAAATCACGTCTCCGGGACCGAAAGGATATTTTTCTTCGCCATCCTGGAAAATGCCGTGCCCGCTGATGACCACATAAATTTCGTCCTGCGCGTGGGGTTGTTGCGGATCGTGGCCGACAGGCTGATAAATTTCGACAGACGTGGCGCCCTGCCGGAAGAGTTCGAGGAAGGTTTTACCTTCGTGTGTACGCAGGCTGTCGAGCGCCTGTTGCACTGTTATTTTCATGGCAAAATGAATTTTGAACCCTCAAAATTAGCGGCTGGGAAGCGACTTCCGCCGGCTTTTTATCTTCGTTCCGATGTGGTACAAGTCGCCCGCGACTTGCTCGGAAAAGTGCTCGTGACTGAATTCGAAGGGCGAAAAACGGCAGGAGTCATCACCGAGACGGAGGCTTATCGTGCGCCTGATGACCGCGCTTGTCACGCTTTTGGAAATCGCCGCACTGCCCGCACAGAAATCATGTTTCAGGAAGGCGGCAGGGCCTACATTTATTTGTGTTACGGGATTCATCACCTCTTCAATGTAGTAACGGCGCCTGAAAACGAGGCCCATGCCGTACTGATTCGCGCCATCGAACCCCTTGAAGGCGTGGATGTGATGCTTCAACGAAGGAATTTGGAAAAGCCGAATTCAGGAAAAACGCTGGCTCGCATGACAGTAGGCCCCGGCGCCCTTTCGCAGGCGTTGGGGCTTACAACAAAATGGACCGGGCAAAATTTGCTCACGCCCGATTCGCCGGTTTGGATTGAAGATCGGGGAAAAATTGTTTTGGAGAATGAAATTGCTGCCGGAAAAAGAATCGGCGTGGACTATGCGGGCGAATGTGCCGAATGGCCCTGGCGGTTTTGGCTGAAAAATTCGGCTTTTGTAAAAAAATGAGGAAGACTCAAATTTGGCAAATTTCCTCGTAATCAGGACGGTCGTGGGCGTAGCGGTGGATGAACGAGTTGCGAATTTCTCCTTTGTACAACACGAATACGCCCGGCATTTGGAAGCCGTCGCCCAATTCTTCATTGTGGTAGGTGGCGCCGTGTCCTTCGATGACTGCCGCCTGAAAACCGCGAATCCAGTTCATCAGTCCGAACAGTTGTTGCGGCGTGCCGCGTCCCAGGCCGAACGCCCGGTAATAACGTTTGTCCGGGTCGGCGATATGGTCAACAGGATAAATCTTGTATTTTTTGAAGAATTTTTCTGCCGTTTCCTGTTCCGGCGCCATGTGTACGAACACAATGCGCAATCCTTTTTTCTCTAATTTATTCCGTCTTCTGGCAATATCGCTAATGGCTTCACGGCAAAAGGAGCAACCGAAGAACCGCAGGAAAACGAGCATGACTGGTTGCTCGTCGGACATTTTTGCCAGCGATTCCCCACTGTTGGCAGTGATCATTTCACCCCAGAACGCAGGGGTTGGAAGCGTAGGTATTTCGGACATAACTTGCTGGTTGAGATAGGTTTAGAAGGGTTAAGAAAAGTTGAGAATAAATATTGCAACCTTTCTCAACCCTTCTGAACGCTTAAATCAATTTCATTGCGTCGAGCGCATCCGCTACTTCTTTCACGGCAGCGGCAGATTTGTGGAGCAATTCCTGTTCGTCTTTTTTCAGACGCAGTTTGATGATTTCCTGGATGCCTTTGCGACCGAGTTTGACCGGCGCACCGACGAAAATATCTTTCAATTTGTACTGGCCGTTCAGGCGAACGCAGCAGGGATAAATGCGCTTTTCATCTTTCAAAATCGAAATCGCCATTTGAGCCGCCGCTGCACCGGGAGCGTACCAGGCCGATGTGCCCATGAGGTTGACGAGTTCGCCGCCGCCGAATTTGGTGCGTTCGATGATGGCGTCGAGTTTGTCTTTTTTAATCATTTCCGTCACCGGGATACCGCTCACGGTGGTGTAGCGGGGCAGCGGCACCATAGTGTCGCCATGACCGCCCATGAGCATGGCCTGGATGTCTTTGGGCGACACGTCGAGTTCTTCGGCGAGGAAGGCGCGGTAACGTGCCGTGTCGAGTACGCCGGCCATGCCGAGTACACGTTTGTCGCTGAGGCCGGAGGCTTTCCAGCAGGCGTAGGTCATCACGTCGAGGGGGTTCGAGACGACGATGATGATGGGATTTTTCGTGTATTTCAGGATGTTTTGTGTGACGGAAACGACGATTTTGGCATTCGTCGAGATGAG
>Ga0073934_10010026_pt1 | contig 11893 bp, 11 predicted proteins | sample LarsenN4metaG_FD_76834 | JGI IMG/M metagenome (GOLD analysis project Ga0073934, IMG submission 76834) | Hot spring sediment bacterial and archeal communities from British Columbia, Canada, to study Microbial Dark Matter (Phase II) - Larsen... ... | reverse complement strand
TCGAGACATTCCAGAATTCGGGCGCGGTGAAGGCGGTGAGCCCGTCAAGCGGACAATATGCGCTCGCCACCGAGCTTCGCGCCTTCAATATCGACGTGACCACCGGCCGGGCCGCGGCCGAGATCGACATCTTCGCCAAGCTGATCAACACCAACACGGGCAGGGTGGTGGCCACCAAAGGCTTCAGCGCCCGCGTGCCCGCCAAGACCGATGCGCCGGGCGACGCCATCGCCGCGCTCAACCAGGCCTTCACCGAGGTGTTGCAAGACACCACCACCTGGGTCGCCACACGGCGCGGTTAGGTTTGCTTCAACGCTAGCCACGCACGCGTCATTCTTCCGGCGCAAGCCGGAATCCAGGGGGCAACCAGCACTGAGTTTGAGGCCCTGCACCCGGCTTCCGCCGGGGTGACGGAGTATGTTTACCTATATGCGCGCGGACTCGAGACGCGCAGCTTGCGTCGCCTGTGCATGGGTCGCGATGCCGGCTCGCAGGGAAGCTCGATATCGATCTCGAGTAGCGAGACGGCCTTGCCGCGCTCGATCTTCACCTGAACCTTGTCCAGCTCCACCGCGACATGCTTCGCGACGACGGCAAGAACCTCCTCCCGCAAGATCGGAATGAGATCGGCTTGGCCCCCTGCCGCGCGCTCGTGCGTCAATAAAATCTGGAGACGCTCTCGCGCGACTGAGGCGGATCTCCGTCTCGCGAATGGCGCAAACCAGCTCATGCCGCCTTCCTTCCGAACAGTTTGCTCAAGATCCCGTTGCGGTCGCTAGGCATCTCCATCGGCACCGCCACGCCCAGCAAGCGTTGCGCGGCGTCGCTGTACGCGCGCGCCGCCGCGCTCCGCGGGTTGTTGAGCGTCACCGGCGCGCCGAGATTCGAGGCCCGCAGGATTTCGTCGCTTTCGGGAATGATGCCGAGCAGCGGCAGCGACAGAATGTCGATGACGTCATCGATCCTCAACATGTCGCCCCGGCCGGCGCGAACCGGATCGTAGCGGGTGAGCAAGAGATGCTTCTCCATCCGCTCGCCGCGCCGCGCTCTCTCAGTCTTCGAGTCGAGCAGCCCGACGATCCGGTCGGAATCGCGAACCGAGGATACTTCCGGATTGGTGACGACCACCGCCATATCGGCATGCTTCATGGCAAGTGTCGCTCCGCGCTCGATACCGGCCGGGCTATCGCAGAAGACCCAATCGAAGGAATCGCGCAGTTCGCCGATGACCTTCTCTACGCCTTCGTCGGTGAGCGCGTCCTTGTCGCGGGTCTGGGAGGCCGCAAGCAGGAACAGCGTCTCGATGCGCTTGTCGCGGATCAGCGCCTGATGGAGCCGTACCGTGCCTTGTGCGACATAAATGAAATCATAGACCACGCGGCGCTCGGCGCCCATGACGAGGTCGAGATTGCGCAAGCCCACGTCGAAATCCACGACCGCCACGCGCTGACCGCTTTGCGCGATAGCGGCGCCGAGCGCGGCGGTCGTTGTCGTTTTGCCAACTCCGCCTTTTCCGGATGTCACTACGACAACCTGCGCCATTGCCTGCCTCCTAATGTTCAGTCGAGTGCTCTGATGTTGAGTTCGCTGTTTTCCAGCCAAGCGTGAACGGGTTTCTCGAGCAAGCTGGCTGAGATCTCGTCGGCCATGCGGTAATAACCGTCGATGGCAACAAGCTCGGCCGCCATGCGGCGGCAAAAGATGTGGGCTGAAGGATTGCCGTCCGCGCCGGCCATCACCCTGCCGCGCAGGGTGCCGTAAATGTGGATCGAGCCGGTGGCGACGATCTCGGCGCCGGAGGACACCGAGCCGATGATGGTAAGGTCTCCGTCATGAAACAGCGTTTGGCCCGAGCGCACCGGCGAGTCGATCAACCGGGACGAGACCGGCGCTCGGAATTGAGCTTGAGGCTGGGGCTTTTCGCGCAAAGCTTCAGATTCCGGCGCGCGGGTCGGGGAAATTGCCGGCGGGAGGCCGGGATCGGTCCAGCCCGGCTCGGCGCCAAGCAGCCCCATGACGCGTATGCCGCGCGCGCCGAGCTCGGCGACGAGCTTAGCCGTCTTGGCTTTGGTGAGGAGCAGCCCCGAAACGTCGAGCACGACCGGTTTTCCGCTGAAGAAACCGGGCGATCGCGAGAGCCAGCTATCGGCTTCGGCAATCCAGCGGCCAATCGGTGTTTCAGGCTTTAGAACGAAAGCGAGAAAGGTGCGGCCGTGAAGCTGGAAGGTTCGTGACCGGTGTGGAGCTGTAGCCATGGCTGCGCCGTCCCATTTGAGTAGTTAATAGGATGGCGACTTTGGTTAACGCCGCGTTAATGACGGTGCCGGTTTAGGCCGCTCGACACGCAACACGCTCTTGCGCCGCAATTCTCGATCAGCCTTCTGCCCACTCGTCATTCCGGCGCAAGCCGGAATCCAGCGCAACCAGCACTGAGTATGCGGCCCCTGGACCCCGGCTTCCGCCGGGGTGACGGAGTGCGTTTTCCTGTCCCAAAAACACGCGGCCCCTGCCTCCTTCTTCGGGAGGGCAGGGGCCAGGCTGGGGGAGCCTAAAGGCGTGAACCTGAACTAGCGCAACCGTCCGCTCGCATGCGCAAGCAGGAGATAGACGCGTCCCGACTCCGAAGTCAGATAGTTGTTGAGCATCCGTCCGTCGGGATCCGCCGCTTCAGCCTCGCCGAGCATCCGCTCGAAATCGGCAAGGTAGCGGTCGACCGTCATACGGAAATCCGGCTCGCGGTCGTAGCGGCGGACGACCTCGTCGAACGCGATTTGGCCGCTGTGGCTGTAGATATGCCGTCCAAGCACGCCGCGCTCGCCGGCTCTGAAGCGCTGCCAGACATCGACGGCCGTGGAATAGTCGATCGCGTGCGCAAGCTCCTCGAGGCGCAAGCCGCCGGCACTCTGCGCCGGTGGGCTTGGGCGCGCGCCGAAACCATAGCCTTGCTCCGGCTCGGCGGAGGCGCGCGACAGCAGATCGCCGACCGACCATTGTCCGCCGGCCGGCTGAGCGGGTCCGCGCGAAGCTGGCGCCGCGCCGGCGAGCTGCTGAGCAAGACCGCCGGCGATCTGTCCCATATCGCTCTCCGGCTGATAAATCTGCCGTCCCCGCGCATCGAAACGCGGAAGCGGGCCGCTCTCGAACGGCGTGGGCGCCGGGGCCACCGCGCTCGGCAGGAAGCCCTGGCCGAATGACGCTGCCGGCTGCGTGGGAGGCGTGGCAGGCCGCGACAGAACGGGCGTGGTGATCGTCTCGATCTCACGGAGCTGCTCGGAGAGCGCCTTGCGGATGGCGGCGGTGGCCTGCGCCGTATGCTCGGGCAAAGCCGCCATGCGCTTTTGCATCTCCTGGCGCAAGCTGTCGAGCTCGTTCGCCGTCTGCTGCGCGGCCTCGCGCATGCCGCGCGAAGTGGTATCGAACTGGCCGCGCATCTGCTCGAGCTGGCGCCCGATCTGGGTAATGACGGTCTCGAAGCTGCCTTTGAGGTCGTTGACCGCGCGTGCAGTATGCGCTTGCGCCTCTTCGCGCAGACGTTCGATCTGGGCGAGAGCCTGTTGCGCCTGTCCTGCCGTGTCGCGGGCAAGCGCGCTGCCGACCTGTTTCACGCGCGCCTCGGCCTGGCTCATGGCGTTCTCCACCAGGCCGGCATAGGAGCGCATCATGTTGTCGAGCTCTTGTGCCTTGGTGTTGACCGTATGCAGGAGCGCTATGATCGCCTGATGCCGTCCCTCCAGGATCGAGTCGATCTTGGTATTGGACGAGTCGAGCGCCTTGGCCGCGGTGAGGATGGCCTGTCCCTGGCTCTCGAAGCGCTGGGTGAGGCCATGGATCTGGTCGAGCAGGCCGCGTGACACTTCGCGCAAGGTCTGCGTCTGGCTGGTGAGGATGCCGACGGCCTCTTTCGACTGCGCACCCACCTGATTTGCGGTCTGCTGCATCAGCGCCGCGTTGTTGGCGAGGACCTGATTGAGCTGCGCCGTTTGCTTGCCGAAGGCTTCGGCCGTGGCCCGCGCATGTTCCCCGAGCATACGGTCGGTCTCCGCCGCGCGGCCTGAGAAGGTGGCGTCGATCGCTTTCAGCCGCTCGGCAAGCGCCATGATCACCGCTTGAGCGCGCTCGGTCATGGTCTTGTCGAGGCTCCCGGTCTGCTGAGTGATGGCGGTTTCAAGCGCCTTCACCCGCTGGAGCAGAGAGCTGGTGAAGGTCTCGGCCCGCTCTTGCAGCGTCTTGTCGAGCACCGCAGCGCCGTTTGAGATCGCTGCGATGAACTGCGCCATGCGGTCGTGGAGCGACTTGTCAAGCTGGGCGGCTTTGTCCTCGACCGCCGAGACCAGCGCGCCGGTACGCTCGCTCAAGGCATGGTCCAGGAGGGCGGTCTTCTGGTCGATCATGGCATTGAAGTGGCCGGTGCGGTCGTTGAGCGTCTTGTTGAGTTGAGCGGCGCCCTCGCCGATCGACTTGGCAAGCTGCTCGGTGCGCTCGGCAAGGGTCTTGTCGAGCACGACGGCCCCTTGCGAAACGAGCGCGGTGAAGGACTCGGTGCGCTCCTTCAGCGCCTTGTCGAGCATGCCGGCGCCCTGGCCGATCGTCGCCACGAAGGCCTCGGTCCGGTCCTTCAGCGTCTTGTCGAGCGCCTCTGCGCCTTGGCCGATCGTGGTGGTCAGCGCGTCGGTGCGCTGCTTCAAGGTATTGTCGAGCAAAACCGCGCCCTGCGAGAGCAGCGTGGTAAGGCCCTCGGTGCGGTCCTTCACGGTATTCTCCAGGGCGATCGCGCCTTGCGCCACCGTCATGGTGAAGGCCTCGGTGCGCTGCTTCAGCGTGTTGTCGAGGAGCAGGGCGCCCTGGGCGACGCTGTTCTCCAGGCCCTTGATGCGCTCGCCAAGCGAAGAGGTCAGCGCTTCGGTGCGCTCCTTCATGGTCTTGTCGAGCGCGGCGGTCCGCTGCGCCACCACGCTCTCGAGCGCGGCGAGATTCTGGGTTGCGCCTTCGATCACCTGGGTGAGGCGTCCTTGTTCCTTGCTGAGACGCTCAAGCAGAGCCGGCACGGTTTCGGTCACCTTGGCTTGCGCCTTATGCACTTGCTCTGCGGCCTCGCTCGAGCGGGCGACCAGGAGTTCGGTGAGCTGGATGCCGCGTTCGGCAAGCTTCTTGTCGATGGCGCTCGACGCGTTGGCGATATCGCGCGCGATCTGGGCGCCGACGCCTTTCAGCGCTTCGCTGACCCGCGCACTGTTGTTGGCGAGAGCTTCACGTTCGGTGGCAAGCTCGCTGATCAAGCCCCTGACACGAGTCTCATTCTCGCCGTAGGAGCGTTCGAGCGCGGCCACCTCGTTATGCACCATGGCCTCAAGCTCGCTTGCCCGCCCAATGGCGCGCGAGATGGCGTCGTTCATCGCCGCGACCTGGCGCCTGATGGTCTGCCCCACCGAGGCGACGGACTGCTCGGCGAGCCGGTCCGGTTCGGCGAGCCGCACGGCGACTTCGGTCATGGCCGAGGCCATGAGGCGGAGCTCCTGCGCCCGCCAGACGAGAAGGGCGAGGAACCAGAAGATGACGATCGGCACGAGGATCGCCAGCGCGGCGAGCAGCCCGGACGCGCTGGTGAACAGACCGGACACGCCGGCCTGCCCGACTTGCGAGGAAATCAGACCAAAAGCGAAGAAGCCGCCGACCAGGAACCAGATGACCGAGGCTGCCGCCGCGACGAGGAAAGGCGTGCGCGAGGGTCTTTGCTGGAGCGCGAAAATCAGTCCGCCGATCGACGGGATGTCGTCATTGGCGGGCGCTCCGAGGCGGCGCTGCGGTGGCGGGCCAGCGGGCCGCTTGGTGCGGATGAATTGCTTTGGCGGCGTCTGCGCCGCGGCTTGGGGTGGAGCGTCAGGAAACTCGGGAGGCGCCTTTTGTGTCTCCTCAGGCGCTTTGGCCGCAGGTCCCTTAGGGGGCGAGGGCTTTTCGGTCGGTGGCTCCCCGCGCTTCGGCTCGGCAAGGCCTTCGCGCTTACGCTGCTCGGCTCTGAGCCGTTCCGCTAAAGAGGTTCGTTTCGGGATTTCGAGGCCCCGCTCAAGCTCTTCGCCCGACTTGGCATCTCTCTGCCGGGTCAACGCTTCAAGAGGCTTTTGCGCTTGATCTTCGGCCCCCGCTGCCGCAGTTCCAGACTTCGCTTGCTCTTGCGCCATAACGCGTTCCTCGCGCCCACCGACACTCATGAGAGAATTTGCGCGCGTTGCACTCGATACCCGCCAGCAGCGGCGCTCAGCGTCATTGTGGAAGCCCCTTGAAATTCCGGAGCAATTTACCCGGAATTGGCCCCCGACGCATTTCCCCCTCTCCTGTCATCGTTAACGAATTTTTAGGGCTAAAAAAAGTTTAATCGGCGGTTATGGTTGACGCCGTCTAAGCCTTTAATATTGCTGACAAATTCTGCTACGCGCGAGCCCGGATTCGGCTGGGAGGACCACGGGTGGTTGCAGGAAGGTAACACGCGCCTTCAGGCAGAAGCGCTAAATAGGCCCCTGGCGTCCTCCGTTGCGCCCGCCCAAATGGCGGACCACGAGCCTGCTAGGGCAGTGCCAACGCAAAGGCATTTGGCGAGAGAACATTGGCAGCACGGCGAGAAAAACGGCGGCTTGGAGAGGCAGGGAAGGATCTGGGGAGCCGCACAAAGTGACCTCACACCCGGTCGACCGCCTGCATCTCTCCCGCTACACGCAGGGCGAGCGCGCGCTTGAGCGGGAAGTGCTTGAGCTCTTCCGCACTCAGTCGGCGCTTTATCTTGAGCGGCTCACCGCGGCCCGTTCGGAGCAAGAGTGGAAAGACGCCGCCCATTCCCTCAAGGGATCGGCCACCGCGATCGGCGCCTGGCGCGCCGTTGCCGCCGCCGAACGCGCCGAAGCCCTCTCCGGTGAAGCGCTGGCAGAGGGCCGCAGACCTCACTTGGACGAGATCCAGGCTTCGATCGACGAAGCGAACGCTTTTATCGCCGCGCTGCTCGCGGATGGTTGAGCTGCGACCTTTGACCTGGGGCGTCCTTGCCAAGAGGGGTGGAGTCTCACTTTCAATTGGCCTATAGAGCACCGGCCGCGAGGGGGGATGGCACCTTCTCGCGCCTTTCATCCTTCCGGGCGCGAGCCTCAATTTAGACGCCCGGCCCCCGAGATCGGACCACCCAAAGCGCCAATGTCATGGCCAGGATCACCTTTATCCAAAATGATGGGACCGAACGCGTGGTCGAGGCGGAGCCCGGCATGACGGTGATGGAGGCCGCCGTGAAGAACAACATCCCGGGCATCGCCGCCGAATGCGGCGGGGCTTGCGCTTGCGCCACTTGCCACGTCTATGTGGACGACGCTTGGCGCGAAGCCACCGGCAGCCCGGCGCAGATGGAGGAGGACATGCTCGATTTCGCCTTCGACGTGAGATCGTCGAGCCGGCTCTCCTGCCAGATCAAAGTCACCGATGCGCTCGACGGCCTTGTGGTTCGCATCCCCGAGAAACAATTCTGAGCCATGGCCGAAGACGTGATCAAAACCGATGCAGTGATTGTCGGCGCTGGGCCGGTCGGCCTGTTCGCCGTGTTCGAGCTCGGCCTCGTCGATATCAAGGCGCATGTCGTCGACATTCTCGATCGCCCGGGCGGCCAGTGCGCCGAGCTCTATCCCGAGAAGCCGATCTACGACATTCCCGGCCTCACCGTGGTCACCGGCCAGGAACTGACCGACCGGCTGATGGATCAGATCAAGCCGTTTGGCGCGGAGTTTCACTTCAGCCAGCGCGTCGAGAGCCTCGAACGCCTCGATGGCGGTTTCCGGCTCACCACCGACACTGGCACGGTGCTCGAGTGCAAGGTGGTGGTGATCGCCGCTGGGGGCGGATCCTTCACGCCGAAACGTCCGCCGCTTCCCGGCATCGAGCAATATGAAGGCACCTCGGTCTTCTACTCCGTGCGCAAGATGGAGAACTTCAAGGGCCGCGACGTGCTGATCGTCGGCGGCGGCGATAGCGCGCTCGACTGGACGCTCAATCTCGCGCCGGTGGCGAAATCGCTCACGCTCTTGCACCGGCGCGGCGAATTCCGCGCCGCTCCCGCTTCGGTGCAGAAGATGTTCGACCTCGTCGAGAAGGGCGATATCAGCTTCAAGCTCGGCCAGGTCACCGAGCTGCACGGGGAAGGGGGCAAGCTTCGCTCCGTCACAGTCAAGGGCGCCGACGGCGCGACTTTCGAGCAACCGACCGAAGTGATGCTTCCCTTCTTCGGCCTAACCATGAAACTCGGACCCGTGGCCGATTGGGGCATCAATCTGCACGAGAACCTGATTCCGGTCGACACTGCGAAATTCGAGACGAGCGAGAAGGGCATCTTCGCCATCGGCGACATCAACACCTATCCGGGCAAGCTGAAGCTGATCCTATCGGGATTCCATGAGGCCGCGCTGATGGCGCAGCAGGCCTACCACTATGTCTATCCTGACAAGAAGCTGGTGTTCCAATACACCACGTCCTCGACCAGCCTGCAGAAGAAGCTCGGCGTGAAGTAATCCCTTCTGACGGGGGAAGGTGCCCGAGGAAGCAAGGGCGGGGTCCTTTCCCCAACCCAGCGTCGCGCTTCGCGCGCCGCCAGACTCCCCACGAGGAAGGTATGGTTCGCGCCGATCAGGCCAGCGAGCGGTAAAGCGCGACGTCGTAGGGGCTGAGCAGCTTCAGCTTGTAGCGCTCGATCAGTGGCAGCTGATGCTTCTGGAACACGCCGCTATGCTCGATAAGATCGGCCACCTCCGGCTGATCGACCAGAATGAGATAAAGCCTGCGCGGCTTCTTGCGATAAGACACGACAAGGTTGTTGAGCACCTCGGCGAACACCTCGCGCGAGAACGGATTGAAAAAGTAGTGCACCGCGTCGCCTGCGGGCGGCCCTACTTGGCTCGCATCGTCCAGCACGCATTCCACATTGCGGCATTTCATGCGGCTCCGCGGAAACTGCGCGACGTTCATCGTCGCGTCGTCATGCAGCTCCTCGGCAAACTCGATGCCGCCGACCGCGTGGAAGGGAAATTGCGAGGCAAGCAAGAGAACGCGTCCCTTGCCGGCGCCATGATCGACGAAAGTAAGCCGCGAGAAATCGTACTCGATGGCGGAGAGGGTCCATTCGACAAGCGCGCAAGGGCTCGGCCGGTAGTCATGGCCGTGCTCGCGGTTGGGCCCGCGGATGGTAAGTCCCACGAGCGGCACATGATCTTTAGTCGGCTTGAAGAAGAGCTGTTCGATCGGAGGATCGAGCACGCGCTGATGCAGCCTAATCAGATATTCGCGATAGTCATGCTTCAGGCGTTCGGGACGGGTGCGCTCCTTCAACTTGGCGCCGGCACGTTCAAGCTCGGGAACCAGGCTTTGCCGTCCGATCTCGACCGCGCGGGCCAAGCGGGCTTTGCTCGCATGCATTGCCGTCTGCGTCGCACTCTTGGTTTGATTGGCTGTGTTGTCGGCGAGCTTGGCGATGCGCTCGGCGATCTTGGACGCACGCGTGCCAAACTCTTTCCCACGCTGCTGCATCGGCGCAGGCGCCTTAGCGTCCTTATTGGAGCGGTGGGGCAAAACCGACATGGGCATTATCCCCGCACATGCGCAAAGATTGGGCAGCTTGCTGCCCGAAGCAAGCGCTTTTTGCCGCAATTCTTGCGCCGCGCCGGTCCTGGCACCGCTTGAGATATGCTATCTTTTTGATTCGCGTAGGGTGTTTCACGCGGGCCGGCACTCAGGGAAGCGGCGGGGGACGGCGCAAGTGCAGGCAGAAGATTACCAAGACACCATCAAGCCCGGGCTTGTCGCGTTGCTGCCGCGGCTGAAGCGCTTTGCCGACCTCCTCGCGGGAGGAAAGACGGCAGGAACCGCGCTGCTCGGCCGTGCCCTTAAGCGCATGCTCGCCGGGCAGCATCGCTATCAACGCAACACCGCAATCGATCGCTTTGCTTTCGCCGAAATCTACCGGCAGTGGCTCCATGAGCATGGCGATGGCGGCGAGGCGTCGTATGCGGAAACCGATAAGGCAGACTTTGCGCAACTCTTCCCCGCCAAAGACGAGGAAGAGTTCGATCCCTTCACCGTCAGCTTCCTTTACAGCTTGCCGCCACAGCACCGGCTCATGCTGCTGCTCGTCTATGGCGAAGGCTTCGACGACATCGATGTCGGGCGCGTGCTCGACGCTGCACCCGAAGCGATTTCCGCTTGGCTCGTGCGGATCAGCGCGAGCCTTGCCGACTGCATGAGCGGACGCGGCGCGCGGGGGAACGGCATCGGCACGCTTTCTGCCAGAGAGGCAACGTCATGAGCGAGCTCAGCGACGATCTGCTGGTGGCTTACGTCGACGGCCAGCTCGCGCCCAAGCAGGCGCTCGCGGTCGATAAGGTGCTTGCGCAGGACGACGTTCTCGCCAAGCGCGTCGCCGCGCTTAAGAAGGCGCATAAGCGTCTCGAAGCGGCCTTCGATGCAATCCTTGCCGGCGCAGAGGCCGAACTTGCGTCCCATCCCGTTCCGAAGCCGCGCGGCTTTTTCGTGTCTTGGAGTGCGCTTGCGCAGGCGAGCCTCGCCACAGCTGGAATGGTGCTTGCCATGGTGATGCTGCTCGCAGGGTTCGGCTGGCCGCTGCAAATGCCTCAAATCGTCTGGAGGCAGCCCGTTGCCGCCGATGTGGAAGTCGACATGGAGCGTGTCGGGAGCATTCCGCGCGACTGGCGGGAGGAGTTGGCCCGCGCGCAGGCGCTGCTCAGCCGCGACAGCTTGGAGGTTGGTCTCAACAGCCAAGCCAATGCCGAGCTCGTCCGTTTCCAGCTTGCACGCGCCGTTGGCCCAGGTCTCCTTGTGCCGGAGCTCGAATCGGAAGGCTTGCGTTTCATGCGCGCGCAATTGCTGCGCTTCGACGCCGAGCCCGTGGCGCAATTGCTTTATCTCGGTGCGAGCGGCGCGCCGTTTGCGCTTTACGCCAAGGCTGGAGAGGCGAGCGCCGAGCCCTCCTTCAGGCGCTACGGCGAGGTCGGAAGCGTGGCCTGGTCGCAAGATGGCATTACCTATCTCCTTGCCGGCGAGGCCGGCGAGGCATCCTTGCTACGGCTTGCCGATAGGATCAGGCAGATGGAAAATTCTGCTGATGCCGCAAAAAATTCTGCTAATGCGGCGGAAAATTCTGCTGGTGCGGCAGAGGGCTCGCGGGTCCCGCCACCGCTGCCCAAGCATAAGCCCAAGCCTTGAGCTTGCTCACCGCCCCATGCGGGCCGAAGGCGTGTAGTCGCCTGCGAGATAGCGGTTGAGGTCGCGCCTGATGGCGGCAACCCGTTCCTTGCTGCAATATCTGAAATCGTCCTTGATGGTGTCGGTCACGGACTGGCGCGTATAATCGTAAGCGCGCTCGATCTTGGCCATCTCATCCGGCGTCTTGCCGGACCCCGCTTCCGCCGCGAGATAATTCGCTCTCAGTTGATTTGGGTCGAAGATGAAGCCGCAATGGCTCGCGCGGGCCGACGTCCAGGCGACTTGCATCGGCCGGGCCAGCGGATCTTCCGGCGCGGCATTGCGCGCTTCCTTCTCGGGGTCGGAGCCGATCTTGCCGGTGACCTTTTCGACGCTGCCGCAGCCCGCGAGCATGGCCGCAACAAATGCCGCCACGACGGCCAACGCTGCCCCGTTTCGTGAACGTATCCCTCTCATTGCCGGGCAATCTTAACGGCCGCCCATCAGGCGCTAAAGGGGAAGATTGGGGCAATTCTGGTGCAAGAAATTGGCTCTGGCGCAAAAAACAGGAAAGGCGGAGCTGGTGGGCCCCGCCTCCCTGTGCGATGTCGGCCTCCCGCCCGTTCGGGACGATCAGTCAACTTCGCGAGACCTTTCGGTCTCTGATCACGCGCTC
>Ga0073934_10010025_pt1 | contig 11893 bp, 12 predicted proteins | sample LarsenN4metaG_FD_76834 | JGI IMG/M metagenome (GOLD analysis project Ga0073934, IMG submission 76834) | Hot spring sediment bacterial and archeal communities from British Columbia, Canada, to study Microbial Dark Matter (Phase II) - Larsen... ... | reverse complement strand
CGGAGAGGTTGCCGAGAGGTTTAAGGCGCCGCTCTCGCCCGCCAGAGGCGGGTCCGCCCATGGCGGAAAAAGCGGTTCTCCCGCAAGGAGACGTGGGTTCGGCGACCCCGCCAGAGCGGGGGAGGCGGAGCGAGCGAAGTGAGCGAGCACATCCCACCCTCTGGCGAGGATCCGAAAGGTCCGAGCCAGTTTAGGTTGTTAGGAGTTGGTTGTGGAGGTACCAGATCCAAGGTTGAAGCTACGGAGAGGTTGCCGAGAGGTTTAAGGCGCCGCTCTCGAAAAGCGGTTCTCCCGCAAGGAGACGTGGGTTCGAATCCCACCCTCTCCGCCATTGATATGACTGGAGGCAATGTTGGGGGCGCATGGGGCGCTTTTTGTTCTGCCTTTAACTTTGAATGAGCACGGAGAGATGCCCGAGAGGCCGAAGGGGCTCGCCTGCTAAGCGAGTATCCCGCTTAAAACGGGATCGAGGGTTCAAATCCCTCTCTCTCCGCCATTCTTCGCTAAAGCTTCGGAGTGCAGGCCGTGGATGAAAAGACCGGATTGCGGATCAAGTCCGGAATGACAAAACGTCACTGACGAAATAGAGCAGAACCAAATCTTGTTGATAGCTGGGTCCTGCGCAACAAAAGATTACAAACCCCGTCAGGTCCGGAAGGAAGCAGCGGTAGTAAACCCTTTTGTGTGCCGCAGGGGCGCCTGGCTATCAACAAGTTTCTTACAATTAAGGTTAGAGGTAATTGGTGAAAGGTTCTGGGTAAAGATAGTTAGCCATAACCTAAGACCTAAAACCGGTAACGCCCAGGATGGAGTAGAGATGTCTTACTTAGTTTTGGCAAGGAAGTGGAGGCCACAGGTTTTTGAGGAGGTCGTTGGCCAACGCCCTATTACTCAAACCCTCCAAAACGCCATTTCACAGAATCGGGTCTCCCATGCCTTCTTGTTTACAGGGGCCAGAGGAGTTGGTAAAACCTCAACAGCTCGCATTCTGGCAAAGGCGTTGAATTGTGAACAAGGTCCCGCTATCAACACTTGTAATCAGTGTGCCTCTTGCCAGGAGATCTCCTCTGGGACCTCAATGGATGTCATCGAAATTGACGGGGCTTCGAACCGGGGGATCGATGAGATTCGGGAGTTAAGGGAGAATGTTCGTTACACTCCCGCCAAGAGCCGGTATAAGATCTATATTATCGACGAAGTTCACATGCTGACACGCGAAGCCTTTAATGCTTTGTTGAAGACATTGGAAGAACCTCCCCCTCATATCATTTTTGTCTTTGCGACCACCGAACCCCATAAAATTCCAGCCACCATTCTCTCCAGGTGTCAGCGTTACGATTTCAAAAGAATTCCAATGAGAGAGATTCTCGGGAGCTTGAGGAAGATTGTTGAGGAAGAGAAAATTCAGATCAGCCAGAGAGCCTTGCTTTCAATCACCGAGGAATCCGAAGGAAGCCTGAGGGATGCCCAGAGTCTTCTTGACCAGGTGATTTCGTATGGAGGCAGAGAGATCCGAGATGAGGACATTGCGGAAGTCTTGGGACTCATTGATCGAAAAATCCTCAAGGATACGATTGAAGCCATTGCCGACAGGAATGCCGAGCGGTGTATGGAAGTGGTTGAGCATGTTTATCATTATGGAGTCGATCTCCAGCATTTTTGCCGGGAACTTCTCCAATACCTTCGCCATCTCATCCTGATTAAGGTTAGCGAGCATCCGGAGGGACTGATGGAGCTGCCCGAAGAAGAGATGGAGATTTTGAAGAAGCAGGCAGGCAAATTCGAATTTGATCAATTGAATCACCTTTTTAACCTTCTCTTGAAAGGGGAAGAGGAGATAGCTCAATCCACGTTTCCCCGAACCATGCTGGAGATGACTTTGATCAGGATGGCTTCGTTTCGCCCCCTCCTTCCCATCGACGATATTCTGAAGACGTTGGAGAGGCTCGAAAGAGTCCATTCTGAGGGCGAATTGTCTCAGTCTGTGGGACCTTCTTCACCGGCGAAAATGACGGAAGCGAAGGGCGGGCGGATGGGAAGAGGCAAGCGAGAAACTTCTCCATCGGGCTATGAGGAGACAGAGAAAGGGGAAGGGGGCGGAAGACAAAAACTCTCTGCGGAGGGAACCGGAGAAACTCTTCTCAAGGATGAGTTCAGAGAATCAGATGACCTAAAGGACGAAGCGGTTGACCAGGGGATATCCCGGCAAGTCCGAGAAGAAACATGGAAGGGGCTTCTGGATTTTGCTCGAACGAAGAATCCTATCCTTGGTTCTTTCCTGGCCCTGGGAAGCCTCATGGATGTCAGCGAAGATAGGATTGAGATCGGCTTTGAAAAAGACTCTTTTCACTATGAGAGAATGATGGAAAGGGAGAATCGGAATCAGTTGGAGTCGATCTGTCATGAATATCTTCAGAGGAAGGCGAGGCTCGTCGTTTCTTCGTTCGATCCAAGTGAGGGGTCCAGAGGAAGAATGGTCTTCGAAGAGAAGATGGGCCGCAATTCCTGGGAGAAACCATTGATGAAAGAAGAGGGAGGGAATTCCCTCGTCCAGGAAGCGCTTCGCCTCTTTAACGGAAAGATTGTTGAGAGGTGAAAAAGAAGAAGGAGAAATTAGATGACGAAAGGTTTTGGAAATCTATTGAAGCAGGCCCAGCAGATGCATGCCAAAATCACCCAGCTTCAAGAAGAGATGGCTGGAAAGACCGTGGAGGCAAGTTCTGGGGGGGGAATGGTGAGTGTCGTCATGAATGGAAAACAGGAGATTCTTTCCATCCGGATCGATCCAGAAGTGGTCAACCGGGAGGAGATCGAGATGCTTCAGGACCTCATCGCAGCCGCTCTGAATGAGGCAATCCGCAAATCCCATGAGATGATGACCGAAGAGATGAAGAAAATCACGGGCGGGTTGGCTATCCCAGGATTATTCTGAGTTCTTAGCAGAAGGGGAATCTTAAGGATGGCTCTTCACGCCAAACCCATTGATCAATTGATTGAGGCTCTCACGAGGCTCCCAGGAATTGGTAGAAAGACGGCAGCCAGACTGGCCTTCCATATCTTGAGGAGCAGTCTTTCGGAGGCTCAGGCGCTCGCGCAGGCGATCTTAGATGTCAAGGAGAGAATTCATCTCTGTTCGGTCTGTTTCAATCTCACCGATGAGGATCCCTGTCGGATCTGTCAGGATGAGCATCGGGACAAAGTGGTTCTCTGCGTCGTGGAAGGGCCCAATGACCTCATCGCCATCGAAAACACAGGTTCGTTTAATGGAAGGTATCACGTCCTTCACGGTGCGATTTCCCCATTAGAGGGGGTTGGGCCTGATGACATCAAGACTAAAGAGTTGATGGGGCGGCTTCGTCATGAAGGGATCAAGGAAGTGATTCTTGCCACCAATCCCACCGTGGAAGGGGGGGCTACAGCCCTCTACCTCACTGACCTGATCAAGCCCCTGGGGATTAAAGTAACGCGGATCGCTTATGGAATTCCGATGGGAGGGGAGATCGAGTATTCAGATGGTATGACCTTGTCAAAGGCTCTGGAGGGGCGTAGGGAGGTTTAGAGATTTCTCTTGACAGGCGAGGGAATAAATGTTAACGTTAACACATATTTGCTTGTAAAGAAAATAATTTGTAATATCAATTGGTTGCAAATTAACAGACAGAGTCTCCGGTATTGAAGAAGCATTCGAGCTGTCTTATAATAATATAGTTATTCTCCAAGGAAGGGGATAATGATTGAGATTCGATTTCATGGAAGAGGTGGACAGGGTGCTGTTAGCTCTGCGGAGCTACTGGCCCTCGCTGCCATCGGGGAGGGTAAATATGCACAGGCCTTCCCGAGCTTTGGGCCTGAAAGGCGTGGAGCTCCTGTGGTTGCTTTCTGCCGTATCGACGACAAGCCTATCAGGATCAGGGCCAATGTCTATGAACCAGACATTGTCGTCGTCCTCGACGCCTCCCTATTGAAGATTGTTAATGTCGCTGCCGGTTTGAAGGCAGATGGGATCCTGGTAACGACCAGTAAAGATTCGCCAGAAAAAATTAAAGAGGACTATAAGATCAAGAACCGACTCGCCGTCGTGGATGCAACGAACATCGCCATGGAGGTCATTGGCCTTCCCATCACGAATACGACCATGCTCGGATCTTTGGTCAGAGCCTCGGGAGTGGTCAAGAAGGAATCCTTTCTGCCCCCCCTCAAAGAGCGATTTGGACGAATCGCTGAGAAGAATATCCTTGCCTTCGAGCGAGCCTATCAACAGACCGTCCTCGTCTAATCATTTTAGTTGAAGAGGTGAAGGAAATATGACCAAACCTGAATCTGAATGGACATGGAGAGAAATTCCAGTGGGCAATGTCATCCTGGAACCCGGGAATGCCAGTCAATACCGAACCGGAGATTGGAAGACCCTGAAGCCGGTTCTGAATAAGGAGCGATGCATTCATTGTGGATTGTGCTACATCTACTGTCCGGATATGGCCTATAACCTGAATGAAGAGGGTTATTTCATTGCTGACCTTTTCTACTGTAAAGGGTGTGGTATTTGTGCAAAAGAGTGTCCCACCGAAGCAATCACGATGGTGGTGGAAGAGGAGGAATCATAATGGGGAAAAGGGTTGGAATGGAGGTTTCGATCGCCGCTGCCGAGGCGGTCAAGCAGACCAATGTAGATGTGATCTCAGCCTATCCGATTACGCCACAAACCCATATCGTTGAACACCTTTCAGAACTGGTGGCCAATGGAGAGCTGGATGCAGAGTTCTTCTGTGTTGAATCGGAGCACTCCGCTTTGAGTGTTTGCGTGGGGAGCGAGGCGACCGGGGCAAGATCCTTCACGTGCACGAGTTCTCAGGGATTGGCGCTCATGAGCGAAATCACTTACATCGCCTCTGGTCTGAGGCTACCGATCGTCATGATCCTTGCCAACCGGACGCTCTCCGCTCCACTTAGCATTTGGAATGATCACAGCGATGTGATGTCGATCAGAGACTGTGGTTGGATCCAATTCTTTACAGAGAATGGTCAAGAGGTTTACGATCATGTCTTCATTTCCTATCGGGTGGCTGAAGACAGAGAGGTCCTTCTTCCTGTGATCATCAATATGGATGGATTTATCCTGAGCCACGTGATTGAGCCTCTCGAATTGATTGAGCAGGAAAAGATCGATCAGTTTCTGCCCCCTTATCAACCTCTTTACCGTCTTCACCCGGATCGGCCCATTACCATGGGTGCCTTTGCCCTGCCGAGCATCTTTGCGGAGACGAAGAAGGCCCAGGAGGTGGCCATCAGGTCCTCCATGCCCAAGATTTTGGAAACCTGGAAGGCCTTTGGAGACATGACAGGACGATATTATAAACCCATTGAGACTTATAAAGCAGAGGATGCAGATATTCTCCTCGTCACCATGGGAAGCTTTGGAGAGACGGCCTCTGTTGCGGTGGACATGATGAGGGAGGAAGGAAGATCCGTTGGGGTGATGAAGATCCGGTTGTGGAGACCCTTTCCCTTTGAAGGCTTCAGGCAGGTTGCCCTTAAGGCAAGAAATCTGGTCGTCATTGACCGAGCCGTTTCCGTTGGCGGACCGGGAGGGCCTGTCGCTTCAGAAGTGAAGGCGGCCCTTTATGGGTATGACTCAAGACCATCGATCTACAACTTCGTTGCAGGGATTTCGGGTAGGGATGTCGCTCCCTCCGATTTCATCAAAATGGTGGATAAGGCCGAGATCGAAATCGAGGAAGGAAATAAAGAAGGATACGAATTATATGGGGTGAGAGAATGACCGAAAATCTGAATGTCTTCGCTGTCCGAACGTTGACCCAGAAGGAATACTTCGCACCGGGTCACCGGGCCTGCCAGGGATGTGCTGAAGCATTGGCCGTCCGACTGGTGGCGAAGGCGCTGGGGAGAAATGTCATCATTGCGAATGCCACGGGATGTATGGAGATCGTTTCTTCTCCTCTTCCTTATACCTCATGGAGGGTTCCCTGGTTCCATGTGGCTTTCGAGAATACGGCGGCCGTGGCTTCAGGCATCGAATCCGCGCTAAAGGTTTTGATGAGAAAAGGGAGAATTCCTCAGAAAAAGATAGTGACCCTTGCCATGGCAGGGGACGGAGGAACGGCCGACATTGGACTTCAGGCCCTCTCAGGGGCGCTCGAGAGAGGTCACGACTTCATCTACATCTGCACGGATAATGAAGCCTATATGAATACGGGAATCCAACGGTCTTCTTCCACCCCCTTTGGTGCGTCGACGACCACCTCTCCGGCCGGAAGAGTGCAGATGGGACAGATCACCTGGAAGAAGAATATGGCTGCCATTGCGGCAGCTCACAATATTCCTTATGTGGCCACGGCCTGCCCCAGTTATCCCATGGACCTTGTCCAGAAGGTGAAAAAGGCAGCGGATACGCAAGGTGCTGCCTATGTCCACATCCTTTCTGTCTGTCCTACGGGATGGAGGTCTGCGCCAGAACTGTCCATCAAACTGGGTCGCTTGGCCGTTGAAACAGGGATCTTTCCTCTTTATGAAGTGGAGTATGGCCGGTATCGGTTGAGCATCGATTTTCCAAGGTTGAGACCCGTGAAGGAGTATATCAAACTGCAGGGAAGGTTTCGCCATCTGACCGATGAAATGATCGAAGAGATAGAGAAACGAGTCCATAAGGAATATAAGGAATTAAGAGAAAAGGCTGTGAAGGGAGCAAGAGATGACTCAGTCAGAGATTGAAGCCATCATCGAACGGTATGGAAGAAAGGACTCTGCAATTCTTTCTATCCTTCAAGACATACAGACCAAGGAAAGATACCTTCCGAGAGACACCCTTGAGTATGTCGGGGAGAAACTCCACATTCCTTTGAATAAGATCTACAGGATCGCAACGTTTTACCGGGCCCTTAGCCTGATGCCTCGGGGAAGGCATGAGGTCTGTGTCTGTATGGGGACCGCATGCCATGTTCGTGGAGCGCAGCGAGTTCTTGATCAGATCACACTGGAATTAGGCGCCCGACCTGGAGAGACCACAAAGGATTTAAACTTCACCCTTGAAACGGTCAACTGCCTCGGTGTCTGTGCTGCTGGACCGGTCGTAGCGATCGACGGTCAGTACTTTGGTAAGATGAGTCCTGGAAAGGTGGAGGGGACCTTGAAAAGATTTCAATCTGATAGAAAGAAGGAGGGGACGAATGTCAAGACTTAGTTCTCCTCAGGAGCTGGAGAAGTTCAGAAATGATATCCTCAGCGCAAGAGATCCCAACCAAACCTTGATCACGGTTTGCGGTGGAACGGGATGTCATGCTTCGGGATGTCATGCTGTGGTGGATGCCTTGAAAAAGGTCATCCAAGAGAAGGCGGAAGGCAATGGAGTTGACCTCCGAGTCACGGGGTGCCACGGCTTCTGTGAAAGAGGGCCACTGGTGGTGCTTCATCCGAGAAAGATCCTGTATCAGCGGGTGAAGCCTGACGATGCTTTGACGATCTTTGAGGAAACGGTTGTCAATGGCCGAATCGTCGAGAATCTGCTTTATGACCATCTGGCTACAGGAAAGAGGATCGTCACTGAGGAGGATGTGCCATTCTACCAGAAACAGAAGCGAATCATATTTGGAAATAATGGGAACATTGACCCAACTCGGATAGAGGACTATCTTGCTGTGGGGGGATACCGGGCGTTAGGCAAAGCCCTCTTTTCAATGAAGCCAGAAGAGATTATTCAAGAGGTGAAGAAGGCCAATTTGAGAGGTCGCGGAGGTGGTGGTTTCCCCGCCGGTGTGAAATGGGAACAGTGTCGGAACGCGTCGGGGAAGATCAAGTATGTGATCTGTAATGCAGATGAAGGAGACCCTGGCGCCTATATGGATCGAAGCCTTTTAGAAGGGAATCCGCACAGTGTCTTGGAGGGCATGATTATCGGGGCATACGCCATCGGAGCCCATGAGGGGTATGTATTTGTCCGGCACGAATATCCCCTGGCTGTTGTAAATATCGGGATTGCCATTGAGCAGGCTCGAGAATGGGGGCTTCTTGGGAAAGATATTCTCGGATCAGGCTTTGAGTTTGATGTGCAGATCAGCCGGGGAGGGGGCGCCTTTGTGGCAGGGGAATCAACAGCCCTTATGGCCACCATCGAGGGGAATGTCGGGGAGCCTAGGGCTAAGCATATTCATACCGTTATAAGTGGTCTCTGGGATAGGCCGACCAATTTGAATAATGTGGAAACCTGGGCAAACGTTCCCGTTATCATTGAACAGGGTGCTGACTGGTATACTCAAATTGGTACCGAGGGAAGCAAAGGGACAAAGATCTTCTCCCTTGTCGGCAAGGTGAATAATACGGGCTTGGTTGAAGTTCCTATGGGAATTACCCTTAGAGAGATCGTTTATGATATCGGAGGCGGAATTCCGGGTGGGAAGAAGTTCAAGGCCGTTCAAACCGGAGGACCGTCCGGAGGATGCATTCCTGAGTCCCTGTTGGATCTCCCGGTCGACTTCGATCGGTTGACGGAAGTGGGTTCGATGATGGGTTCGGGCGGGATGATCGTGATGGATGAGTCGACCTGTATGGTTGATGTAGCCAAGTATTTTATGAACTTTCTCAAAGACGAATCCTGCGGGAAGTGTACCTCGTGCCGTGAAGGGACGAAGCGAATGCATGAGATCCTGACCGAGATTACCGAAGGCAGAGGGACGATCGATCACCTCTCTCTCCTCGAAGATCTGGGCTGGGTGACAGCAGAGGCCTCGATGTGTGCGCTGGGAGGAACGGCCCCCAATCCGGTGCTCTCCACCCTCCAGTATTTCCGAGATGAATACGAAGAACACATTATCAACAAGCGGTGCCCGGCGAAGGTGTGTCGGGCTCTGCTCCGGTATCGAGTGATCTCCGAAGTCTGTAAAAGGTGCGGAGCCTGTGCAAAAGTCTGCCCCTCGGAAGCAATCAGTGGTAAGAGGAAGACCAAAAAAGAGGAGGGAACGCCGTTCAAGATCGATGCAAGAAAATGTATCCGGTGCGGGATGTGTTTTGAGGCATGTAAGTTTGAGGCCGTGGAGATCCAATAGAATTGCGGATTGCAGATCGCGGATTGCGGATTGAAAAATTTAAATTCGAAGTTAGATGTTTCTAAAGAGAAGGAGTGCCTATGATTCCCTTTACAATTGATGGGCAGCCGGTTGAAGGAAGAGAAGGCGGGAATGTCTTAGAAGTGGCTTTGGATGCGGGAATTGAAATTCCTCACCTCTGCTACCATGAATCTGTGAAGCCGTATGGCGCATGCCGTCTCTGCCTAGTTGAGGTGGCGAAAAACGGGAGGCCGCGGATGACCACCTCCTGCACCTATCCGGTGTTGGAGGGGATCGAAGTCTCCACCCGCAGCGATAGGATTCTCCGCGCGCGCCGCATGATCATCGAGCTCATCTTGGCCATGTGCCCTGCTGATAAATTGATTCAGGAGATGGCCAGGGAGATGGGTGCTGAGCAGGTCCGTTTTAAGAAAGAGGACAAGGACTGTATTCTCTGTGGGCTATGCGCAAGAATCTGCGACGAAGTGGTGGGAGCCCATGCCATTCAATTTGCCTCTCGGGGGGACCGCCGCGAGATGATTCCACCTTTCGGGGGAGAAGCGATGAACTGCATTGCCTGCGGCGCCTGCGTGGTCGCTTGTCCTGTGGACGTGATCAAGATGAAGGAGGAGGGAGATCAACGGACCATCATCCGTTGGAAGCGAACCCTTCCAATGAAGAAGTGCAAGATCTGCGGAAATAGCTTCGCTCCCTGGTTTCAGCTTGAGAAGTTTAGAGAGAAGGCGAAACTTCCAAAAGACTTCTACGAGGTCTGCTATACCTGCCGGACTTAACCCTGGTGCATGAACCTCTGCGTCCGAGATCTGAAATCTCCCACCCCGACGTCAGGATTGACATCTTCCCTCAATTGGATTATATTTTTTTTGTATCCTGTTGGAGGTGAATCCTATGGTTCAGGTGAAATGGGAGCCTTTTCGAGATTTGATGGCCATGCAGGACCGGATGACCCGACTCTTTGACGAGACGCTTTCTCGCATTTGGAAGGAGGAGGTGCCTCGTGGAGTTTGGTCTCCGCCTGTTGACATTATGGAAAGAGGGAGTGAGGTCATCCTCAAAATAGATCTTCCGGAGATGAATCAGAATGAGATCGAAATTAAGGTGGAAGAGAACACCCTGATCATTTCAGGGGAGAGGAGATTTATCAAGGAATCCCCCGATACCAATTACCTACAGATTCAGAGACCTTTCGGAAGCTTCCAGCGAACCTTTGCGCTTCCAAGGGGGATTGACCAGGAAAGGATTAAGGCAGGCTACAAGGATGGTGTTCTGCGCATCGTCCTTCCCAAAAAGGTTGATATCCGTCCTAAACAGATTACCGTTGAGGAAATCTAAGCGGTCGTTTATTCAGTTTCTTGAAGAGACGTTATGGGAAAGAGCGAGCCCCTCGTCGAGGGGGGCTCGCTTTATTTTTGGGGAACCTTCTTCCAGTCAGCCAGAAATCGTTCAATCCCGATATCGGTAAGTGGGTGTTTCACCAACTGTTCGATCACCTTGTAAGGGATCGTAGCCACGTCTGCACCGATTAAGGCTGCTTCCAGTACATGAATGGGATGGCGGATGCTGGAAACAATGACCTGGGATTCAAAATGGTAGTTGTTGAAGATGGTCACAATCTGTTCCACGAGTTCCATTCCCGTCTGCGCAATGTCATCCAGCCGGCCAATAAAAGGGCTGACATAGGTCGTGCCGGCCTTGGCAGCCAGGAGCGCTTGGGTAGGAGAGAAGACGAGCGTCGTGTTCGTCTTAATCCCTTCTGAGACCAACGCCTTGATTGCCTTCAGGCCCTCGGTCGTCATCGGGATTTTGACGACGATGTTTTCCCCCATTCTTGAGAGCCTTTTTGCTTCCTCAATCATTCCCCTGGAATCAAGACTGACCGCTTCGAGGCTAATGGGTAATCCTTTTATAATCTTGCAGATCTCCTCGACAAGGGATTCAAAGTCCTTTTTTTCCTTAGAAATCAAAGTGGGATTAGTTGTAACGCCATCAAGGACACCCATCTCGTAGGCTCGTTTGATTTCATCGGGGTTCGCTGTATCAATAAAAAATTTCATCCTCTCCTCCCTCTATAAAGAGTGCTTTGAAATAAAACTTTTCGCACTCTGATTCCACAGATTCAAAAAAATGATTCCACAGATTTCTTCTTATTTTTCGATGTATTTGTAATCCGTGTAATCAGGGATTTCTGGGATTTTTCAGAAATCTCATAAAAATAAGGTGGCAGGAGAAAGACTCCTGCCACCTTCTCATTTTTCCTCTACAAAGGGTGCCCCCTTTTATGGGATATATTTGAACTCCACCCTTCTGTTCTTCGAGCGACCCTCTTGTGTCTTATTGTCGGCGATGGGTTTGGTCGCGCCGTACCCTTTCACCGTCAATCGATTTTCGGCAATGTTGAATTTGTCCATGAGGTATTTCTTGGCGCTCTGGGCCCTCTTCTCCGAGATCACCTGGTTTGCCTTCGGATCACCAGAGTAATCGGTATGACCACCGATCTCAACCTTGAGCTGAGGATTCTCCTTGAGAATCATCCCGGTCCGATCCAATCCCTTGGCAGCCGCCGGGTTGATATTCGTCTTGGCCGGATCGAAATAGATGGTATCGAGCACTGGCGGTGCAACCGGTTTGGGTGGTGCGGGCGGCGCCGGTGGTGGTGGCGGCGGTGGTGGAGCCGGAGGCGCTGGTGGGGGTGGAGCCGGAGGCGCTGGTGGTGGTGGGGCCGGAGGCGCGGGTGGTGGCGGAGCCGGGGGCGCGGGTGGGGGCGGAGCCGGAGGCGCGGGTGGGGGCGGGGCCGGAGGCGCGGGTGGTGCTGGGGG
>Ga0073934_10010024_pt1 | contig 11895 bp, 8 predicted proteins | sample LarsenN4metaG_FD_76834 | JGI IMG/M metagenome (GOLD analysis project Ga0073934, IMG submission 76834) | Hot spring sediment bacterial and archeal communities from British Columbia, Canada, to study Microbial Dark Matter (Phase II) - Larsen... ... | reverse complement strand
TCAGGATGCCGAGCACCGGCACAACGACCGGCACCTCGAAGTCGCCCCGTGGCTCGCCGGGTCGCAACTTCAGCACCACCAGGGCCGAGTTCACCACCATGAACGAGAACAGGAGCAAGAGCGCCGTAGCCGAGGCGAGCTGCTTCACCGCGTCCTCGCCGCCGGAGAGTGCGAGCGCCAGCACCAGCGCGAGGAGCGTGAAAATGGCCACGTGCGGCGTGTGCCGACGCGGATGCACGCGGCCGAGCACCGCCGGCAGCAGCCGCTGCCGCGCCATGCCGTAGAGCAACCGCGAGCCCATGATGTAGTTAATCAGCACCGTGTTGGCCACGGCGAAGAGCGTGATGAAGTCGTAGGTCCGCGCGGGGAGCCACGGCGCGGCCCGGTTCGAGATCGCCGAGAGCGGCGCCGGCACCTTGGCCAGTTCCTGATGCGGCACGACGGACACCGCCGTCACGGCCACGGCGATGTACAGAACCGTGGCCGCGGCCAGCGCGAGCACGATGCCCCAGGGCATGGTGCGGACCGGGTTCTTCACCTCCTCGGCCACGTTGAGCATGTCCTCGAAGCCGATGAACGAGAAGAAGGTAAGCACCGCCCCAGCCAGGAGCATCGAGAGGCCCAGGCCGTGATTCTCGATGGCCCCTTGGGCGTCGAACGTGGCTCGCGGCGTTTCGAAGTAATCGACGCCGCCCCAGAACCGCGCGCCGACCGCCACAATGAACAAGAGGCCGCCGACTTCCACCGCCGTGCAAAGGATATTGGTCCACATCGATTGCCGCAGGCCCCAGTAGTTGACGGCCGTCATGAAGCCGAGGAAACCGAGCACGAGCAGGATCCACGGCCCGCCGACGATCGCATGCAGCGTGTTGGCGAAGACGTTGGTCGAGGTGGCCATCGACGTGAGGCCGGAGGCCGTGACCGTCAGGCCAATCAGATACGACAGGTACGCCCATCCGTACGCGCGTTGCGTGACATACGCGGCCCCGGCCGCCCGCGGATAGCGCGACGCCAGGCAAGCGTACGATAACCCGGTGAGCGCGGCCGCGACCATCGCCACGACAAACGCGAGCCACACGGCATTGCCCAGCATCCCGGCCGCTTTGCCCACGGTGCCGTAGATGCCGGAGCCGACCATGTCGCCCACGCCATAGACCACCAACGCGAACAGGCCCATCGTGCGGACGAGCTGGGGGGTGTTGCCACTTGCGGCGGTTTCTGGGGCGGCGGACATGACTGCTGAGCTTATCGACCAGAGCTGCATCGAGCAAACCGGTGGCGTGCATTTCGACGACAAGATGTCAGCTTGCCGAGCGTCCCGACGAGGTATAATTCAAGTAGAGGGGGCCGATCTGGTGGAAGGCCGTCCGGCGGTTATAGCAGTTGGCCGCTGCATGGATTGCCGAACGCGGCGACGCGCCGACGGCGCTTGCCCATGTCGCCGATCGCCGGAAGCCCGATTCGGCCGACTCGCGCTAGCAAGTAAGCTGGCGATTGGGAGCGGGCGGAGGTGGATCCGAACTTCCCAAGAGTTCACCTTGAACTCGACACTCACCGGGGAGACGTTGCTACCCTCCCTGGCGACTGTGCATTAAAGCGAGGTTCCACCCGTGAACGGTCCGTTTTCGAGCGACCCAATATCCGCCCCTCCCGCCCGGCGCAAGCCGGGTTTTTTTGTGCGCGATGCCAATTCCCTAGCCACAGAGAACACCGCGTTCGGCACAGAATGGTGCCGTTGTCGAGGCTGGATGCGTTTTGTAGCGGGGCGCGCGGCGGGCCGCGCTGCTAAGAGTTGGCCGGGCAACGGGTTGCGTTTAGCACCGCGCCCGGGGGGCCCCATTTTTCGCTGCAAAACCCACGCGTTTTGCACGGTCGACCTGCGGCAAAGGCCTGGAATCACAGGGCCCGCAGCGATCGCAACGCGGCACAATCGAGGAGAGTTTTGCGCGCCGCCGCAAGCGGTTGGAACGCAGTTCACCACGGAGCACACGGAGAGCACGGAACCGTGCGCGCGGCGCGACCGATGACGAAGAGCTATTGGCTAACCGCTAACAGCTAATGGTTGACAGCTATCGTTTGAATTGCCAAAGATCGGTCGGCGGTCTGGCCCCGCCACGGCGGGAAAACTTCGGAGACGCCTCACGCGCTCGCGACTTGCCGCAATGCAGTTAAACGATGGAACAGGAGGACACTGAGGTAGCGGAGGGAGCAGCTTCGCCTGCCGGCTTTCTTTGCGATCTCTGCGCCCTCCTGTGCAAATCGCGTGCAGGCCCACGACGCGGCGCTCGGACTGCCGATTTGTACACTACCTTTGTAATGGAAGTGGTGGCCAAAAACAAGCGCTGTTTTTGGCCGGGCGGACGGTGATGGTTGGCTTCGCAGCCAATGGTTCCTCTGTGGGAGGCGTCTCCGACGCCGATTCTCGTCCTGGACCAATTGCCCACTTGAATCGCGGCCTGGCAATGTGTGGCCAATCTGATAATATACCATGCGACGGCATGGGACAGACTGGTTTCTAAGCGATCACGATGATGCGCGCATTTGACTTGTTCTGCGGGGCCGGTGGGAGTTCTTGCGGGGCCCGAATGGCCGGAGTCGATCCGGTTGGGGGAATCGACATGTGGGACGTCGCGGTCGAAACGTATGCTCTGAATTTTCCCAAGGCGAAGACGTATCGGCGGCGTATCGGCGATCTAGCCGCGACACAGATCGCAGAACGGGTTGGATCTATTGACCTTCTTCTTGCTTCGCCGGAATGTACCAATCACAGCGTGGCCAAAGGCAATGGTGTCAGGTGCGAGGACAGCCGCCGTACGGCCTACGAGGTCATCCGGTTCGCAAAGGCAATGCGACCTCGCTGGATCGTCGTGGAGAATGTGGTTCCGATGCAGAGTTGGGAATCCTATGCCGACTGGCTTAACAAATTGAAGCGACTCGGCTACCAAACGGCGGAATTGAAATTGGACGCCCAGGATTTTGGCGTGGCACAAAGCCGAAAGCGATTATTCGTGGTTGCCGATTTGAAACGATCGCCGCTGACCCCGATTCCGTCGCGGCTCGCAAGGGCGCCGGTTACGTCGATTCTTCAGCATGATTCTGCCAACGGATACAATTACAAACTGAGTCCCGTGTTTCAATCAGCAAGAGCCAAACCCACACTTCAACGAGTCAGGCGCGCGATCGACGCTCTTGGTCCAGGCAAGCCATTTTTGATCGTTTATTACGGCAGTGATGCGGCGGGGGGATGGCAGACGCTCAATCGCCCGCTGCGTACGATCACCACCCTCGATCGCTTCGCACTGGTTCGACCAAGACAAGAGGGGCATGTCATGCGTATGCTGCAGCCGCCGGAATTGGCGGCGGCCATGGGATTTCCCGCTGACTATCGATGGCCTCAAACATCTCGGCGAGATCGAATTAAGCTAATTGGAAACGCTGTCTGTCCGCCTGTTATGAAAGCAGTTATCGAGCGTCTAATCTCGTGAGGCGACTCAACATGGACCTCCTCACAAAAGATCACCGTAGTTGGAATATGTCTCGGATCCGTGCCAAGGATACTGCTCCGGAACGAATCGTCCGGTCTGTCTTGCATCGCCTGGGAGCGCGCTTTCGCTTGCATTCCCCGGAGATTCTCGGGAGTCCAGATATAGTGTTGCGCAAGTACCGGCTTTGCATCTTCGTGCACGGCTGCTTTTGGCATCGGCATGCACGATGCAAATATGCATACACACCAAAGAGCCGTATCAGGTTCTGGCAACGGAAGTTTAAACACAATGTCGCACGGGACCGGTACGTACGGAAGTGGTTACGAGGCGCCGGCTGGCAGACGCTTGTTATCTGGGAATGCGAGACACGTAACGTTGACAGGCTTGCAGAAAAGTTGCGCGGGGTTCTCGCGCACAGTGACAAGATCGCACCCTAAGCGATTATTCTTCTTTCGGCCGGAATCTGCCGAACTCGCGTGGCAACATGCGGAGAATGTCGTCAAATTTCATCGCGTACAAATCCCACGTAACATCGAATTGGTTCAAGATATCGGCGAGTCGGCGTGCGCTGCCAGGTCCGCGTCCGGCCGCACCACGCTTAGGTTGGCCGGTGGACGTGTCAATATACAGTGTCGTCGCGACCTGCATTACTGCGACATTGGTGACGAGCTCTTGGCGCGAGGCAAGCTGTTCAACAATATCGCCTGGCTGGTGCAAGGGGGTACATAGTAGAGCCATTGCGCGCTCTGGTGTGTCGCGGTGCGCGCGATAGATGCGATACGGCCCAGCCAGAAGATGCCGATAGTACTTCCGGAAATCTCCCACTGCTGGAATCCACCTCGCACGTTCGCCAGGTTTGCGATGTCCGTCTTCATCAAGTGGACATAGTACATCAAAGAAATACAGAGCAAGCCACGCCCATAAGCCACGCACGTTTTCGATCCCAGTGATGGACGCTGGGGACAAACACTGGTTCAAGTATATGGCGGCCTCAAATCGGTTTTGGAATGATCGGCGTTCGATTTCAATTTGCGGCTCTACACCTTGCGATGTGTCTGCATCGACCAGAATCTCCTGAGGATAGTCGTGAGGCTTTGGCGTACTGAACGAATCGAGAAACTCGCCAAAGCGAATCAGACCAAGCTCGTTTAGGTACCTGAGTTTCACGATTTCGTCTCCTCCGACCACCACGTCCGGAATCGATTCATCATGATGAATCGGCGACAGAATGCTTCGACTGAATCGTCAATCCAATCGTCAAATCGGTCCTTATTATCTTCGGTCGGTGGCTCGCCGGCCCCAAGTACGCGAGTGGCAAATAGTAGCCACTGAGACCGCCAATTATCCAAATCATCGGTTTCACAGTATTCTTCCACGTACAAAATGCGACCGAGAATCTCCCGCAAGACTGCGGGGTAAACCAGCGATATAAACACTGGCTCTTTTGCCAGTGCTCGCCAATCACCAACCGCCGCATTTATCAGCAGAATAGGACGATCGGTAAAGTCAAGACGCCATATCTCCTCTCCGAGATCGCTGTCCGGCTTCACCGGTAGTAGCGGGATGCGATTCGCATCTTCCTCTTCTGCGCCAATCCGTGGCCGTATACGATCCGCCTCGGCAAGTAATAGCCCTTTACTATCGATAGGCGATGTGACTCGTACACGAAAGAGAATGCCCTCTGCGGAGTCAAATTCTGTTAGCGTGGGGTCATCAAGCGGCCGGATGTCGTCAACGTTTCCGAAACGGAAACGCATCCAGGTGGTCTGGCGGTACGCTTCGACGATTACATCCGCGTTTGCCGGCAACCTGCAGCTGTCGAAATTGAGGTTTGCCGTGAATCGGGGCGCACCAGTCGGCGGCAGTTCAATCGCAAACTGCAATTCACGCTGTCGCAGCCGCTTTCGACCAGTGTAATTAAGACGCCGAACCGCCATCGACGAGTTCCTTTGGAGTTGCTCTTATATACAGATCGCGCCGCTCATCAAATCCGGCAACGTGCAGGCTGAATTCCGGTTCCGTAATGGCAATTAGTATTCGGTTCTCAATACACTCCTTGATGTCAACGCCACGTGGCTCCGGATCAAAACGGATTGGTTGTTTCGTTAAGTCAAAGTCGGCTGGATTGTACCTTTTGATGGGGTTTCCCCGGCGCACGTCATACGCCACGTGGACGTCGATAAATGCGGGAGCCGTTGTACCAGTCTCGCCAGGAAGAATGGCGAAACCACCGCGTGTCTTTTCCACCCGAAAGCGACGTGGCTTGGGCGGCGGGGGAGGAGGTGGAGGCTCGGTAGTTTTCTTGCCGCCTTTCCGCGCCTTCGTTTTAACGGAATCTTCCTCAGGCGGCGCCGGCAAGGAAAACATGTCGATCAACAGAGTCGGATCCTCTTCGCGCTCCCCCTCAGTTATGATGCGGACGATTTCATGCACGCTCCGCTTGACAAAATTTAGATCACCCTTGCCCGACTTGTATTTCCCGCGGAAATTGGACCCCTCGTGTTGCCACTCGGTGTGAGATGGGTTCTCCGCATCCCGAAGGAAAGCCGCCAACGGTAAGTCATCCACTATTATCAGCGCGCGGACTCCGCGTGTTTTCGGTGAATCAACTTTTGAGATGATGACGCCTTCACGGATGAACTTGGGTCGGCCAGTTTGGTCAGACTCGTCACGGACCAAGTACACGTCAAAGAAGGATTCTTCGGGCTCGTCTCTTTTCTTTCGTACGATTACGGGAACACGGATCGCGATGTTGTCGCCACGGTAAAAGCTCTCCCGCAGGAGCTCCGTATGTTCCGGCGAAATAAGATTGGCGGACCAATTCCATCCTCGGTCAGCTTCGGACATCGCAATCGTAGTCTTGGCGTCAGCGGGTACTTGGCGGGCCCAGTTCGCCAGTTCGAGAAACGGCGGCAGGTCGCCGCTCAATTCGCTGCCGAGCTTGCTTGCTTCTTCTATTATCGAATGATTGTCGAGCAGCGTTTCCACACCGGGCGTTTCGACCAAGACTTCGAGCGTGCCGTCGAGGATTGGATAAAAATAATCGGCTAGAACTGCTTTCACCAACGCTTTCTCGGAGATTAACGCGTCGGGCCATGGAACCACGATTGACAGCCCCGGATCATTGCCGCGCTGCAGTCCAAATAAGGTACAGAAACTTTCGATCTCCACCGTGTCATCGACGGGCATCACAAGATCGTCCCCCTGGTGCGGTCCTGGCACAACGCCAAAATACCCGTCCTGGCAATAGTCATCGTCGACCCAATGCGATTTCAGAACTAATCGTCCCATCAGGAGCCGTTTTCTGTCGTCTGCACGGACCGTTACTCCAAACAGTCCACTGACTCGACTAGAGCGCGGAAACACTTGTTTTCCTACACCCCAGCTCCCGCGGTCCGAGGATTCCTTATCCGATTGCCCCTCGGCGCGAAAAAAGTGATAGAAGTGATTCTTTTTTCCATCCTTATTTCGGAATGCCTCCGCGGGATCGCCTTCAAGACCCCGCGTGCCAAAGTCCTCGAAAGCGAGAAACGTGCAGGCGTCGTCTTCAGACGGAACTTCGTCGGGATGAAGACCATTGTCCTTTGCGTTGACGTGTTCCCATGCGCGATCAAAGTAGCGTGCTACCTTGGTCGCTTTCGGGTGGTTAGTATCTCCCGATAGATATATGCGCACCATTACCTTTTCGCCCGGCCGGCCGGCGTCTAGGGAATTCTGAATCCCTTCGCGCACTAATGCCATTCCAGGATCGCTGATCGCGTCTGTCGCGAAAAACTCACCGTAGATGGGCTCGCGGTTGTTTTCGCCCTTGACCTTCGGCCGAAAGTACCAGCCATGCATCGGATTGGCTCCTGTTTGCAGGGCAAATACGGGAATGATGGCGTCGGCGCCTGAATCTTGTATGGGGGGTGTCATTGTACCTGGATAAGGTGGCGCTTGCAAGAATGACGGCACGCTCAGCGCGTTTTTCAGCCGTCGGGTGCGCGTGCGCAGACGGTGCGCGACTACTCATGAACGATATTCCGCCCGGTCATGCCGCTGGGGATCATGGGGAGGACGTGCTCTTGATACGGGGTTTCGGCGTCGAGCACGTAGGGCCGGCGTTGCGAGAGAATCTGCAGGCGTTGGGGCGGCATCGTTTTGTTGAACCCTTTCCGGGTAAACGTGCGCTTTTGGATCGCTAACCCAGGGTGCGTCCCTCGACCTTCGGCTCGCTCAGGTCAGGCAAGCTCGGGGCGACCCTGGGCTACGGTGTGTAACGCCTACGGCGTTTGCCGACAGCATCTGCATGTTGCTGTAAGAGGGAAGCGGGAGCGCTGTGGGCGAATGGCCCTCACCTCGCCACAGGCGAGTCGCCTTCGGAGACTCAACCCTCTCCCGCGAGGAGAACAAAACACCCTCACCCAACCCTCTCCCGCGAGGAGCGGGATTCAGGGACTGTAGCAAAACCGTCTGCCGAGAGGGGGACGGTCCCCTATTGCTCCGCGGACTGCGCAAAAGGGGACAGTCCCCGACGGTTTTGTTCGCGTTCCTCACTCCTTGATGATATCCCTTACGGTCATGCCGCTGGGGATCATGGGGAGGACGTGCTCCTGGTAGGGCGTTTCGACGTCCAGCACGTACGGGCCGGGGTAGTTGATCATTTCTTCCAGGGCGGGCACCAGGTCGGGCTTGTTGCGGACGTAGGCGGCGCCGCAGCCGTAGCCTTTGGCGATTTGGACGAAGTTGGGGTATCGTCGGCTGGGGCCGAGGCCGTCGCCTTTGCCGGTGGCTTCGGGGTCGTCGATGGGCCCAAGATACGTGTGGGCCCGGTTGCCCTTCATGAAGCGGTCTTCCCACTGCACGACCATGCCGAGGTGCTGGTTGTTGAGGAGCAGCACCTTGACCGGCAGCTTTTCGCAGTAGCAGGTGGCCAGCTCCTGGATGTTCATCTGGAAGCTGCCGTCGCCGTCGATGTCGACGACGAGGCGGCCGGGGAATTGGCTCTGGGCGCCCATGGCGGCGGGGAGGCCGAAGCCCATCGTCCCCAGGCCGCTCGAGGAGAGGAAGGTCCGCGGGCGGTCGAAGCGGTAGAACTGGGCGGTCCACATCTGGTGCTGGCCGACGCCGACGGTGATCACCGGGTCCTTGTCGTGCGTCAACCGCCAGAGCTCGCGGATGGCGTGCTGCTGCAGGATACCGGGGAAGTTCTCGTTGTAGTGGAACGGCTCCTCCTCTTTCCACTTCAGGCACTGGGCGACCCACTCCGCGATGTCCTCGGGCGGCTCGACGATTTTGTTGAGCTCGGCGAGCGCGAATTTCACGTCGCTACAGACGGGGATGTGGGCTGGCTTGTTTTTGTTGAGCTCGGAGGCGTCGATGTCGACGTGGACGATTTTGCCGTGCTTGCAGAACTCCTCGACCTTACCGGTCACCCGATCGTCGAACCGCACGCCCAGGGCGATCAAGAGATCGGCCTGGTCGACGGCGTAGTTGGCGTACACGGAGCCGTGCATGCCGAGCATGTCCATCGAGAGGGGTCCGCTGCTCGGGTATGCGCCGAGGCCCATGACGGTCATGGTGACGGGGATGCCGGTTTTTTTGGCGAGGGTGCGGAGCTCGTCGCTGGCGTCGCCGCTGATGATGCCGCCGCCGGCGTAGATGATCGGCCGGCGGGCCAGCTTGATCGCGGCGGCGATCTGCTTGATCTGCTCGGGCTTGGCCCGCGGGTTCTCGCGTTGGAAGCCGGGCAGGTCGGGCTCGGCGTCGTAGTTGGGCACCGTCTTGGCGTTCTGGACGTCCTTCGGGAGGTCGATCAGCACGGGGCCGGGCCGACCCGTCGAGGCGATCAGGAACGCCTCGCGGACGACGCGGGCCACGTCGTTCACGTCGGTCACGAGGTAGTGGTGCTTGGTGATGCCGCGGCAGACTTCGACGATCGGCGTTTCCTGGAAGGCGTCGGCGCCGATGACGCTGGTGGGCACTTGGCCGGTGATGGCGATGAGCGGGATGCTGTCGAGCTTGGCGTCGGCGATGGCGGTGACGAGGTTCGTGGCGCCCGGTCCGCTGGTGGCCATGCAGACGCCCACCTTGCCGGTGCTGCGGGCAACGCCTTGGGCGGCAAACGCGCCGCCCTGCTCGTGCCGCGGCAGGATGGTGCGGATGCGGTCGGCGAAGCGGGTCAGCGCCTGGTGCAGCGGCATGCTGGCCCCGCCGGGGTAGGCGAAGATCGTGTCCACGCCGTGGTTCACCAGCGCTTGGACCAGGATGTCGGCGCCGCTGGTGATTTCTTGCTTGGTCTTGGGTTTGGTGACGGTGGCCACGGGGCTCGCTCGGCGGGGGTTGGAGGCGGTGTTCGACGGTGCGGAAACGGACACGTCCGGCCGGCGGCGGTTCGCCCGCCCGGTCGGCCGGAAACCTATCTATAGTAGGCCGCTGGGAGGCCCGATACAAGCGAAATTGGAGGCCGCATGCGCGGCGGCGGAGCCTGGACCGCCGTCAAATCAAGGCCAGGGCCGCCGCGATGCCCATCACGAGTGCGAGTAGGATCGCGATCACCCTGCCGATGCCGGTCAGAGCGGTGGGACCGGCGTCGCTATCGCGGCGACTCGCTTCCCAAGCCGTCGGTACATCGACCCCCTCGGCCAACAGCACGTTGAGCGCGACTTCGTCGAGGGCGTCGGGTGGGGTGTCGAGCATGGGTTTATTAGCTCGTCTGCCCGACGGCTGCCATACGCACGCTGCAATCGTGGCGGGCCGCCAGCCGGGTACCTCGCAAGGGTAATCATCCAACTCGATGTCTGGTGTGACACCCCGTTAATTCAGTCCTAAATCGCTCCATAGCGCGCGCATTTCGACGATTGCTTGCGACTGTGAGCTTTGCGATCGGAGAGCTGTAAATGTTGCAAGCACTTCGTCGAACGTCACCACGGACGTCCTGGGCGCTGCTGCTTCGATGCCATCTGCGATTTGTGATACAGTCATTCGAACGTGCGCATTGGCGAGCAGTTCCTGAGCCGTCAGCATTTTTGCGGCGATCAACTCTTCGCTAATCCCGTACTTCCCTGACAATCGACTAAGCTGTGCCTGCATTTTCGTGGTTGCACTGGTGTCGAAGTCGCCACGGTCGATGTAGGTCACTTTTTGGGCAGGCGTGTAGTTGCTGTAAGCCGAGGTATGCGGCGTTTCGGAAGTACTCGACGCATTCAGCCATGGAATCACGACGAACAATCCGACTGCCACGCCGATAACTTGCGCCCAAGCGATCGTGCGTTCAGCTTGCATGCGCTTGTACTTTTGGGCTTGTACACACTCGGGCGTCATTACAAACCCGCATTTCGGAAAATTAACCGCTGTTTCGCTTACGCGATTTGAGCATGCAGGGCAGCCGATCAATGCGGTGGACGCCGACATCGGCAGTTCGTGTTCCAGTTGGGCCGTTTCATCAACAGGCGATTTGAGATCGCATTCGACTGCGATCGACTGCGACGTATCAACGTACCCACACATCGAGCAAACACCGCCTACCATGCGGCTGAAGCAGCCAGGACATTTTTCTGCCGCCATAGCTCGTCTCCGAATACGTGTCTGCCATGCGCGCAACGATACCCAAGCATACCCCCCGTTGGAGGCGTCCTGCCGAGTCGTCGATGGAGCCGAGTGAGAGATTCCCGGGCTGGTTGGATCGGATGCTCGCGTAAGGCGGGTCGGGTGGGGGTGCGTGTTGCGGGAAGGCAACGCGGGGTGCGGTCGCGTCGCGATTCGAAGAGGGTGGGAATCGTCGGGCGACAGCCAGCTTATCAGGCCGGGTACTTGAGGTAATAATGCGTGTAGAAGGGAAACGACCGATGGTGCGAATTCGATTGAGTGAACTGGATGACGCCGTCAAGGCTTTCTTGGCGTCTGCGTGCCAGGGCGAAACGATCGTCGTCGAAGATGACGACGGCCGATTGCAGTGCGGAGTTACGCCTTACGCCCAGGCATCGCCCGCGGAAAGACAAGCCGCTCTGGCCGCTTTGGGCCGGCTTCAGCAGAAGACGGCGAAGGCGATGATGGAGTGCGGCGTGACCGAGGCGGACGTCGATCGCGAACTTCAGGATTGAGTCGTGCCGCCAGCGAGCCAGGCAATAACGAGCGTCGTAACGGTCTGGGACAGCAGCGTGCTGATCCCATTAGTCCTGCCGCGAAGCAAAAGCTCGACACTCTATTCGCGACTCCACGACGCGGGTTGGAGCGTCGCGGTCACGCCAGCGATTCTTGAAGAGGTGCGCGAGAAATTGACGACGAAGTCGTCGCTGAAGAAGTGGCTGGGCCTTAGTGATGAGGACATTGCCGAGTATGTCGACAATGTGCTTCCCGCGCTAGTGACGATGTATCCGGGAATCATGACCGCGGCGGGAGCGGTGCCCGGCGACCCGGATGATGATGCGGT
>Ga0073934_10010023_pt1 | contig 11897 bp, 7 predicted proteins | sample LarsenN4metaG_FD_76834 | JGI IMG/M metagenome (GOLD analysis project Ga0073934, IMG submission 76834) | Hot spring sediment bacterial and archeal communities from British Columbia, Canada, to study Microbial Dark Matter (Phase II) - Larsen... ... | reverse complement strand
AGAGAACGTAGCTGACATGAATCGGGAGCCGGAACAGCGGCATCGTGGTCACCGGGATCTCGATGAGCGGATGGCCGTTCATGCGCCACTGGTAAGGGTACAGCGGACGAAACCCCTCGCTGAAAGCGCCGAACAACAACGCTCGCTGCCGCTCCTGCTCGGGGGTCAGGCGTGTGCTGGTGAGGTAATACAATCGCGCCAGGGGACCGAGAAAGGTCGGGAAGGTGGAGGCGTCATAGAGATAGCCCCGGCGCGAGAGAACATTCAGGGTGTTCTGGGAAACGCTGAAGCCCGGGCCGCGAAACCCTTTGGGCGCCTGCCCTGTCACGCGTTCGATGTGTTCCTCGGCGAGGGCGATCTCCTGCTCGAGTTCGGGCTCGCTGTACAGGTGCAGCCACGGATCGTGATGGAACGAATGGTTGCCGATTTCGTGGCCGGCGTCGGCCAAGGCGCGCAACGCGTCATGGTTGGCGGCGAGGGCGGCGTCCTGACCGACGATGAAGAAGGTGATCGTCAGGTTGTGGTCGCCAAGCAGCTTCAGCATGCGGGGCACGACGATGTCGAGGTAGGACGGGAACGACTCCCATCCGGCGTCGCCGTGGGTTTTCATGTAGGACCACTTGTTGTCCAGATCGAGCGACAGGCTGGCGATCGGTTTGGCGTTGTTCATACGGCGACCTGACGGACCGGCGCCCGGGCGGAAAGCAGGACCGGCAGCGCCCGCTCGGCAAGCTGAATGGTTTCGTTCACATTGAGAGTCCCATTGACGATATGGGCGGAGTTGACAATGTGAACGCCGGGAATCGAGGTGCTCATGGGCGGCAAGCGGTCCGAGTAGTTCAGCGTGGACAAAGCCATGACGTGGCGCACCCGGGAGACCCGGAAACAGCGGACGTGGTCACGGCGAAAGTGGGGATACATGCGTTCCAGGGCGTTGAGGAACTGTCTTTCGATTCCCTCGTCCGACGCCGAAAACATCGGATCGTCCGGCGCCAGGTACTTCGGCAGGTAGACCAGGGCGTTGCCGTTGAAGTGCTTGTGGCGGTCGACCAGGGCGGACATCTCGATGACCGCCGTGAACGGGGCGAACGAATCGGTGATGTTGGTGACGTAATAGCCGGCGAGCGGCTGCTTCAGGAGCAGGGATGCGCACAGGACGCCGAGGTAGCGGATTTCGGCCAGGCGGGAGCGCTCCGGCTCGGTCAGATCGGGACAGACTTGCGCGGCGACCGGCGCGGGAACGGTCAGGACGACCTGGTCGAAGGCGTGAGTCGAGCCATTCGCGAAGTGGACGCGCACGCCCCCTCCCTCGCCGGCCTCGACTCGCAGGACCGCGTGGCTGAGGCGAATCGGAACGCCCTGGCGGCGCAACGCCGCGGCGAAGGCGTCGAGAATAGCCGCGTATCCGCCGGGCACGTAGCCGAACATCTCCTTCTTCAAGCCGGTGCGGCGAGCCGCATACATGCGCGCGATGGTGGCCCAGATGAAAGCCGCCGAGGTGATCTTGTAGTTCTCGCCGAGCTTGGCGCGAAGCAGCGGGAGCCAGATTTTTTCATAGGTGTGAGCGCCCGACCATCGCCGCAGCCAGTCGGAAACCAGGACGCCCTCGAGCTTTCGGGCGTCGCGAATGCGGGAGGCGTACAGGATGGTCGATGCGAGGCGGATCTTGTCGATCAGGCGGAGCGGAGGAAACCGCAGAAACTCCATGCTGTTGGACATAGAGTAAAGGCGCCCGTCCGTGTAGAAGCCGGTCCTGGTCTGGACCCACTGCATGTCCTTCTCCAGGCCGAGTTCCTCGAGCAGCGAGCGCAGAAAGGCGTCAGAGAGCAGCGTGACGTGGTAGTGGCGGTCCCAGACGACGCCGTCCAAGCTCCAGGCGCTGGCGAGACCGCCCAACTCCGGAGCGGCCTCGAACAGCGTAACGGTTTTGCCCTGCTGGGCCAGGCGGTAGGCGAGCGTCATGCCGAGCATGCCGCCGCCCACGATGGCCCAATGGTCCGGTGTAGATAACATAGCGGATTCGTGCGCGATTCAGACGCCGTTACGGCGGCGTTAATTCGGATACTGCGCCGTCCTCGATCGAGTACCGCAGGCCGCAAGCCTCGCAGGAAACCTCGCGGCGGCCCGGCGGCGCCGCCCCTGCAAAGCGAACCAGGATTTGACCGCAGCGGCAGACGCAGCCGATCGACCTGGCCGGATGGCCGATGGCGAGGTGGAAATCGGGAATGGATTTGGTAACCAGCGACCCCATGCCGATCATGGCGAAACGGCCGATCGTGAGGTCGTTGCCGATGGTGCAGCCGGCGCCGATGGTGGCCCCCTCGCGCACCAGGGTGGGCAGCGTGTGCTCATCGGGGTCCGAGGACCGCAACTGCTTCAGGTCGGGCGTGGTGGCCCGGGGGAAGCGATCGTTGGTGAAGGTGGTGCTGGCGCTGATCATGACGCCGTCCTCGATGGTGACGGCGGCGCAGATGTACACCATGGCGTTGATCTTGACGCGATTGCCGATGCGGACGTCGTAGGCGATATAGCTTTTCTCGCCGACGATGCACTGCTCGCCGAGGCGGGCGCCGTGCCGGATATGCGCGTTGTCCCAGACGGCCGAGCCGGCGCCGATTTCGACGCCGTCTTCAATGATCGCGGTCGGGTGAATGCGGGTGGTCATCTACTGCGCCGCCAATTCCCGCAAGGCATGGTTGTTTTGAGCGCCCACCAGCGTCCAGTGATTCTGGCGCAGAGCGGCGTAGGCGGTCTCGACGGCCTCGACGGACGCCAACGCGTCCTCGTCGCCGATGAGGAGCTTCTCTTCGCCGCGAATGCCCCGGCAGAAGTTTTCAATCTGGCTGCGGAAGGCCTGCACCTTGTTGTAGCCGTTCCCGAACACGACCCAGTCGCGGCTGGAGGACTGGCGGTACTTGGACTCCTTCCATCCCACCCAGACCACGCCGTGCGAGCCGTAGATGTTGAGGTAGTTCTCCCGCTCCTTGTTGATGCTCCAGGACAGGTCGATGCTGGCGATCGCCCCGCTCATGGTGCGCACGAACAGGTGGACGGTTTCCTCGGTCGCCAGTCCCTGACTGCGTTTCCCTTCGACGGCCTGAACGTCGATGATCGGGCCGAGGAAGTAGCGCACCAGGTCGAGCGAGTGAGTGCCGTTGTCGATCATCACGCCGCCGCCGCTGATCTCGGGCTTGGAGTTCCAGCGCGCCGACATGTCCACCCGCGCGGTGAAGGCGTTCTCAAACAGCACGATGTCGCCGAGGATTCCCGACGCGACGATGCTTTTGGCGCGGATGACGTCGTCGACGTAGCGGAACTTCGAGGCCATGGTGAGCTTCACGTTGGCGGCGCGGGCGGCGGCCAGCATCCGCGCGGCCGTGGCGGAGTCGATACAGAGGGGCTTCTCGCAGAGCACGTGGACGCCGCGATCGATAAAGTGCAGGCAGATCTCGGGATGCGAGGCCGGGGGCGTGCAGACCACGACGGCGTCGAGATGGTTGGCGTCCGCCATGGCCTGGTAGGAGTCGTAGCTGGCGCAGCGGAGGGCTTCGGCCAGCGTCCGGGCCGCTTCGGGACGGACGTCGGCGACCGCGGCGACCCGGGCGAGGTTGCAGGACTGAAAGGCTTGTACGTAGGAATTCGCGATCGCGCCGGCGCCGACGATCCCGAAATTGAGCTTCTGATCGGTCATGACTACTTCACCTCCACGGACGCCGCGACTGCGTCCTGGACGCACTCGGCGATATAGTCCACGTGCTCTTCGGCGTAGCGCTCGTTCCAGGGAAGCACGAGGACGCCGTCGAGCGCCTCGAAGGCGCCCGGGAAACGCGAGCGGTCGTAGTCGACCGCCTCGGGGCGGGCCAAGGTGAACGGGAAGCGGCTGTTGCCGAAGGTGCGCTGTCGCTGGAAGACCTCGCACATGAACGCCGGCTTCTGGATGTAGCGGGGAGCGGAGGCGATGCCGCGCTCCTTGAGCAGTTTCGCCAGTCCGGTGGCGCCTCCGGGGATGACGTTTCCGTCCACGCGGAGGCAGTATTTCCAGTAGGTATGCGTGCTCAGCGGGCCGGTCCAGGGGGTTTCGATTCCAGGCAGGCCGGAGAGTTTCTCGGTGAGGCGGGCGGCGGCGGCGACGCGGTTGGCGACCGAGGTTTTCAGCTTCGGCAACTGCGCGACGGCGACGGCGCCCTGGAGTTCGCTCATGCGGTAGTTCAGGGCGAGGAAGTAGTGGTCGGGCTTGGGATCCCCGTAGCCCCAGGCCTTGTTGATGAACAGGTACATATGGCGGCCCAAGGCGCTGTCGTTGGTGGTGACCAGGCCGCCTTCGCCGGTGGTGATGTGCTTTCCCTGCTGAAGACTGAAGCAGCCGATGGCCCCGATCGAGCCGACCAGGCGGCCGTCGTACCTGGTGAGATAGGCCTGCGCGCAATCTTCGATCACCGGGATGTTGCGCGCGTTGGCCAGCTCCATGATCTCGCCCATCTCGCAGGGATTGCCGAACAGGTGGGTGACGATGATAGCCTTGGTCCGCTCGCTCAGACAGGGCTCGATGGTTTTCGCGGTGACGTTGTAGGTTTTCGGATCGACGTCGGCGAAGACGGGAATTGCGGCCTGATAGAGGATGGGCGTCAGGGCGCCCATGTCGGTGATGGGCGAGGTGACAATCTCATCGCCCGGTTCCGGGTTGACGGCGGCCACGGCGCAGTGAATCGCCGCGGTGCCGGACGCGCAGGCGTAGGCGTGTTTGACGCCCATTACGTCGGCAAAGCGCTCCTCGAGGGTTCTGACGAAACGCCCCTTGGTGCTGGTGAGGGTGCCACTCTCGATGGATTCGGTCAGACAGGCGATTTCCTCCTGGCCGAGCAGTCGGCCCGAAGAATCCTGGTCCGAGGGAAGCGTCAGAACGGGATGGGATGTAGCTACAGGATGATTCAATTTAACCTCCGGATGATTTGATCGAGTTGATCGCGCCTTGCAACCGTTCATTAGCCGCCGTGCCGCGCACAAACCGGCGAAACCTCGTCGCAAGGAGGCGGGCGAGCAAGCCAAGATGGCCGGCGATTGTGCGGGCGACTTTCATCTTGGAATGCCCGAGGACGCGCACCTCGAGCGTGGCGGGGTACTCGACGATTTTGGACCCGGCCAGGTCCATCAGGCCGAGCGTTTCAGCGACGCCAAGAAAGTTGCCGTGGGTTAGACGCAGCTCCGCTACGGCGCTTCGGCGGTATACGCGGAAACAACTCGTGTAGGTGTGCAGCTTTTGGGAAAGAACGCGACGGTAGAGGAACGAGGATATCTTCGACAAGCCGAGGCGCCAGCGGGGGACGTTCATGACGCGGCCGAGGGGGTGATAGGGGGAGGCCGTGACGACGTCCACGCCGGGCGTCAACAGCGGAATCATGTTCAGCAACTCGTGCGGATCGTAGGTGCAGTCGCAGTCCATCGAGCAGACGATCTCGGCCTGCGCGTGGCGGATGCCGGTAAGGATGGCGGCCGCGACGCCCTGATTCTCCTCGTGGCGCACGATGGAGCAGTTGGGATTGGAGCCGAACAGCCTGTGCAAGGAGTCGCAGGTTCCGTCGGAGCTGGCGTCGTCGACGAAGATGAAGTGAAAATCGTATCCGTTCTCCAGAGCGTGCTTCTCGACGCTCTGAAGCGTGTTGGCGAGATAGGGCAGAACAAGCTGTTCGTTGTAGCAGGGCACCACGACGGCCACCGGCGTTCTGGCGGCGGCTGGAAACCGAACCAGGGGCTCCGCGCGGAACGCCGAGGACGAAATCGCTTCGATCGGACGCGGGCGGGGCGGGAGGTCCGTCTCGCGGCGGGCGGTTGATAAACCGAGGTAATCCGCTATGCTGCCGAACGAGTAAGTCCGGAAATAGTCTTCCAAAACCCACGACAGTTTGTCCAGGTTTCGATAATGGCGCATGCGCGTGAGAAGAGGGGCGGCGTTAATCCGCACCTGGCCCGGATCGAGTTCCCACACGTGGAAGTACATTACAAAGGGCGCGTCATAGACCCGGTCCCAGTGCCGGACCAGGCGCTTCATAAGGGCATGCGGGAACTGACGGAAGTAGTTTCCTCCGGCGATCGGCAGATCATAGCCAAGCAGCTTGCACGTCGAGAAAGGGAACTCCCAAAGAAGCTTGTCGTTGTATTGGTGCTGGTGCGCAAAGCGGCGCCATGGCTCGGAAGCGAAATCGCGAAGAAACGGGATCACGCTCGAGTCGTAAACGTAGCCCTCGTCGGCCAGCACATTCAAGGCCCACAGATCTCCGGAACGGAACCACTGATGCGCGACGCGATAGCCAATCACCTTCTGTCCGGTGGCGTGTTCGAGCGCGTCGCGGGCGCGCGACAGGTCGTTGCGAAACTCCTGCGGGGACATCTCACGGATGCTTCTGTGGTAGAAGCCGCGGTTGGCGATCTCGTGTCCGCGCCGGGCGACTTCTTTGACAAGGTCCGGATTGCGGTCGGCGATCCAGCCGAGAACGAAGAAGGTCGCTTTGATGTCAAACCGGTCGAGCAAGTCGAGAACGCGAATCGTATTCCGTTCGAACCGGGTCTCGAAACGGTACCACTGGCCCCGTTGAATCAGGCGGTTGAAGGCGCCGACGTGGAAGTAGTCCTCCAGGCCGACAGTCAAGATATGACGCTTGGGGGCCAGTGAGGGGGAATGCATGGGCTCCCCGAAAGAGGGCAATTCGGAGACCAGTCTCGCCGCCCGAGGCGAAGCGGCGGTAAATAATCCAAACCGGCGACGGAACTGATCCGAGCGGCCGGACCGCGCTCCGGCAGCTCGAACAAGTACGTTGCGCTTCAATACATAGCGTTGCGTGGCAACCGGCGCGAGACAGGCTCCGCGGCTGCCCGAGGAGGCCGGTTGGGGGAAGAGACAATAGGTCGGGTTATGTCTGGCGCAACGCAGTGGTACGTTGTGGAAACGTTTCCCATTTGTTAGGAATCCGCGCCGGGAGTAGTGGTTACAAAATCAAAAGGATCGGCCCGATACCACGCTACCAGGCGGCTTGAGGCGCGCCGTTCGCCGAGGGTGGAGGCCAAATTGCTTTTCTTTCGCCGACTCGGCGGTTCCTGATGTTTTTCCACCGTTCTGCGTTCAATCCAGAAGTCTATCGGCGCGAGGCCGACCGCGATCGAGAGACGCCATTTCCTGACGTATCGTCCGAACCGGGCCGGCGAGGGCCGAAACACGACGGCGCCGTTGAACGACGTCGCCCGCGCCGCGCGCAGGCGGGGAGCGAATCGGAAGTCGCCCGCGGTACGTTCGCCGCTCCTGCATTCAGGGACGGCCGCGTTGAGCCCGGCGAGGCGACGGGAAGTCAAATCTGCATGACGGGACTGGGCCGCCGGCGGAGTGGACGGCGCGTTCCAGGCCGAAGATAGGCGCCGGACTCTCGACCATGGCCGCCATGACATCGGGCACATTCTCGAAGATCGCCACCCAGCCGATTGGGTTGTCCTCGCGGCGGGCGGCGGCGGCATTGCGGGAAAGTTACGCTTTTCAGTTCATTCTTCTGCTCGGCGCCGTGCTGGCCCTCAAAGGCCGGCCGGTGCCGACTGACAACGAAGCGGTTTACCTGCTCTCGCTCGCCAAACGCTGGAACCCGGCCCTGCTGCCCAACGACTGGACGTTCGCCTCAGGCTGGCTGGAACATGCGGTCTTCAATCTCGTGTTCGGGCCGATCACCTTGGCGCTTCCAATAGAAGCAGTCGCCTGGATTGGACGGCTTCTCTGCTGGTCCGCCGTGCTGGTTGCCGCGCTCGAGATCGGCCGGCACTTCGAGATTCCGCTCTGGATGCGGTCTTTGTCCATCTTTCTATGGACTGTCTTTGGCAAGATCTCGGGCCTCAGCGGCGAGTGGGTTTTTGGCGGCTTCGAAGCCAAGTGCGTCGCGCACGCGTTGTGGCTGTTTTCGATTGGGGCATTCTTGCGCGATCAGCGCAGGCTGGGCGCGGCGCTGTTGGGGTCATCCTTCACGTTTCACCCGTCGGTGGGTCTATGGGGCGGACTTGCGGTGGCTGCGTCTTTGCTTGCGGTAGGGTATCGGGGCTTTCAGTTGGTCAGAGTAGGGGTCTGGGTGATCGTCTTTGCGGCGCCTGGCCTCCTGCTCTCTTTGGCGCCCCTGATGTTGGCCGAGCAGCCGGTCGCGAACGAGACGTGGAAATACGTCGCCACTGTTCATATGCCGTTCCATCTCGACCCCTGGACTTGGGGGAACCGGCGAATCGCTTCCCTGTGTATGCTCCTGGCGTTCGTTCTTCTCCATGCCCGAACACAGCCGGCCCAGAAGGCGTTGCGCATGTCCGCCTCCATACAGGCGGTGCTGTGCCTCTGCTTTGCCTTGGGTCTGGCGTGCCGGGCAGCCGAACAGTACCAGTGGCTGAAGACGGTGCCTTTTCGTTTGTTTCCGTTCTATGTCCCGCTGTTCTTCTTTTTTCATTTGATGAACGCGTACCGCCACCGGATGACGGTCCGCCTGGGCGGATGGGCCACGGCGGTCGGATTCGCGGCGCTTCTCAGTATTGGCAACCCTCTGGGCGAGATCGCCGACCAGGTCGCCACCTGGGCGTCAGACGGCCAACAGGAGGCGAAGAACGCGCTGAAATGGACTCGTAACAACACCCCCGAGGGCTCGGTGGTTATGTCTCCTCCCTGGATTAAGGAGGCGTTCTACTGGTCCCGGCGGGCGCAGGTGGCGAATTGGAACGCGATTCGGACGGACCGCGTCCAGGACTGGAGCGACCGGATCGAAGCGCTTGTGGGGCGCATCGAAGCGAACAGCGAAGCCGCCAAGATCGCAGCGATGCGCGCGAATTACGAACGGTTGACCGAAGCGGAGATCGGCCGGCTGGTCTGCCGGTACGGGGTTGGGTACCTGGTGAGTCGAGCGCGCTATTCGTATCCCGTCGTGTTCGATTCAGACGATTATCGGGTTTACTTGTTGCCTGCCTGCGCACCAAGCGGCGATCGATAGGCGGCTGTTCAGCGAGAGCGGCGGGAGAAACGCGCGTTCAGGCTGTCGATCGCCGTAAACGCGACTGCCCGCAAGGGATGGTGATCGACAACGAAACTGCCGCTCGAATTCGCCGTTGTCCACATGCGCGATGGCCGCGCCGATCCTCGAGAGCGGCAGGCCCAGGCGGACTGCTCAGGCGGACCGCTCTGCTCAGGCGGACCGCTCAGATGGTTCGGCCCGTTTCAGCCTGCCGACGCCGCCCGAGACGGACGGCATGCTCTAGGTCGGAGTCCAGCCGCTGTTCACAAGGTTCGGCCGCCGGCCGTATGGCGGCTGTCCGTGAGTTCCTTCCGATAGATGGCATAAAACAGGTCCTCCCCCGGATACGGGATGGTCAGGTTCCTGGGGACGCGCGCCAGGTCTACCGATGAGGAGATCGCTTGAACGGCGCGCCGTCCGATCGAAGATGGGCCGCATCTGTACTTCAACAGAGCGATCGCGTGATCAAGACTGATCCGCTTTGGGGGCCGTCCTCGGGCAACCTCCTGAAATCCAAAAGCCGCGGCGAATCTCGCCAGCCCGCCGGGGGAGAACCAATGGAGAACACTGGGAGGACTATATTCGTGCCAGGCGGAACCGAGCAGCCGCGCGGTCCAGCTTTCTCGATTCCAGGTTTCCACCAGAAGGTACCCGCCAGGCTTGGTGAGCGCAGCGGTAACCGCGAAGGCTCTCCGCAAATCGGTGAAGTGGGCGACCACCTGAATCATCGACACCAGGTCAAATCGCAAGTCGGTCCGGAGGTCTTCGAGCACGCCGCTTTCCACGGTCAACCCGAGGCTTCGCGCGTAGGCGGCCATGCTCGAGTTCGGTTCCAGGCCAACCCCTGACCATCCGCAGTCTCGAAACCCCTGAAGCACGAACCCTGCGGCGCAACCCACGTCGAGCATCAGTCCGCCGGCCAGATAGGACGACAACAGCCGCCCGTACCAGTTCCCGCGGGAGCGCAGCACGGCTGCCTCGCCACAGTAATTCGAGTAACCCGCCCCGCCTCCGCAGAAGTAGTCGTCGCCATAGATCCGGCGAACGTGATCGGCGGCGGGGACGAGTTCGGCGTACCGGTGCTTACACCTTGCGCAACCTCGTATCCAGTAGCCACGGACCGAGAACAGGCGAACAGTGTGGCCCTCGCATATCACACAACGATCCGTGTCGGCCTTCTTCGACGACGCGCTCAAAGCCGAAACAGAATTGCCCGGCGGCACTCCTTGACCACGGTAAAGGTCTTGCGTAGTTCCTCCTCAAAACCAACCTTTGCCGCGACCGCAGTCTTTTCGGCTATGAAGTAGCCGGCGCCGCGGTTTGCAAGATTCCGCAGGGCGGCAATCGACTGCTCGTCCTGGCATATGTTAAATCCCTTCAGGTCAAGCCAGTAAAACATGTACGAGGCGTTATAGGCGACCGGATAGCCTCCGGGATCGCGGCAACCGATTCCCGACGCCACGATGAGAGCCGGACGCGGGATCTCCGGGGAGAACAACCGAGCGCATGCCCGCAATTCTGCAAACTGCGCCCCGTCCTCCTTGTTGTCGGCGATACGACGCAACTGCAAAATGGACGCGCCGCACAGGCACGCGACAACCAGGCACGAAACCGCCGTTCCCCGGGATGAACCTCGCGGACTCTCGCCGGCGTTGATTTGTTCGTTCAGCTCGGTCAGGAACGCTCCCGCCAGGGCAATTCCCGCGCCCAACGCGGCAGCGAAAAAGAATAAGCGGGTTCCGGCGCCCCAGTTTGTCGACGTAGCGGCCCACCCCGCGCCCAACCCGGCCGCGCCGCCAATCACCGCAATCGCCGTGCGGCGGCCAGGCATATGGCGGCGCATGACATCCGCCCCGACGCCGATGATCAGCGCCGCCGGCGGAACGCTGACCACGTGGTAATAGAATGCCCAGTCAGCCCCGGTTGTCCGCAAAGTGGCCGTATAGTACAGCGCGATCGAAGCGATCCAAAGGAGGCAGTACCGCAGGGGCGGCGAGCGCCAGTTCCCAATGACGGCCGCGGCGGCAATCGCCAGCCCGGCCACTGTACACACGTTCACGACCTCCAACGCCACGGCTTCCCGGAGAAAATACGGAGGGATCAAATCCCATCCGATCCAGTGATGTTCGTTGGAGACGCCCAACGAGTTGCCGTAAGTTACCCACAGGTTATGCGCGTGCAAGTACCATAGCACGGCCGGCGTCAGCGCCCCCAGCGCGAACAGCCAGACGCTGGGCTGGCGCAAGAAACCGAACCCGCGTCGTTGGACGAGCAAGCACAAATAAAACAAACCCAGATGCGCCGCGGTCACTTTGGCCAACAGGGCGAGCGCCGTCGCTGCCATGGCTACGGCAAACTGCGTCCGGGAGCCGCCGTCGATCCAGCGCGTGAAGCTGTGGGCGGCAAGGACGTAAAACAGCAACATGATCCCTTCGGGTTGCAGCGCGGTGGCGACATGCGCCGGCAGAGGACTGAGAGCGAAGAACAGACAGGCGATCGAAGCCGCGAACGGCGGCAGAAGACCAAAAGCAGACCGGGCGAACACGCCCAGCGTGGCGATCGAGATCGCGTATGAGAGGGCCCGGCCGAGGATGTCTTTTTCGCCGAATATCTTATATAGCCAGGCGAGAAGCCACGGGTAGACCGGAAATTCCATCTCCGCATAACCGGGGCCGTCGCCGCGCCAGTCCACTCGAGGGTAGAACAGGTTCATGCCCTCCCGGACGTAGTTGCGGGCGACCCCTGCCATGTCGGACTCGCGCCAGGACACCGCCTCCATCGGGACCGGCCGGAACAGGTTCGCCGCGCGGACGCCGGCGCCAAGCAGGAGAATGAAGGCTACGACGGTTGACCACCTGGCGCGCGCAGACCGGACAGGCGTTT
>Ga0073934_10010022_pt1 | contig 11898 bp, 8 predicted proteins | sample LarsenN4metaG_FD_76834 | JGI IMG/M metagenome (GOLD analysis project Ga0073934, IMG submission 76834) | Hot spring sediment bacterial and archeal communities from British Columbia, Canada, to study Microbial Dark Matter (Phase II) - Larsen... ... | reverse complement strand
CCGGCGGAGAGCAACTTCAAGGCCAAGGTGCGGGTGAAGGCCTACCCCACGCACGAGTCGGGCGGCATCGTCTGGACGTACATGGGGCCGCCGGAGATGATGACGGGGTTCCGCGATTTCGGCAGCGAGAGCGTGCCGCGGGAGAAGTGGTTCGCCGTCAAGTCCATCGGCCACTGCAACTGGGTGCAGCGCATGGAGGGCAACCTGGACACCGCCCACATCTCCTGGCTGCACCAGTTCAAGGGCGCGCTCGACTTCCCGGACGACGGCACCGACAGGCCGGGCGCCTACCCCTCCTTCGAGACCTCGATCAAGATCTGGGCTTATGACCGCTCGCCGCGGCTCGAAGTCGAAGAGCAGTGGTACGGCTACAAGTACGCCGGCATCCGCAGGACGCCCAACGGCAACACCCATGTCCGCGTCACCGCCTGGGCGATCCCGTACACGTCTGTAGTGGCAAACATACCCTACGTCAGCGGCGGCGGCCTCTGCGTGCCCATCGACGATTACAGCTGCTACTTCTACTTCTGGTCCAAGCAGCCGACCGAGGCGGACACGCTCGCCGTGCGGATGGCAGGCGTCGAGGGCAAGGGGCTGTTCGACAACACGCCGTATACGAACCGTCGTGGCGGCAACCTGAACCGCATCCGTTCGATCGACGGCCAGAACAACCAGCGTCAGTTCAGGCTCGAGAACGACTACCAGATCGACCGCGATCTCAAGAACACGCCCTTCTACTCCGGCATCCGCGATTTCGGGAGCCAGGACCTCATGGCCACCGAGACGCCCGGGCCCATCTGGGACCGGTCGCAGGAGCACCTCGGCACGACCGACAAGTCGATCATCAAGATGCGCCAGATCCTGCTGAAGGCGGCCAAGGACCTCGCAAAGGGCATCGAGCCGCCGGCGGTCGACCCCGCGCTGCCGTATCGCGAGGTCCGGGGCGCCGAGAAGATCCTGGAGCCCGGCGAGGACTGGCGCACCCTGGGAACGGAGAAGGACCCGCTCTACCGGCGGGTGCACGAGATGCTGAAGGTCGAAGCGCCGGCCGCCGGCGGCGGCGGGGCCTAGGTCCCCCGGATCCGAAAGGCCGCGACTGGACTCGCGGCCTTTTCGCGTCCTAGTCTTTGGCTCGACGCTCTCTGGCTAGCAAGGAGAAAATTCGTGGCGGACCGGATACGAGTCGGCATTGTTGGCGCCACCGTGACGGTTGGCGGCAGCGGCTGGGGCGCCAACGCGCACGTGCCTGCCCTCCAATCCCTGCCTGATTACGAGCTCAAGGCCGTATGCACGGCCCACGCGGAGACGGCGAAGGCTTCGGCGGAGAAGTTCGGCGCGCCCCTCTACTTCGACGACATCGAGGCGATGGCGGCCCACCCGGAAATCGACCTCATCGCCGTGTCGGTGCGCGTCCCCTGGCACCACGACCTCGTCATGGCCGCCCTGAGGGCAGGCAAGGCCGTCTTCTGCGAGTGGCCGCTGGGGGCCAACCTCGGCGAGGCCCGGCGCATGGCCGATTACGCCCGGGAGCGCAACCTGCGCACCGCTGTCGGCCTTCAAGGCCGCAGCGACCCGACGCTCATGTACGCTCGCGACCTCGTCCGGCAGGGCTACATCGGCGAGGTCCTGGCCGCCAACCTCAGCGTCATCGGCCAGGCCGTGATCGACCGCGGCCCGGGGCGCATCTGGCAGGGAGTGCGCGCCAACGGCGCCAACACGCTGACGATCTCCGGAGGCCACGCCATCGACGCGCTCTGCTACGTCCTGGGCGAGTTCCGCGAGGTCCAGGCCCGGCTGGCGACGCGGATCAAGCAGTGGCGCAACGCCGATACGGGCGAGATGATGGACGTCGACTCCCCGGACGTGGTCTCCGTGGCCGGCGTGCTCGAATCCGGCGCGGAGGTGGCCTTCCAGGTCGCCGCCGTGCCGTCCAACCCCAGCGGCAACCGCATGGAGATTTACGGCCGCGAAGGCACGCTGGTGATCAACGCCGGCTCCCACAACATCGGCCCCAATCACCTCTACGGCGCCCAGGGCCGCGAACCGCTGGCGGAAATGCCGCCGCCGGAGAAGTACAACGTCGTGCCTGAGGGGACGCCCGCCGGACCGCCGCGCAACGTCGGCCAGGCGTACGTGCGCATGTACGACGCCTGGCAGAAGGGCGAGGCGTTCGATCCGGACTTCGACCTCGCCGTGCGCCGCCACGAGCTCATCGACGCGATCGAGCGCTCCGCCGAGCAGGGCAGGGCGATTGCATTGACATAACGCACTTCGGACTGGGACGCTTAGACGGGAACGAACGGAGGAGACCGCCGATGGCCATGAAATACCGCGCCGACCACGTGGGCAGCCTGCTGCGCCCGCCGGAGGTCCTCGAAGCGCATGCGGCGCTGCGTGAAGGGCGCATGACGGCGGAGCAGGTGCGCGAGGTCGAGGACCGGGCGGTCCTGGCCGCGATCCAGCTGCAGAGGGAGGTCGGCCTCGACGTCCTCAGCGATGGGGAGATGCGCCGGCCGGGCTGGTCGAGCGACTTCGCCCGCTCCGTCGAAGGCTACGTCCCCGGCGCGCCGGCGCTGCGGCTGGTCTGGCACGGCGCCGCCGGCGAGCAGCCCCCCGTGCCGCCCGCGGGCGCCGGCGGCCAGGTGATCGGCGGCCGCCTGAAGCAAAAGCGGCGCCTCACGGAGGACCAGGTGGGCTTCCTCAAGCAGCACGCCGGCGGCATGCCCTTCAAGATGACCATGCCCGCCGCTTCCTACGTCACGACCCGCGGCTACAAGCCCGGCGTCTCCGAGCCCGCCTACTCCGGCCGCAAGGAAGTCCTGGAAGACGTGACCCGCATCATCCACGCCGAGGTCAAGGCGCTGGCCGCCGAAGGCGTCCCTTACATCCAGCTCGACAACCCGCACTACCCCGACTACATCGACGCCGGCCGTGTCGAGCAGATGAAGGCGTACGGCTGGGACATCCCGCGCCTCATCCAGGACGACGTGGAGGCCGACAACGCCTGCCTGCGCGGCTTCGACCGCGGCAACGTGACCCTGGCCATGCACTTCTGCCGCGGCAACGGCGGCCGCGGCGGCTGGCACACCACGGGCGGCTACGACGCCATCGCCGAGCAGGTCTTCACCCAGCTCGACGTCGACGCTTTCCTCCTCGAGTACGACAGCGAGCGCGCCGGAACGTTCGAGCCGCTCCGCTTCATCCCCAAGGGCAAGACCGTAGTCCTGGGTTTGATCACGACCAAATCGGGCGAGCTCGAGTCCGAGGACGAGATCGTCCGCCGCATCGAGGAGGCGTCCAAGTACGTCGCCATCGAGGACCTGGCGCTGAGCCCGCAGTGCGGTTTCGCGTCCGTGGCCATCGGCAATCCCGTGACGCCGGACGAGCAGCGCCGCAAGCTGGAGCTGGTGGTCAAGGTCGCCCGCCGCGTCTGGGGTTGAGCCATCGGCCATCGATGGCCGTGGGCGGCGCACGCCCGCCGGCGGCGGCGCTAAAATCGGAGTCTGTGCTGACGCGGACGGCCCCGCTAGAATAAGGCTCTCATGATGGCCGGCGACGCGACGCCATTCGCCCACGTCGATCCAAGCCCGGCGGCGCTCGTTGCCCGCGCCCGCGACCTTGCCCCGAAGGTGCGCGAGTTTGCCGCCACCGTCGAGCGCGAACGCCGCCTACCGGGGGACCTGGTGGCAATGCTGGCCGCGGAGGGTTTCTTTCACGCGCTCCTGCCGCGCGACCTGGGAGGACTGGAGGCGGACCCCGTGACCGCGGCCCGCATCGTGGAGGAGATCGCGCGCGGGGACGGCTCCACGGGCTGGTGCGTGATGCTGGCGGCCCAGTCGTGCGGCTTCGCGGGCTTCATGCCGAAGGAAGAGGCGCGGACGATCTGGGGCGCCGGCGGCATCGTCGCCGGGACGGCCCGGCCCATCGGCCGCGCCGTCGCCACGTCGCGGCCCGCGGACGGCTTCATCGTCTCCGGGCGGTGGCCGTTCGCCAGCGGCAGCACCCACGCGACCTGGTTCTGCGGTGAGTGCATGGTCTACGACGGCGACGAGGTGAGGAAGGACGCGAACGGCAACGAGGTCTCGCGCATGTGCTTCGTCCCGGCGGCGGAGGTCACGATCATCGACACCTGGGACACGATGGGCCTTGCCGGCACGGCGAGCAACGACTTCAGCATCGATGGCGCCTTCGTTCCCAGGGCGCGCGGCTTCCAGGTCCTCGTCGACCCTCCCCGCCACGATTGGCCTCTCTACCGGGCGCTGCCCCTCGGCTTCATCAACCACGGGAGCCATGCCATAGGCGTCGCCCGCGGCGCCATCGACAGCGCCGTCGACATCCTCAATGCGAAGCGCGGCTGGGGAAACGTCCTCCTCAAGGAAATCCCCAGGCTGCAGGCCGCGGTCGCGGAGGCGACGGCGTTGGTCGATTCGGCCGCGGGCTACCTCTACGAGGCGTCCAGCCGCCTGTGGGAGGACGCCCTCGCCGGCGACGATGACCCGCTGGTGCGGGGAAAGGTGCGGCTCGCGACCAGCCATGCGGCCAAGGCCAGCGTCCAGGCGGTGGACCTGCTCCACGCCGCCGTCGCGACGGCGGGGATCTTCAACTCCAGCCCCATCTCCCGCCAGTTCCGCGATATCCACGCCGCGGCCGCGCACGTGATGATCGGTCCCATGACGTTCGAGGCGTCGGGGCGGGTGATCCTGGGGATGGCGCCGCAGTTCCCGTTCTTCTAGGCGTGATCGAGAAGACCAGCGCCGTCACGCTGGCCGTGAGCGACATGGCGCGCGCCGTGGCCTTCTACGAGCGCCTGGGCTTCAGCCTGAGCCGCGGCGGCCCCGGGAGCGACTTCACCAGCTTCCGCGTCGGCGATGGTTACCTCAACCTGGCGCTGAGGCCGGGCTACGCGCCGGGGCCGCCCTGGGGCCGCGTCATCTTCTACGTGACGGACGTGGACGAGGCCTACCGCTCGGCCGTGACGGCGGGGCTTCAGCCCGCCACGGAGCCGCGCGACGCCGAATGGCACGAACGCTACTTCCACATCCTGGACCCGGACGGCCACGAGCTGAGCTTCGCGAAGCCGCTATAGCCTCAACAGGTAGGGCAGGACAAGGCTGAACACGACCAGCAGGGAGACCAGGAGCAGCGTGATCCGCCGCAGGTACCAGGGCTTCGGACGCGGCTCGTAGCCGGAGTACGGCGAGGCCTCCGAGAGGTCGAAGTCGGGGTGGGAGGGGTCTGTCGGGTCGTCCTCGTATTCGCCGCGACGCATGCGGGCGGTTCCCGCCTCAGACGGGGCGTTCCCCTTTGATCGTGACCCGGTAGCCGGAGCGAGTCTGCGGCCAGTAGTCCCAGATCGCCTGGTGCTGCACGCAGCGGTTGTCCCAAAAGGCGACGGAGTCCTTCTCCCAGCGGAAGCGGCACTGAAACTGCGGCTGCTTCACGTGGTCGAACAGGAAGCGCAAGAGCGCGTCGCTTTCCTGCCGGAAGAGGCCGGCGATCTGCGTGGTGAACATCTCATTGACGAAGAGGGCCTTGCGGCCGGTCTCCGGGTGGGTGCGGACGACCGGGTGTTCGGCGCGGGGGTAGGAGCGGCCGCCATCGTCCCTGCCGATGCGGGCGTTGACGCTGCGATAGTAAGGGGCGCCGTCGTGAACGGCGCGGAGCCCTTCCAGGAACCGGCGCATCGGCTCGGAAAGGGCCTCGTAGGCGGCGTACATGCTGGCGAACAGCGTGTCGCCTCCCGTCTCCGGCAGGGTGTGGATGCGCAGGATCGAGCCCAGGGGCGGCTCTTCCTCGCAGGAGACGTCCGAATGCCAGCTCTCGCCGGCGACCCGCTTCGAGTTCGCGTCGGCGTGGATGATCATCACCTCCGGGTGACCCTCCAGGCCGGGGTCGTTGGGGTGGGCGACCAGCTCGCCGAAGCGCCGGCCGAGCGCCTTCTGGGCCTCGACCGACAGGTCCTGGCCCCGGAAGAAGATCACCTGGTGCTCGATGAGGGCGTCGTGGACGATGTGGAAAGTCGCATCGTCCACGCGGTTCAGGTCGATGCCGTGAATTTCGGCGCCCAGGACGGGGGTGAGGCGTCTAACGGCGACTTGTTGCTGCACCACGGCGCCCTAAAGATAAGCCATGGCAGGCCCGCCGTCACGGGCGGGCCACGCCGCAAAGAAATCCGATATTGATTTCAAGAATCCCTGGCATACATGGTTTCCATAGTGTACGATGCAGCCTCACTGGGCGTAGGATGATAGCAGGCGGCTTTGGGGGTCCGGGGTGAGGGTCAACGTCCACAGGAGTTGGAGGCAAGTCGCACTCGACGTCTTATTCGTCGCCTGGGTGCTGCACGTTCTCGTAACCGGCCGCATCATCCCTGAAAAGCTCTCGGCCCTGTTCGCGGACGAGCCTCAGGTTGTCGCGTCCAGCGAGCCCGCCCCGGACCACGTCCCGGCGCCTCACGAAGAGCACGAGTCCCCCACGACCTAATCGCTCGCTAAAGCATCAAGCGCAAAAGCCCTGATTGACTATACCGGCCGGGAGGCCGATGATTTTTTTGCCCAGCGCTGTGCCTCCCAAAGGGGGGCCGTTTCATAAGGACAATTCAGTCGTATGCGAGATTCAGACGTAGATGCAGCCCTCGATGCCGGCGGAGTCCGCAACGCCTTCGTCAGGGAGTTCGTCCGGGAGTGGGCCGGGAGGCTCGAGCCCGCGGCAGTCCGGGTGGTCAACGCCGAGGACGACGAGCGCCTGACCGGCGAAGCCCTGGCTGCCGGCGAAGTCCATGAAGTCGCCGGCGGGCGCTTTTTCGCGCGCTCCTATCCCAAGGACACGGCGAGGTCGGAGGAGCGCACGTTCGTGGCCACGCGCCGGCCGTCCGACCGGGGGACGTACAACAACTGGGTCCACAGCGACGAGATCAAGCCCCGGGTGCTGGGCCTTATGGCCGGCGGGTCGCGCGGCAAGACGATGTACGTGCTTCCGTACCTCATGGCCCCGCCGGGCGGGCCCCTGGACCAGTGGGCCGCGGGCGTCGAGCTGACCGACAGCCGCGTCGTCGTCCTGCACATGCTCCGCATGGCGCGCGTCGGGGCCGGTTACCTCAACGGCCTGGCCGACCCCTCGAACTTCGTGCGCGGCGTGCACGTCACGGGCGACCTCGACAGCCTCGAGCAGGGCACGCCGGGGGACAAGCGTCACTTCGTCACCGTCGCAGACGAGCGTCTCCTCCTGCACTACGGCTCCTCTTACGGCGGCAACGCCCTGCTCGGCAAGATCGCCCACGGCCTCCGGCAGGCTTCCTACGACGGCTGGGCCTCCGGCCGGTTCCTGGCCGAGCAGTTCATGCTCATCGGCATCCGCGACAAGGAGACCGGCCGCACATACCACATCTGCGGCGGCTTCCCCAGCGCTTCGGGCAAGACCAACCTGGCGATGATGATGCCGCCCGCTTCCCTGGCGGGCCGCTACGACGTGCACTTTTTCGGGGACGACATCGCGTGGATCTACGTCGACCCGGCGGACGGCCGCCTCTACGGATTCAACCCGGAATTCGGCGTCTTCGGCGTGGCCAAAGACACCAACGAGCGCAGCAACCCGAACGCCGTTGCGGCCATCTCGCCCAGCAGCCGCGCGCTGTTTACGAACACGGCCTACAACCCGCGCACGCGGGACGTCTGGTGGGAGGGCCGCACCCCGGAGCCGCCCGAGGACGTCGAAGGCTGGTTCGACTGGCGGGGCGACCCCATCGTCGCCCGTCCGCCGGAGCGGCAGCGGTCCGGCGCGCCCGGCGACGAATGGTCCCATCCTAACAGCCGGTTCACGACCACGCTCGCTAACGTCCCCAACCTCAGCCCGGAGGCCAACGAGCCCCGCGGCGTGCCCATCGACGCGATCATCTTCGGCGGCCGCGTGCGCTCGCGCGAGCCTCTCATCCGGGCCATCCGCGGCCTGCCCGAGGGCGTCTACGACGGCCTCACGCTCGGCGCCGAGGCCACCTTCGCGGCTGAAGGACTGGAAGGCGTCCTCCGCTACGACCCCATGTCCATGCGGCCCTTCATGTCCTATTCGGAGGGCGACTACGCCCGTCACTGGCTTGACGTGCTCGGCAGGGCGCGACACCAGCCCGTCTTCGCGCACGTGAACTGGTTCCAGCGCGACGGCAACGGCCGCTATCTCTGGCCCGGCTACGGCGAAAACCTGCGCGCCCTCCTCTGGTTGATCGACTTCGCGGAGGGCAGGGCGAAAGGCGAGGAGACGCCCGTGGGCGTCCTGCCGCGCAGGGAGGAGTTGAACCTCCAGGGCCTGGAGGTCAGCGGCCCGGACCTGGACCGGCTCCTCTCGATCGATAAGGCGCAGTGGCAGCGCGAAATGATCGGCCGCGAGCAGCACCTCTCGCAGTTCCGCGGGCTGCCGGAGTCGATCTGGGAGGCGCACCGCCGCATGGCGGAAGCCCTCCGCTAGCCCTGCGCCGCCCAGGTCAGCCGCGCGGGGCGGGCGCCTTTGCCGCCGGCTCGAGGCGGTCCAGGGCGCTGAGCGTTTCGCGGTTGACCAGCACCACCGGCAGCTTCAGGTCTGACCCATCCGGGAGCGTGAGCCGCGCGTCCGTCATCGAGAAGAAGTGGGAGAACAGGGGCGAGCTGGCATGGAGCATGCCTTTGTGGGTGGCGGCTCCCGGCGGCAGGTGGGCCGTGCCTTCGATCACGTAAGGCGGCGCGAACGCCACTACCGGCATCTTGGCCGTCGGCGAGCGGCCGACGGTGGCCGCGGACAGGACGCGCTCCCGCGCCTGCTCCGGCGTCTCCCAGGGGATGGCGGCGACGATCGACTTCTTCTCGATGGCCAGGGCGTGGGACCGCCGGGGCGGGCCGACGGTAAGCTTCACGGCGGCGTCCTCCAGCTGGAGCGCCTCCTCAGGGCTGTTCAGCACCTCCAGCAGCCGTCTGCGCGCGCCGAGCTGACGGCACAGCCCCTTGATCCGCCCCCCATTGAGGAAGACCTCCACCAGCAGCGGCCCCTGGTGCTCGTTCATCCTTCACTAACGAGGGATTCTCGGCGTTTTCCCGCGCGCCCGCATCGGCGCAAACCCTACCCCGAGAGCAAAGAAGACAGGTCGCTCTTGTGGCCGAGGATGTCCGCCCAGAGGTCGCCCTGCGCGGCCACGCGCTCGGGCACGGTGAGGAGGTTGAGGGCCGTAGGGTCGATGGCGGGCAGCTCGGACCAGGCGATGGGAGTGGAGACGCCGGCCCACGGCGTGGGGCGCGGCGAATACTGCGCCGCCAGCGTCTTGCCGCGGGTGTTCTGGTTCGCGTCGAAGAAGACCTTGCCGCGCCGCTTGCTCGTATCCCATTCCATGGTGACGTCCTTCGGCCGCGTCTGGATCAGGAAGCGGCCGAGCGTCTGGGTGGCGGCCCGCAGCACGTCGTAGTCGTAATGCCGGAGGACGGGCACGTAGACGTGCAGGCCGGTCTTGCCGCTGGTCTTGATGAAGGACGAAAACCGCAGCTGGTCCAGGAGCTCCTTTAGGCTCAGAGCCACCTCCACGGTCTTCTGCCAGCCCCGCGGGTTGTACTCCGGCTCTTCGCCTTTGCCCTCGTTGCCGGAATAGATGTAAGGGTCCAGGTCGAAGACCATGAAGTCGGGGTAGTTGAGCGCGGAGGCCTCCAGCGCCCGCTCCGACGACCCGAAGTCGCGGCCGCGGCCGCCGGCGTCGGGCTCCGGCTCCGTCCGGGACATCCAGGCGTGCAGCTCGAGGTCGGCGAGCTGGCCCAGCCACACCAGGGTCGGCAGGTTGTTGCAGAGGATGTAGGCGCTCGAACCGCGGCCCGTTTCCGACCAGATGTCCACCGTCTCGACGAAGTCCGGCAGGGGCTGTTCGTAGTGCTTCTGGTAGAAGGGCTTGTGCTCGATGCCGTTGGGGTAGCGGGTGAGGGTCAGCGGCCGGTCCTTGAGATGGAGGAGGAGGACGGGCGCTAGCTTGACGTAATAACGAATGAGGTCCCGCTTCGTGAGGGCGGGCCGGTCGCCGCGCGGCGGCCAGAAGGGCTTGTCCAGGTTCGTGAGCTTCACGCTTGCGCCCGCGATCTCGATCGTGAAGTTTGCCTTCGGGTTCGCCAGCTGCTCCAGGGCGTCCGCGGTCTCGTCCCGCTGTGTGGAGGCCGGCGCGCCGTCCGTGCCGGCGGCCGCCACGCGTCCGTTGCCGGAGAGGAGGGCCTCCGTCTCTTTCGGCGTCTCGCGCGTCACGTGGCGGGGGTCGACGTCGTTCCGGACGCCTTCGAATACCGGGGCGCGGAGGCGCCCGTCATGCGTCCATTCCGCGTACTTCACCTCCACGACGATCTCGGGCCGCACGTACGTTACGTGCCCTTCCGTCTGCTCCGCGAACGGGGAGGCGTCCGCCCGGAGCGCGTCGAGGCGCTCCCGCAGGGCCCGGAGCTCGCGCTCGTTGAAGCCGCTGCCGACGTTGCCCGCGTAGCGCAGCCTGCCCTGGGCGTCGTAATAGCCGAGCGCCAGGGCGCCGAAGCTGGAGCGGCGGGCGCCTTCGCCTGCCGTGTAGCCGCCGACGACGAACTCCTGCTCGCGCACGGACTTGATTTTCAGCCAGGTGCGCGCCCGCACCCCGGGCTCGTAGCGGGAGTCGGCGCGCTTGGCGACGACGCCTTCGAATCCCAGGGCCTCGGCGGCCTCCGCCACGTCGGCGCCGCTGCCGGGCATCGCGCTCACGAGCCGCAGGCGATCGCTGGTCTGGAGACGCGTCGCCAGGAGTTCCTTGCGCTCGCGAAGGGGCACGTTGCGGACGTCGTACCCGTCCAGGTAGAGGATGTCGAAGACGAAAAAGACGGCCAGTTGCTCGGCGTCGAGCCGGGCGAAGTCGACGCCGCGCGTGAGGTTGATGCGGCCTTGCAGGAGCTGGAAGCGCGGCACGCCGTGTTCGTCGAGGGCGCAGACTTCACCGTCGAGCGCCAGGGACTCGGCTTCCTGCCCGGCGATGGCGGCGGTTATCGCGGGGTACTGCTTCGTGATGTCGACGCCGCGGCGGCTGCGCAGTTCGACCTTTCCGCCGTGCTTGTAGGCCAGGACGCGCACGCCGTCCAGCTTGGGCTCCCAGAGCCAGCCCGGCGCGTCGAAGGGCGCGTCGACGAGGCTGGCAAGCATCGGCCGCTCCTTGCGCGGGTCCGGGAAGTCCGCCTTGCGCGCCTGGGCGTGCATCGCCGGGCCGGAGGCCGAAGGCCCGGGCAGCCGGCCCTCCTTCAGGTCCGAGAGCGTCAGTCCGGAGCGCACGGAGCGGTCTTCGAGGGTGAGGTCGCGTTCGGAGACGTATTCGTCGCGGTGCTTGATCAGGAGCCAGCTGTTGGGGGCGTACTTCGTTTTGACGAGCGTAAAGGAGCCCTTGAGCTTCTTGCCCCGGAGCGTGAACGAGAGCTTGCCGCGCTCGATCCCCTCCAGCATGCGGCGGGAGCCTTCCGCCTTGTCGTCCCAGGAGTAGACGCCGTCCTCGTCCGGGGTGTAGATGCCTTCGTCCCAGATGATCACCTGGCCGGCGCCGTACTCGCCCCTGGGGATGACGCCCTCGAAGTTGCGGTACTCGTAGGGGTGGTCCTCGGTCATGACGGCCATGCGCCTGACTTTGGGGTCGAGCGAGGGGCCGTTCGGCAGGGGCCAGGACTTGAGGACGCCATCGACCTCCAGGCGAAAGTCCCAGTGCATGCGGCGGGCGGCGTGCTGCTGGACGACGAAGACCAGGTTGCGCTCGGCGGCGTCGGCGTCGCCGGGGGGCGGCTCCGGGGTCTTGGCGAAGTCGCGCTTGCGTCTGTACTCCTCGAGCTTCGGCACGGATCGATCGTAAGGCGGCGGCTTCGAGCCTGTAAAACGAAAGGGCTGCCCCCGCCCGCGGCGCCCGTCCCT
>Ga0073934_10010020_pt1 | contig 11898 bp, 10 predicted proteins | sample LarsenN4metaG_FD_76834 | JGI IMG/M metagenome (GOLD analysis project Ga0073934, IMG submission 76834) | Hot spring sediment bacterial and archeal communities from British Columbia, Canada, to study Microbial Dark Matter (Phase II) - Larsen... ... | reverse complement strand
GATGCCGTAGGCGTTGTAGTGGAACGAGACGGTGTTGAGGTAGGCCTCGAGGATCTCGCGCTTCGAGTAGCGCCGCTCGAGCTTGATCGCGGTGATCATCTCCTTGAGCTTGCGCGTGGCGGTACGCGCGCGGCCGATCTCCTCGGGGAAGGCGTTGCGCGCGAGCTGCTGCGTGAGGGTGGAGCCGCCCTGCGGGTCGCCGGCCAGGGTCTGCAGCACGGAGGACAGGCTGCGCCGCCAGTCGACGCCGGGGTGCTCCCAGAAGCGGTGATCCTCGGTGGCGACCAGCGCGTCCACCACGTGCTGCGGGATGCGCGCGAGCGGCAGCCACTCCCGCGGCGTGCGGCGGAAGGTGGCCAGCAGCGAACCGTCGGCGGCCAGCAGCACGCTGGGCTTGTCGTCGCGCGCGGCGAGCAGGCGGTCCACCGACGGCGTGAACGGCACCAGCGCGAGCGCATAGCCGGCCAGCGCGAGCACGCCGGCCAGCAGCGCCAGCGCCGCCAGCGTCAGCGCCCGGCGCACACGGGAGGTCTCCATGGGCGCGCATTGTCCGGCGCAGGCGGCGCGGGCTGTTACCGGACATGACAGGGATCAATCCGCGCGGCGTCCCCGCACCTAGCATGGCCCGATGGCCGTGCAGACCCTCACCCCCGAACAGCTCCTGACCCGCTGCGACCCGGCGTCGCTCGCCCAGCCGCAGGCGCCGCGGCCGGCCATCGTCGGCCAGCCGCGCGCCGTCGCGGCGGTGGAGTACGCCATCGCCACGCCGCACCGCGGCCACCACCTGTTCGTCGCCGGGCCGCCGGGCAGCGGCCGGCGCGCGCTGGTGCGCCATGCGGTGCAGGAGCGGCTGCGCCAGCACGGCATCACGCGCAGCGACTGGGTGTACGTGAACCACTACGCGCAGCCGCACAAGCCGCTCGCGCTCGAACTGCCCGCCGGACGGGGCGCGGCGCTGCGCGACGGCATGAAATCGCTGGTGCGCGACCTGCGCAGCATGATCCGCACGATTTTCGAGTCGGAGGAGTACGCCACCGAGGTCGAGCGCATCGACGCCGAGTTCAAGCAGCGCGCCGAGCAGTCCTTCATCGAGGTCGGGCGCGAGGCGCAGCGCCGCGGGCTGGCGATGGTGCGCACGCCGATGGGCTTCACCGTCGCGCCGCAGAAGGACGGCGAGGTGATGCCGCCGCAGGTGTTCGAGAGCCTGCCCGAGAAGCAGCGCGCCGCGCTGCAGAAGGCCATGGCCGAGGTGCAGGAGCAGCTGGTGCGCGCGCTGCGCGCCTCGATGCGGCTGCGCAAGGAGCACGCCGACCGCGTGCGCGAGCTCGGCCGCAGCATGACGCGCGTGGCCGCCGAGCACGCCCTGGAGGACATCCGCGAACGCCATGCCGACCTGCCCAAGGTGGCGGCCTGGCTCGACTCCGTGCTGGCCGACGTGGTGGAGCACGCCGAGGAGTTCCGCGCCCCCACCGAGGAGGACGGCAACGCCGAATCCTCCGAGGACCACGTGGACCTGGCGCGCTACGAGGTCAACCTGCTGCTGGACGCCACCGCCGCCGACGACGCCGCGCTGGTCGAGGCCGACCTGCCCACCGTGCCCAACCTGGTCGGGCGCGTCGACCACATCGCGCGCTTCGGCATGCTGCTGACCGACTTCCGCCTCATCAAGGGCGGGCTGCTGCACCGCGCCAACGGCGGCCACCTGCTGATCGACGCGGTGAAGCTGCTCACGCAGCCCTTCGCCTGGCAGACGCTCAAGCGCGCGCTGCTGCGCGGCGAGATCCGCATCGAGGCGGTGGCCGAGCAGCTCGGCGTGATCTCGACGGTGCAGCTCGAGCCCGAGCCGATCCCGCTGAAGGTGAAGGTGGTGCTGGTGGGCACGCGCGAGATCTGCGCGCTGCTGCAGGCCTACGACGAGGAGTTCGACGAGCTGTTCCGCGTGGTGGCCGACCTCGGCGACGACATGCCGCGCGCGCCGGACACCGTGCGCTCGCTCGCCGCGGCGCTGGCCGCGCAGGCGCGCGAGGCCGCGCTGCTGCCGCCCGACGCGCCGGCGCTGGCCGCCTGCATCGACCACGCCGCGCGGCTGGCGCAGGACAGCACGCGCCTGAGCGCACGCGTGCGCCGCCTGCTCGACGTGCTGCACGAAGCCGACCACCTGGCGCGCCGGCGCGGCGCCGCGGCGATCGGCGCGCCGGACGTGGCCGCCGCCCTGGCCGCACGGCGCGAGCGCGCCGGGCGCGTGGACGAACGGCTGCGCGAGGCGGTGCAGCGCGGCATCCTGATGATCGACACCGCGGGGGAGCGCATCGGGCAGGTGAACGGCCTGTCGGTCTACGAGGTGGGCGGCGAGGCCTTCGGCGCGCCGATCCGCATCAGCGCCACCACGCGGCTCGGCCACGGCGAGGTGATCGACGTGCAGCGCGAGACGCACCTGGGCGGGCCGATCCACGCCAAGGGCGTGATGATCCTCGCCGCCTACCTGGCCGCGCGCTTCTCGCGCCAGCAGCCGCACTCGCTGCTCGCCTCGCTGGTGTTCGAGCAGACCTACGGCCTGGTGGAGGGCGACAGCGCCTCGCTGGCCGAGCTGGCCGCGCTGCTGTCCTCGCTGGGGGGCGTGCCGCTCGCGCAGGGCTGGGCGCTCACCGGCTCGGTGAACCAGTTCGGCCAGGCGCAGGCGATCGGCGGCGTGAACGAGAAGATCGAGGGCTTCTTCGACATCTGCGCGGCGCGCGGGCTGGACGGCACGCACGGCGTGCTGATCCCCGCCTCCAACGTGCCGCACCTGATGCTGCGCGAGGACGTGGTCGAGGCGGTGCGCGCGGGCCGCTTCGCGGTGCGCAGCGTGCAGCACATCGACGAGGTGATGGAGTGCCTCAGCGGGCTGCCGGCCGGGGCGCCGGAGGCGCTGCGCGAGGACACGGTGAACGGCCGCATCGCGCGGCGCCTGCGCGACTTCACGCGCATCCGTCGCGGCGAGCCGCGCGCCCTGCGCCGGCAGGTGGTGCGCGTGATGACCAAGCCGGGCGGCAACGGAGACAACCTCGGATGAGCGTGGCCGAACACGGACGCGTGCTGGTGGTGCTGGACGACGCGGCGGTGGCCGCCGCGCTGCTGGACGCGTCCTGCGCGTTGGCGCAGCTGATGCAGCGCGAGCTGCAGCTGGTGTTCGTCGAGAGCCGCGCCGCGCTGGCCGCCGCGGCGCTGCCGGTGACGCGCGTGCTGGCCGGGCCGGGCGAGGCCTGGTCGCCCTTCGCGCCGCAGGACGTGGAGCGCGGCTGGCAGGCGCAGGCGGCGCGCCTGCGCACGCTGGCCGAGCGCGCCAGCACGCGCCGCGCGGTGGCCTGGTCGATGCGCGTGGTGCGCGGCGCGCTGGGCGAGACGCTGCTCGCGCTGCGCCGCGAGACCGACATGCTGGTGGTGGCCCAGGCGCCGGCCCGTTTCGAGGCCCCGCGGCGGCGCACGCGGCCGCTCATCGTCGCGCTCGACGACGGACAGCCCTCGGGCCGCGAGGCCGCGAAGGTGGCCGCGCGACTCGCCGAGGCGATCGGCGCGCGGCTCGAGACGCGCCGCCTCGCCACCCAGCCGGAGCAGGCCGCGCGCGCCACCGACGCCGACCTCGTCGTGCTGCCCGCGGCGGCGCTGGGTGCGCTGCCGCCCGGCGAGCCGCACGCGCCGCTGCTGCTGGTGGGCGCCCCCGCCTGAGCCGCGGCTCAGCGCGCGCGGCGCAGCGCGGAGGCGATGCCGAGCCAGGCCAGGCCGAGCAGCACGCCGGCCACCACGTCGCTGAACCAGTGCGCCTGCAGCACGAGGCGGCTGGCCGCCACGGCGAGCACCAGTGCCGCGGCCAGCCCGGCGATGGCCCAGCGCGCCGTGCGCGACGCGACGTGGCGCCACGCCAGCAGCACCAGCGCGCCGTACAGCAGCGTGGCCTGCGCGGCATGCCCGCTCGGGAAGGCGAAGTCGGTGGCCCCCGGGAGCGCCGTCGCGCCGGGCCGGGGCCGCTGCACGGCATGCTTGAGCGCGTGGTTGAGCGCGGCGCCGCTGTAGAACACCAGCACCAGCCAGAGCGCGCCGGCGCGGTCGCGCAGCGCCAGCAGCAGCGCACAGCCGCCGGCCACCAGCACCGCCATGCCGGGCGCGGTGTGCGCCAGGCTGAGCACGCGCAGCGCCTCGACCCCTGCCGGCGTGGCCGCGGCCGACAGGGCGGCGGCCACCGCCTCGTCCAGCGGGGCGAGCAGCCGGAACAGCGCGTTCACGCGTCCGCCGCGGCGCCCTTGGCCCTCAGGTAGGCCACGATGCCGTCCAGCGTCACGAGCTTCGCGTAGTCGGCCTCGGGAATGTCCACGCCGAAGCGCTGGTGGAAGCCGACGATCACGTTGAGCCAGTCCATCGAGTCGAGGTCGACCTGATCGCGCAGCGGCCGGTCGTGCACGAGCGCAGCGGGCTCGACTTCGGGCGCGATGCGGCGGATGCAGTCGATCACGCCGGATCGGATCGGGTCGTCGTTCATCGTCGTTCCTTCAGAGTTCGGCGGGCCGCTGCAGCCGGTCGCGCAGGCGCGCGAGAAAGATCGCGCCGCGGTGCCCGTCGCTGACGCGGTGGTCGGCCGCCAGCGTGGCGGTGAGCATCGGCAGCGCCACCACCTGCCCGGCCTCGACGGCCGCCCGCTCGGCGATGCGGCCGAAGCCCACCAGCGCCACCTGGGGCGGGTAGATCACGCCGTGCACCAGTTCGACGCCGGTGTCGCCGAGGTTGGTGACCGTCACGGTGGCGTCGCCCAGCTCCGAGCTGCGCAGCCGGAAGGCGCGGGCACGCTGCACCAGGTCGCCGAGCTCGGCCATCAGCTGCGGCAGCGGCTTGTCGGCGACGTCGTGCAGCGCGGGCGCCACCAGGCCGCCGCCGCGCAGCGAGATCGCCACGCCGACGTGCGCCGACGGCGCCGCGCGGAAGACGCCGTCGACGAACACGCCGTTCAGCTCGGGCACCTCGCGCAGGGCGAGCGCGACCGCCTTGATCAGCAGCACCGCCGGCAGCAGCCGCCCGGTGACGGGTGCCGCCGCGTTGTGCGCGCGCAGCCAGTCGAGCGCGGCGCGCATCGGCACCGGCTCGGCGAGGTGGTAGTGCGGGATCTCGCGCTTCGAACGCGCCATCGCCGCCGCGATCACCTTGCGCATCTCGACCGCGCGGTCGGGCGCCGCCGCCGGCGCGGCAGGCGCCGGGCGCGCGCGCTCGACGTCGGCCAGCGTGACCGCGCCGTCGGGGCCGCTGCCCGCCAGTCCCGCCAGCGGCACGCCGAGTTCGCCGGCGCGGCGGCGGGCCGCCGGCGTGGCGCGCGGGCGCGCCCCCGTGGCCGGCGGTGCCCGCACCACCACGGGCACGGGCGCGGGCGGCGGCAGGGCCTGCGGCAGCGCAGCGGCCGCGGTCGGCGCCGGCGCGGTCGCCGCGGCCGCCTCGCCCGGCGCGCGCAGCCGAGCGATCACCGTGCCGACCGGGATCTTCTGCCCCACCTGCGCCATCAGCTCGTGCACGACGCCCGGCTGCCAGACCTCGATGTCGATGGCCGCCTTGCTGGTGTCGACCACCGCGATCACGTCGCCCTTGTTCACCGCCTGCCCCGGCACGACGCGCCACTCGAGCAGCGTGCCCTCGTCCATGTCGGCGCCCAGCGAGGGCAGCGTGAAGTCGATCATCGGCCGAGCAGCCGCCGCGCCGCGGCGACGATCTTCGCCGGCTGCGGCAGCGCTGCTTCCTCCAGGTGCTTCGCGTAGGGGATGGGCACCTCCTCGCTGCACACGCGCGCCGGCGGCGCATCGAGCTCGTAGAACAGCGCCGACTCGACCACGCGCGCCATCAGCTCGGCGGCCAGGCTGCCGCTGCGCCAGCCCTCGTCGACCACCAGCAGGCGGCGCGTCTTCGCCACCGTGGCGGCGATCGCCACGTCGTCCAGCGGGCGCAGCACGCGCAGGTCCAGCACCTCGGCGGAGATGCCCTCGCCCTCGAGCTGCCGCGCCGCCTCCAGCGCCTTGGGCAGGCAGCCGCCGTGGGTGACGATGGACAGGTCGCGCCCCTCGCGCCGCAGCGCGGCGTGGGCGATGTCCTGCGTCCAGGGTTCGGGCAGCTCGCCCTCCAGGTTGTAGAGCTGCGCGTGCTCGAAGATCACCACCGGGTCGGGGTCCTGCAGGGCGCTCCAGAGCATGCCGCGCGCATCCTCCACCGTGGCCGGCGCGAGCACGCGCAGGCCCGGCACGTGCGCATACCAGTTCTCCAGGCTGTGCGAGTGCTGCGCGGCGAGCTGCCGGCCGGCGCCGGTGGCCATGCGGATCACCAGCGGCACGCCGAACTGCCCGCCCGACATGTGGCGCATCAGCGCCGCGCTGTTGACGATCGCGTCCAGCGCCAGCAGGCTGAAATTCACCGTCATCACCTCGACGATGGGGCGCGCGCCACCCAGCGCCGCGCCCACGCCGGCGCCCACGAAGCCGAGCTCCGACAGCGGCGTGTCGCGCACGCGCTGCTCGCCGAACTCCGCCAGCAGCCCCTTGCTGACCGCATAGCTGCCGCCGTAGCGGCCGACGTCCTCGCCCATCAGGAACACGCGCGGATCGCGCTGCAGCGCCTCGCGGTGCGCCTCGCGCAGGGCCTCGCGGTAGCTCAGCGTGCGGCTCATGGCCGGGCCACCACGTCGTCGAGCAGCCGCTCCACCGGCTCCCAGCGGCCGGCCTCGGCGAAGCGCACTGCCGCTTCCACCTCGTCCAGCGCCGCGCGGTCCAGCGCCTGGAACTCCTCCTCGGCGAGCATGCCCGCGGCCTTGAGCCGGTCGGTGAAGCCGTGGATCGGTCCGTGCTGCTTCCAGCGCTCGACCTCGGACTTGTCGCGGTACAGCTCGGCGTCGAACATCGAGTGCGCGCGGAAGCGGTAGGTGTGCAGCTCGAGGAAGCGCGGCGTGCGCGTCTGCCGCACGCGCCGCACCGCCTCGCGCGCCGCCTCGTGCACCGCCAGCACGTTCATGCCGTTGACCTGCGCGGCCTCGACGCCGTGGCTCGCCGCCAGCGCGGTGAGCTCGATGTTCGCCTCCGAGCGCGCCAGCGCCGTGCCCATCGCGTAGAGGTTGTTCTCGCACAGGAACAGCACCGGCAGCCGCCACAGCGACGCGAGGTTGAGCGCCTCGTGGAAGGCGCCCTCGGCCACCGCGCCCTCGCCGAAGAAGCAGGCCGTGACCGCGCCCTCGCGGCCGAGATGCACGTCGGCCAGCGCCAGCCCCACGGCCAGCGCGAGCCCGCCGCCGACGATGGCGTTGCCGCCGTAGAAGCGCGTGGCGCGGTCGAACAGGTGCATCGAGCCGCCGTGGCCGCGCGAGCAGCCTTCCTGCTTGCCGTACATCTCGGCCATGATGGCCTCCATGCGCAGGCCGCGCAGCAGCGCGTGGCCGTGCTCGCGGTAGGTGGCCACCACGTTGTCCTGCGGCGCGAGGTTCGGCATCACGCCGGCGGCCACCGCCTCCTCGCCGATGTACAGGTGCAGGAAGCCGCGGATCTTCTGCTCGCCGTACAGCTGCGCGCAGCGCTCCTCGAGGCGGCGGATGCGCAGCATGTCGCGCAGGCGGTCGTGGCAGAAGGCGCGCTCGTGCTGGCGCACGTCGGTGCGGAACGCGAGCGACTCGGGGATGTTCATGCGCCCGCCTCCAGCGTCGAGGTATCGCCCTCGGGCAAGCCGAGTTCACGCGCCTTGAGCAGCCGGCGCATGATCTTGCCGCTGCGCGTGCGCGGCAGCACCGGCAGGAAGGCGATCTCCTTGGGCGCCACCGCCGCGCCCAGGCGCTTGCGCGCGTGGCCCAGCAGTTCCATGCGCAGCACGTCGTCGGCCTCGAAGCCCTGCTTCAGCGACACGAAGGCCTTCACCACCTCTCCCACCACCGGGTCGGGCTTGCCGATCACGCCGGCCTCGGCCACCGCCGGGTGCTCCATCAGCACGCTCTCCACCTCGAAGGGGCCGATCAGGTGGCCGGCCGACTTGATCACGTCGTCGGCGCGGCCGACGAACCAGAAGTAGCCGTCGGCGTCCCGGCGCGCCAGGTCGCCCGTGAGGTAGAGGTCGCCGGCGAAGCACTTCTGGTAGCGCGCCTCCTGGCCCAGGTAGCCGCGGAACATCGAGGGCCAGCCGACGCGCAGCGCGAGCTCGCCTTCCACGTCGGGCTCGCGCACGACCTCCACGCCGCCGCCCTCGGGACGGCGCACGATCATCGCCTCCACGCCCGGCAGCGGCTTGCCCATCGAGCCCGGCTTGATGTCCATCGCCGGGGTGTTGGCGATCATGATGCCGCCCGTCTCGGTCTGCCACCAGTTGTCGTGGATGGCGTGGCCCAGCACCTCCTGTCCCCACCACACCGCCTCCGGGTTGAGCGGCTCGCCCACGCTGGCCACGAAGCGCAACGACGGGAACGCGTGGCGCCGCGCCGGCTCGGGGCCGGCCTTCATCAGCATGCGGATCGCCGTGGGCGCCGTGTACCAGACGCTGACGCGCTCGTCCTGCAGGATGCGGTACCAGCGCTCGGCGTCGAACTCGGCCTCGTCGACGATGCTGGTCACGCCGTGCAGCAGCGGCGCGACGATGCCGTAGGACATGCCCGTCACCCAGCCGGGGTCGGCGGTGCACCAGAAGACGTCGTCGTCGTGCAGGTCGAGCGCGTAGCGGCCGGTGGCGTAGTGCGTCAGCACCGCCTCGTGCACGTGCATCGCGCCCTTGGGCGTGCCGGTGGTGCCGCTGGTGAAGTGCAGCAGCGCCAGGTCGCCCGCCCGGGTGTGAACCGCCGGCGGCTGCGGCGGCGCGTCGCGCATCAGCGCGGCGTGGTCCAGCGTGCCCTCGGGCACCTCGCCCTCGCCCGCCACGACGACGTGCCGCAGCGTCGGCACGCGCGCGCGCACCGCCTCCACCTTGCGGCGGTACAGCGCCGGCGTGGTGACCAGCACCTTCGCCTCGCCCAGCGTCATGCGCGTGACGATGGGTTCGGGGCCGAAGGCGGAGAACAGCGGCGTGACCACGCAGCCGGCCTTGAGCGCGCCCAGCACCGACACGTACAGGGCCGGCATGCGCCCGGCCAGCACGAACACACGCTCGCCCGGCCCCACGCCGAGCGCGGCGAGCGCGGCGGCGAAGCGGTCGGTGTCGCGCTTCAACTCGGCGTAGCTGATCGACTCGCTGCGCCCGTCGGCGCGCAGGAAGCGCAGGGCGGTGCGCGTGGCGCGGGGGCCCTCGGCGTGGCGGTCCACCGCCAGGCGGGCGAGGTTGACCTCCGCCGCGTCGCCCAGCAGTTCCTGCCTCAGCGCCGCCCACGAGAAGGCCGCGCGCGCCGCCGCCGTGTCGGGCAGGTGGGGAGCCACCCTCAGATCGGCGGCGGTCTTGCGGATCAGGCTGGGACGCATCGTCGCGGCGGCAAGGTGTCGGACTGCCCCGCATGGTCACGCGCCGCACCGTCCGGGCGTTGAGCTTTCGCAATGACGTGAGCGCTCCTTGCGGCAGGTCAAGCCGGACCTGCCGGGGGGATGCGTGCCGGGCCGCCCGCCCCTAGCATCCGACCCGCGATGACGAGTCCGCCCCCCCTGCGCAACGCCCCGCCCTCCGGCCTGGACGAGGCCGCCGGTTTCTTCGACCGGCCGGTCGGCAGCATCCTGAACGCGGCCCACGAGGCGATCGTGATGATCGACACCGCGCAGCGCATCGTGGCCGTGAACCCCGCGGCGCAGCAGCTCTTCCGCTGCACGCCGGCGCAGCTGCTGGGCCAGCCGCTGTCGCTGCTCGTGCCCGAGGCGCATCGCGACGCGCACGAGCTGCACGCGCAGCAGTACCTGAGCTCGCGGGCACTGCAGCAGCGCCTTGCCGCGCACCGCCGCATCACCGCCCGGCGCCCGGACGGCAGCGAGTTCCCGGCGGAGATCACGCTGTCGACGGTGGACATGGCCGGCGCCGGCGCGGGACACCACGTGGCGGCCCTGATCCTCGACCGCAGCGAGGAAAGCCGACTGCAACAGGAACTGGAACTCTTCAAGCACCGCCTGCGCTCGGTGTTCGAGCTGGCGCCGGTGGCCATCTGGATCGCCGACGGCGACCGCATCGTGTTCGCCAACCGCGCGGCCGAGCGGCTGCTGGGCGACGGCCAGGGCCCGGTCGGCCGGCCGCTGTACGAGCGGCTGGCGGAGCCCACGCAGGCCGCGCTGCGCCTCCAGGTCGGCCGCGCGTTGGCCGGCGAGCCCGACGTCCCGGTCGTGCACGGGCACGTGATCCGGCCGGACGGTGCGCAGCGCGAGGTGGAGATCGCCCTGGCGGCCCTGCCCGACCACGGCCAGACCACGGTGCAGATGGTGATCGCCGACGTCACGCAGCAGCGCCGCGAGGCGGCTGCGCTGGCCGCGCACCGCGAGGCCCTGCGCGGACTGTCGACCAGCGTGGTGGAAGCGCGCGAGGAAGAGCGCCGCCGCATCGCACGCGAGCTGCACGACGAGCTCGGCCAGCGCCTCACCGCGCTCAAGCTGGAGCTCGCCGCGCTGCTGGGCGCCGAGGCGTCGCGGCGCGTGCAGATCGAGAACATGCTGGGCATGGTGGACGAGACCATCGCCTCGGTGCGGCGCATCTCCACCGACCTGCGGCCGGCCATGCTGGACGACCTGGGACTGAACGCCGCCATCGAGTGGCTGGCGCGCGATGCCGCGCGGCGTCTCGGCATCGAGGTGACGACCCACCTGGGCGAGAACGAGCCGGCGCTGGACGACCGCGTGGCCACGGCCGCCTTCCGCATGGTGCAGGAAGCCCTGACCAACGTGGCACGCCACGCGCGCGCCACCGACGTGCAGATCACGCTGCGCCAGCAGCACGACGAGCTGGAGCTCATCGTGTGCGACAACGGCGTCGGCTTCCCCGCGGACGCACTGCAGCGCGCCGGCTCCTTCGGCCTGCTGGGCATGCGCGAGCGCGCCGCGATGCTCGGCGGGAGCGTGGCCACCACCAACCTGCCCGACGGCGGCGCCTGCCTCACGGTGCGCCTGCCGCTGGCCCCCGAAAAGGAGCCTTCGCCATGAGCCCCGCCGCCCTGCGCGTGCTGATCGTCGACGACCACGCGGTGGTGCGCGAGGGCCTGGCGCGCATCCTGTGCGGGGCCGGCGAAGGCTGGAGCGTGGGCGAGGCCAGCAGCGGCTTCCAGGCGCTGGAGTGGCTGCGGCGCGACCGCGCCGACGTGGTGGTGGCGGACATCTCGATGCCGGGCATGAGCGGCCTGGAGCTGGTGCGGCGCATCCGCGCGGAGTTCGGCCGCCTGCCGGTGCTCGTGCTCAGCATGCACGCGGAGGAGCAGTACGCGCTGCGCGCCTTCCAGGCCGGTGCGAACGGCTACATGACCAAGGACGGCGCCTCCGCCGAACTGCTCAGGGCGCTGCGCAAGATCGCCGGCGGTGGCGCCTACGTCAGCGGCGACTTGGCCGAGCGCGTCGTGCTGCAGCTCAACGGCACGGTGGGGGTGGCACGCCACGCGCAGCTGTCGGAACGCGAGCTCGAGGTGCTGCGCCGCCTCGTCGCCGGGCAGCGCCCCACCGAGATCGCACAGGCGCTGCACCTGTCGGTGAAGACGATCAGCACGCACAAGAGCCGCATCCAGGAGAAGCTGCAGCTGCCCACGCTGGCCGACCTGGTGCGCTACGGCCTGGAGCACGACCTGGACACCGGCACACCCGCCTGAGGCGGCGCGCGGCTCAGTGCAGCGGCGCGGCGCCCAGGTAGCGGCCGAACCAGTCGGCGGCGAGGTGGGCCACGGCCGCACAGGCCGCCGTGCCGGCCGCGTCCACCGCGCAGCCCGGCATCACCTCGAGGCGGCGCGGACCGCCGATCAGGGGCAGGGCGCGGCGCTGCGCG
>Ga0073934_10010019_pt1 | contig 11898 bp, 11 predicted proteins | sample LarsenN4metaG_FD_76834 | JGI IMG/M metagenome (GOLD analysis project Ga0073934, IMG submission 76834) | Hot spring sediment bacterial and archeal communities from British Columbia, Canada, to study Microbial Dark Matter (Phase II) - Larsen... ... | reverse complement strand
GTTCGGAAATTTCCATCAACGGCAGGATAACTTTATGGGTGATGATCCCTTTCAAGATGTGATCATCCAAAAATCACTCTTAATGATTAGTGCTTCTCCCATTGATCCACATTCATAATTTGCTATACTCTGCTTTGCAAAACTGATAATAACTCAGGTCGAAAAACACGGGGCGGCGTGTTTATAATTAGTGGACCGCAAGGTTGGTTTACTTTCCCTATAACACATTGGAGGAGAACAGCATGAGATCAAGATTATTTTTCCCGTTCCTTTGGTTTGTATTGTTCGTAATGATTGTTGGAGCAGCCTGCAGCACGGGCGGTTCCGAAACGACGGACCAGCCACCGGTCACACAATCTCCCGAAGTTATGGAGACCGAAGAACCCGAACCGGCTGAAACAGAAGCCCCCCAGGCGCCTGAAAGCGGAGCGATCTCATCTCTTGAAGAGGCGAAGCGTGCAGTGATTCAGGTCGAATCCCAGGGGACATTCGTCAACCCTGACTTCACAGTCTCATACAACACGGCGGGATTTGGTTCGGGCTTCATCATCGATCCGAGTGGGATAGCCGTCACGAACAACCACGTCGTTACGGGTTCAGCGTTGTTGAAAGTCTGGATAGGAGGAGACACGACACGGACGTACAATGCCAAAATCCTGGGAGTCTCGGAGTGCTCCGATCTGGCAGTGATCGACATCGACGGCAACGATTTTCCATACCTCGAATGGCGTGAAGGACCGATCAACGTCGGATTGGAAGTCTATGCTGCGGGGTTCCCCCTTGCAGAGCCGCAGTACACCCTTACGAAGGGCATCGTCTCAAAAGAGCAGGCTGGCGGAGAAACCTCCTGGGCTTCCCTGGATTACGTCATCGAGCACGATGCCAGGATCAATCCTGGGAATTCGGGCGGACCCCTGCTCGATGAGAACGGCAAGGTCGTCGGCGTGAATTACCGCGGGCGCGAGACCGGCCAGTACTTTGCGATTGACCGCGATCTGGCGTTGGAAGCCATCGATCAGCTTCGGGAAGGCGAGAACGTGGAATCCCTGGGGGTCAACGGGGAAGCTTTCGCCGGTGATAGTTTCTCTGGGATCTGGGTGTACTCCGTCGAATCGGGCTCTCCGGCGGATCAGGCTGGTCTCACCGGCGGCGATATCATCACGACCCTGGAGAACCTCGTCCTGGCGACCGACGGCACCATGGCTGATTACTGCGACGTCCTCCGCAGCCATTCTCCCGACGACACGCTCAATATCGAAGTGCTCCGTTACGCAACCTCAGAGGTATTGGTAGGGCAGATCAATGGTCGCGAGCTCGAGACAGCTGTTAATTTCGCAGAAAACGTTGATTCCGATGTCATCGAGAGCGTCGAAGATACAGGGGCATACTCAGGCTATGTCACGGTTACTGATGACTATGGGGCCATTCAGATGGACGTTCCTGTAGAATGGGCGGAGGTGAATGGTTCCTACTGGGTGGATGGCGACGAGACGATCGGCTCGGCAATCTCCGCTTCAGCGGACCTCGATGCTTACAACACCACCTGGTCAGAATCCGGCGTCTTCTTTGGAGCCTCGGACGACCTGGCGAGGCTGGGCGGTTACGTGAACCTGCTTGATGTCCGCCGGGATGCCTTCATCGATGAATGCAAGCTGGAGGGACGCTACGACTACGAAGATGCCCTGTATCGGGGCCGCTATGACCTTTTCGAGAACTGCGGGGATACCGGGAACGCCTACATTGTCTTGACCGCCGTACCGCACGACAACCAGCAGCAGTTCTTGATCCTGGTGGAAATCCAGATCACCAAGGAAGCGGATTTCGAGGCCCTCGAGAACATCCTGGCGACCTTCGAAGTCGTGGGGTCACTACCCTAAGAATTTAATAATCTACTGAAGTCCTTAAAACACTAGAACTTATCTCAAAATACCCCCTTACTTTATATTCTTGAGATAGTTTCTGGTCAGCTCTCCCGGGACATATCTTCGAAACCCGGGGGAGCTACTTTTAATCACCTAGCGAATTACCGTAAACTGTACGTTTGCCTCCGCTTCGTTTCCGGCCCGATCAAAGGCACGCGCCGAGAAGGTGTGATCGCCGTATACAGTCAGCCAGGGAAAAGCAAAAGGAGGCGAGCTCAGCTTTCTGACGAGCTCTCCATCGATGAAGAATTCCACGCCAGCCAGCTCCAACGCATCGCTCGCAGCAACCTCGAGGAGGATCGAGCCAGCCTCCGGGGAGGTGATCTTCTCCCCATTTTGGGGATTCCGGATGGCGATCTCCGGCGAATCGTTATCGATGGAGACCTGGATCATTGCTGACTCAACCTGATCGTCATCGCGAACGACGAGCAGCTGGAGGACATACAACCCTGACAGAAGCCTAGTATCCCACAGACCCAGCTGGCCATCCGAAACCGGTTTGGTCTGGTTTTCGCCGAGTTGGGACCAGGTCTCAGGGTTCAATCCCTGTCCATATTGAAGGCGGTAGGATACAAACCCAGGTCCTGTTGCCCGACCTATGACAGGAACAATACCCGCAATGTGTTCAAACAGCGAAGGGGAGAATATCTGAACGTTCGGATTTGCTTCCGCAGGCGCTTCAACAACATCGTAATCTTCAGGCGGCGCAGGTATTCCAGCAGCGGCAGCCCACGACTCGGCTTCCAGGGGTACGACCATGACGACCTGGCGATCGACGAGTTCTGGGGGTGTAAAGATGGTTGCCAGCCGTCCTGTTTCCCGATTGATCTGGATCGATTTAAATAGAGTATCGACGTGAGAGGGCTCATTCCCATTCAAGAAGACCTCGCTGATGGTCGAAGGGCAATCATCCGTAGGCAACAACCCTGACGGATCGCAAACAGTCAATCGACTGACCCCCGGCGGCATCCCCCATTCCCTGACAGGAAGCCCGCGGGTGGCATATTGAACGACGGCATGCCACAGCCCGGCGGCCCATTGCTCCGAGATCCTTAGTTCAGGTTCAGGGCGGCCCACCCAGACTCCGACAACCATCTCCGGTGTAAAGCCTACCGTCCAGGCGTCCAACCCGTTGGCGGTGCGGCCAATTTTTGCACCGGCCGGTCTGCCGATTTCCAGCGGGTTCGGGTGTCCCAGGCTAGGCCAGCGTGCAGTTTCGTCAGACAGAATGTTCACCATCAAATACGCCAGCTGTGAGGTGATCAAAGGCCGGCTGGTCTGTATGCATCCTCCCACATGCTCGCCGCAGTCTACTAAAACTTCTCCTGAAATATCTGTGACCTCCAACACAGCCAGGGGATGAATACCGGATTCGTCAGCGTTTTGTGAACCGCTTTCGAACTGCACCCCGGCAAGGTTTCCCTGGCTTGCAAATACTCCGTACGCCTGGCTGATCTCCAGCAGCGGCACCTCCCCTCTTTCGAAGGGCAGCCTGAGAATATCGGGCTCACTTGGGATTTCTAGCGAACGCAGCCCGAATTGCCTCGCTGTCCGCCAGACCTGGTCAGGGCCGATCTGTTCCAGGATCTTGATGGCTGGGACCAGGTAGTCGTTCGCAAGCGCGGTCCGAATGCGGACAGGGCCATGAAAATTACCATCCAGGTTCTCCAAGTCAGTAACGCCCTCGGTCAGGCTTGCAGGGATGTCCCACACCATCGTGCCCGGTGCCATCCCCCTGGTGAAGGCGGCCAGGTATATGAATGGTGTGAGCAGAGATCCGGCTGGACGCCCCGGCGGGGAAGCGGGATTCACTCCGGTTCCCCCCTGATCGACCATTGCCAGGAGTTCCCCAGTCTGCGCATCGAAAATGACGACCTGCGCTCCTAATCTGGAAGGATTTCCCGCGGTCCGCTTTGGTGGTGAGGGTAAAAGGCGCGCTGCTTCACATTGATCCGGACTTCGCTCCGCCTTCAGAATTGCTTGTTTCTTTTGGAGGCGTGATAGATGTACTGCTGTGGCACAGGCTGTCTGAAATTGAAGATCGAAATCCAGGGTTGAAACTATTTTGTAGCCTCCTGCTTCCAACCGGTTTTCAGGGATCAGTAGTTCGAGCTGGCGGAGAAGATAATCGATGAACGCTGACGGAAGCTCCTCGTCCAGCTCAATATCCTCGTTAAAGACGAGATGTTCCTCCTTGGCCTGGGTGAGCTGCTCAAGAGAAATCAGGCCTCGCTCAAATAATTTCTCTAGAAGGCGATCCTTATTCTCCTGCGCAGCCTGCGGCGCATCGATCGGGTTTATCGCCGGCGCAGCGACCACTGCTGCCAGCATGGCTGATTCAGCAAGACTCAGGCGCGAGGCCGGTTTCCCGAAATATGCCAGAGCTGCGGCATCTGCACCGCGGATCAAATTGCCAAAATCTGCCGAATTCAGGTACCATTCCAGTATTTTTCCCCGACCGAACTTAGCGGTTGCCTGAGCAGCCAGGATCCGCAGCCTGAGAGCACGAAGGAGGGAAGGAGGTTCGGTCCAGAGGAGGTAATCTGCTACGAGCTTTTCAGCCAGGGTCTGATAATCAGCCGCGATTGACCAGGAAAACCCCGAATGCGACCAAAATTCAGGATCGAGCGCCACGATAGCCGCATCGATCAATCCCTGGGGGAAAGTATCCTGTCCTGATCCGCCCACCCGGAGGTATACCCTCTCTTCAGAAGCAGGATTCTCCAAGGTCGCGATCAGGTGTGAACCTGTGCGGTCAAATATCTGGGTCGGATTTTGAAGGAGACCATTCCTCCCTTCAAACAATGCAGGCAGAGCATCTATTGAGGGCAGATCTCCGGTGAGAGAAGTGAGAATAAAAGCTGCTAAAACGATGCCAAGGGCTAGCACACTGCAAAAGATAGCCACAATACCAATCGTAAGCCCCTGGATGGTCGCCTTGAGATGTGTTGGAGGCGCAGTCTTTCTCCTTCGCCTGGCGATCGTTATTTGATAAACATCAGGCATGGCGGGTTTTAGATCAAGTGACCTATCTGAACGGCGTTCCGGTCAGGTCGGACGCGGCTTTTAACATCTCCTGAGCGGACAGTCTGGCCGCTTCGCTGGTTTCTCCCAACATCAGCGCCAGTTCTTCGAGACGGTCTTTCCCATTTAACACGGCCACTTCTGTATGGGTCCGGCCTGCCTCTACCCTTTTCTTGACTTGCAGGTGCTGTTCCCCAAAGGCAGCGAGCTGGGGGAGATGGGTGACACAGAGGACCTGGTGGTTGCGCGCCAGATTCCAGAGTTTGTGGCCGACGACAGCTCCCACGCGGCCACCGATTCCCTGGTCGATCTCATCAAAAATGAGCGTCGGGATACGATCCGCTCTCGTGAGTACGTTCTTCAGAGCCAGCATCAATCGGGACGTTTCCCCGCCGGAGGCGATCTTCACCAACGGTTTAAGCCCCTCTCCCGGATTGGGGGCAATCAGGAATTCAACTCTATCAAACCCGGAGGCGTCAAACGCCACCCGCTCTCCAGAGGAGACCTGAGCTCCCTCCGGATCGAGAACAACCTGGAAATCCACTTTAAATTGCGCTCCCGACATCATCAGCTCGGCGAGCTCTTTCTCGATCTGCTCTTCGAGTTTTCTGGCAGCCTGCTGCCTGATTTTCGACAGTTCCAAGCCTTGTTTCCCAATCAGCTCCAGTAATTCTCTTTCTTCGGTTTCCAGCTCGGAAATGCGCTCTCCGACGTGCAGAGTCTTTTCTTTTTCCTGGCGGGCTTGCTCGGCAAACGCCAGTATTTCCGGGATCGTCGCGCCATATTTGCGCTTAAGATTATGAATGAGGTTTAACCGCTCCTCGACCTGGTCCAGCCGGGCCGGGTTGTATTCGATGGTTTCCAAATAGGTGCGCAGCTCTCTGGCGACCTCAACCAGTCTGGAAAAGATCTCTTCAACAGAATCGGCGTTGCGACTTTGCGTGGGATCGATTCGAGCGAGGTCCTTGATCGCATCAGAAACCTGTCCCAGCGAGTCCATGGCGGAGGGTGATTCAGGTGTTCCTTCATCCAGAGCTATCAAAGCCTGCTGTGCGAGCCTGGCGAGGTTCTCTGCGTTCGCCAGGCGCAACCGCTCTGCAAGAAGACGCTCTTCTTCTCCCTGGTTCAGTCGGGCAGCTTCAATTTCATTGATCTGATACGTCAGCAGGTCGATCCGGCGAGCTGCCTCGCTCTCTGCCAGGCGAAGGTCCTTCAACTCTTTCCGCACCGCAGCGAGCTGGCGGTAGGTCTTCCCATAAGCAGCCAGATAGGGTTCGCACTCTGCGAAACGATCGAGCAGATGCAGATGCTCGCGGACTCTCAACAGGGATAAGTGCTCTGACTGTCCGTGCACATCCACAAGCAGCTCGCCGATTTCACGCAGCAGTCCAGCGTTTACAGACCTTCCGTTCAACCGGGCGATGCTTCTCCCCTCGGCCCGGATCTCGCGGCCCACTGAGAAGTATTCACGATCCTCGAGAAGGTCTTCCCGCTCCAGGATGGCAAGGATGGCATCCTGAACATCGGGATCGATCCTGAAGCTGGCTTCAAGCACAGCCCGGTCAGCGCCGGTCCGGATCATGCTGGCGTCCGCGCGTCCGCCAAGGAGCGTTTCAACAGCATCGATGATGATCGATTTCCCTGCGCCAGTCTCCCCGGTGAACGTGATCAAACCCGGGCTGAAGGTCAGGTCAAGCCGATCTATGATGGCGAAATTCTCAATGTGCAGTTCTGCGAGCATAGGCGAGTCAACAGTGAGCGATCAAATCCGAATACCCGCCAGCCGGTAGTAGACGGTCGATGTGACGATGAAGGTGAAAGCTATCTGCCAGATCATCGACAGGCCAAGATTAAATGTCAACAAACTTAAGATAAGCGGTACCAGACTGCCCACAGCTGCCGCTCCGGCACTCAACTGGAATAAGCGTTTCGACCGACGCTTGCGTATCGCTACTCGAATCGCTTCCGCGATCAAGACGCCGGCGACGGGAGCGATGAAAATCGTGAAGAAGCCAATCCGAGAGGTCAGAGTGCTCCCGATGAAGGCCAGGATGATCGCGATTGGGATGGACAGGAGGTAATCGAACCAGACTGCCGTATTGAAAATCTTTTGCTGCGAACGCACACAATCCACGCAACGATACCCGGTTGGGGTGAGAACAGCGCATTTCACGCAGATCGGCTTTTCACAGCGGTTGCATCGCAAGCCCGTTTCTACATCTGGGTGGTTGGCACAGTAAATCGGAGCTGATTCAGAGGTCATCGTGAATTTCCAGTAGATGGATTTTGACTCATGTGCGGAGTCAGATTGCGGTAGAAATAACCAGGATCCTGAAATCGAACGAACTTTAGGGTATGATCACTGGCGCACACATGTACGGCATCCTCATCGAGCAATTCAACGGGCGGTTGCCCGTCGATGCTCAGCACCGCCTGGTGAGTAGTGTGGACAACGATGCTCACGGAGGAGCCTTCGGCCAGGACAATCGCCCGGTCGATCGAAAGGTGAGGGGCGATTGGGACAAGGAGAATTGTGCGCAGCTCTGGCGGCAGTATCGGTCCGCCGGCAGCCAGGGCGTATGCAGTCGATCCCGTGGGGGTGGAAGCGATCAGTCCATCGGCGACGTAAGTAGCAAGGAAACGCCCATCCACGATGGCATCCATTTGCACCGGACGAACGATTGCTCCCCGGCTGACTACGGCCTCGTTGACAACATCCCAAGACCCCAGGACCTCGCCGGCGCGGATCTGTTCCGCGGAGAGCATCATCCGCTTCTCCAGCCAGAAATCACCCTGAACCAGCCTTAAAACCGCTTCCCGCCACTGGTTCTGCTTGATCTCCATCAGGAAACCGAAACGGCCCATGTTGATTCCTAAGATTGGGATGTTGCAGGGTCCGCACAAGTGCCCTGCTCGCAACATGGTTCCATCCCCTCCCAGGGCGATCAGCAGATCGAACACCCCGTTGATCAAATCCTGACGGAGGCGTTCGTCGTACAGCATCCCCGCGGTCGCCTGGAGGCCATTTTCCCGCAAGAAGGAAACGACAATTTCGGTCTCCTCCACGGCTTCAGGGATCTGCGGGTGAGGAGCGACGGCGACATGCTGAAACCGGGGGAGATTTCCTGTCATGATTTTTATTATAAACGAGTTTATCCGGCAGCAATTTTCGCCAGATCGCTCCGATCAAGTTAATGCCTGATCGCAGATGGCATTGAACCCACACCGCCGACAGCGCGCCGGGGACGCGTGCGAACGTTCAACGCTGTCGAAGCCGTCTCTTATTCGAATCGCCTCGATCAGCCTGATCAGCCTGGATTCGAGTTCAGGAGTGTAGTCGATGGCGATTGCATGATCCGGGTAACTCAAAATCCCATGCGGAGGGCGGACACCGAAGGAGTGTTCCACGAGGCGGCAGTAAGCCGCCAGTTGGAAGAGGTGAGATTCGGATGGCGACTGCGGCAGACGCCGGGACTTGACCTCTACGGGGATCAGGGTGGCACCCTCGCGGATCAAATAATCGGGTTTGCCAACGAGCCCGAGTCCGGGGTCATACAGGGGTTTTTCAAGTTTCCCCCACAGTTTTGGGTCGGAGTAAACGACCCTTCCTGCCGGGAGACCAAGAGATCGACGCTGGCGTGATGAAATCACGAGCAGAATTGATGCAACAATAACAAGCCCGGCGATAACAACAAGCATGGGAACTAACCGATAAGTCCGGCAATGGAGAGAACCCCAAGGACGAGTGCGAGCACCAGCAGCCCCACAGCCAAAAAACGTAAAACGCTGCTCAGCAGGGAGAGCTTTGCATGGTGGATATGAAATTCCATACCTGCGTTCATCTCTGCCTGATTACCCGGTTCGTATCCCTGACGCCAGTACCACCAGGCTCTCTGGCAATAAAGGAAAGCGCCGATTTCCGAGGCCCGGATGTTTCTCATTGGCGGTCCAGCCGGGCCTCCAGGCGTTTCATGGTGTTTTCGAGGTGTTCCTGGCGGAGGCTGAGCGTCAGGTCCCCGCGGGTGCGTTCCGTGACGCTGCGGACGATGTCCGTCTGCCGACGCAAGCCTCCTGTGATGGCGTCAGGATAATCCATCGTTGTCAGTACGGAGTAAATATCATCCATGTGGGCCATCAGGCGTTCGGCTTCTTCCGAGTATCCGTGGCGCAAGATGTCCAGGCAGCGGCGGCGAAGCTCTCCAGCGGATTCTGCCAGCCCATTCAAATAGGCGGCATTTTCCAAGCCCAGCTCCTGAGGGGAAGGCAGGGTTTCATCTCTGACGAGCGCGAAGAAAATGCTGGCTTCCGCGAATTCTTTCAAGGCATCCTGGGTGAAACCGGCATAGTACAAATCCGGATAGCTGGCGAGGTCAGTCCGCAATGCGTGGGCAAGGATTGCAGCCTCCTTCAGATGATGCCGGGCAGTTTCGTGTTCATCCCGGTGAACCGCGCGAATCGCAGTGGCGCAGTGCCGTGTGAGGGTCCTCGCCTGGGTGAGGGCGCGCTCACGGGAAGTGTTTGCGGCTTCGAATTCTTGATGGATCCGTTCGGCGATGTCTTCCAGCTTTTCCATTCTGACACACCTCGTTATTTCTCTTTCTGGTCTCCCGGTTCATCTGGTGAGGGAGGAGGGCGGAACAAGAAATCCGCGAGGGACTTCGAACCCGGTACTGGGATCACGCCAAAGGTGGACTCATAGCGGGTCAAATTATCGGTCAGTGCTTTCTGGAAAAGTTTAGCGCCTAGGGGAGACATGACGATCCGGGTGAGCACCCGGGTGGGGCTTACACCAGGGAGCAGGTGGGCAAAGTCAAAGACCAGCTCAGAAGGCGAGTGCGCAATTCGGACAAGGTTGATGTATATCGCCTGAAGGTCCTCAGGGACCACCAGCGGCGGCATGGTAGGGGGAGGTTGTTTCTGGGGTTGATCGGACATTGGTTTGCTCCTGGTTAGGTTCGAACGCGAAGAGATCCCTGGGCGGCGAGGCAGGGCGGAGGATGGCAGCCAATCATGCACTTCTCCGCCCTGCCTCAAATGCGTCAGGAAAATGGATCTCCTCCGAACAGGGTCTATTCACCCACATCCGTCGAATACAGATCCGTTGGATTTGGGAGCCGGTTAGAAGGGGATATCTTCGCTCTCAGCGAGTCCCTCGGATTCGCCAGCCATGTATCCACTTTCATCTTCCACTCGCGAAGAGAGAAAGCGGACCATGTTTGCGTTCACTTCGTAGCTTGCTGCTGAAGTGCCATCCTGGCGGGTCCAGATGCGAGGGCCGCCGGTGGACTGGTCTGGTTTCAACCGCCCTTCGATCAGGACCTTGCTGCCTTTTTTCAGGTACTGGTTGCAGATCTCGGCCTGCTTGCCCCAGGTGGAAACCCTGAACCAGATGGTCTCCTTGACCTGGTTGCCATCCGAGCCGGTGTACTGGCGGCTGGAAGCCACGTTAAAGTTCGTTACAGCCTGTCCAGAGGGTGTGTACCTCATCTCGGGATCGCGGCCGAGATTACCCACGATGATAATTGTGTGATACATAGGGGCTCCTTTTCGGTAAGCGGTCTGTCATAAGTTCCGGGCGAACGCCGACCGGGGCAGAACATAGGACACTTACCGGAATTAGAACAATTGTACACAAAATTCGAATTTTGTAAAGGGGAAAATCAAAAAGAATCGATCGCCTGCTGGAGATCTTGATAGACTTCGAGGACCATGTCGTAGCCAGACATGGAGAGGATCCGGTTAACTCCTTCGGAGGGATTTAGCAGCTTGAGGTGTGGGGACTTATAGGTGCCATCCCTGACGCCTTTATAGACTGCTTCTTCACTCTCCTCGGAGGATCCGGAGCGCATTAAATTGAACAGGCTGTGGAGTGCTCGAATCCCGGCACTCGAGATGTATGGAACAGCAGATAAATCAAGCAGCAAATAGCGGGACCCGTTGGAAAATGCTTCTTCTGCCTTCGCCTGGAGCCTGTCGTATGTGTTGGCATCAATGTCACCTTTGATCGTGAACAGGGTGATCGGGACACGTCCCTGGACAGACGACACGTCGATAGAGAAATCGGTGCTCATCGGGAATTCCTCCTGGAAGAATTAAGAGTGCTGCGGGGTGCTGATTGGATATTATACATCGCGATTGTCAGCTTTCACACCATATTGAATTAGGTAATCTCTCGGCTCGATTCGATCATTCATTCCGAAACTGCAGGCAATAATGGTGGCAAGTATTGCTAACCCAGGCGCTGCCCATGCCATACGGAGCCAGAGGGACATCGTCCTGGCACCAAATGCGCTCGTCTTTCAAACCATACAATTTGCTCAACCGGGTTGCCAGGTCCCAGGCCAGGGGATAAATTTTTCCGCCTTTCTTGATATTCTTGACGATGATCGTGAGATAGGCCCCCGACCGCAGGTATGGTTTCAAATCTGAATAGATCGCGAAGAGCTGTCCGAGAAAAACCTCGTAGTCCGAGATATTCCCCAGGTCTGCTGGATGGTCCGAATAATAGGTATCCAGCTCTTCGCTGTGCCTCCGCTTGCGCTGCGTCTGGGCTCCCCGGGCGTGGAGCATATCCCAATATGGCGGCGATGTCAGGACGTAGTCGATCGTGGGTATCTTGAAAGCTCCGATAATCGTCTCAATCTGGCTGGCGTCTCCCTGGATCACTTCGGCAGCAAGTGTTGCGCCCGATTCTCCCAAGGTTCGTTTTTCTCTCTCCACCAGCTCGGAGGCGAGTTCGGCGTACACCGGGTTGAGCTCTATACCATAGCTGTTCCTGCCAGCGCGCAGGGCTGCCAGGAGCGTGCTACCGGTCCCAACCATTGGATCGAATACGACCTGACCGCGCTTGGTGAAGAACTCGATGAACTCTTGAGCCAGGCTTTCGGGAAATTTAGCAGGGTGCCGGAGCACTTTCCTCGTTCTTGGGGGAGGGTTGTGAACAAACCAGGAC
>Ga0073934_10010018_pt1 | contig 11899 bp, 11 predicted proteins | sample LarsenN4metaG_FD_76834 | JGI IMG/M metagenome (GOLD analysis project Ga0073934, IMG submission 76834) | Hot spring sediment bacterial and archeal communities from British Columbia, Canada, to study Microbial Dark Matter (Phase II) - Larsen... ... | reverse complement strand
GACATGGCTCTGGGCGGCGAGGTTGTAGACCTCGTCGGGGCGGATGTCGTAGAGCAGGCGCGAGAGGCTGGAGGAATCGGCGAGGTCGGCGAAGTGGAGGAAGAAGCGGTTCGTCTCTTCGTGCAGGTCGGCGTAGATGCCGTCGACACGACCGGTATTGAAGCTGGAGGAGCGGCGCTTGATGCCGTGGACTTCGTAGCCTTTTTGCAGCAGCAATTCGGCGAGGTAGGAACCGTCCTGGCCGGTGACTCCGGTGATGAGGGCCTTGGGCATAGTGGAGCGAGGGGGCGGGCAAAGCCCGAAACCCCTCATAAAAGAGTAGCCTCCGGAGGCGATTGTTCGCACTTCCGCGCGTCTGCCCCGCGTAGGGTCACCGGCGCAAGGGAGGGTGGATGCCGGGGGGCGTTCACTTACCGATGCAGAAGGTGGAGAAGATGCGGTTGAGGATGTCGTCGGCGGTGGTCTTACCGGTGACGGCGTCGAGGGCCTCGAGGGCAGCGTAGAAATCCAAGAGGAGCATTTCGTGCGGCACTCCCTGGCCGAGGGCGGCGAGCCCCTTCCGCAGCGACTGGAGCGATTGGCGGAGCAGCCGTTCCTGGCGCAGGCTGGTGATGAAGCCGGACTCCAGCTCGACGCGGCCACCAGGAGAAGCGGCATCGACGATCCGGGTGCGGAGGGTTTCGAAACCGTCGCCGGCGGCCGCGGAGATGGCGAGCAGGTCATCGGGAGGCGGGAATGCGGGGGCGAGGTCGCACTTGTTGCCGAGGAGGAGGTAAGGCCCCTGGCGGCGGGCGCGCTCGAGAATCTGTTCGTCGTCCGGGGTGAGCGGCTGGGAGAGATCCCAGACGACAAGGGTGAGATCGGCGTCGGCCATCGCCTGGAGGCTGCGTTCGATGCCGAGTCGCTCCACGATATCCTGGCCCTCCCGGATGCCGGCGGTGTCGACGAGGCGGATGGGGATCCCTTCGATCGAAGCGGTTTCGCTCACGGTGTCGCGCGTGGTGCCGGCAATGTCGGTGACGATGGCGCGGTCCTGTTCGAGGAGCCGGTTGAAGAGGCTGCTCTTGCCGACATTGGGGCGGCCGGCAATGGCGAGCGTGATGCCGGAGGTGACCACCTTGCCCCAGGCGTAGCTACGGACCAGGCGGTCCAGCTCAGCCTCGAGCGGGGCGATGCGGGCGGCGATCTGCTCGTCGGTAGCGACGGGCACATCGTCCTCGGCGAAGTCGATGCCGGCCTCGAGGAGGGCGATGAGGTCGACGTATTGCGACTTGAGCGGATGCAGGAGGCGGGCCAAAGAGCCCTCGCTTTGACGGGCAGCGACGCGCGCCTGGTAAAGAGTGGTGGATTCGATGAGGTCGCGGACGGCCTCGGCCTGGGGCAGATCGAGACGGCCGTTCAGGAACGCCCGGAAGGTGAACTCACCAGGCTCGGCCAGGCGCGCACCGGCGGCGGCGGCACGTTCCACGGCGTGCCGGAGAATGACGGGCGAGCCGTGGCAGGAGATTTCGACCACATCCTCGCCGGTGAAGCTGCGCGGGGTGGCGAAGTAAGTGACGATCACCTGGTCAATGACGGCGCCGTCGGAGCCGAGCAGACGCGCCAGTTGAGCGTGCCAGGGGCTCCATTGGGCGTTTGGTGAACGGCTGAGGATGGATTCGGCGACGGCCCGCGCTTGGGCTCCGCTGATGCGCACCACACCCAGACCGCCACGCCCAGGCGGCGTGGAGATGGCAACGATGGTATCGCCGAGGCGCACGGAAGAGGGTACTGATTAGCCGCGGGGACCGCGGTCGCCCCGGTCGCCGCGGGGACCACGCCGCTCGCCGCCACGACCGCCGCCGGGACCACGACCGCCACGGTCGCCTCCCCGGCCGCCGCCAGGACCGCCACGACCGCCGCCCGGGCCGCGATCGCCACCGCGTCCACCACCACCTGGACCGCCGCGCCCGCGCGGAGGCGGAGGAGCGGTAGGCCGAGGGGAGGAGGGCATGTCGGCGGGATAGATGACCACGTTACGGCGCGGCTCCATCCCCTCGCTTTCGCTGCGGATATCGGTCTGGTCGCGCAGCACGAGGTGGATGAGCCGCCGCTCGCGGCTGGACATGGTGTTGAATCGGAACGGCCGGTGCGCCTGGCGTACCTGCTCGGCGGCGAACAGGGCGTTTGCGCGCAATTCCTCAATACGCATGAGGCGCATGTCGTCGATGTCGAAGCGGATGCGGCTGTGGTCGTCGTGCGGGATTTTGAGCGCCTCGATGGTGAGGTGCTCCAGCGCCAGCAGCGCTTCGGCGCGGTTATCTTTGAGCAACTCAATATCGCCGCCGGAGAACTTCACTACGATATCGGGATTCTCGATTTCCGGGTGGGGATCGTTGCCCACCTCCAGATCGAAATCCAAATCCCAATCCACAATGTCGAAGAGCTTATTCAGGAACTCTTCAATCTTGGGGCCATGCTCGCCGAGGGTGTATTTGCGGTCGCTCACACTCACATCCCGTCTGATTGAATTCCCGCGGGCGGGGCCTTACTTCTTCGGGTTCCGCTTGGCGGCCGGAACGCTTGTTGGTGCGGGAGCAGGGGCCATCCGGTTGAAGAACCACTGCTGCAAGATGCCAACCAAGTTGCCGGTCAACCAGTATAACACCAGGCCGCTGGACTGACCGTAGAACATAAAGCCTAAGAACAATGGCATCAACATCATCACCTTCTGCTGCGAGGGGTCGCCGGAGGTGTTGGGCGTCATCTTCTGCAGGAAGAACTGCGAGGCGATCATGAGCACGGGGAGGACGCGGATGGCGATGTCCTCCGGCCGCGACAGGTCGGTTACCCACAACCACTGCGCCCCTCGCATCTCAATGGCGATGCTGAGCACCTTGTAGAAGGCGATGAAGAAGGGAATCTGGAGCAGCATGGGGACGCAACCGGAGGCCGGGTTCACGCCATGCTTCTTGTAGAGCTCCATGATCTCTTCGTTCTGCTTCTGCTTGCGCGGGTCGCGCATACTCATGCCGGCGTACTTATCGTTGATCTTCTTCACCTCGGGCTGGATGACGCTCATCTGGCGCATCGACTTGAGCGAAGTGAACTTCAACGGCAGCATGACGAAGTTGATGATGATGGTGAGGATGACGATGGCCCAGCCGTAGTTGTGCACGTAGCGGTCGTTCATCCAGTTCAAGGCCAGGAAGAGCGGCTTGGCGATGACGCCGAACCAGCCCCAGTCGACGAGCTGGTCGAGGCGGGGCGAGATGGTCCTCATCAGGTCCAGATCCTTGGGGCCGAGGAAGAGCTGAAACTGGTTATTGGCCTCGCCGCCGACGGCCACGCCGGCGAAGAGGTCTTCCTTCTGGTCGATGGCGTTGGGCAACCGGTCGTTGACGAAGTGAACCTCAAACTGGCCGCTTTCCGAGGGCAGGGCGGCAGCGGCAAAGTAGGTGTCCTGGATGCCCGCGAAGGCATAGTTGCCGCGTTGGATCATGACGCCGGTCTTGATGTCGCCGCCGGCCTTGCTCACCAGTTCCTGATTGTCGCGGTCGAAGTAGACGGCGTGTTGCGAGGCGGCCGCGCCGATGACAGTCTCGTCGCCGAACCCGCCACGCCAGCTCAACAGGTGCTGTTTGGGCGAATTGCCTTCCCGCAGTTCGCTGGTGACGCGCGACAGATAGCTGGTACTGGAGAAGCGGAAGGATTTCTTGGCGAATGTGCTGCCCTGGGAGTACTCAAACTCGATGCCCAGGTTGTCCGGCGACGGGCGGGCGGCGAACAACGCCTTGTTCAACTCGTGGGCGCCCTGTCCATCCCGATAGCGGACGGCGAAGGGCGCATTCACCTTGCCGGCGGCGCGGGAATTGACCACCTCAAGCGGCTTGCCCCGGCTGTCCTTGTACTTCTTGAGGATCCAGCTCTTCACCAGCGCGCCGCGATTGGTGAAGGTGACCTTGTAGAGCTCGGTCTCGATCACATAGTCCTGTTCGCGTTCGCCTGTGACGCTGGCGGCGGGGGACTCGCCGGGCTTGGACCCGGCGGTTTTGGTCTCGGCCGGCTTCGGAGCCGCTGTCGCGGGGGTGGCGGCCTTGGCGGCTTCCTTCTTAGGCGGCTGTTCGGGCTGGGGCAGAATGTACTGCGACACCAGCAGGACCACACCCATCAGGCCGAAGGCCAACAGGAGGCGATTCTCCATGGACAGGTCCTTCTTGGGACCTCCCAGGGATGGCTTTGGCGACTGCCCGCCAGAAATCTGTTCACTCATGGTACGGGATCAAAACCGCCTTCCTGAAGGGGATGGCACCGGGCCAGGCGCCGTAGACCAAGCCAAACTCCGCGCGCAACTCCATGGCGGCTGACCGCCTCGGCCATATAGACCGAGCAGGTGGGGTGAAACCGGCAGGCATTGGGGAGGCAGGGGGAGATCCACCGCTTATAACAACGAAGCAGGGCGATTACCAAGTTCCGCATATGCGAAAGACCCTTTCCACTTCCCGCCTGAGTTCGCTGAGGGGAGCGCCCGCCACGGCGCTCCGAGGGTGGAACACCAGATCACGGCCGGCGGCAAGTCGAGCTAACTCCAGCCTCACGGCCTCGCGCATGCGGCGGCGGATCCGGTTGCGGACCACGGAATTACCCAACCTGCGGGGAACGGTGAAGCCTATACGAGCGGCGGCGGAACCAGCCGCCGTCGCGCAGATAACCATGAAAAACGGGCCGCTGATCTTCTTGCCTTGATCATAGACCCGTTTGAACTCGGAGGTTTTCAGCAGCCGCGCGCTTTTGGGAAACGAGTTCCCGGCTCGCGGCCGCGGTGGCTTAGCGCTTTCCGTAGCGGACGGCTCGCTCGTCGCTGACAGTGAGCTTCCAGCGGCCCTTCGCACGGCGGCGCGAGAGGACAGCCTGCCCATCCTTGGTCTCCATGCGGACGCGGAATCCGTGCGCCTTGGCCCGCTTGCGATTGTTCGGTTGAAAAGTACGTTTCGGCATTGTGAATCATCCCTCTCAGAGACGGCCGGCCCCAATTCACAAGCCTGGGGAGACACACAAACCCTGAGGTTCGGCAGAAGCCGAATCCTTAGCATAGCAGATTTCCGGAATGCGGTGGCCGGCCGGTCAGGGCTTTTCGCCAGCGCGGTACCGTTCCTCAAGGAGAGCCAGCGCGGCGGGGGCATCCGCGAGGGTCTCCACCACGGTATGAGCGCCTGCGACAAGCAGTTGGGCAGCCACTTGTTCCTTCCTCCGCACCTGTCCCAGCAACGGCATGGAGTTCCACTCGGCCTCGGTCATGCCCGCGCCGTTGCCGCCCACCAGGATGCCGACGCACCACATGCCGGCGTTGCGGCCCTCCTCCATGTCCGAAGGAGTGTCGCCGATCTTAACCCAGGCTTCGAGCGGGTAGACCTGCAACCGTAGGGCGTTGAGGTAGGCCATCCATGGAAAGGGTCGGCCGGCGGGCGCTTCATCCGGCGTGACACTGGCGTCGGGCTTGTAGCCTTCGCGCTCGGCCTGTTCGAGCAGGGGGGCAAGCATGGGACGCGTGTAGCCAGTGGTGGAGCCGATGCGGAGGCCTTGCGAGCGGAGTTGAGCCACGGCGGCGGGGGTCCAGGGGAGGACGTGCGAATGTTCGAGAAGGAGAGTGGGTTGAATCGCCTCAAACCTTGCATAGAGCGCCTCGATGTCGGCCCGTTCCAACTCGCGGCCCAACGCCGCGAACCAAGCACGTTGCACGCCGGGCAGGGCACAGAGGGCGGTGAGGTGATCGAACTTGCGTAGCCCCATATGACGGCGAATGGCAGCGTCGTCCACGGTCACACCCCATTCGGCGAAGACGGCGCGCAGGACGGCGACCGGGGCGCGGCTGCCGTAGTCCACGGTGGTGCCGGCCCAATCGAGCAGGACCGCCCGAAGCCGCCGCTCACTCACAAGCCGACCTCATTCACGCTTTCCTCGGCGAGCGCCCAGGAGAGCGTCATGCCCTTGCCGCCTGCGGCCGACACGACGCGCACGCCCGGTTGTGGGTTGATCACAAGGTAATCGGCCTCGGGGTGGCTCGCGTAGACGCCGTGCCAGTGCTGGGCGATGGCGGGAACGGGCAGTTGGAGAAACCCGCGGAGGTAGCCAAGGATGAGGTGATCGATCTCGGCCTTGTTAAACACCTCCACGGCGAGGCCGTACTCATGGGAATCGCCAATGGTGATGGCGCCATCGGCTGTTTCGGAGGCCATCACGTGGATGCCCCAACGCTCGAACTCCGGGGTCTCTTCGGCGATGCGGCGGGCGAGTTTGGACAACGTGGAGCAGATGCGGAAAGCGGGATAGAAGCGAAGTGTCAACCCGGCGGCCAGCGCAGGCCCGAGATGGAAGCCGTCGGGTTGCGGGGCGGTGCGCATCATCTGGAGTTTCACGCGATTGATGCCGCTGGCGGCCCAGTGATCGGGGAACAACGTTTCGAAGTCGTCCCCTGAGCAGACGAAGACCTGATCAAACTCCTCCGGCACGGTAGTGACGGCGGTGGAGAACCTGAACTCGACCGGCCAGCGCGCCTGCACCAATGCGGGTGATGCGCCGAGGATGAGGCGGGGGTCGACGGTAATTTCGTCGGGGCTGTAGATTCCTCCCAAAAGGCCATCGGGCACAACGGGTGAGCGTTCGAGCACTTCCCGCGGGTTCATCCACACGGCGCGGTAGCCATGCGCCGGGCCTACTTCGGCAAACTCGCGCGCCACCTCGGCTTCGTCCTCACGGTAGACGACATGCATCGAGCCGGTGTCGAGAAACGGTAGGCCCATCTCGGAAAGATACTCGCGCCACAACTGCGCGCTACGCAAGGCCATGGCTCGCATCTTGCCCGCGGCCTGACCGACCGGCCAGATCATGCCGAAATTGCGAACCGAAGCCCCGCTGGCACGCGGAGTGCGCTCGAAGACCGTCACCTTTGCGCCGCGTTTGGCGGCCAGCACCGCATGCGCCAACCCCAGAATGCCCGCACCGATCACCGCAACGCGCTTCATGCCTGCTGCCACTCAATCTCGGGGGGAAGTTTTTCGCGCGTCCAATTCCAACGAGTTGCCAGCGCCAAGGAACCCAAGGCGGCCATGACGACGAAGGTGTGAAAGACCGCGTCCCACCCCCAGTATTTGACCACGAAGGCGACGATCAGGGGTGAGAGCAACTGGCCGCTGGAACCAATGCAGTTGACGAAACCGGCGGCCGAAGCCGCAGCATGGCGGGCCGCCAGATCCTGTGTAGCGGCGCCGCCCATGAGCGTGTCCGGGCCGAAGACAAGTGCGCCGATGAGCGAGATGCCGAGTAGATTGCCCCACCAGCCTTGGGCACTGAGCGCGGGATGGACCAGGCAAACAATCGACAAGCCGGCCAGCATCAACGCGCCGACGGGATAACGGCGCGATTCAAAGACACGGTCCGAGAGATAGCCCGCCGCAAGTACGCCCGTGAAGCCCACCAGCTCAAAGGCGCTCGAGGTGTAGCCGGCGTCGGACTGGTTGTACCCGAGGCGCTGCACCATGTAGAGCGGCAGCCAGAACAGGAAGGCGTAACGCGTGAACTTGATGAAGAAATAGGCCAGCGCGATTGTTTGAATGGCGGGGTCGAACACGACTTCGCGCAACTGGCTCCAGCGGCTCGAAGCAGACTGCGACGCGGTGTCGAGCGGTCCTCCGCCGGGAGCCAAACGCACGAACATGACGGCGATCACCGAGAGAACCACCGCCGGGAACAGCGCGCCGCGCCGCCATCCCCAGGCGGCGAGCAGCGAACCGCTGATGGACAGGGTCGCGAACAGTGTGGCCAGAAACGCGCCGAAGACATAGCTGGTGCACCACCAACTGAGGGCCGTGCCCCGCTCTCTTGGAGCGAACCAGCCGGAGATCATCTTCACGAGCGAAGGCCAACCGCAGGCCTGGGCGAAACCATTGATCGTCTGCAGGACAAGGAACATTACCGGGCCGCTGGTGAATACCATGCCCAGATTCGCCAGGGCCGAGATGAGCATGCCCGCGGTGGCCACGCTGCGGGACCCGATGCGGTCCGCCACGACCCCCATGGAGAACTGACCCAACGAGTAAGCGACACTGTAGCAGAAGACGACCCGCGCCAGCAGGTCCGTGGAGTATCCCTCGTTCGTACTGAGTGCCGGCATGATTACGCTGAGGTTTTTCCGGCAGAGATAGAAACCGGCGTAGGCCAGCCAAGTGAGAGCAAAAGCTTGCGCGCGGGCGTCCAGCCGCATCATAAGGGCGATCCAGTGTAACGGCCCAAAGTTGCGACTCAATAACAGCCGCGGCTACTGGGGGTACATGTGGCGGAGCAGCAGGTCTCGGTACGATTCCAAGCCGGGCACGTCCAGGCCGGGCACCTTCGCCGCTTCATCCCAGGAGCGGAGCTGGAGCATGTCGCGAAACAGGGGATCGCCGCGAAACCGTTCCGACTCGTCCGGTTCCATGGGGCCACCCTGGAGGCGCAGCGTCTCCAGGCTGGCTTTGGACAAACGCGAGGCGTACTCGGGGTTGGTCGCGGTTAGGTAGCGCTTGGCATCTACGTGGCCATGTACGAGGGCAGCCAGACGCTTGGAAAAGCCGCGTTCCAGCAACCAGTTGCGGCCGATCTCGTCATGCTCGATGACGCCCACGGGTCCTTCCGGCACCCCCAATAGGTGGCCGATATCGTGGAGCAGGGCGGCCAGAATGGCCTCCTCATCGGCTCCGGCAGCTCGCGCCAAGGCGGCGCACTGCAAGGCATGTTCGAGTTGCGTCACCTGCTCCCCGAAATAGACTCCATGCCCGGCGGTTGCGAGCAGATCCATCACTTTCTGCACCACCCGACCGGCCTGTTCTCCCCGTTGACTGTGATTACTCATGGTTCACGATTGATATTGCGCCGACATGGGAATCATATAGGAGTTCTATTCAGGCTGGGTTATACTACGGCAACGGTGCTTCGGCAGTCATCGCCAGGCACGACAAGGGACAGGAGGATTGCGTGCACACCAGGATTCTGTTGCGAATCGTGGCTCTCATGGCGTGTCTCGTCACGGGGCAACTGCTGACGGCGGCCCCCCTCTTTGTGGGCCAGTTCGACTCATCCAACTTCGTGTTTGACGGCGATGGCGGATTGGGCTTCGTGGATACCAGCCAGTCGCCCGATATCGTGGCGCTGTTTGGGCATGATTACGACTCCGAGTTAGGTGATCCGTATCCCGACGGCATCATCACGTCATTCCTCGTCACAGTCGCCACGGATGCCACATTCGAGTTCTACTGGGGTTTTCTCACCTTGGATGAAGGCCCGTCGTACGATCCCTTCGGCTACTACCTGAACGGCAGCCTCTTCCAGCTCACCGACGACAATGCCGACATCCTGCAGGATGGCTTTGAGAGCGTCGCGCTGCAAGCCGGGGACGTGTTCGGCTTCTATATTGATTCAACCGACGGCTGTTGTGGAGGCTCATTCGCCGCCATCTCTGGCGATCCCGTGGTGGGTGACGTTCCCGAACCCGGCACGGGTGTACTCGCGCTGGCCGGACTAGGCGCGCTCGCCGCAGTCCGCCGCCGCCGCTAACCGCTCCACGCGCCGACTTCTCATCGGCCTTCCCGCCCAGCGCGCGGGGAGGCCACGTGTCTCTTCAGCGCACCGGGCGAGCCTCTGATAAGGTATAACGACAGGTCCAAACAGCCATGAACCAAGACAATTCCCGCCGTTCGTTTCTCAAGACGGCCGCATCCGGGGCGCTGGCCACCGGCGCGGCGCCGTCCATTCTGGGCACTCAGAAATCCGGATCGAAGAAGCTCGTCATCGGATCCGGCGATCACACCTACGAGGTGCATCACGATTGGGGCGAACTGCCGGACCGCATTCAGTACGGCAACACGCATGGCATCGTGGAGGATTCGCAGGGTCGGTTCTACGTCTTCCACACGGTGCACAAGAACAGCGTCTCGACCGACGCCATGGTGGTGTTCGACAGCAAGGGCAAGTTCATCACGAGCTGGGGCAGTGAGTTCGCTGGCGGAGCGCACGGGCTGCACATCCAGAAGGAAGGCAAGGAAGAGTTCCTCTATCTGTGTGACACGAAGCGGTCGCTGGTGGTGAAGACGACGCTCGACGGGAAGGTTCTGCTGACGCTGGGCTACCCGAAGGAGTCCGACTTCTACAAGCTCGATCCCGACGGCAAGCCGCTTGTGAAGTATGTGCCGACCAACCTCGCCGTGGCCTCCAACGGCGACATCTTCGTGGGCGACGGCTATGGTTCCAGCTACGTGAACCAGTACGACAAGAGCGGCAAGTTCATCCGCACCTTCGGCGGCGGCAAGACGAAGGACCCCGGCTCGCTCAACTCCCCGCACGGCATCTTCATTGACAAGCGTTCGGGCAAGGAAGAGTTGGTCACCGCCGACCGTTCGAACAACCGCCTGCAGTATTTCGATCTGAACGGCAAGCACCTGCGCTTTGTCACCGACGACATGAACCTGCCCTGCCATTTCAGCTTCCACAAGGATCTGATGATGATCCCCGATCTCGGCGCCCGCGTCCTGATCCTCGACAAGAGCAATAAGGTGGTGGCGAACCTGGGCGATGATTCGAAGTCGGAATGGCGCAAGACGCGTGTGCAACCGCGCGAGACGTTTGCCGCCGGCAAGTTCGTCTGTCCTCACGGTGGCTGCTTCGACCACAACGGAAACGTCTTCGTCTCCGAGTGGGTGGAAGTGGGCCGCATCACGAAGTTGCGCAAGGTTTAGCTTTCCTGTGCCGTTTCGCGGGGATTCTCCGCTAACCGCTCCGGCTGCGATATGCTGGCCCGAACGGAGTATCCCCGCATGATCTCGCGTCGAGAACTGTTTCCTTCCCTGCCCGGCCTGGCGCTGACAGCCGGCGTGCTCCCGCCCCTGCGCGCGGCCACCGAAAAAGCCAAGCCACTCAACCTGAAAATCACCGGCATGAAGACGTTCGTCGTGAACGTCGGCAGCGTGAACTGGGCGTTTGTGAAGGTGTACACGAACCAGGGCATCACGGGGCTGGGAGAAGGCTCGATTACGTCGAAGGAAGCCACGCTCTCGGCGGCGATCCTGGAGCATGAACGCTACCTGGTGGGGAAGGACCCGACCGACATTGAGCTTCATTATCAGGCCATGTTCCGCTGGCCGCGCTGGCGGGGCGGACCGATACTGAACAGCGCCATCAGCGCCGTGGAGATTGCGCTGTGGGACATCCTCGGCAAGGCGCTCGGCCAGCCTATCTACAAGCTGCTCGGGGGCAAGGCGCGGGAACGAGTGCGGCTGTACAAGGACTGCGGCTCCACGCCGGAAGCGTTCCTGCAGGCCAAGAGCGAAGGCTACACGGCTGCCAAGAGCGGCTTCATTCGCGTGGACAAGGACCTCGTGATTCCCAATTTCGCTGTGCGCGAAGGCGCCAAGGCGCTGGAGCGCGTTCGGTCGGCGGTGGGCGAAGACTTCGACATCTGCATCGACGCGCACGGCAAGCTGACTACGACGATGGCGATCGATTTCTGTACGCGCATCGAAGAGCTGCGGCCGTTCTTTGTCGAGGAGCCGACGCAGTTGGAAGACCTAGGCGAACTCGAGTTGCTGCGGCAGAAGACGAAGGTGCCGCTTGCCACCGGCGAGCGCTCGTTCACCAAGTATGGCTTTGCCGACTTCTGTTCCCGTCATTTGGTGAACATCATCCAGCCGGATGTCTGCCACGCCGGCGGCATTCTGGAGATGAAAAAGATCGGCGTGCTGGCGGAAACCTACCGCATTGAAATGGCGCCGCACAATCCGCAGAGTGAGGTTTCGACGCTGGCCTCGCTGCATGTGGACGCCACAACGCCGGCATGTACGATTCAGGAGTACAACCCCAACTCGCAGCAGTGGGTGAAGGATCTGTTCTATGG
>Ga0073934_10010015_pt1 | contig 11905 bp, 10 predicted proteins | sample LarsenN4metaG_FD_76834 | JGI IMG/M metagenome (GOLD analysis project Ga0073934, IMG submission 76834) | Hot spring sediment bacterial and archeal communities from British Columbia, Canada, to study Microbial Dark Matter (Phase II) - Larsen... ... | reverse complement strand
CTGCGCGATGGCCCCCCAGCACTGCTCCCGCTCGTAAATGTGCAGCACGTCCTCCAGCGTCAGCGGTTCAAAATACAGTTTGTCGCTGGTGTCGTAATCCGTGGACACGGTTTCTGGATTAGAATTGACCATGAGGGTCTCGTAGCCGTCCTCTTTCAGCGCAAACGCCGCGTGCACACAACAGTAGTCAAACTCGATGCCCTGGCCGATTCGGTTGGGGCCGCCCCCGAGAATCATGACCTTCTTCTTGCCTGAGGGACGCACCTCGTCATCGCCGCGGTCGTAGGTGGAGTAGTAATAGGGGGTATAGGCCTCAAACTCAGCGGCACACGTATCCACGAGCCGGTAACTGGGAACAAGGCCGGCGGCCACGCGCATCGCGCGCACTTCGTCCTCCGTTCGGCCGGTCAGATGGGCGATTTGCCGGTCCGAAAACCCAAGCGACTTTGCTTTTGCCAGCGTCTCAACATTCATTCCGCCTCAAAAAATCGACAAAGTAAGCCGTAATCCGGTCGCCCTGTCGAGTGCGAAGCAAGCAAAGCGAGCCGCGTAAGTCGCGTCCAACGCGCCAGGCCGTTTCAGGTGAGGACGGTTGCCACGTGCGCTATGGTTGTCGTGCTACGTCAGGGCCTCGAGCGCCGCAGCGGCTCTTTCCCAAAGCTGATTCAGTTCGGCCAGGCGTTCCTGGACATCGATCAGCTCCCGGTTCAGTTGCACGGCGGCGCCCGGGCGTTCGTAGGTGGCTGGATCCTCAAGCAGCTTGAGGAGTTCAGCGTGGCGGTTTTCGAGTTCCCCGATCTCCTTTTCGAGCTGATCCACTGCTTCCTGGCGTGCCTTGCGCTCCCGGTAGCGGACTTGGCGTTCTTCGGCTTCGAGCCGTTTTTGCTCCTTGCGAAGCGCGGCGCGCGAGACTTCGTCGCTGCTGTCAGGTTCGGGTTGCCGGGTGGCGGCGACGCCATTCGGCCCCCAGTTGGCGGTCAAACCGGCGCGAGCGGATGTAGCCTTCGTTTTGTCCAGGTAGTATTGGTAACCGCCAGGGTAATGAGTCAGTTGCCCGGCGTTCACATGAACGACATGGTTCGCCAGGGCGCGGATAAAATAGACGTCGTGGCTGATAAAAATGAGCGTGCCTTGGAACTGATCCAGCGCGTAGGCCAGCGCGTCGATGCTGGACATGTCGAGGTGCGTGGTGGGTTCATCCATCAGCAACAGGTTGGGGGGATCCAGCAGCAATTTCACCAGGGCAAGGCGGCTCTTTTCGCCGCCGCTCAGGACCTCGACCGGCTTAAACACATCGTCTCCGCGAAACAGGAAGCAGCCCAGGAGAGTTCGGACGGACTGCTCGCCGACACGTTGAGGCGTATCCATCGCTTCCTCGAGCACGGTGCGGCCCGGTTGCAGCATGTCCACGCGATACTGGGAGTAATAGCCCGATTTGACGTTATGCCCCAGGGTGCGCGTTCCGGCCTGGGGAATAAGGACCCCGGCCAGGAGCTTAAGCAGGGTGGATTTGCCCGCACCGTTGGGCCCGACGAGGACGATCCGCTGGCCGCGTTCAGCGGTAAAATCCATACCCCTGTAAACGACGTTGTCGCCATAGGCATGGTGAATGCCGGCCAGTTTGATCACGCGCTGGCCACTGCGGACGGGCTGGGGGAACTGAAAATCGATCTTGGCATCCTCGGCCACGGGCGCCTCCACTTTTTCCATGCGCTCGATTTGTTTGAGCTTGCTCTGCGCCTGGGTGGCTTTGGTGTTCTTGGCACGAAACCGGTTCACGAACTCCATCAGACGCGCGATTTCGCGTTCCTGGTGTTTGTACGCCGCGAGCTGTTGCTGTTCCTGCGCTTCGCGTTGTTCCAGATAGTCGTCGTAACCGCCGCGGTACCGATAGAGGCGGCTTTGGCGGATCTCGACGATGCTGCCCACGATTCGATTCAGGAATTCGCGGTCGTGCGAAATGAGAAGAATGGCCCCCGGATAGGTCTTGAGGTATTCCTGCAGCCAGAGCAGAGCCTCGAGGTCCAGGTGGTTGGTGGGTTCGTCGAGGAGAAGCAAGTCAGGCTCGAGCGTGAGCAGGCGGGCGAGATGGGCGCGCATGACCCACCCGCCGCTCATCTCGGTGGCGCGGCGCTCGAAATCGGCCTGTCGGAAGCTCAGCCCGGCAAGAATCTGCCGGGCCTTGGCCTCGAGCCGGTAGCCGCCGAGTTCGTTGAACCGGTCGTGGATGTCATCGTGGATTTCTTCGGGGTGCAGCGCTTCGACGGGATGATCCGCTTCCCAGGCTTTCAGAATGCGTCGCAGGCGCGTGTATTCGGGAGTGACGGCGGTGGCCAGTTCGATGACCGTCTCATCGCCAACCGGGGCATTTTCCTGGGGCAGGTAACCCATGCGCACGCCGCGCTCGAACGTGACCTGGCCGGAGTCGGCCGATTCCTCGCCGAGGATAATCGAAAACAGGGTGGTTTTGCCGGCCCCGTTCGGGCCAACAAGACCGATGCGGTCCTGCCGATTGACCTGAAGAGTCGCGTCAGAAAGCAGAACTCGCCCGCCGTAGGCTTTGTTAATGCCCGAAAGCGTCAGCATGGGGACCGCGTTGCATGATCTGCCATAAAGAACCGAAAGGTAGCAAGCGAAGCCCGAAGTTCGAAGTCCGAAGTTCAGTACTCACGGCTCACGATTCGCGGATTCTGTGTTCCGTACGAAACATAAAATCTGTAACGAGGCCTTCCGCAGAACTGCGCAGCGCAGGTCCGGGTTATGCCGGGCAGGGGGTGATGCTTACCTGGAAGCCAAGCGGTAAAACACAGTGCTGGTGCCAACTGGAACTGTCACCTCGCAATGAAGATTGGAGTAATTGAAAACCGGCTCATGACCGACATCCTGCCAATCTCCAAGCTTCTGTGACGTGCTCTGCTGCAGTGTGAACGGCGTCGAGGGTACAACCCATGAGATTTTCACAGCCGTTGCGGAAGAGGCGATCTCGAGCTGTGGCTTCGGCGTGCTCTGGAGGATGTGGATGCCACCGCCCTCACGTTCAGCGGCCACGATTCTCTTAGCGTCTGCGGAAACAGCAAGGGTGGGGTTGGTCAGCCCGCGAGGGCCTTCCACCCAGGTCGCGCCCGCATCGGGCGAAGTGTATAGCGAGAACCCAAGGCCATCTACGATCCCCGCTGCAACGAACTGGCGGCCGTCCGCGGAAACCGCCGGGCACCAGTTACCCGGCGGGAGATCCGCGGTCGCCCACGTACGTCCCGCGTTCGTGGAAAAATGGAAACCGAAGTCCCACATCGGGAGCCCTCCAACAAGCATCGTGGAAGCATCGGAAGAGAGAGCGACTAAACCAAATTTCCCACCTGCAGCCATGTGCCAGGCATCTCCGAAGTTCGTTGACACGGTGATAGAGACTCCGCCGGAAACGGCGAGGGTCGATCCATCAGCGGAGAGAGCGATGCACTTAATGTGATAGTCCCCGGGCTTTGTAGACCAGGATGCCCCGGAGTCAGTGGAAAGGTAGATTCGTCCGCCCTGGGTCGGATAGTCTGACGACCAGCAGCCAGCGATCCAGGCACCGTCAGCCGAAACGGCCAATTGCTGCTGTGCATCCTCCGGGAGGGGCGAGAGCAGCCAAGTCGCGCCACCGTTCGTGGAAATGTAGACGGACCCGAACGACCCCAAGGACGGATCGTAGGAATTGAACTTCCAGGCCGCTAACACCCGACCGTCGGCTGAGCTGGCGATGGATCGCCAATCTGCAACCGGCGCGGAAGTCTCGGTCCAGGAAAAGCCGGAGTTGGTGGAGACGTAGATCGGCCCCTTGGCTGCCGTGGCTGCCAGTTTGGTTCCATCAGCGGAACAGGTAAGGCTGCTCCAATTCGTGATAGGGGCGGCGGTCTGGATCCAGTTTTCAGCTCGAAGCGGTATAGAACCGATCAACACCAGCACGGCGGCCGTAAGCTTGGAATTGCGAGGAGATAAGAAGTTCATAGGCCAGGTCCGCGTGGCATCAAACCGTCTGCCCGAAAAGCAGAGGGGCGTCAATGCTAAATTGTCGGAGAAAATGACGCGTATGACGCGTTGCGCCAGAAGTACAGACCTCCAAACACGACCACGCCCATAGCGCGTGGTCGTGGCAGACTTTACTTCGCGGCAGGGGCGGTCGCGGCCAGGGCGAATGAGGTGGTGATGCCGTAGCGTTTGAGGATGCGGTCGGTAGCGGCCGCTTCCTCGTCTCCAGCGGCGATCACGACGCGACGCAAGCCGTCCGTTTTGACGAACTCGATGAGGTGAAAGCCGTTCAGCGGCTTTTTCAGAGCGTCCCGCAGTTGAGCGAGGTTGGTAATCAGTTGGTCGTTCACTTTGTCGACGACGAGGTAGCGCAGTTCCTGATAACCAATGTTGAACGGGTCAGGCAGGACTTGCGACATGATCACATAGGAGGGACGCTCTTTGGTGGGGAATTGATTGCTGTAATAATTCAGGCGAAACGGAGCACGCCGTTTCCAGTCGGCCCCCCAGGTTTGCAGGTACGAGCCGGTCAGCGGTTGGAAGACGAGGCCGCCTGCAATGAGATACTCGGGAGGCTGGTCAAAGGTGGCAAAGGGGAGCAGGGAGTTGGTGTAATCGTATTTCGGCAGCCGGTAGGTCACGTCGAGTTCCTGGCCGTCGCGCCAAACCTTCATCTTGACGTCGTCGCCGGCCCACTTGTTGCGCACGGCAAGGTTTTCAACGATGAGCCGCCCATACTCCGGATCGAGGTAGTAACCTTCCATGTCGATGGGGAAGCCGTCGATATTGAGGATAATGTCATTCGTCCGCATTACCTGTTCGAAATCGTCCGGGCGGTCAGGGACAAAGTGGACGAGAACGCCGCGCGGAGCACCGGGGAGCTTCAGGGCCGCCAGCGAGGCCGGGTTCTCCGCCGGTTGCCAGTAGAAATGGAAAAAGCCGAGGCCTCGGAACTGCCCTTTTTGGCGGGCGTCGAGCACGGACTTGATGAAGGAGCCCGGGATGGCGGAACAGTTCCGGCCTTCCTGGGACATGAGCAAACCGACGACGCGCGAATCGGCGACGATCGGTTCGCCCCACCCGGCGTTCTGCATCTCGGTGCTCACTTCCAGAGACGCCATGTTGATGGGGCTGAGGGGCCACTCGCGCACGGAGAACTGGTTGAACTCGGCGCGGCGGTTCTCCAGATTGCCTTCGCGCCACCGCACGATCTGCAGGTTGCCGTTCGCCGGCAAAGCTCCCTCCACCGTGGCGGGCTTGAGGTCTGCCCAGAAATCGGCTTCCTCGGTCGTGACCAGTGCCAGGTTGGCCGGGTAATCAATCCAGGAAACCTGCGCGATCGCCCACTGTCCGCGCCCTTGCTTCTGCAGACGCACCAGGGTGCGGTCAAAAAGTTGATCCGCTGTGGTCAACACCTGCCGAGGGGCAACGACGATGCCCGTCTTCTTGAGCCGCCGGGTTTTTCGCGTCCACGGCTGGGTGTAGTCGTACTGGTTGCGCGCGATCTCGATGGTGACAATCATGCTTTCCCAAGGCGAACCGTTTGCCTGCCGGGTTTGCTGGGCGGGGCTGGACAGGAGGCTGGTTAGCAGTAGCAGGGTGCAAAGATACGCGAGCTTGGGGAGGCCCCGCATAATCAAGTTCAAAGTCCGAAGTTCGAAGTCCGAGATAAAAAGCTGAGGGACCCTTTTCACAGTCTTGGATAGGAGATGTGTCATAGACGTCGGTCGCTGGGCAAGCTGTGGGTGGTGAGGATGCGCTGTTTGGCAGCGGCCACTTTGGCGCGTTCGAGGGTTTCGAAGGTTCCCAGCGGCAGGAAATCGATCCGGTCGAAGTCGCCGGTGTTGTTCTCGAAGGCTCGGACCGCGTCCTCGAGTTTCTCGATTCGCACGCCGTTGATCCGGTCCACCAGCGCGCGGCCACGCGAACTGACGTTCGCGTTGACCTCGTCGGGGAGTATGCTGGCCATCACGATTGGTTCGGGGCGCGTGTTCTCAGGCTCCTCGTGTCTGCGGTAATACAGCTCGTAGACCAGGTCCGCGTTGGGCGAATCGGACGGGCTGCCGGGCAGGGTTTTGAGATAGTCGAGGCTCAGCGGGGTAAACACCAGGCCGCCATAGACAAAATAACGCGGCAGGGAATCGTATTGCGAGCCGACGGCCCGATCGCCCTCGTAAATCTGAACCGGCAGGCTCAATTCCTTTTCGGAGCCGTCCCGCCACACCACTATGGGAACCGAGTCTCCGTGCTGAGCGAGGTGGAACGCCAGCGCGGCCGAAACGCGGTTTCCCTGATAGAGAATCGTTCCGTCGCTGGCGATGGGGAACCCGCCGGCCCGCAGCAGGACGTCGTCCTGTTTAAGCACTTTGATTGTGCTGGGGATGGGCAGAAGGCTATCGACGCGGGCGCCGACGTCGTTCTGGGCCATTTTGAGGAATGCGCGATACGCCGGGTTCTGCAGATGAACCATGCGGATACCCGCCAGCGGAAAGCCGTGGTAACGCTTGTCCTCAATGTCCTTCAGAAAGTGCTCGATGATAGGCGGGGGGATGAAGAACCCGGCGTTTTCCAGGCCAGGGATTCCCTGGAAGGCGACGCCCACGACTTTATCTTCCTGGAGGACGGGACCACCGCTGTTGCCGGGGTTGATCGCTGCGTCCGTCTGCACATTCAGCAGCTGGCGGTTTCCGATGTGGGAGTAGGGGGCAATTTCGATGCGCGATACGACTCCGCGGGTGTATGAGATCTCCTCGCCACCGACGGGATAACCGCAGGTGACGACTGTGGATCGCACTTGAGGCAAATCTCCCAGCTCGAGCGGTTGAAGGTTGTCGAAAAACGTCGCGTCCTGGACGGAGAGGACGGCCAGGTCGCAATCGTTGCCAACGTATTCAATCTCAGCCACGTACGGGCGCGGGTCCTGGTATTTGCGAACGATGATTTGCCGCGCCCAGGCCACGACATGGGCGTTGGTCATGATCCGTTTGCCTTTGATCACGAATCCGGAACCGCCGGCGCGGCGCACGGTGTCAAAGCGCCAGGGCGCATCCCAGGCGGGTTGCTGCATGAACGTGATGATCTGGATGACGGAACGTTCCGGTTCAGCGCCGTTAGCGGCCAGGAGGCTGGCAACGGTCAACAGAGCGAGAGTTAGCCTTTTCAACACGCGAGGAACATGGGAGTGATCCGCGGTTCGGTCAATAGCGGACTCCAGAAGATTGTGCTTCAACCCGGCAAAAAAAAATCGTGGAGGGGACTTGGCGCCGAGGCGACCGTGCCGCCGGTGTGCAACCACTTAGACGCCCCTCCACTTCAATACCCGCCCGTTCCGAGACTGCCTGCGGCGCTCATGACGCCTCCACCGGCTTTCTCCTCCTGTTCCCGTTTCCTGTATTCATCCAGGAGCGCGGCAGTGGCCGAAGCGCCGCAGCGGGAGCAACCCAGGTCCCGCACGCGCATCAGCGCATCCAGATCCCGAACGCCGCCGGCGGCTTTTACCTGGACTCTTGCCGAAACCGCGGAACGCATCAACCGGAGGTCGTGTTCCGTGGCCCCTTTATAGCCGTACTTCCCATCAGGTCCCTTGACGAAACCGTAACCGGTGGAGGTTTTCACCCAGTCGGCGCCTGCTTTTTCGCAGATCTGGCACAGCTTCCGTTTCAGATCGTCACTGCTGAGCCCGGCTCCGCCGGCAGCCAGGTAATCATTTTCAATGATGACCTTGACCTTGGCCCCTCGCTGGTGAGCCTCGTCGCACACCGCGCGGATGTCCTGCTCCACGTAATCCCAGTCGCCGCTCAGAGCCTTGCCGATATTAATGACCATGTCGATCTCAGCGGCGCCGTCGCGGCAGGCCACCTCGGTCTCGTAACGTTTCACCTCGGTCGAGCTGTTCCCGTGGGGGAACCCGATTACGGAGCCGACCATTACTTTGCTGCCCTTCAGAATTTCCGCCGCCCGCTTGACCGAGTAAGGCTTGAGACAAACAGAGGCCACCTGGTATTTCAAAGCCTCACGACAGCCATTTTCGATTTCCTGGTCGGTCAGGGTCGGGTGGAGCAGGGAATGATCAATCATCCCTGCGAGGTCCTCGTAAGAATATCTCATCTGGCGAGCATAACCGCAGCCTGGTTGGTTTGGAAGCCGGATAACTGTCGTAAAGGTTCGTCGGGTACACGCTACTCCGGGAGGCCACGGCGTGGAAGTTCGAGCTGCCGGGCGGCATCGTCCTCGAACCCGACGGCAAGGTCGGGATGCTCCGGGTGACGGCCGCGCCCGCCGCGAGACGCCTGTCCGTCGAGCACGCCCTCCGTCCTGGCGAGTCCACCGTGGGCATGGCGGAAACGTTGCGCTTGAGTGGGTTTGAAGGCTTTGTGACCGAGGTGAACGGCCGGCCGGCTGCGCTCAGCGCCGACCACCGGGTCCGCCTCAGCCTGTAAACCTTCGTCAGCCTCCGCGCCTTGTTGCTCCGCAGGGTTGCCGGGCAAATCAGACGACGTTTGGGTGGTTCGGACTTCCCGGCGGAAAATCCGGGTTTGGCCGCCACCGGCCCGCCACGGTGAGCGTGGTTGGTTCGGCGGGAATGCCGCGCTCGTTGCGGCGGAGCTGGCCGTCGAGCATCTGCGCCGCGGCAGCGCCCACGGCGGTGAAATCCTGGCAGACGCCCGGCACCTTCAGCCGAGAGGAGTTTGCGGCCAGATGGATAAAGCGCGGCTTCGGGCCGCCAGCCGGTACAGCACGTTCCAGCCAGACGAGCGCATCGTCGGTCAGCGCCAGCACTGCGTCGGGTTTCACCGCGCGCAGCCAGCGGCGGAAGGCAGCCTCCTCCCAGGCGTCGCGGTAGATCAGCGGTTCGTCCGAGTCGGGCAGCAGGTCCAGCGAGTTGCCATAAAACGCGCCGGCCCAGCGGAGCCCCTGCCGCAGCCCGCCGGCCAGCGGCACGGCCAGCGCCGGGCGGCGGCAGCCCAGCCGTAGCGCCTGCTCGAGGGCCAGCTTCACGAGTTGGTGGATCTCGTTGCCCACGCGGTGCAGCGCCGGGGCACCGGCCATGTTCCCCGCGACCACCCAGCTAAATTCGGTCCACGGCAGGGCAAGTCCATGGTCGGCCCGCAAGTTCAGGAGGAAGACGCCGCGCACGTTGCGTGCCCGCCAGCGACGGACAAACGCCGCTTCGGCGCTGGCCGCTGGCGCCCAGCGCTCAGCCTCGGCGTGATAGCCCAGGCGCCCGGCCTCGGCGAGAAAGCCGGTCACGATGGCCTGCTCGGCCTGCACGAGATTGCTGGCACTCTCCTCCGCGTAGAGGCAGGCCAGGTTGACGAGCGCGCGCGGCCGGCGTTGGCGCAACTGACTCATGAGTGCCCCGATCATGGGGTTGGGTCGGTAGCCCATTTCCTGGGCGGCGCGGCGCACGGCATCGCAAGTCGCGGACGGGAGTGCCGGATGATGCCGCAGCGCGCGCGACACCGTGGCCACGGACAGCCCCACATGCCGCGCCAGGTCAGCCATCGTGACAGTGGCGGGACGTTTCATGCAACGAATTGCATGGACATCGCGTTGCGTCTGGTCAAGCCTGATCATTCAATTCCGCACGGAGCGATTCCCCTTGCTGCCGCCGAGGATGGAGACCATCAAGGGCGTGAGCGACGGGTGGACGTTCATGGCTTTTCGCGAGAGCGCGGAGCTTGAGAGCCGAGGCCGTTCGTGCTGCCCATTGTTTTGATCGCTGCTGAGCTGAGGCGGACGACGTAGCGTGGCTGAAACGCGCGCGTGAGAAGCGGGGCGTTATCGCCTGCTGGAGGGTTGTCGAACCGGGCGCAAATGCAAGTGACCAGGCAGCGGTCCTGCTTGAACGCGCCGCCGGAAACAGCCAGGCGTGGCGCGGGTGGCCTGCCCTTTGCCATGCACGGCAGACAGGCAGCATCGTCCGGGCACCGCGTTCGTGCCGTAAGGCTGCCTCATCGGCCTGCTGGGGCCGGGGGCCGGCCTACGCGGGCGAATGGCGAAAAGACGAAGCCTGAAACCTCCCAGGCGCAATCTCCCAAGCCTCACTGGTTCGCGGGAGAACTTCCCGCGAACCAGGGCGTAGGTCGCCTGGTCAGCGCAGCGCCTCGATGCCCGCGCCGAAGTTGATGTGGTAGGCCTGGCCGCCCAGCACGAGAGCCGGCACGGACTTCACTCCGGCCTTTTCCGCCTCGGCCACGCGCTGCTTGTCCTGGCCCAGGTGAACGATTTCCACGTCGAAGCGCGCCGGGTCGAGCGCGGCGGCGACGTTTTGTTCGGCGGCCACGCACACGGGGCAGCCGGCGTGGTAGAAGACAGCTTTGGTCTTCATGATGATGCTTGTGTTGTTCGGTTCCAGTTTTGGTATTTTCCGGCGCACGGCCCATTGGCCCTGCGTCATGAACCTACATTTCATCACACTTCCCGCGCCGCGAAAGCGGGCACAATCCGGTGGGCGGTCACCGTTTTGTTCCCGGCTGATTTCCGCGCGCCATCCGGTTAATCTGCGCGCATGACGACCAAGACCAAACCCGGCCTCAAGGCCCAGGCTCTCTCTCTGCCCGAACGCACTGCGTATCGCCGCTTGGAGGACGTGGTGGGCTGCAAATGGTCCGCCGGCGTGCTCGCGGCCATCGGGCGCGGCGTCACGCGGCCCGGTCAACTGGAGCGGTTCATCCCCGGCATCTCGACCAAGGTGCTGAACGAACGTCTGCGCAAGCTGCTCAACTATACGCTGATCGTGCGGGAGGAGACGCCCGGCAAAGTCCCGCGCGTGGACTACCGGCTCACCCCCACCGGGCGCAAACTCGTCGCCATCATCGAACAACTGCGCGACCTGGACGAGGAACACACGCACGGGCGCACATCCGGGACTTGCACCACGGAAGACTGACCCTTCTCGCTGGCGGGGGGGGTGCGGCCACCGGTGCGCAAGGCGTTGCTGGCCGGGTCGGTGACGCCGGAGACTTGCGGGCGTGCATTTGGTTCGAGCGGATAAATGGACACGCTGGGGGGTGGCTTGCCTGAGAACTGAATCCGGCCGGCATCCGCGACATCCGCGATTCCTCCCTTGACGGGAAGGCGAAAGATGTGTATATACACACCACATGCCTGAACATTTGGACTGGTCGCAAATGCAAAATTGCGTCTGCTTTAACTTGCGCTGGGTGACGCGCACGGTGACGCAGTTCTTCGACGGTGAATTGCATCGGCATGGGATTCGCCCGACGCAAACGCCCATCCTGGGAGCGCTGGCCGGCAGTTCGACCCGAACCATGGCCGAGTTGAGTGATTGGCTGGGGATGGAACGGACGACTCTCGTGCGCAATCTGCGTCCGCTGCAAAGGGACGGGTTGGTCAGGGTCAGCGGCGGCGGACGGGGGGGCAAGGTCGAGCTGGCCATCACGGATAAGGGCCGCAAAGCACTCGCGAAGCTCTATCCTGCGTGGCGCTCCGCGCAGGACAAAGTGGTCGGGACGTTGGGCGGGCAACGCTGGTCAGCCATCCTCCGGGATCTGGAGCAAGCGGCGTTGAAGCTGGCCGAACCGCCGGATTCTTGAAAGCTCTGCGCCAGGTCAGCTACCCGAGTGCCCCCACCTTTCCCATTCGCAGCCATGAAATCCAACTCCCTCGAGCACCCGACCATTGCCGCGCTGCTCGCCAAACCTGCGCCCACCCCGGTTTCCTCCCCGCTGGATGCGGGCTGGCTGCGCAACCTATGCCTGGAGGCCGGCGCGGACGATGTCGGCTTCGTGGAGGTGACGCGGCCCGCGCTGGCGTCGGAACGTCCGCACCTTGAGCGGGCCTTTCCACGCACGCGCAGCCTCATCAGTTTTGTGCTCCGGATGAATCGCGATAATGTGCGCAGTCCGGCGCGGTCGGTCGCCAACTCGGAGTT
>Ga0073934_10010014_pt1 | contig 11905 bp, 11 predicted proteins | sample LarsenN4metaG_FD_76834 | JGI IMG/M metagenome (GOLD analysis project Ga0073934, IMG submission 76834) | Hot spring sediment bacterial and archeal communities from British Columbia, Canada, to study Microbial Dark Matter (Phase II) - Larsen... ... | reverse complement strand
ATCCCTGTGTGGTCGTTGAGCGACGTCGGAACTAGCGCGCCCGAACCAGCCGTCAAGCGGACCGAGCTGATGAACCCGCCTGTGCAGGAGACCAGCATCGAGATCATCACGGGTGAAAGCCCGGCCGAGATCGCCGACAAGCTCGCAGACAAAATCCTGGCGGAGAAAATCCTATGAAAACATTCGTTTACATCGATCACTTCAAGGGTGAAATCCAGCCCGCTTCGTGGGAGGCGCTTGGACTGGCAAAATCTCTGGGAACCGCGAGCGCAGTTGTCTTTGGGTCAGGCGTGGGTGCGATCACCAAAGCTGCGTTCGAATATGGCGCGGATGAGGTCCTCGCGGCGGATGATGCAGCATTGACCGATTTCCGCGTAGAGCCCTATGCATCCACACTCTCCTCGCTCGTTTCGGCTCAAAGCCCGGACCTGATCCTATTTCCTACGACCGCGCGCACCCGTGAGCTTGCCGCGATGACAGCCGTCGATCTGAACACCGGTGTGCTAACAGATATCTCAGCGCTGGATGCAAAGGATGGTCAGTTGGTGGCAACTCGTCCCATTTACGAGGGCAAGCTGATCGAAAGGGCCGTCTGCTCGGGCAAACCAGTTCTCGCGACCATTCGTGGTCGCGCATTCCCCAAGCCTGAAGCCGATGTGAGCAAGTCTGGCACGGCCACAAAAGTGGAAGTTAAAGCCGATGCACCGACGGAGGTCACAGGCTATTCTGCTTCTGAAACCGCGGTCAACCTGGGCGATGCAGGAATCATCGTTTCTGGCGGGCGTGGCGTGTCAAACAACCCGTCTCTGCAGCCGCCCGCGGACATGGACGAAAAACAGGCCGAACTATGGCGTGCCCAGCAGGGTTTTGCGCTCATTACCGAGCTGGCAAATGTGCTGGGCGGCGCGGTCGGGGCCTCACGTGCAGCCGTGGACGCAGGGTATATCCCCTATTCGCATCAGGTGGGGCAGACTGGCAAAGTCGTCACTCCGGATCTGTACATCGCCTGTGGTATTTCCGGCGCGATCCAGCACCTCGTTGGCATGAGGAACGCCAAGCTGGTGGTGGCAATCAACAAGGATTCCGACGCGCCCATCTTCAAACAGGCGCGTTACGGCGTTGTAGGAGACCTGTTCCAGATTGTCCCTGCGCTGACCGAGGCGTTTCGGAAAAAGTTGGGAAAGTAGAAAAGTAAACAAGTAGACAGGTAAAAAAGACCTTCGAGTGGTTGAGGCTCGGAGGTCTTTTTCTGGGAGTTCAGATGAAAAAATACAAACTCGGAATCATCGGCGCGGGGATGTATGGCAAGGTGCTGATGCGCTGTTTCAAGCAGGATCCGCGCGCCGAGATCGTTTGGGTTAATAGTGCTAGTGAAGAGACTACCAAATCTGCGGCTGAGGAATTCGGCATCGAAAAGTGGACTCTCAATTACCATGATGTTTTGGCTGATCCGAGTGTGGACGCAGCCATCATTGCCACACCGCCTTATCTCCATGCCGAACAACTCGCCGCGGCGCTGGAGGCGGGGAAACATGTTTTGCTCGAAAAGCCAATGGCAGAGTCGCTGCGAAGCGTTCAACAAATGGTCGAGGTGGTGGAACGGTCAAAGAATCAAATTGTGCTGGAGGCGTCCTGCCGGCACACACGCCTGACGCGCAAATTCGAGTTCATCAAATCCATCCTCGAGAGCGGCAGACTCGGAGAAATTTATCACATCCATCACAACCATCTTGAGCGCACAACATTCATCGAATGGAATCCAAAGGGCGCCTGGGGCCTGAACAAAAAGCTGGCAGGCGGAGGTCGATTCATCGATTTTGGCGTTTATGATCTATCGTTCCATCTGGGGTTGCTGAATGATGTGCCTCAATTGAAATCGCTGCGTAGTTTCAGCCGCAAGGATCTGCGCGATATGAGCAGGCTTGTGGCGTTCTCTGATGTTGAACAGCATGGCGCTGCCTGGCTGGAATTCGACAGCGGGTTGACGTATTACTACGAACGCGGCGCAGGAGTCCACGCGGAAACACCTAACGAGACGCGTCTCTATGGCACGAAAGGCGGCCTGCGCTTCCAATTTCCCACCTGGGACTCAAATGAAGTGGAATTCTTCTATACCGAAAATGGCGAGCCGCGCAAGGAGATCCTGACTATCGATATGAACAATGCTCCCGACGACAGCTTCGCGCTGACCACCCATTTCCTGGACTGTCTGGATGGCAAGGCTGAGCCGCTTATGACCGTCCAGCGGGCAGCAAAGCATATGGAGATTTTGTTCAGGATATTGGAAGCATAAGACCAAGCCCCCTGGGACAAATAGATCAGGGATTATTTCACTCTAGCAGCTTGTTGGAGAGTGGCGCCCGGGCACCATTTTGAAGAGAAAAAGCCAATTTGAACCACGAAGTTTAGAAGGTTTTCTCCCTGGCACTGCCCGCGCATCCCGCACGGTCATACTGTGCGGGGCAGGTGGCAAGTGTCGCGGTAAAAAAAAACGCTGGCCAGGTTCTCCGACAGCCTGCCAGACTGACTATTTATAATGCCATCCTTTTCACACAGAAAGGTCATCCATGGATACATCTCCCCATAAAAGTGATTTTGTCAATGTAAATGGAATTAAGCTCCATTATCTCGATTGGGGTGGAGAAGGTGAGACCTTGTTGTTCCTTACAGGATTGGGTTTGTCTGCCCATATCTACGACAAGTTGGCTCCGCGTTTTACCGATTCGTTTCGTGTGCTTGCCCTGACCCGGCGCGCACATGGTGACTCAGATTACCCTGATAATGGATATGATATCGATACCCTAGTCGAGGATATCCGGCAGTTTTTGGATGCGTTAAGCATTCACCGCGTGATCCTTGTAGGGCATTCTTTAGCAGGAGCTGAACTGACCCATTTTGCGGGGACGTATTCGGAAAGAGTTATCAAACTGGTTTATCTGGATGCGCTCGATGATCGCAGAGAGCTTCCAACCATTATGGAAAAAAATCCACTGAAAGGGATAGAACCACCAAAGGCTGAAGATGGACCATTTACAATCGAAGAATACATTGAGAACTTGAAAGCGAACAGACCCGACCTTGCTGATATTTGGAGCGAGCTATGGGATATAGAAATAATACACTCGATAAAGAAAGACTCAGATGGAAAGATTATCGATCGCATGCCCGAAAAGGTTGAAAAGCTACTCAAGGATTCCCTGTTTGCATATGTTCCAGTAGAAATCAAAATCCAGATTCCGATACTGAGTTTTCATGTCCTGGGCGAAGCCCGATTGCCAGATTATCTTTCCGAGGAACAAAAGAAACTTTCAGGACAATTCGACAAAGATGTGCGGCTTCCTTTTCGAAAAAGACTCATCGCAGAATTTCATAACAGATTTCCTTATGCCAAAATTGTCGTGATTCCTGATGGCCATCATTATTGTTTCATCGCACAGGAAGAACTCGTATATGACGAAATGAGAAAATTCTTATTGGAATGAGACCAAACTTGACCCATCCCGCAGATCCTCTTACCACTGAGACACGGGGTCACGGAGTATTTTTGGTTCTTTTTTCCGTGTCTCAGGAGCTCACCTGTCCCGATGCTCTTTCGAGAGTGGCTCAAAAGAGTGTGTAATTTGTCTTTGACCACGACAGGATTGCATGAATCAGTGCGGATTGAGCTGAAGTTTCGCGCGAAGCGAAAATATGGGCTATTTCCGATCAAGCCTGGTAAATAAAAAGACCCGCCTGCTTTCTGCCAGGCAGATCTCAATATTGCTTTCCATTCTTATTGTATAAAATTTCTAGGCGAATTGCAATAGGTAAAACACATATTAAGCCGGGGACATAAGCTACTTTTTTCAACCAAATCAAAGTCGTAAAATGCAACAGGAACTATGCGCTTCCTGACGCGAAGCGATGTTCCCGTCATCGAATTCCCATCACTGAATTGACAATCGATTTTGCTAAAGGAGGATTGATGAACAGTTGGCCAAACGAGGCTCTGGCTGAATGTCACCGTCGGCGGATCGTAGAGGAGATGGAGCAGATCCATCTCGAAAGGCTCGCGCTGAAATCCCGCCTCGATCGTCCGCGTGCCTTTGGACGCGCCATGTTCAGATTCGGAAGTTGGATGATTTCCGCCGGAAGACAACTGTGTAAACACTACGAAATTCCAAAGACGGAGACGATCTACCAGTAAATCTGGAAGTTTTCAGCTGAATAATTTGTAAAGAAAAGCGGCCTTGGGCCGCCTTTCTGATTAATGTATGTGGCTTGCTGTGCCAAGTGTATGTTCATAAACGAGCATCGCATAATATTTCCATGCAAAAGGTGTCTGATAGTCAGAGAAAGCGAGCTCACTCCTGCGCGTTGACTGACGCTTGAGGTTTGTCTCCAGGAAAGCCAGCATCTGGTTCCATGCTTCGCCCTGCGCGCCGCCCGCTTGGATCCCCTCCGCATTCTGGACAAAGGCATGAGGCTGCCCGTCATAGATTTTGATCTCATGGGGCACGCCAGCTTCCGTCAACGCCGCGTCGAACGCGTTTACCTGTGAGACAGGGATGGATTGATCCGCGCCGCCAAAAATTCCCAGGACCGGTCCGGGCAGCGTCTTTAGAATTGCAGGGTCGGTTTCGGGGGAACCGTAAAAGCTCACGGTCGCGGCAAGTTGTTTGTTGTGCAGGCTATATGTGAGCGATGTGCGCCCGCCATAGCAAAATCCTGCTGTGACAATCCTGTCCGTATCCACATCTGGCTGCGATTCGAGCCAGGCGTACACAGAGTCCAGATCCGCATTGACATTCTCAGGTCGTGTCGAAATCACCTGATAGATCGCACGCGGAATCCAGCCGGTGGTCGAGCCGCGGAACGTATCCGGCGCAATCACGAGATAGCCTTCTTCTGCAAGCAGATCTGCTTTGCCGGTGATCGCATTGTTCAAGCCCCAGAACTCATGGATCATGATGACCGTCGGGAACGGCCCATCTCCTCCAGGCCTCGCCAGATATGCGCGGACCTGCGGCCCGCCATCCCTGCCAGGGATTGTGACGTTGGCGATGTCATTCAGACGGTTGCCACCGATGGCAAAATCCACGATAATAGAGCCAACCAGAAAGACGATTAACGCGACAAATAAAATCAAGATGCCAAGCAAAACCCGTTTGATCAGTTTCATCTCTGCCTCCGAAGTCAGGATGAGATGATTCTTTCAAGTTTTACTTGCAATCACTCTCAGATTTGTGTAGGCGCGGGATTTACTAACCTCGCTCCGATGATTGCTGCCAGCATCATCAAGAACACCACACCCAATCCTCCGCAGATGCCAGCCGCCGTGAATGAGGCAGCAAGTCCTTTCAAGCCCACTTCTTCATTTCCGAAAACCTTTTGGGAACCATCGGCAAACGTGCAAGTCAATTCAGTATAGTGACCGGTCCCGCCGCTGGGACTGGAAGTGGTCGGCGTGCCGAAGCCGTAGTCGTTGTAGGAATAATCTGTGGCGTCGGGACAGAGGACATAAGCTGTAAGCCTGTCAAACACAGGCGGCATTGCTGCGATCATCGCTCCACCGAACGGCACCAGAAAAATCAACGAACCTCCACCGATCAATAAAACAAGAACTGCTCCGATACAGGAACCATGCCAGCGTTTCATTGTATTCTCCTTTGTTTTGGTAAACCTTGCGAAGATTGTAAACATTCGCAAGATTCAGTTTTTCATTTAACTCCTCTTACTGCCCAGGCTCGCGCGATGAGTGGAATGGAACCATCTAATGCAAACGGCAAGCTATTGTAAAGTCGTTCTCGCAATAGACTGCGACGCTCCTCGCTCAATGACATTGTATAACTCGGTGCAGGCCCCTGCCCTTTTAGAAACGGTGACCAGAAATCATCAAAGTCTTTGAAATCGGTCCAAATATCAATTGGGCGAGTTTCGATTTCGGAAAGCCCCGCATCCTGAAACAATTTGGTGAGCGGTCCCGGATGGCAGATCGGAGAGCGTCTTCCCTCATCCAGATCGTAAGCAGCCGGGTCTAACGCGGCAGCGGCATTCCAAAAATGACGCATGAACTGCATTTTCCCCGCATAATCCCAAACATATAACGCGACCGTGCCGCCTTTACGAACTGCACGCTTCATTTCAGCAACCATCTGATTCGGCTGCGGGACAAAGTTCAACACCAAGCCAGAGACCACCGCGTCATACATCTCTGACTCGACCGGTAACGCCTGGGCATCTCCTACCTCGAACTCCAAATTGAGGTGATTGACCTGCTTGCGCGCAAACTCCACAAAAGCATCTGAACGGTCAATGCCCTTCAAATTCCCGGGATTTGCTGTCGCCAGGATCATACGACTGAGAATACCGGTGCCGCTGCCTACATCCAGCCATTGATTGTTTTCAGGGATTGCCAGCCAGCGAATAAATTCTTGTGCCACAAGTCGGCTCCAGCGACCGACATACGCCTCGTAATGATTCCCGCTGGCCCATACTTCTTTCCGTGTATCTGTTGTACCCATAAAATTTCTCCTGAATCAATAAAAGATCTCATTATTATAATGACAGGAAGGAACTTACACTATCAATCAAAAGAGCCAAAGGCAAAAACCCTTGGCTCTTTTCACTGCGGCAATTACAGAGTACCGCATAATTAAGTAGACTTCATGATGTGATTCTAGCCTGCAAAGCCGTTCAAAAGGTTTACTTACTTAATGAGACAAGCGGTAATTATCGCCGCCAGGAAGACATGATCCAATCTGTATCGAGTGATAAACCCGGGGCTTGGAGGATGCGTTGATCCAGCGTCTCCAGATCCACCATGAAGAGGTGACCACCCGTGGGGCTATTGGTCTCGTTGACCAGGAGATATTTTCCATCCGGCGAGAACATCACACCGCCGACAGTCACCCCCTGATAGACCTGTTTCAAGCCCTTGCCCCTTCGATAGACAACATATACATCTGCCCTGGGATCTGTGCCTTGCACAAAATCGGTGTAATAAGCAAACGCCAGTTGATTGCTGTCTGGCGACCAGACAATGGGATATATCGTCCCACCGTTCAGGCTTGTCAGCTCGATCGGGTTCGCGCCGTCTGGCTCCATCACGAATAACGTATGCTTCTGACTGTCATAATCGTAGTCATCATAAGCCAGCCAGGCGCCATTGCCTGAAGGAACGAAAACGGACTTGGTGAGCAGCGTTTCAAACATCGGCTGCACCCGTCCGTCCGCAACACGGATCAGATAGACAGTACCTTCCTTGCCGGGTTTGGCCGAACGCACAATGATATTACCTGTGATCCAGCCATCCATGACATATGGCCGTTCCTCAATGGGTAAGCTGCTCTCGAAGGTGAGATTCTTCAAGCCCGTGCCATTCTTGCGGATCACATATACCTCTTCACCACCCGAGCCATTCTGGACACGGAACGCGATCCATTCCCCATCTGGCGACCAGAACGGCGGATCGATATAAGCATATTCAAATAAGGATGTCCAGGTATCGGCGTCCGGATCGAATAACCACAGTTTGTAGGGTGTGCCATTGGGGTGATCAGGATACGCAAACGCTGCGAGATTCCCGTCCGGGGACCAGGATAAAGCCGTCAATGTGAAATTGAGAGGGAAGGGAGGCTCTACAGTTCCCAGCCGAGGACAGTCCGCCAACCCGGCCACACACAAGCCCGGCAAGCGTACCAACTGGACGGATTGCCCTGCCTGATGCGGCAGCGTAAAGAAATACAACTCGCCAAGCGCATCCCTTCCGGAGCGAGCCTCACTCCCTGCCTCAACGGGCCCGCTTGCCCCGCCAGTTACATCGCCAAACTGAGGCAGCGACGTAGGCGCACGAAAAAGGGCCTCGGCAAAGCGATCATCATAGATCACTTGATTGACAACCGCTTCCGTCTGGATCGTTTCTCCTCCACCTTTCCCAAATGTTTGCATCTTCAAAATGACGGCAGTTTCCATGTCGAGCCACATGCGCCAGGAGGGTAGATCATTTTGAATGTACGTCCACTCGACGATAATCGTTTCTCGGTCAGCCACAAACTCTGTAGCCACTGGTTTGAATGTTCCTTCATTCTGGGCAAAATCGGACGTGAAGGCGAGCTGTGATAGCTGTGTGCCCATCTGTCCCCAGAGCGGCTGCGGGTACGCGTGCCCCGGCTCCAGCATTGGCACAAATTGCTTGACCTGTGCAAACTCGGGCAATGGATACGACTGGCTTTGACCGGTCTTCAAATCCATGTCGAGAATGGTCATACCATCACAGGCTTTGAATTTTTTAGCCAGCCCCTCGGCTGTTCCCATCAAAACGCGGAAACGACTTGTGGGGAGATCGATCCAGACCTGTTCGCGGAGGATTTGCGGCGGCGTATCAGAGCCATCCATTGCATACTGTGTCACCGTGCCATCCAGCCACACGGATGACCAGTTCTGCGCACTTTGAAGCATCGCGCGTTGGATTTCTTCTGAAGAGGAAGTGAGAGAAAGCTTAGGCTGCGCAGTTACCTCAGGCGCATAGCCCGGAGGGATGACCGGCTCAGGCGTGGCCAGCGAAATTTCCAGCGTGCCGCAGGCGGATAAAATGAGACTGAGCGCGATGAAAAGAATAAAGGAACGTCGCATTATTGATTTTCCCTTCAAGAGGGGTAATTTTACACTCAGACCGAGAGAGGCAATTCTACTCGATAAGAAGCGGGCAGTAATTCCCCGGCGATCTGTAGCGATTTTTGCATCTGCAAGCGGGCGCGTGCCAGGCGGCTCTTGACTGTCCCTACCGGAACGCCGGCGGCACTGGCTGCTTCTTCGTAGGATAACCCCTCGACGTCGACCAGGATAAGCACAAGCCGATAGATCGCAGGTAATTTTTGGAGGCTTTTTTGAATGGCGCTTTCCAGTTCACTCGATTCGTACTGCACTTCCGGGTCGGCCTGTGGATCGACAAGCCAGTAGCTGGTCTCGATTTCATCGCCTTCTGCGTTGAATTGCTCCAGGGGCACAGAGTGCTGGCGGCGTTTCTTGCGGATTTCGTCGTAGCAGGCATTGACGACCACTCGCGCCAGCCAGCTCCGCAGCGAATCGCCGCGGAAGGTATCGAAGCGGCGGAAGGCCGAAATGAGCGCTTCCTGCACAGCATCTGCGGCGGCATCCTCATCGTTCAACAGTCGCAGCGCAATCCCAAACAGCAGGTTTTGATAGCGAAGGATCAAGAGATTGAACGCTTCAAGATCGCCACGTTGTGCGGCTCTGATCAAGGTCTTTTCGGGGGCAGCAGCATTCTGCAAAGCTTTCATACCTATAATATACTTCCCCGTTGTTACAAGCCTGTCGCGGAGATGTCACAGTTTTGTAACGTGTCTAGTTCTTTGATTCGGGCAATCGGACGCTAAAAACCGTCCCGTGGTGACCATCTTGACGGCTGCGAACCCGAATCTGGCCCCCGTGCAGCGCAATAATCCGATTGACGAGCGCCAGCCCCAGGCCGCTCCCTTCCGTGTTGCGGGCGTTAGAGCCGCGGTAAAGCTCTTCGAATATCCTGGAAAGCTCATCAGAGGCGATTCCGGCGCCTGAATCGGCCACTTCCACCAGGATGGCTTTTCCGTCCTCCAGGGCGCGGACTTCGATCGAATCCTTTGTAGATGTGTACTTCAGCGCGTTTTCGACGAGGTTATACATGGCCAGGCTAAGCAAGTCTCGATCCCCCGTGACCGGCGGAAGAGGCGAGGGCACCTTCGTGATGAACAGATTCACATTGCGGCCCTGGTAGGCAGGGATCGTGCGGGCCGCTTCTACAACGTCATCCAATAGATCCGGAATATCTACTCGGGCGCGCTCGATGGAACGTTCTTCGAGATCAGATAACTTTCTCAAATCGTTTAGCAGGCGAGTCAGACGTTCCATCGCGTGACTCGCGTTTTCGGAGGCGCGTTGTCGTTCTTCTTGATCGCTGCTTTCCTGTAAATTGACCAGCGCCGCGCGCAAGCCTGTGAGTGGATTCTTGATCTCATGGTCGAGTCGGCGGATAAAACGCTGACGGCCCTTTTCTGTTTCCTGCAAAGATTCTTCGATGAGCTGCTGTGCTTTCCGTTTCTGAAGCCACGCACTCAGGTACCCAACGCCGAAAAGAAGCGTAAGAAATATCCCGGTGACGAATGCCACCATCCCCACATCGATCCGAAAAGCAAGGAGCGGAACTGGGTTCCAGAACCATTGCGCAAGAACAGAGCCCAGCGCGCCCAGCACCAGTGGCAGGAAAACCAGCACGATGGCAACTACATTTTTCTTTTGCATAGCCTAGCTGGATGGGCGTAAGATAAACCCCTTTTTCGTGACAGGCAATCGTACTGTAAACACAGTTCCACGCGGCTCTTCCTGGCTGCTGCGGACCTGGATCTGCCCGCCATGCGATGCAATAATACGATGCACCAGCGCAAGGCCCAGACCGCTGCCTTCTGTGCTGCGGGCATTGGAGCCGCGGTACAGCTCTTCGAAAATTTTGGACACATCCTCAGCAGGGATCCCTGCGCCCGAATCGGCCACTTCGATGATAATCGCGCGCCCATCTTCAAAAACCCGGATCTCCACCGAATCTGTTTCACAGGTGAATTTCAGTGCGTTCTCCACAAGGTTATAGATCGCGAGGACCAGCAAGTCGCGATCGCCGGTGATGGTTGGAAAGGGAGAAGGCACTTTGGGGATGAGCAGATTGACTTCGCGCCCCTTATAAGCCGGCAGTACATGTGCAGCATCCACCACATCCTGTAAGAGGTCTGGCACATCCACCTGCCAGAGCTCGATGGGACGCTCGCCCAGATCAGAGAGTTTGCGCAAATCGGTCAGCAAACGGGTGAGGCGTTCGACCGCGTGATTGGCATTTTCCACCGCCCGTTGACGACCTGTGCCGCTTTGGACTTCCTGCATGTTGACCAACGCGGCGCGCAAGCCTGTAAGAGGATTTTTGATCTCATGATCGAGCCGCCGCAAAAAGCGACGTCGTCCCTGCTCTGCTTCGAGCTCCGCCTCATTGATCAAGGCCTGCGTGCGTTCCTGGCGACGAACCGCCCGATTGTAGAAAATCAACAAAATGCCGGTGATGAAAAGCCCCATCATCAGAGCGACAATGCCCAGGTTGCGGATGGTCACGCCGAACACCAGGGCAAACGCCCAGAAATCAGCCGTCACCATAAATGGCGGCAGCGACTGAGCAAAGATATTGATCAAGATGAATTCCACTACCCCGGCGATCAGAGGCAGGAATACCAGTACCAGGTTTATCCAGCTTCTCTTGAGCATAGGACGATAATCTTACCCCTCTCCGTGCACAGGCGCAATAAAGCGGTAACCCTCTCCGGGAATGGTCTCGATAAAACGCGGGTTCGCTGGGTCGTCATTCAGAGCGCGGCGCAATTCGGCCATGCGGGTGTCTACTGTGCGCGTCCCGGCGGGATATTCCCAGCCCCAGACCGCCTCCAGCAAACGTTCGCGCGTCACAGCTTCATCCGGATGCGTCATCAGATATTCAAGCACAGCCAAGGCTTTGGGTGTTAACTCCACGGTCGCTCCCCCTAACACGGCGCGGCGGGCGCGGCGGTCGAGCGAGAGATCGAGCGCGGTCAACAGCCAGGCTGCAGAAAGCGAGCGCTCCCCGGGGCGCACACGGCGCAGCACAGCGCGGATACGAGCTAATAACTCATGCGGGTCGAATGGCTTGTTGAGATAGTCATCCGCACCTTCCTCGAGAGCCAGGGCACGCTCGGAGGCCTCCCCTACTTGCGTCAACAGGATCGTAGGAGTCCAGATCTTGGCTTTTCGCAGACGACGCAATGTTTCCCTTCCGTCCATGCGCGGCATGAGCACATCCAGGATGATCAGTTCCGGATGATGGGCCTGTGCTTTTTCAAACGCGCTTTGTCCATCT